>Ga0208968_1000148_pt1 | contig 65353 bp, 70 predicted proteins | sample RifOxyA3_FD_184031 | JGI IMG/M metagenome (GOLD analysis project Ga0208968, IMG submission 184031) | Groundwater microbial communities from Rifle, Colorado - Rifle Oxygen_injection A3 (SPAdes) | ecosystem: Environmental > Aquatic > Deep subsurface > Groundwater | place: Rifle, Colorado, United...
GACGGCCCCGGCCAGACAGACCTCCACGCACTGGTAACATTCCGAGCAGATCCCGCAGGACAGGCACCGGGCCGCTTCCTGGTCGATGAGGTCCTTGGCCGGGTTCAGGGTGACTTCCTTAAAATTACCTTCCCGTTCTGCGGCGCTGATTTTTGATGGTCTGACCCGTTCCAGTTTCGGAACGTTGGTGATTTCCGGTTTTTCATAGTCCCAGGGTTTTTCCCGGTTTTCTTTCAGGTCCAGGCCGTTGATGAACCGGTGCATGCTCTCGGCTGCGGTCTTGCCCGAAGCCACGGCATCCACTACGGATTTGGGGCCGTAATAGGCGTCGCCTCCGGCAAAGACCCAGTCAATGGGGGTCTGGAGGGTGACGGGGTCGGCTTGAAGGCCGCCGGGCCGGGTGAGAGTGATGCCTTCTTTTTCGGCAAACCCGGTCTGGCCCGTCTGGCCGATGGCCACGATGACGGTATCGGTGTCAAAGGTAGTGAGTTTGCAGTCGTCATACTGGGGGCTGAACCGACCGTTTTCATCAAATACGGTGGTGCATTCCTTGAACTCGACTTCAGAGACCTTGCCCTTATCTCCGATGAATCTCAAGGGTCCCAGGCTGTTGACGATTTTGACCCCTTCTTCCAGGGCTTCTTCGATTTCATAATCCCAGGCCGGCATTTCATCCCGTTTTTCAAGGCAGACCATGGTCACGTCCCTGGCGCCCAGCCTTCTGGCCGTCAGGGCCACATCCACGGCCACGTTGCCGCCGCCGATGACCATGACCTTGCCGGAGAGCTTTGCCGCCGTTCCCAGGGCCGAGTCTCTTAAGAAGTCCACGCCCTTGATCACTCCGTCAAGGTCTTCGCCCTTGACGCCGAGGCCCCTGGACCCGTGGAGGCCCGTGGCCATGAAGAGCGCCTTGTAACCGTCTCTTGTCAGGCTTTCCAGGGTGATGTCTTTGCCGAATTCCACGTTGGTCTGGATCTGGACGCCCAGTTGTTCAATGACATCGATTTCCTTGGCCAGTTCGGCCTTGGGAAGCCGGTATTCGGGAATACCCACGGCCATCATGCCGCCCTTGACGGGCAGTTTTTCAAAGATGGTGACCCCGTAGCCCTTCTGGGCCAGGTAATAGGCGCAGGTGAGACCGGCCGGGCCCGAGCCCACAATGGCGATCTTCTCGTTTCTTTTTTCCGGGATTTCAGGGATGTAGGGGGTGCCTTCAAAATCCAGTTCCGAGAGATACCGGTGAAGATACTGGATGGCCAAAGGCTGGTCCGCATCCCCCCGGGTGCAGACCGATTCGCAGGGATGGTGGCAGACCCGGCCGCAGGAGCCGGGAAAGGGGTGTTCCTGTTTGAAGAGCTTTAAGGCTTCTGCATATTTGCCTTTCTGCATCAGGGCGATGAAGCCCTGGATGCTGACATGGGCCGGGCAGGTGGCCTTGCAGGGGGCTGTGCCGCGTTTGGAAATTCCGTATCCGCCCGGAATGGCCTGTTCATACTGCTTGAAGATGGCTTTCCGGTTGGCCAGGGCCTGGTTGTGTTCACTGGGGGTTTCCACAGGACAGACCTTGGTGCATTCACCGCAGGAGGTGCATTTCAACAGATCCACAAATCTGGGGTTTTCCCTGACCTTGGCCGTAAAATTGCCTTCTTCCCCGTCAAGTCCAAGAAGCTCCGTATTTGTCAACAATTCGATGTTCAGATGCCGGCCGACCTCGACCAGTTTGGGTGAGATGACTCACATGGTACAGTCATTGGTCGGGAAGGTCTTGTCCAGCCGGGCCATCATACCGCCGATGGCATAGGATTTTTCCACCAGGTATACATAATAGCCTGAATTGGCTAAATCAATGGCAGATTGCATTCCTGCGATTCCGCCGCCAAGGACCATGACGGAACCGGCAAGGTTTTCCTTTGGTATTGCATTTTGGGTCATTTTTGCTAATCTCCTAACCTTATATATAAAAGCTTAACAATATTAAAAAGCTTAACAGCCTAAAGCCATGAACCCCGGCGGAACAAAATTATTCCAGAAACGCGCAATTATATAGAATCCACCCCAAATTTTAATTTTTTCCAGCTTTTAAGTAAAGAAAAAGGGATTCCTTGTCAAGCACTATTTCCAGGTCAGATTTAGGAATTATAGGAGTTACAGAATTTATTTGTATCCTGAATTCGGTTCTGCTATCGTCCCTCTTCAAGGCTCTCATTGTCGGCCTTCCAGGGGGCTATCTTCAGGAGCAACAGCAATCCCGGGAGAGCGATCAGGGCGCAGAACAGATAAAACAGGTTCCAGCCGAAAAATTGGCTCATATATCCGGTGAGGGCTGCTGCAAAAACCCCCGGAATTCCCATGAGGCTTGTCAGAAGGGCATATTGTGTGGCCGTAAACCGTTTGCTGGTCTGGATGGCCATATAGGTGGCATAGGCTGCCTGGCCCAAGCCTGTGGCAAAAAACTCAAACCCCACCACTGCCCCCAGGAGATATTGGCTGTAAGCGGCCCAGAAAGCCGACCCATGATCCGCCATATTCAGCACGGCAAAAAAGGCGGTTGAAACGGCCTGGAGAAAGCCGAAGATATAAAGGGATTTTGCAATGCCGAGACGGATCATGACGGAACCGCCCACCAGAACCCCGGCAAACAGGCCGAACATACCCACCCCTTTGACAATGACAAAATACTGGGCCTTGGAAAACCCCATTTCCATGATATAGGGGATGGTCATGGTGCCGGCCATATTATCCCCGATTTTATATAAAAGAATGAAGAGCAGAATCAGGATAGCCCGGTTCCGGCGGAAAAATTCCACAAACGGGTCAACTACGGCTTCTTTGAGGGTCACCGGAGGCGGCTCATCCACCTTGGGCTCGGGAACCAGGAGGGTGGTGATGATACCGACCCCCATGACGGCCGTGAGCATGAAAAAAATCGTCTGCCAGGAAAAATCAAAATCCGCCAGCACGGAAAGCCCGACGGAAACAAAGGTCCCCAGCCGCCAGGCGTTCATCCATACACCGGTCCCGAACCCCAATTCCCGGCTGGTGAGATATTCCCGCCGGAAAGCATCCAGGGCAATGTCCTGGCTGGCCCCGAAAAAATTCAGGCACAGGGCAAATACGGCGATCCACCATAAACTTTGGTTCGGATCACACTGGCCCAGGGCTGCAATGGTGATCATGAGCCCGATCTGGGCCATGAGAATCCAGCCCCTTCTCCGGCCGAGGAACGGGGGGACAAACCCGTCCATCAGGGGAGACCAGACAAATTTCAGGGTATAGGGCATGCCCACCAGGGCAAATAAGCCTATTGTCGTGATATCCACCCCGGCATCCGTCATCCAGAGCTTTAAGACATCCTTGATAATATAGAAGGGAAAACCGGAGGAGAACCCGAAAAAAAACATGACCGCCATTTTCCAGGACAGCATGATACGAAGGGTCTTTACCCAGGAAGAGGCGTCAGATGACGGTTTCATGATTCAGCACAAGGGTTGGATTTCGATGGGATCTCCGATAAAATCATAGATGAATGGCCATGTCGGCGGCAACGGCAAAGACCTCCAAGGTGGATTGGCCGGCCCGCAGATCCGCCCGGCAGGCCCGGACAATCCCGTCCATATCATCGTCGGTCCGGTCCTGGTTCAGGTGGAAGAGGCCCAGTTTTTTCACCCGGGCCCGGACGGCCAGGTCCAGCACGTCCTTGACGGAGGAATGGCCCCAGCCCTTTTTCCGGGAATATTCATCCTCGGTATATTCCCCGTCATGGAAGAGCAGGTCCGCATCCCGGGAAAAATCAAGATAGGCGTCAAAGCCCCGGCTTTCCGGATGATCAAACCCCAGTTCATTATCCGTCAAAAACACAAAAGTTTTGCCGTCTTCAGTGAACCGATATCCCATTCCGCCGTTGTTATGGCTGGTGGGGATGGCTTCAACCCTTACAGATCCAATGGAAAAGGGCGATTCAGGATATTTTACAAAATCCAGCCGGGCCTTGAGATCATTCAGGGAGATGGGGAAAAAAGGAGATTTCATGACCTCGTGCAGGACATCCCGGGTACTAACGCCTGAGAACAGACGATCCTGGATGATGAGACGGGCTTTGCGGAATTGAAGGGGTTTGAAAAAGGCAATGCCCATGATATGGTCCCAATGGGCATGGGTCAGGAGCAGATGATATTGGTGGATATCCCTGTCCATGAGGGAATTGCCAAGGCGCCGCAGACCTGTTCCGGCATCAATGATAAGGGTTTCCCCGGTTTTGGCCGTAATTTCAATACAGGTCGTGTCCCCGCCGTATCTCACATAGGCAGGGCCTGATACAGGTACCGATCCTCTTGAACCCCAGCATTTGATATCCATGGCTTTTCTGTATCATAGGGAAATTTCTTCGTCCACCCCAATTTACGTTTTATTACCCCTGCCCAGATTATTTCAGGACAGAACCCTTTTCCGATATGAAAAATATTTTTGCAACACGATTCCGGAAATAATCAGCATAAATCCGATATAGGTCTGGACAAGAATTTCCTCACCGAGAAGGGTATGGATAAAGATCAATGAGATAAAAGGCGTCAGAAATATCAGGTTGGCTACCCCATTGGTATTGGATGAAGATCTTAAAGCGCCGATCCATGTGATAAACGCAAAACCGAACTCAAAACATCCGATCCAGATGGCCCCATAGAGACCTTCTATCTGATGGATCTCAAACGAGGACAATGAAAAGCAGGCCAAGCCGATAAACGGAATACTGAAAAAAAAATTCAGAAAAATGGCAACGATGGGGTCTTGTTTTGACCGGACGTTATAGATCCAGTAAAAGGCCCAGATGATGGTGCAGGAAATGGCCAGAAATACACCGAAATAATCGATCTCGGAACCCGGGGCATTCCTGCTCCGGTAAGAAAGCACCACCACACCGGCATAGCAGATCAGGGAGGCTGCAATCTGAATCTTTGAAAATCGTTGTTTCAACAAGGGGATCGACAGCAACGAAAGGGTGATCACCCAGGTATAATTGATGGGCTGGACGATCTGGGCCGGCAGCAGGTCATAGGCTTTAACCGCCATCCAGTAATATACGAAGGGGTTTAAAAACCCCAGAACCAGATAGAATCCATATTCTCCGGGTTTGAGGGTGAAGATATGGCGGAACTTTTTCGTTATCAGCAGATAGGCGCTTAAAATGAGGGTCGCCGTGATAACGGCATAGAATAAAAGCTGAAGCACATCGATATACCGCAATGTGATTTTAAATGCGGTGGCTGATGTAGACCAGAACAGGACCGTCAAAAGGCCCAGAATTAATCCGTATGAATTCTTCATGGTCCTGCGGTTATACTATCCCGGCAAAAACATATCAACTTGAATTGGATTAAGGATCGTTTTTCCCGGAGCAAAACCGGCGGACGGATGGAATCGGTTTATATTAATTGCCGGTCAATTGCTTCGTGCAGATGCGCTATGACTTTTTGCACAGCCTTCCCCGCAGTCTTTTGCTTAATGAGCCCTTCCTTCGCTGCTCCGGTTACCGTCACAGTGCAACTGGATGCGTCTCCCTGAAGAATTTCAAAATAAACCACCGATGGATTCATATTGAAGAAGCCAGCCTTAACGAATAAGGATAGATTGTGTGAAGCACGAACGACAATCTATCCTTATTCGTTATGAATCTTTTCCCGTATCACAGCTAAGAAAGATTTCCCCGATTTCATCTTCCATTTTTAACAAAATATTTAGAATAACCAATCTGTCTATATTCGGTTTGATGTTTAATAAAACCGTTGTTACTTGGGTAAGCGAAATTGCAGAAGAATGCGCGGGATCAGTCATCCCTGAATTGCTTTGACCGACTAAAAGAAGGTCCTCGGTTGCTTCACATAAACCAATTCGGTTGGAAATACCTTTTGCACCAGCATGCACATTTTGACTCGCCCATTTATAATAGGGTCTCATGTGGTCTAAAGAAACGTCTTTTTCAATGTCAGCAAAAGTAACTCGTTGTCTATCTAAAGAAGAGGATGCCCAACCATAAGGTTGGGTAAACTCTTTTCCGTATTTAGCTTTAACCTGATTATATAATATTTCATACTCGCGAAGTTCTTGGTCCGAAGGACCTTTTTCATTCAATTTATGTTCATATTTTTTATGTTGAAGCATCCCTTTGTAGGATTCAACAATTTCGTGCCAGTAAAACATCTCCGCACATTCACGACCATGTTTTGCAATGAACATTGCAGTTGCTGCTACTTCATGTAGAGCTCTCCAACGCGCATGAGCTCCATCTGGAAAACCCGATTTAAGTAGGCATAAAATTTCCTGACCAATGTGACATGCTCTCGCATGGTGCCTAACAACAAGATCAAAAACAACATCATTTGTTTCAGCAGCAGTTGGTCGATAAGTTTTATTAAATTCTTCTCCTGCTTCAGTGCAAATGACAAGAAAGGCTTCAAACAAATCAAATGCTGGCTGCCAACGATTATAGTTTCTTTCGCAAAATTCTGTGAAAAGTTTTCTACGTTCCAGAAGCATTTCATTTGTATTTTCGTTCAGAGAATCTCTAACAGATTTGGCGGTTTTCTGGATTACGTTAGGTATGGAATCCCTTACAATATCACCTATTTTAGCGTCATCTATAGTTTTATCAGATTTTAGAATCATTTCTTCTACCGATTTATAGAAAGCTTTTGTCAGGATTTCCATATCGAGTTATTTCCAGTAGATTCATAACGTCCGCCGGATGAGCCGCTCATCTGGCGGACGTTAGGGCGGAGCGCGAAGCGGCCTGCCCTATCAGTGTTAATAAATGGAAAATTTTCTACATATTGCCTATATACAATAGAAAAAAATCCATCCATGTCAGCTAACGATCAATAAACATAGAAAAATCAGCATCAAATTTTCCATGCCCCCCTGTTGAATGACAAACCACATTATGCGGTTGTCCTCATACCAATCTTAAAATTGATAATTGACCGCAACCCACTGAAAATTTTAGCATAACAACTATTATTAAATTTTCTTATCAACATCCCTGGAGAATGTAAACTCATTTTAAAAATTATCCTTTGACCGAAATATCATTTATTCAATAAGGCTCAGTATAAACGGCATTGAACAGCATCTCTTTTGCCGGTCCCCCAAAGTTTTTTCAGGCCCGCCCGTTGACAATACGGCTGATTTTGCTTAGGAAATGGGGGTACGATTTAACACATAATTTATAAAATGATATAAAAAAGGGAGACAGCATATATGGCACAGCTTATCGCAGACAGACGGGACGTGGACTTTGTTCTTCATGAACAACTGGGAATGGTGGAACACGAATCCTTTGACGAATACAATAAAAAAACCATCGACCTCATTGTGACGGAAGCCAGGAACCTGGCCATCAAGGAAATCCTGCCCACCTTCAAGGACGGGGACGAGAAAGGATGCGTCCTTGAAAACGGAAAAGTCACGGTGCCGGAATCCTTCCAGCGGGCCTGGAAGCTTTTCTGCGAAGGGGAATGGCTGGCCATGTGCGATGATCCGGCCGTGGGGGGCCAGGGCATGCCCAGGCTGGTGGGATGCGCGGCCCTGGAATATATGATCGGCGCCAACTCCGCCTTTATGCTCTATTACGGCATGACCCACGGGGCGGCCAAGCTGGTGGAGGCCTTTGGCACCGAAGACCAGAAAAAACGGTATATGAAAAAAATGTTCGCCGGGGAATGGGGCGGCACCATGCTCCTGACCGAGCCCGAAGCCGGTTCCGATGTGGGGGCCCTCACCACCTCGGCCGTCAAAAACCCGGACGGCACCTATTCCATCAAGGGATCCAAGATTTTTATTTCTGCGGGAGAGCATGATCTGTGCGACAATATCATCCACCCGGTCCTGGCCCGGATTGAAGGGGCACCGGCCGGAACCCGGGGCATTTCCCTGTTCCTGGTTCCCAAATACCATGTCAATGACGACGGGTCCCTGGGGGAATTCAACCATGTGGTCTGCACCGGTCTTGAACATAAGATGGGCATCCACGGCAATGCCACAGCCTCCCTTTCCCTGGGGGAAAAGGGGGATTGCATCGGCACCCTTCTGGGGGAAGAAAACAAGGGCATGCCGGAAATGTTCCGGATGATGAATGAGGCCCGGGCCTTTGTGGGCATGCAGGGCTTTGCCGTGGCGTCGGCTTCCTATATGTACGCCCTGGAATACGCCCGGACAAGGGTCCAGGGAAGACACCTTTTGGCCGGAAAAAATGCCGAGGCCGAAAATGTGACCATTATCCGGCACCCGGATGTGAAACGCCAGCTTTTGAACATGAAGGTGTATACCGAAGGCATGCGGTCTTTGATCTATTATTACGGCAAATGTTCGGATATTGTCCACACCACCGGGGACGCCAAACTCAAGGCTGATACGGCGGCCCTCATCGAGGTGCTGACCCCCATTGTCAAAGGATATGTGACGGATAAATCCCTTGAGATCTGCTCCCACGGGATCCAGGTTTACGGCGGGTACGGATATATCTGCGAATACCCGGTGGAACAGCTCATGCGGGATTCGAGGATCTTCATGATCTATGAAGGCACCAACGGCATCCAGGCCATGGATCTTCTGGGCCGGAAACTGTCCATGAACAGGGGGGAAAGCTTTGCCTATTTCCTGGACCAGATGAAAACCACCATTGAAGCGGCAAAGAAAATCGACGGGCTCCAGGCCATGGCCGAGAAGACAGCCCATGCCGTATCCAGGCTTGCGGCCCTTGCAAAGGAAATGGGACAGCGGGCCGGATCGGAACGGGTGTTGAACGCCTATGCCTTTGCCCATCCCTTCCTTGAAGTGACGGGGGATGTGACCTTTGCCTGGATGCACCTGTGGCGGGCCTCCATTGCCGCGCCCAAACTGGCACAAAAGGCCGGGAGCCTGGACAGGGAAGCGGTGCAAAAGGCTGCCCAAAAAAATAAGGACGCGGCTTTCTATGCGGGGCAGATGGAATCGGCCAAATTTTTTATCCATACCCTCTTGACCGCCACCTGTGGTAAAATGGATGCCATCCTGGAAGGGAACACCAGCGTGGAAGACATCCTGGATGTATCCTTCGGAACAAAATAAAGGGAGGAATCATGTTTGACTATCTACAAAAAGCAATGCTGACCGGCGTGGGTCTGGCCTTGAGATCAAAAACGGAGATTGAGGATCTGGCAAAGGAATTTGCCAAGACATCCAGCATGAGCCAGGACGAGGCCAGGGATTTTCTAAAGGATTGCCAGGGGAAATATGAAGAGGCCAAGGAGGAATTTGATAAAAAGGTGGAGGCGACCATTGAAAAGATCCTGAAGAAGCTGGATCTGCCGTCCCGGTCCGATATCAAGGTCCTCAACGACCGGATTGATGCCCTGACAAAAAAACTGACCGATGAATAGGCCGTTGACGGCGGGATTTGCATGCTGAGTATCAAAACCATAGGCCGGGTCAGCAAGCGGTACCGCCATCTGCTGCGGTACCAGCAGATCCTCAGCGTTATTTTAAAATACGGCTTTGAAAACATCATTCATGCCATGAATATCGACCGGTATATTGAATCCGGTCTTCAGCTCATTCCCTTTGTCACCCGGCATGAAAAGGTTGAAAAGCTGTCCAATACCCAGAGGATCAGGATGGCCCTGGAAGAACTGGGCCCCACCTTTATCAAGATGGGGCAGGTTCTGTCTTCCCGGCCGGACCTGATCCCGGTGGATCTTCTCGAGGAATTGACAAAACTCCAGGACCATGTGCCCCCCTTTGACTTTGAACAGGTCAAAACCATTATCGCCTCGGAATTCGGCCTGCCCCATGACCAGGTGTTCCTGTCCATGGAGGAGGCCCCCTTCGCCAGCGCCTCCATCGGCCAGGTCCACCGGGCAAGAAACCGGGACAATGAACCCGTAGCCGTCAAAATCCAGAGGCCCGGCATCCGGAAAACCATTGAAATTGATCTTGAAATCATCCATCACCTGGCCTCCATCATGGAGAACAATATCGAGGAGGCCGCTATTTTCAACCCGGTCCGGATTGTGGAAGAATTTGCGAAAACCCTTGAAAAAGAGCTGGATTATGCGGTTGAGGCCTCCAATATGGAACGGATGGCCCGGCAGTTTGAAGATGACCGGACCATCCATATTCCCGGAGTCTTTACCGCTGAGTCCGGCGAACGGGTTCTCACCATGGAATATATCGACGGCATCAAGGCCGATGACATCGACGCCCTGGATGCCGCCGGGCTGGACAGAAAGCTCATTACCCGGAGAGGGGCCGACTTCATCATGAAGCAGGTCTTCGAGTACGGATTCTTCCATGCCGATCCCCATCCGGGCAATATCTTTATCCTGGAAAAAAACCGGATCTGCCCGGTGGATTTCGGCATGACCGGATTTGTGGACAAAACCACCCGGGAAGTGTTTGTGGATCTCATCCACAGCATTGCCGTAAACAATCATAAACTCACGGCCCGGCTGTTATGCGAGCTTGCGGAATATGAAACCCTGCCGGATCTGTCCCGGCTGGAAAAAGAGGTATCCCTGTTTGTATCCCTTCACCTGTCCAAGGCCTTAAAAGATATTAAAACCGCCCGGATGCTGAACCAATTCCTTGAACTGTGCGCCGCTCACAAGCTCCGCATTCCGCCGGATTTCTTTTTGATGATGAAGGCCTTTATCTCCATCGAAGGGGTGGCAAGACAGCTTGACCCTGATTTTGACATGATTTCCCATGCCGTTCCCTATGTGACGGCGGCAAAACAAAGGAAATTCAAGCCTTCAAGAATTGCGGAAGATGTCATGGGGCTGGCCCGGGAATCCTACCGGCTGCTCCAGACCCTTCCCGGAGACGCCATGGAAATCATGCGCCTGACCAAATCCGGGAAGCTGTCCTTCAGTATTAAGATCGATAACCTGGACAAGCTGTTGAACAACCAGGACCAGACCAGCAACCGGATTTCCTTTTCCATCATTATTGCGGCCCTGATCCTGGGGTCTGCCGTTGTCATCAACTCCGATGTCCCACCCATTCTTTTCGGGGTGTCCGTCATCGGCATCGCAGGTTTTGTGGCGGCGGCAGTTCTCGGCATCTGGCTGTTGATCGCCATTATCCAGAAAGGAAGGCTTTAATGTCGGCGATGGACGGCGGACCAGCCTAATCCTGCCTTATGTCAAATCCCATTTTGTATAGGGATGAAGCACCAGATTGGAATTATAATATCTCGGATCATGGGTGACTTCTTCTCCGATCCAGGGGGGCAGTTCAATCGCCTGGTCTTCGGCGTCCAGTTCCACCTCGGCAAGAATCAATCCCTGGTTTTCACCGGAAAATTCATCAATTTCCCAGAACAAACCCTTGTATTCAATCCGACGACGGGTCTTTTCAATAACGGGTTTTTCAGCCAGGTCATTAAGAATGTCATCGGCATCGGCAAGGGGAATTTCATATTCATATTCACTGCGTTTTGCCCCCCTGCTGATCCCCTTGAGGGTCAGAAACCCTTTTTCACCGGCCGTGCGAACCCTCACCGTCCTTTCCTTTGAACGATTCAGATAGCCCTGGCGATAAAGGACTGGGGTTCCAAGGGTCCGCCACGCATCGCCCTTCAGGAGAAATTTTCTTTCTATTTCAATGCCCATGGCTTCCTTTTCCCCATCTCATTTCGGAATCCCCGCCGTCTCAGGGTCCCGTCATCGGTCATTTGAGTACGGATACCAGTCGGATTCTCTCAACCGGCCCACCTTCAGTATTCCGATTTCATAGGTTGAGGTATTAAATACGATTTTACGGCCCAGCTCTCCGCCCACATCTTCGGAAACAATTTTAATTTTTTGATTTAATAAGATGTGTCGGGCAGTTCTAAGATTGTCCCTGCCGATATCCCGTTTTGAAACCTCGGTATTGAAGGCCCCGCCAAACACCTGGGCTTCCAGGTTGGAGGCTTTTGATCCATTGCCGGTCATCATCCGGATCAGGGTCAGGACGGCGACATTGCCGTAAAAGGAGGTTGCTTTATCCCTGCCCTTGACATGGGGGAACAGGAAATGACTCATGCCCCCGGTCTTGAGGGACCGGTCATAGAGACTCACGGCCACGGATGATCCGAGAACGGTTGAAATCGTAGTGGGCCTCTCTGGCAGATAAATAAATCCCGGCCTTAAAAAATAATCCTGAACAACCGGTCGGGTGTCCTGTGTCATTTCAATAATCCATTTTCCGTTTTTATGATTTTTTTGTTTTATCCTATTCCCTCTTTCATATCAAGTCGGAATCCGAATAAGCTGTCGAAATCGCATGGAATCTTTGGTCTCTTTCATCTTGCGAAGTCCAGAAGCTTATGATAAGGTCTTTCGGGACAATGGTAAACGGGCAATGGGTATAGATACCCCGAAAATCATAACCATGAGATATTAATGATAGATCTCCCCCATATTCGCATCGGACATCTGAAAATTTGTGATCATTTGATTTTAGGCGTGGCCCATCTTCATCTGGAGCAGGGGTCCGGGACCCTGTCCCGGTCAATCCTTGAACCCGTGGTCATGAATGCCTGGCAGGCGGTTTCTGAAAGCCTTTTAAACCAGGACATCGACGGTGCTTTTATCCCGGCTCCCCTGGCCATGGATCTCTTTGCATCGGGTCTTGATATAAGGCTGCTCATTTTTACGCACCGGAACGGGAGCGTCATCCTGAAAAGCAAATCATCAGGTATTAAAACCCTGGATGGATTTAAAGAAAAAATCGTCCTTGTTCCGGCTGAATTCTCCATTCAAAATATGTTTCTCCACCGACTGCTGTCCTCGGCCGGGCTCAGCTTTGGAACCCATGATCAGAAAACCGTTGATGTTGTCCGGGAAATTGTTCCTTCTTATCTGATGGCAGACATGGCAGCCGTCGACAGTGATCAGGATATCGCCGGTTTTGCTGTTGAAGAACCCTTTGGCAGCGCGGCCGAAGAAAAGGGTCTGGCCCGGAGAATCTGCACCACGGGCAGTTTGTGGAAAAACCATCCTGGTTCCGTCTTTGTCCTTAAACGATCCTTTATTGAAAAATATCCTGAGGCTGTAAAAGAAATTATATCCTTATTTGTCCGGACGGCCGGATGGATTGAAGAAAACAAAAATGAGACGCTTTTGTCCCTGGCCCAAGTTTTTTTAGGACAGGACAGGGAAATGATCCGGCCTATCCTTTTTAAAACCGATTTGACCTATGATATCCCCCTTCTGGTTCCCGATCCGGATGCATTGAACATCATTCAGGAGTATATGTCCGGCGCCATGGGCGTCATGACGGCCGGCATCGATGTAAATCACCTGATCGACAGATCCTTTATCTTAGAGACATTACCGGAAAATCACATTGAAAATACAAATTGAACAGATCACCAAAACTTACAAAAAATCGAAAACCTCTGATCATATTGTATTAAAGGATATTTCCTTTTCCATTGAGCATGGCGATTTTGTCATTATCCTGGGAGAATCCGGATGCGGAAAGACAACACTGTTGAATCTTCTGGCCGGTCTTGAATTGCCCTCATCGGGAAAAATCTTTGTGGACGGCCGGGAAATCACCGGTCTTCACCCTTCCCGGTCCCTGCTCTTCCAGCAGCCGACGCTGATACCATGGCTCACGGTAAAAGAAAATGTGGCCTATGGGTGCAACCTCAGGGGGGACACAGAGAATCTGGACTACAGGGTCAACCAGTTTCTGGAAATTATGGGGATCGCTGGATTCGCCGATGCCAAACCCAATCAACTGTCTCTGGGCATGGCCCAGAGGGCCTGCCTTGCCCGCGCCCTGGTGGGACATCCTGATGTCCTCCTCCTGGATGAGCCCTTTGCCTCTCTGGATACCTTTACCCAGGCCCATATCCAGGAAGAATTGGTTAATCTATGGCTTTCCGAACAATTTACCGCCGTCTTTGTCACCCATGATATTGACGAAGCCATCCGGCTGGGAAACAAAATCATTCTCCTGGCCGGAGAACCGGCCAATATAACGGATATCTTTGAAATCACGGAACCCTATCCAAGGGACCGGAACAATCCGAAATTCAAGGAAATCCGCGTCAAAATACTGGACCGTTTCAAAAATGCATACCTGGCCAAAAGGAGTCTTTTATGATGGAAGACCACAGCCCATCCGGCTCACGCCGGCAATTTCTGAAAACTGCGGCCGTAACCTGTTCCAGTCTTTTTCTGCCCAGGGCGCTAACGGCTTTTGCAGCATCTGAAACCCTGAGGATCGGATATCTTCCCATCACAGACGCCACCCCTCTGCTGGTGGCCTATGGGCTTGGTTATTTTTCCGAAGAAGGCCTGACCGTTGAAAAACCGGTTATGGTCAGATCCTGGGAAATACTGAGCGAATCTTTCCTGGCCAATAAATTTAATTTCACCCATATGCTCTTTCCCATCCCCATGTGGATGCGGTATAAGCAAAAAATCCCGGTTAAGGTTCTTGCCTGGGATCATACCAATGGAAGCGCCATCACCGTGAGAGGGGATTCCGACATTTACGGTTTCAAAGACCTGGGCGGCAGACAAATTGCCGTCCCCTACTGGTATTCCATGCATAATCTGATCCTTCAGATGGGAATCCGGTCCCATGGATTGACTCCTGTTATCAGGCCCCAGTCTGCCAAACTTGAAAAAAACGAAGTCAACCTTTTCATCCTTCCGCCTCCGGACATGCCTACGGCCCTACTGGGAAAAAAAATCGACGGTTATATTGTCGCCGACCCTTTCAATGCCCTTGCTGAAATCAAATTCAAGGCCAGAATCATGAGATTTTCCGGCGATATCTGGAAAAATCATCCCTGCTGTGTTATTGTCGCCCATGAAGACTTTATCAATAGAAATAAAAGTCTGGTCCAAAAGGCCATGAATGCCCTTGTCCGGGCACAGGACTGGTGTATCCGCAATCCTGGTGAAACCGCCCATCTCCTCAGCCGGGACGGTGAGGGGTATCTGCCGTTTCCCAAAGAGGTTTTGGCCCGGGTATTTGAGCATCCGAAACCCGATCAACTGGTTCATCCGGACTGGAATACGGCGCGAATCGGATTTCAGCCGTTTCCCTTTCCATCGGCCACGGAGTTTATCGTTGACCAAATGAAACAAACCCTTGTGGAAGGAGACACCTCATTTCTTAAAGGATTGGACACGGCAACAGCAGCAGCAGGCCTGGTGGATGAGACCTTTGTCGGCAAAGCCTTGGATGAGATGGGCGGACTGAAAAGATTTTGTCACTGCGATATTGAAAAACCCTATACAAGGGAAGAAAGCGTTGAAATCAATTAACCGGTTCATATACAGGGACCCCAGACAGGTGGGATTGAACGCTGTTTTCGGCAATCGTGATTTTGGCTGGAAATATGAAATGATCGGCCTTGTCGGTTTTGCCTGCCTCTGGATACTGGTTGCGGGTTTTCTTTTTACAAGGCCTGAATTTTCCCGGTTTAACGGATTCTTACCCGGCCCCACCTTCAAGGCCTTGATGGCTTCCACCCAGGAAAGCAGATTCTGGATATCCGTATTTGCAAGCCTCAAGAGAATCCTCATTGGAATAGGCATTGCCGCCTTCATGGGGGTTCCCATCGGTATTCTGGTGGGTTTTTATCCCCGGTTCCGGGGTCTTTCATACTCTCCGATTCAGTTTGTCAGAATGATCAGCCCGCTTTCCTGGATGCCCATTGCCATTCTCTTATTTACAAGTTTTGAATCCGCCATCTATTTTTTGATTGTAATGGCAACGATTTGCCCTATAATACTCAATACAACCATTGGTGTTTTGAATATTAACCCCCAATGGATTAAAATGGCGCTGAACCAGGGAGCAAATAATTTTCAACTTATAAAAACCATTATCATCCCGTTTTCTTTGCCTTATATGCTGACAAGTCTTCGTCTGGCCCTGGGGGTTGCGTGGATTGTCCTTGTCCCGGCCGAATTTTTGGGGGTATCCAGCGGGCTTGGATATCTGATCAATGATGCCAGGGATACAATGGAATACGACAAACTCATGGCAATGATTATTGCCATCGGTGTTCTTGGTTTTTCTCTGGACAGAATCATCCAGAGACTCCAGCATACCTTCAGTTGGTCATGGAATGAATAACAATTACCGTAAATTATAGACCATATTTATAAAACCTTAAGGAGTGTTTTATGGCTGTGAATCCAAATATTAAAATTGTTGTGGCGGATGACTCCGGAACAATGCGCATCATGTTCAAACAGATTTTAAACAAAGCCGGGTATGAAAACCTTGTTATGGCCGTCAATGGCGCCGATGGGATTGAAAAAGTAAAGGCTGAAAAACCCGATCTGGTCATTTCCGACTGGAATATGCCGCAGATGGACGGACTTGAATTCCTGCAAGCCCTGAGAACCATGGACGAATTTAAATCCCTGCCCTTTATCATGGCAACGGCCCAGTCTGACAAGGCCCAGCAGATCGCCATCATGGACGCCGGCGGCAACGGCCATGTCCCCAAGCCCTTTGATGAGGCCCAGATCAGCAAGGCCATAGAAATGGCCTTCTCCGGTGAAATAACGGATAAAACATCGGTCAAAAAACAACGGCAGGTGGTGGGCGGAAGGGTAGAACTCAATGTGGCCCATATCCAGATCACGGATCACCTAGCCCTTGGCGCCTTGAAACACAGAATTGACCAGGGAGAAGTGGAACCGGTTCATTTTGATCTGACCACCAGCCTGAAGGCGGGATGGAACCCCATCCAGGAAGGACTTGAAAACGGAGAAATCGATTGCGCCTTTGTGCTGGCGCCTATTGCCATGGACCTGTTTGCCTATGACTCTCCCATTAAACTCGTTTTGTTTGCCCATAAAAACGGAAGCACCTTTATCCGCTCCCGGCATTACGATCCCAGATTTGATTCTCTGCAGAGTTTCTACCGGTATAAGGTCGTGGATATTCCCCATAAGATGTCGGTTCATCACATGCTGGCCCACCAATTTTTAAAGGAACTGGGGCTCAAGCCGGGTGTTCCGGGAAAAAAAGCCATCAATGTCCGGTTTGAAGTCGTCCCACCCGTTAAGATGCCGGGAATCATGCAGGAAAACGAAGATGTGGCCGGTTTTATGGTGGCCGAACCCGTTGCCACCAAAGCCATTGTCGGTGAAATCGGCAACCTGGAATTTTATTCCGCCAGCCGGTGGGACAACCATCCCTGCTGTATCGTGGCCATGCAGGAAGATTTTATCCAGAAACATCCGGAGGCGGCTCAGGAATTTGTCTCCCTGCTTGTAGAAACCGGGGAATATATTGAAAATGATAAAACCAGGGCCGCTCAGATTGCGGTCCGGTTCCTGGACCCGGAAGGGAAACTAGGACTCAACCCCCAGGTACTGCAGAATGTATTTTCCCAGCCCAAGGCCATCCGGTGGGACGGTCTTTATCCCGTTGCCGAGGATCTGGATCGAATCCAGAAATATATGCATGATGTCATGGAAATCGGCCGGATCATCGATCTGGATCGATTTATTGAAAAACGCTTTGCCGATCAAGCATACAAATAATTTTTGAAAAAGGAACGCCCATGAAAATAACTGATCCGGGTATTATTAAAAACGGGGAAAAAGATCTGATAGAATTGCTCAAAGAGGATCTTGATCTTGATGCGGTCCGGGAAATCATTCAAAAAAAAATGACCCCGGCCGCCTTGTCTCCCAAGGGTGGTGAAATCGTCGTTCATGATAATCAGATCGCTTTTCGCATGGATTTTGACCTTTGTTTAAGCGGCAGCCTCATGTTCGACCGTCAGGGAAACCATATTCCGGAATCGGACGAACTTCTTGATTCAACAAAAAATTTCAAAGAAAACCATGAGGAAGATCCCATGGACCAGGGGGATATCCTTGTAGGAAAAAAGACCGATCTTGATTTGCCGGATTATGACCTTGATCCCCTTAACGACCTTGATGTGCTTGATGAACTTGATGAACTCACCGATGAACCTGAAATTGAACTCAAAGAAGAAGGTGACCTTCTTATGGATGAGCTTGCCGATGACGATATGACGGATATTCTAAAGGAAAGCCGGGACTTCTGGGAAAAGAAAAAGGATTCATAGGAAGGCATCATGACACCGGAAACCCCTGAAAATGCCGTCATCAATATTGAAGACCTCAAAGACATCATGGGCGGGGATATGGAGCTTATCCAGGATTGTTTTACAGATTTTGTTCAGGACTTTCCAAGGGATTTTGAAGGCATCAAAAATGCCGTGATTGAAAAAAACGGGATAAAACTGAATGCCGCCGCCCACAAGCTGAAAGGAACATTACGGTATCTTGCTGCTGAAAGAGCCGTCGATGCCGCATACGTTCTCGAACTGGCCGGAAAATCCAACCATATGGAAGGCATTGAGGATAAGCTTGAAGCCCTGAACCGGGAGTGCAGAAAAATTTTGGCATTTATCAACGGTTTCAAGGGTTGATTGAAAGATTGGATTCCCGCTTCTTTCCAAAGGGGCAAATCTTCAACAGAGGACATTCCGGACAGAGCGGTTTTTTTGCATCACAGATTTCCCTCCCAAAATAGATCAGTTGAAGGGAAAAATCATTCCAGGATTTTCTGGGGATGATGTCCATGAGTTCGTATTCAATTTTGACGGGATCTGTTTTATCGGTCAGTCCAAGCCGGTTTGAAATCCTCATGACATGGGTATCCACAACAATGGTGTCTTGGCCAAAGGCCGCAGACAGAACCACATTGGCTGTTTTCCGGCCCACCCCCGGTAATTTGACCAGTTGATCCATATCCTCGGGCACAACACCCCCGTATTCATTGACCAGGGCCAAGGCACAGGCCTTGATATTCTTTGCTTTATTATTGTAAAAGCCGGTGGAGTAAATGATTTTTTTGATCTGGCTCAAGGGCGCCCGGGCCAAGGTTTCCGGGTCCGGGTAAGCATCAAACAAATGTTTAGATACTTTATTGACCTGGCTGTCCGTGCACTGGGCAGATAAAATGGTTGCGATCAGCAATTGAAAAGGGGTTCCATGGTCCAGTTGGGTCTTGACAACAGGGTACCTGCCGCTTAATGTCTGGAGAATTGTTTTTATTTTGGATGAACCGGCCGTCATGGAAGGGTTATATATGAAGTCCCCAAAAACCTCAAGCCCCATAAAAGCACTTGGTCTTTGTTCCGGCGGGCTGGACAGCATGCTGTCCGCTCTTTTGCTGCAAAAACAGGGAATAAAGGTCTCTTTCATCACTTTTGAGACCCCTTTTTTCTCATCGGAATCCGCCCGAAAAGCCTCCCTTCAAACCGGAATCCCCTTGATCACCCTTGATATCACCGATGATTATATGGCAATGATGAAAAACCCCAGGGCCGGATTTGGAAAAAATATGAACCCCTGCATGGACTGCCATACCCTGATGTTTTCAAAGGCAGGGGAGATCCTTAAAAAAGAAGGCTTTGATTTTCTCTTCAGCGGAGAGGTCCTGGGCCAGAGACCCAAATCCCAGAACAAGAATTCATTGCGGTACGTGGAAAAAAACTCGGGGTTTGAAGGTCTTATTCTCAGGCCTCTCAGTGCAAAATTGCTTCCCGTGACGGAGATGGAAAAAATGGGCCTTGTCAACCGGGAGGCCCTCATGGATATTTCCGGCCGATCCAGGAAGACCCAGTTTCAATTGGCAAAGGAATTCGGGATAAAAGAGTATCCGGCCCCTGCCGGGGGATGCCTTCTGACGGATAAGCTTTTTTCCCTAAGATTGAGAGATCTGATGGAAACCCAAATCGTCTTTGACAAAAATGAGCTTCATTTATTAAAATACGGAAGACATTTCCGGCTGGATTCCGGAACAAAGGTGATTGTGGGACGCTCTCAGCAGGACAACGAAATGATCATGACCCATTATCTGCATCAAGCCCATGTTTTATTGAAACACGGAACCCTGCCGGGGCCTGATGTGATCCTTACCGGCGCCGCATCTTTGAAAAATATAGAAACGGCTGCCGCCATCTGCGCCGCCTATACCAAATCACCGGCAGGAGAGACAACACCCGTCCAGATTATGGAAAAAGGGGTTACCCGCACCCTCATGGTCAAAAAAAATACTCCTGAAACCTTTAAATCCCTCATGATATAAAAACCCCCTGCTGAAACATTCAACAGAGGGTTTTTGCATTCTTTCCGGTCGGAATTTAATAATAAATCATCTTTTCCCAGAATTTTTTTTCATCTTTATCCCATTCAGGCCCGAATTTGTCTTCACAAAAGGATGAAAGCCTCGTGTACCAGCTTGTCCATGGATTTTTACCTTCGTCCTTGGCCTTGAGTACATCAAGGAGAAAGGCTTCTATATTGATCATCTCTTCTTTTGGAATGTACGAACAGGCGCCGCCAAGATAAGATTTTTTAATATTTTCCGGGCTCAGGGCATGGGCGGTCAGCATGACGGTGACAACCTTTTTCTTGGTAGCTATTTCCAGCAGTTGATAACCGTCAACCCCCATGATATCCAGAATGGCAATATCAAACTTCTCGGTCTCCAGAAGACGGCTGGCTTCTTCAAAGCTCTGGGCTCGGACGGTTGTACACATATTCAGCAATTCTTCCAGGGAATCGAGGACATCGGGCTCGTCATCAACGATCAGCACTCTTTTTTTATCCAAAGTGATATTTGACATGGTTTTTTCCGATCAATTAAAGGTTATAGGTGAGATTCATATCATCATCATATCATATAAACATTTCACATCGTTTCATCTTCTCATATTATAATTCAAATCCGAAAAGATTCAATACCCTATTTTAAAGCGCTGCCCTTGGCAATGGGGTGTCGGTTTGAAACATCATACGCCGAGCTGAACGATAAATTTTGTCCCAAGGCCTTTATGGGACTCAATATGGATTTTACCGCCATGATCTTTCACAATAATAAAATATGAGACCGCCAACCCGAGCCCGGTTCCTTTTTCTTTTCCCTTGGTTGTAAAAAACGGTTCAAATACCCTTTTTCTGATATTCTTATCCATCCCGGGACCATTGTCCTCAATTTCAACATTGACGCTATTACCGGATTGATAGATTCTTAGATAAAAGCGGGCCGGTCCCTTTTTTTCCTGCATGGCTTCAGCACCGTTTTTCAAGATATTCCAGAAAACCTGTTGAATTTTGCTTTCATCGCAGAAAACAGCGGGGATATCTGTATCATAAGCCCTTATAATCTCGATCTGTTTGAAATCATAATTGGTGATGAGATCATAATCACTGCCAGCTATCTCAATGGTTTTATCCAGGATCTCCGATAACCGGTATGCCATCTTTTTAGATTGACTCTTCCGTGCAAAGGACAGCATATTCCGGATGATCTTGGCGGCCCGTTTTCCGGAATCATTGATCAATTCGGCAATATGGATGATCTCCCGTTTCTCCATATAAGCTCTGACGGCATCCATGCTCACACCCACCTCAGCGGCTGCTTTTTCATTGGCCGGCATGGTGCCGGATAACCGGCTGGCCATCACCTGTGCATTCTGCATCATTCCGGCCAGAGGATTGTTCAGCTCATGGGCCATTCCGGCGGCCAGGCTCCCAACGGACAGCATCTTTTCAGAGTGAATCATCATCTCTTCAATCTGGACCTGATCGGTCACGTCATCAATACGGATCACCGCACCTTCCATCTCTTCTCCCAGAAGAGGATAAACGGTCAGATTTTCATAGGAGATGATACCGCCTTTCTCATGGGGAATTTTTCTTTCCTCCAAAACCGTCTTGTCTTTAATGGCGGCTTTAATTTTCTCCATCATGTCATTCAGTCTTGGAAAAACCACTGAGATATTCCGGCTCACAGCGTCATCGGCCTTAAGTCCGGCCGATTGCTCCGCCTTGGCGTTCCAGTGGGTGATCCTGCCCTCCGCATCAATGCCGATGAGCACCGAAGGCATGGAATTGATAATATTGGACAGATAATTTCGAAGCCGGGAAAGCTCTTTCTCGGCCTCTAGGCCATTTTCAAAAAGGACCCTATATTTCTCCTCATTTTTCCTCGATTCCTTCTGGGCATTGATCATCCGGGTCACATCCTGGAAGGTCTCAATGGCACCGATCACCCGGCCCTTCTCATCGGTCAAGGGACAGGCCGTGACAAAAAGCCACATCCCGGTTTCACCAAACCCTTTGAAAAAATCCTGGGATTCATAGGCGCCTTCTTTCAGGGCTGATTTCTGAAGGCTTGTGTATTCAGTGTTATGTCTATAATGGTTCCAGAAAACGGTTTCATCAACACCGTCGATGATAAGATCCGCCATTACCGGTCTTTTAACATCATAAAAGGCCCGCCATTGGCCGTCGGTCCCGACAATATCAGGGGCGCTGATGCCGGAGATGGCTTCAAGGGTCTGATTCCAGTACAGCACCTTGTGATGTTGATCCAGGATAAAGGTTGGAATGGGATTTCCGTCCACCACACTGGCCAGCAGGTTTTGGGCGGAGGAAAGCCTATGATCAAGGGCCTCGTTCTCTTTTTGGGTTTGCAGATAAAGACCGGCTTCCTTTTCAAGCCGGCTGATTTTTGCCTTTAAATCCTTTATGATGTCATTCTCGTCCATTTACCCCCCGAATCACCATATATACCGAATAAATACAGACAAATAAAATCAGCCGTGGTGTTTGTCTCTAATGTATCAATTTTGCTTTCAGTTGCCCGCATGCCGCCAGGATATCATCTCCCTTGCTTTTCCTTATAATGGCCGTAAAATTCCGATCCAGCAGGATCTGAAGAAAATCACTGATGTCTTTCTGGGATGGACGCTTAAACCCGCTTTCCGTATATTCATTGAACGGGATCAGGTTGATCTTTGCTTTTATGGGTGACAGCAGTTTAACAAGCCTTAGGGCATCTTCTTTTGAATCATTCACCCCTTTCATCAATATATATTCAAAGGTGATCTTGTTTCTGGGTTTCATGGTAAAGGTCCGGCAGGCTTCCAGCAATTGTTTCAACGGGTATTTATGATTGATGGGCATGAGTTCGGAACGCAGTTCATCGGTTGTGGCATTCAGGGACACGGCCAGGTTCACGCTGGTATCAAGCCCGAGCTGGGTTATTTTCGGTACCAGACCCGAAGTTGACACCGTCACATGCCGGGGGGAGAATTTAAAGCCATAATCAGTGTCTGTAATGGTTTCCAGGGATTTAATGAGATTCTGATAATTGGCAAGAGGCTCTCCCATGCCCATAAACACGATATTGGATAGTTTTAAAGGGTCAATGGCGTTCTGCATCAGATAAAATCGAATATCCCTGATCTGGGCAATGATTTCTCCAACCGTCAGGTTTCTGATGAACCCTCCCTTGGCCGTGAGGCAGAATTGGCAATCCTGGGCACAGCCCACCTGGGAAGAGACACAAAGGGTAAAATGATCTTTGCCGGGAATCAGCACGGATTCGATATGAAGCCCGTCACTGAGCCTGAACAGAAACTTTTCCGTTGTATCAACGGAAACCATTTTTTCTTCAACGATCAGGCGCCCGATATAAAAATGGTCTTCTAATTTTTTCCGTAATTCCTTTGACAGATCCGTCATCTCCTCAAAGCTCTCAGCCTGCCGGATGCAGATCCATTTGGATATCTGTCCGGCCCTGAACGGCCGGATGCCGTTATCCTCAAGCCAGCAAGAGAGTTCCTGCCGTGTAAAATCGAGTAAATTTTTCATATCTTCATATCGGTCCAAATTTATTATTTTCTTGACATAACACGGAATCTATACTAATTTCAACGATTTGATTTGATATTTGAAGGTTGGTTTTTTTTTATGTTTGAGAGCTTGAGCGACAGACTTGATTCGGTCTTTAAAAAGCTGAAAGGCCACGGCACCCTGAATGAAAAGAACATTGAAGATGGTCTTAAACAGGTCCGTATGGCATTGCTTGAGGCGGATGTCAATTATAAAGTCACAAAACAGGTAGTTGCAGACATAAAAGAACGGGCGTTGGGTCAGGAAGTGATGCAAAGCCTGACCCCGGGCCAGCAGGTTATTAAAATTGTAAACGATGAATTTACAAGGATGATGGGGTCTGAGCACCAGGGTCTGAACCTTGATGGAAAGACACTGTCCTCCATTATGCTGGTAGGGCTCCAGGGGTCCGGCAAAACCACCACCGCAGGAAAGCTTGCCTTTTATCTGCGGAAAATGGACAAAAAACCCTTTCTGGTGCCTGTGGATGTTTACCGTCCGGCCGCCATTGACCAGCTCAAAAAGATCGGTAAGCAACTGGATATTCCTGTTTTTCAGTCCACAACCGACATGCAGCCTTTAAAAATATGTCAGGATGCCATACTGGCTGCAAGGGACCAGGGATGCGACACCCTGATCCTGGATACGGCCGGCAGACTGCATCTGGATGAAGCCTTGATGGGTGAGTTGAAAACCATTAAAAAAGGAGTCAATCCAAGGGAAATTCTTCTGGTGGCCGATGCCATGACCGGCCAGGACGCCGTCAATATTGCCGGTTCCTTTGATACAGCCCTGGATCTGAGCGGCATTGTCCTGACCAAAATGGATGGTGATGCAAGGGGCGGTGCGGCCCTGTCCATCAAGGCCGTTACCGGGAAACCGTTGAAATTCATAGGTGTGGGTGAAAAATTAACGGCTCTTGAGCCTTTTCATCCGGCGCGGATGGCATCCCGGATTCTTGGTATGGGAGACACCCTTTCCTTTATTGAAAAAGCCCAGGAAGCCATTGATCAAAAAGAAGCCGGGGAAATTGAAAAAAAATTAAGGAAAAATGCCTTTACCCTGGAAGATTTCAAGAACCAGATGAAAATGGTACGAAAAATGGGATCCATTAAAGATCTTCTGGGAATGCTGCCCGGCGTTAATAAAAAAGGGCTGAAAGACCTGAATATCAATGATAAGGAATTTGTTAAGATTGAAGCAATGATCAATTCAATGACCCCTTTGGAAAGACGTGAATATACGATTATCAAAGGCTCGAGAAAAATAAGGATTGCCAATGGAAGCGGAACAACGGTTCAGGATATCAACAAACTCCTGAAGAGCTATTCCCAATCCATGAAAATGATAAAGCAATTTAATAAAGGCGGCATGCGTTCATTAAAAAACATGCTGCCGTTTTAAGGAGACAAAAAGAATATGGCTGTTAGAATCAGATTGACCCGCAAAGGAACACGGAAAAGACCTTTTTACAGAATTGTGGCCGCGGATATTGAATGTCCCAGGGACGGTAGATTTCTTGAGCTTCTGGGCACCTACAATCCCATGGTGAACCCGGCTGCCGTGACGCTGAAAGAGGACAGAGTGAAATACTGGCTGGGAGAAGGTGCGATTCCCTCCACAACTGTCCAGAGCATATTAAAACGGCAGGGTATCAGTCAAGCTCAAGCCGAAGCCTAAAAACCCCTTTACTATGATGATCCTGTATTCTCACTACCCCCATTAAAAGGAGATGTTGATATGAAAGAGCTGATCGAATACATCGCAAAAGCATTGGTAGACAGTCCTGATCAGGTTCAGGTATCCGAAGTCGTGGGTGATCAGACCTCGGTTCTGGAACTTAAGGTCGCAAAAGAGGATCTCGGGAAAGTCATCGGAAAACAGGGAAGATCGGCAAGGGCCATGAGAACCATTTTAAGTGCGGCATCCACAAAACTGAAAAAACGCACGGTGCTTGAAATTATTGAATAAATGATGAACAAAACCGCTTCGTTTACCCTAGGCAAGGTAACCGGAGTGCATGGCCTCAACGGCACACTCAAGGTTGCGTCTTTTGCAGAATCTGTGGATACATTCCAAAAAGACAGGACCATTGTCGTAAAAAGCAACGGAGAAGAAGGCAGGACATATCTGATCCTTCACGCCTCTCCCCATAAACAGGGGGTATTGCTGAACCTTGAGGGAATTGAGAGCCGGAACCAAGCCGAAGATCTTGTGGGAAAAGAGATCCATATCAACAGGGATCAACTGCTGGAACCGGAGAAAGACACCTGGTATTGGCAGGATCTCATGGGTCTGGATGTGGTTGACCATATAAAAGGATATCTGGGTAAAATTACCAGGATATTCCCGACCGGTGCACATGATGTCCTGGTCATCACCGACAATGACAGGGAAACCCTTGTACCCATGCACAAATATTTTGTTGAATCCGTGGACATGGACGCGCATACGGTCAGAACCACCTTGCCTGAGGAGTATTGATGGATTTTACGGTATTGACCTTGTTTCCGGAGCTGGTCAATGCCTTTTTCCAGAACGGAATGATTGCCAGAGGTATTGAAAGCGGGCTGATCACAGGAAATTGCATCAATATCAGGGATTTTTCAACGGACCGCCACAAAACCGTGGATGACCGTCCCTATGGCGGCGGCAGCGGCATGGTCATGAAGCCGGAACCGTTAAAAGCAGCCGTTTTATGTGCAAAGGACCAGATGCCTGGATCAAGAGTGGTGGTGTTAACTCCCCAGGGGAACCGTTTCAATCAGGACACAGCCCTTGCCCTTGCTGCCGAAAAACAGGGGCTGATTTTGGTCTGCGGCCGGTATGAAGGTATTGATGAAAGGGTTTACAGTCTTTTGGCGGATGAGGAAATCTCCATTGGGGATTATGTGATGACCGGTGGAGAACTGGGAGCCATGGTGGTTATGGATACGGTTGCCCGGTTGATCCCGGGAGTCCTCGGCAGTGAAGCCTCTTTCCTGTCGGATTCCTTTATGGATGACCGGATTGAGCATGCCCACTATACAAGACCGGAGGTATTCGAAGGCCAAAAGATACCGGATATCCTGTTATCCGGGAATCATGAAAAGATAAGGCTGTGGAGAAAAAAATCCTCTCTTCAGCGGACTTTTTTGAAGCGGCCGGATTTGTTTGAAAAAGCAGCCCCTGATGCTGAAGAAAAGCAAATTATCAGGCAATGGTGCCGGGAGCTTGAAATCCTTGCCCGAGAGTAACCTTTATGTGGTGCTGATCCATTTTCCAGTGAAAAGCAAAAAGGGATTGCCCATTGGATCAGCCTTGACAACCATTGATATGCATGACATTGCAAGGGCATCCATCACCTTCGGCGTCAAAGGGGTTTATGTGGTTACCCCCTATGAAGATCAGGCCATTCTTGCCGGCCAGGTGATCGATCACTGGACAAAGGGGGTCGGCGGAACGCTTAATCCGTTCAGAAAGAGCGCTTTGGAATTGATCCGTGTCACCCGCAGCTTTGAAGAGGCGGTCATTGGAATGAAACAGGAAAGAATGGAACCGGTTGTGACCATTGCCACCAGCGCAGCAGCCATTCCCGGTTCAATAACAACGGAAATGCTGAAGCAAAAACTTGAGAATAGAGCATCCCATGCCCTTGTGTTTGGAACGGCATGGGGATTGGCAGATGAACTGCTTGATATATGTGATTATACCCTGGCCCCTATTTTGGGAAAAGCGGATTATAACCACCTTTCCGTCAGATCTGCCGTATCAATATATTTAGACCGGATTACGAACGGCAGATAAGAATTTTACACTATCTGCCAAAAGGAAAGATACCAGGAGGAAATAAATGAAAAATGTAATCGAACAATTGGAAAGAGAGCAGATGCGGCTTGATATCCCGGATTTTAAATCAGGCGATACCGTCAATGTCCATGTCAAGATCAGTGAAGGTGAAAAAGAACGCATCCAGGTGTTTCAGGGTGTTGTGATCAAAAAAACCGGGGGATTTTCAAGCGCCCGGTTTACCGTCAGAAAAATATCAAGCGGTGTGGGTGTGGAAAGAATCTTTCCCCTTTATTCTCCGTCCATTGATAAAATAGAGGTTATCACCAAGGGTAAGGTCAGAAGATCCAAGCTCTACTATCTTAGAAATCTTCGAGGTAAGGCCGCCAGGATTAAAGAAAAACGGTTTGCCTGAAACCTTCTGCTGATGTGGCAATTTGAGCACAATGCAAAAGCCTTGGGATATAAGATAATTGCAGGCGTTGATGAGGCCGGCAGGGGACCCCTTGCCGGCCCTGTCGTGTCTGCCGCAGTGATTCTGCCCCAGGATTTTTTTTGTGAAGGAATCAATGATTCCAAAAAACTGTCTAAAAAAAAACGGGATGCGCTTTTCCCCCGGATCATGGAAAATGCCCTTGCCGTTTCCACGGGTCTTGCCTCCCACCATGAAATAGACGATATCAATATTTTAAGAGCTTCCCTTCTTTCCATGAAACGGGCTGTTGAGAATCTCTCATCCCTTCCCGGCTCCCCTGTGCCGGATCTTCTTCTGATTGACGGAAAATTCACCCTGGATATGGATATCCATCAGTCAGCCATCGTACGGGGAGATTCAAAAAGCATTTCCATTGCTGCCGCCTCCATTATTGCAAAGGTGACACGGGATACCATCATGAAAGAGCTACACGAGACCTACCCGGCCTATAATTTTGTCCGCCATAAGGGATATCCCACAAAGGCCCATAAGCAAGCCATTTTAAAACATGGCCCCTGCCCTGTTCACCGGCTGACATTTCGAGGCGTCAAAGAGGTCCTCCATGCCCGATGACCGAAAATTCCTTGGCCGGGAAGGAGAATCCGCAGCTTTAGAATTCCTACAAACCCATGGATTTAAAATCCTGGAAACCAATTTCCGGACCCGGGCCGCGGAAATCGATATGATTGCAAAGGATCATGAAACCCTCTGCTTTATCGAGGTCAAAACCCGCCGCAGCATCAAAAAAGGCTTGCCGAAAGAATCCGTGACTCCGTCAAAACAACATAAAATTATCCTGGGGGCCTCTTTTTACCTGAAAAAACACAGGCTGCTTGAATCAAGGATTCGTTTTGATGTCATTGAGGTCTTTGAAAAAGAGGGCCGATTTGAATTCAACCTCATCAAAAATGCATTCCAGGCCGGATAAGATGGAAGAACCGATTTCATACGGAACCTTGTATGTGGTGGCAACCCCCATCGGCAATCTGGAAGATATGACATTCAGGGCCGTGACTGTTTTAAAGCAGGTGGATTTGATTGCGGCAGAAGATACCCGGCATTCGAAAAGACTCCTCGATCACTACGGGATTGATACAAGACTCATCTCCTGCCATGAACACAATGAAACCTTCAAAACCCCCCAATTGATCGCACATTTGAAAAGCGGTCTGAACCTTGCTCTCATCTCCGATGCCGGGACCCCAACCCTGTCGGACCCGGGATACCATCTCATTAAAACAGCAGCCAAAGAAAATATCCCCATCATCCCCATTCCAGGATGTAGTGCGGCCATGGCAGGCTTAAGTGTGTCCGGGTTGCCGACAGACGCTTTTTGTTTTTCAGGGTTCCCGCCTAAAAAAAGCGGCAAACTGAAACAGACAATAGAATCCCTGAAAAATCAGAAAGCCACTCTCATCTTTTATGAATCCCCCAGACGCATAAAAACGCTTGTGGAAACCCTGATTCAAATTCTGGGAGACCGTCAGGCCTGTCTGGCCAGGGAAATTACCAAACTTCATGAGGAATATATCCGGGGGAGCTTATCCCATATCCTTCAGCAGCTTGAAGAAAAAGAAACCATCAAGGGGGAATGCTCCCTCTTTGTCCAGGGTTGTGTGGAAGAAGGCAAGCCTGAAGCAGATGAACTCAAAAAAATCATTCTGGAACGGTTATCGGATTCGGATCTGCGCCCATCGGATTTGGCAAAACAGATTGCCGGAGAATACCATCTGCCAAAAAAGCGAATATATGAAATCATCCTCAAATTAGAGAAAAAATGAATGCGTAAAAAAATCCCTGTTTTTATAACTTTTTTTTCATAATTTATAACTTATTATTCCACACTGGACTTTATATTTTATTCGTTATATACTCTATAAAATTTGTAGACCCTTTAGGGAGAAGGGTAGCATAGTGTTTCTAAACTTCTAAACAATTGGCATTAATATTGCTTGCTTATAAGGGTAAAAGAAAACCTATTTAAAAGGATACATATGGTGAAAAAGATATATATAATACTGACCCTGATGGCTGTCTGTGGATTTTTGACCCTGTCTTACGCTGCAGATACTTATTCTGGTACATATATGGGCAAATGGAAAGGCAATGACTCCAACTATGGGGTCGATAAACTTGAATCCATAATAAATGACTGGTTTTCTACTCACAGCATTAACCGGAGTATAGAACTTGATCCTTATTCAAAGATAGATGCCCCTGCTAATTCCAATGATGAAATGACAATAACTTATTTTGAGGGCAACATGTCGGGTGCTTGGACCACAATAAAACCCATTGAGTTTTACAGTATAAAAGGAGCCAACGAGTTTGCTCTTTACTGGTTGGGAGTGTCAGGTCTCAGTTCCGGATTCTGGAGCACGGAACACCTTTCAACCAAAAACTTAAAAAATATCCCCCAAATTTCACATCTGACCACATGGAATCCCTTAGCCCCTCCCCCCAACACAAATACTCCCGAACCTGCCACCTTGATGCTTCTGGGGTTTGGCCTGATCGGACTTGCAGGAATTGGAAGGCAGCCAAGAAAAAAATAATCAAATTACAATCGAATATATAAGGCAGGGTGGTAAACATCATCCTGCCTTTTTCATTTTATTGGAATAAGAATAAGGATAGTGTTAGGATTCTGTTAGGATCATTGCAGATGATTGAAAAATAAGCCGATTTAGTCTAAATAGGGCAGCAACTATACAAAGAATTATGAATTCTATTGGATTAATATTAAGCTTGATGGGCTGTCAGGCCATCAAGGGATAGTTAAACCCTATTTCATCAAGGAAAGAGAAAACAATGACTCTTGAACTTTGCTATATAATTGTCGGCATGCTTTTATTATTTGCCGTGTTCGACCTCATGGTCGGTGTCTCAAATGATGCCGTTAATTTTTTAAATTCCGCCATCGGTTCCAAGGCTGCACCATTTTTTGTCATCATGATCATCGCTAGCCTGGGCATCCTGGCCGGCGTCACCTTTTCCGGCGGCATGATGGAGGTGGCCAGAAAAGGAATTTTTCATCCCCAATTCTTTACCATGCCCGAACTTCTCACCATTTTCCTTGCGGTCATGATCACAGACATTCTGTTGCTGGATCTGTTCAACACCTATGGGCTTCCGACCTCCACCACCGTATCCATTGTATTTGAACTTCTGGGCGCCTCAGTGGCCCTGGCTGCCATCAAAATATTGACACAGACCACGGGTACGGCATTATGGGATTATATCAATACGGCCAAAGCCATGGCCATTATCGGCGGCATCCTGTTATCCATCATGGTGGCCTTTTTTTCCGGAGCTGTCGTACAGTTTCTAACCCGCCTGATTTTCACCTTTAACTATCAAAAAAACCTTGGCCGGTATGGGGCACTCTGGGGCGGAGTAGCCATGACGGCCATCAGCTATTTTGCCCTTGTCCAGGGTGTTGGCGGGGCGAGCTTTATGACCGAACAGACGGCTGCCTGGATCAAAACCCATTCCGGCATGCTCACGGCCGGAATTTTTGTCTTTTCCGGATCCATCTTCCAGGTTCTGCTGACTTTTTTTAAAATTAATATTTTAAAACCCATTGTTCTCATCGGAACATTTGCCCTGGCCATGGCCTTTGCGGCCAATGATCTGGTCAATTTTATCGGCGTACCCCTGGCAGGCCTGACCGCTTTTCAAAACGCCTTGTCTTCAAATGACCCTTTAACGATTACCATGGCGGCTCTGGGCAAAAAAGTGAATACACCGACCTATATGCTGCTCATTGCCGGGGCTATCATGGTATTGACCCTCTGGATCTCCAAAAAGGCACGAACGGTAACGGAAACAGAGGTCCGCTTGGGCCGGCAGGACGAAGGAACGGAAAAATATGAATCCATCTGGCTGTCCCGAAAAATTGTCAACCTGTTTGATTTTTTGTTCAGTACCGTTAAAAATTTAACCCCTGAACTCATAAGAAATGCCGTTGGAAAACGGTTATGCCTTACTGATGGGGACAATAAAACATGCCTTATCGACAAACCCTCCTTTGACCTGGTCCGGGCATCGGTAAACCTCATGGTGGCCTCTGCGGTTGTTTCCATGGGAACCTCATTAAAACTTCCCCTGTCCACAACCTATGTCACCTTTATGGTGGCCATGGGAACCAGTTTTTCAGATCAGGCCTGGGGCAGGGAAAGCGCTGTATTCAGAGTTACCGGAGTTCTGGCCGTGATCGGCGGCTGGTTCTTAACCGCGTTCATTGCCTTTGCTGCATCCTTTCTCTTTGCCGGTTTCCTGTTTTATTTAAAAATACCGGGTTTTATCATTTCCCTTGTTTTTGCCGCCTATGTCATCTGGAAAAATCACCATAAGCATAAGGCCCAGGAAAAAATCAAAGATGAGATGACCATCTACAATCTGGATAAAATTGACAACCTTCAGGAAGCGGTCTCCCAGACCTTTGACCATCTTGCTTTTCTTCTAAAGGGCATCCGTGAATCCCTTGATATTAGTTTTGACTCCCTTTTCAAAGGCGACCTTGTGACCTTAAGACAGGAGAGAATGCGGGTTAAATATTTTCAGAACAGTGTAAATATCATCATGGCCAATATTTTTAAAGTATTGCGGCTGCTTTCCAAAGAAGATCATCATGTTTCCTATAATTATTACCAGATTATCCGGCGGCTCCAGAAACTGTCCGACGGCCACAGGGATACGGTCATCCGGTCCAGCATGCATGTGAGCAACCGTCATACAGGGCTCTTGGAAGCCCAGATCATTGAGTTAAAGGAAATCAAAAAAGTCTTCTTAAATATTATTTTCCTTGTTGAAACCGCATTCAGGGATAAACGAATCATCGACTGCCAGGACGCGGTTGAACAATATCATTATCTGAAAGAACTGGTGGATGATTATAATGAAAACCAGATCAAACGGATCCGGGATGATTCTTCCAAAACCCGGCTCAGCATCCTGTTTTATGCCATCAGCGGAAACAGCGTCATGATGGCCAAACAGAATATTAAACTTCTGGATATCTTTAATGAATCCTTCAAACTGAACCAGAAATGTTCATGATGCCCGGTTCCCTTTGCAGCAGATCCACCAAGCCTGCTGCAAGGATTTTAACGATATGGCAACACTCTTTGGGCTGCATTTCATCTCCAAACCGGTCACGAAGTCTTATGCAGGAAGTTGTCTCAAACCGATCCAGAAACGTCTGGCGGATATTGGCTGCCAATTGGGCAGGCTTATCCCAGGAGGTGCCCGGCACATGCCGCCCGTGAAAATGACCGATAACAATCAGACAGCCGGTCAGCGCACCGCAAGTCTCCTGGAGCGTTCGTCCCATGCCGCCGCCAAATGGGGTGGCATGGGCGACAGCATCGGATGCATCGATTCCCATCCCCTCCAGCACAGAAGCCACTATCGCTTCTGCACAATGATATCCGTTCTCAAAATAATGCTTTGATGTTTGGCTGATGGACTCTTTTACATTTCTCATTTTTTAACCCTTTTAAAGTTGTTTTCATCTTGATAATCGATTAAACTAAAGATCAAATCGTGTCCAACGATTTATTTCGATGATTGCTATCGATAGCACCGATAAAAGAGAAAATATGGAATTCAGACATCTCATTACATTCAAAGCGGTTGCAGATCATTTAAGTTTTACAAAAACCGCAGAAACGCTTTTCATGGCACAGTCCTCTGTTTCCGCTCAGATCAAAGCACTTGAAGATGAGCTGAACACAAAATTATTTGACCGGATCGGAAGACGGGTCATACTGACCCAGGCTGGACAAAAACTCTATGGATATGCTCGCCGCATGGAAGAGATGGACCTTGAAATCCGTTCTGAATTATCCAACGACGCCTATTCAGAAGGTAGTTTGACGATCAGAGTTCCGGAAACGCTGGCTACTGTTTATATGCCACAAATTATTGACCGTTTTCACAAAACGCATCCAAAAGCCAAACTGACTTTTATGAATTGCACAGACCGGCAGCTTAGGGAAGAACTCAATTCCGGGCGCATTGACCTTGCTTTTTTAATGACGGATGCCATTTATTTTAAAGATGTCCATATCCGTCTGCTCAAAACTTTAGCCCTGGTACTGACGGCAAGTGCTTCTCATCCTTTGGCCCATGACAAAACCGCATCGCTGGAAAACTTGAATGGACAAACCCTTCTTTTACCCAAAACGGACTGAAGTTACAGAAGGGCTTTCGAGCGGTCGCTTGAAAAATCAAATAGTAATCCGGTGGTTCTTGAATTTTCCAGCATGAACAGCATGAAAGCCTGCTTGAAGATGGGAGTGGGCATCACCCTTTGCCCTGAAATATCCGTCAGAAACGAAATGGATGCCGGTGAATTTGTAAGACTTGATTGGGGAATGACGGATACCGAAACATCGATGATCATGATTTCGCATGCCCAGAAATGGCGTTCGCCCCTCCTGGATCAATTCATTAACCTGGCCGAGGAAGAGATGTCCGGATAATCCGAATAATAAAAGAGGCTGCCTGCCTGATCGGCGGACAGCCCCTTTTATTGTATTTCAAAAATATCGTCAGCTATAACGATATCAGCTTACATCTTGGTTCCCTGGGCATGGCTCTGGAGTTTAACTTCAACTTTTTCCGTCAGAGATGCATAGTATTTCCTCAGGATCACCAGAACTTCTTCGCGGCCGAAATGATCCACAACAGCTTCGCCATTGGAAAGTGCATGGCGCAGCTTGGTTCCGGAAAGCACTACCCTGTCTTCTTTTGCATGGGGGCAGGTTTTCAGGGAGGCCATGCCGTCGCATTTAAAGCAGTAGAAGGTCCAGTCAATTTTCAGAGGCTGGCACAACAGGGCTTTGCCCGGTTCTTTCGGAGTCGGGATCGTGTCAAAGATTTCCTGGGCTTCGAACAGGGTGTAAAAGTCACCAACGCCGGCATGGTCGCGGCCGATGATCATCTTGTTAACGCCGTAGTTCTGGCGGAAAGTGGCATGAAGAAGGGCTTCTCTCGGACCTGCATATCTCATGTCAAGGGGATATCCGGCATTAAGGATATTCTCGGGAACAAAATACCCTTTGATCAGGGCATCGATACATTCGATACGGACATCGGCCGGAATGTCGCCGGGTTTCAGGTTCCCGATGAGGGAGTGGATCAGAACACCGTCGCAAACATCAATGGCGATCTTGGCCAGAATCTCATGGGATCTGTGCATGGGATTTCTGAGCTGAAGCGCTGCAACATTGGCCCAGCCTCTTTGATCAAAGATGGCGCGGGTTTCGGCAGGGGTCAGGTAAACGCCTTTGAATTTGGTCGGGAATTCACCTTCGGAAAGGACTTTTACAGGACCGGCAAAGCAGAATTCTTTTCTGGCCATAACCATCTGAACGCCCGGATGATCTTTCATGGCTTTTTCAAAGAACACATCATCTTTGGATTCCTCACCATGACCCTTATAGACTTTTCCACATTCCCATTTTTTCTCGTCTTCGGTCAATGTGAATTTTTCCGTGATTTTCATGGTGGCAAAAATTTCACCCTTTCTTTCCAGGGCAATCTCATCACCCACCTTGATGGCATCTGCTTCGGCTTTGGAGGCATCCAGCATCACCGGAACAGGCCAGAAGGTGCCGTCTGCCAGAAGAAAATCCGAACAAACGCCTTTCCAGTCGGCCTTTGTCATGAAACCGTTAAGCGGGCTGAACCCACCGATACCGAGCATGATCAAGTCGCCTTTGACCTGGGAAGAAATCTCGATTTTCTTTAAACCGGCTGCTTTTTTCAGTTCTGCTTCGCGGGCTGCGCCTTCGAGTTTGCAAATGACGAGGCCTTTTCCACCATGAGGTGCTACTAATTTAGACATATTCACTATTCTCCTTGTTTATGTTTCACCTTTAATAAATGTTTTTCCAACATTTATCACGCATTTTAGCCAATAAAATCTTGTAAGGTTTAATGATGATTGAGAAATTTGTCAAGATTTTTATTAATTTATCTGTAAAATCCCTGCAATTTCATCCATTGACACCACATTCACATCCGCCTTTAAGCCTGGGTTTTTAAACCCTGCAAACCAGACCCCGGCAGCAACGGCAGCCTGACGATCATATTCGGAATCCCCTATAAAAAGGATTTCACGGGCAGCCAGCCCGCATTTGTCCATGATCAAAAATAATTGCTCGGGGTCGGGTTTGGGATGTTTGACGGTTGCAGCGGTCACGACAATTTCAAAATCATTTTTAAGGTGAAAGTCCTCCAGCACCTTTTCCATGGTATTGGTGCGGTTGGTGGCAATCCCCCGGATATAGCCATTATTTTTAAGTCCCGTGAGCAGTTCTTTAAGCCCTGCTTCCATGACCATATAATCAATGAATTTATGGTAACCGATATGGCTCAATCGTTCATACACCTGGGAAAGGTCATTGATCTCGGGAAAAAGATATTCAATGGCTTCCTTTACCGTCATCATATGGACGTTGATAAACTGTTCTTCATTCAGCGCCGGTTTGTTAAAGGCCGCCAGGACCTCATCATAATATTTCCGGTTGGCAAGGGCCGTATCAAACATGACCCCGTCGCAGTCAAATACAACGGCTTTAATTTTTAAAATGTCCATGGTCTGTAAATTATCTTTCCGGGTTAATCGGTTTTCTTTTCGTCAAGAAAGACGGCCGACACTCTGATGCTGATCCTCGGCGCATAGGGGCTGTCTGTTTTCAGGACCAATTCATCATACAGGTCCTCTGCCTTGTCCGAGCTGCATTTGAGGTTAATCCGCCAGGTCTTGCCGCCTTTTTCCGGCTGAACCAGAATTGCCTCAATACTGCTCTTGTTCCGCTTTTCCAGCCCCAAAACGGAAAATACATACTTTTCAGAAGGGGTGACGGTCACCACCGCCTCCAGGGACTCACCGGCCTTCCCGTTGAGATAGACCGACGGCGGGCTGATCTCTGCAATCCGCTCCACCTGGCCGGTCACCACCAGATTCAGGGTTCGCTGTCCTGGATCATCGGTTTTAACCAGGATGGTTTTGGTCATGGTCTTTCCACCATATCCCAGGGTTTTAAAGCTCACGCTGATTTTTCCTTCCCCGCCCGGGGGAATTTCACTGTCAAAGGAGTGCTTGTCACAGCCTCAGGGGGGCATGACCTTTTCTATTCTTAAAACAGTATCGCCCGTATTCTTCACGATAAAGACATGGTCGACATGAACACCTTCAGGCACAGGTTGAAAGGTAAAGACCGGATCAATGATGACGGCTTTCTGCAGGGCTATTCCTGCACAGGGAAAGACCCAGACCATCAGCAGAACAGCCGTCAAAAGCATCTTTTTTTTCATGGTTTGCTCCAATACAGTAGGTTCAGGAAGAAATTCTGAAAAGATATTCATTGATCATGGAACAGATTCCTTTTTCCTGTTCTATCCTTCTTCCATCCACGCTCAAGACCTTTACCGCCCCCATGAGGGCATTGGCCATAAGAATATTGGGGTATGAACAAAGTTCTTCACAACCCATCTTTTTTCTTTGGACATCATACCCCTTATCCGACAGCAGGGTCAAGACCGAGTTCAGGGTCACGCCGGGTAAAACATGGGGGGATACGGGGACCGTCACCCTGTTTTTTTCAACGGCAAAAACAGCAGCAGTATGGGTTTCCGACACAGTGCCGTCCGGATTCAGGATAAGGGCCTCATCAGCCTGATTCAGGCTTGCATATTGCCCGGCCTGATAATAATAGAGATAATTCAAGGTCTTATGGTCCGCCAGGGGGGATTGCCGGGGAAAGGGATAGGTCACCAGGTCCAGCCCGGTTTTTCCAAGGACCTCCAGCCTGTGCCGGTATTCCCGCACAAAGGCGGCCAAAAAGGGTTTTCCCTGGTTTTCCGGCCTGTCTTTGGCCAGGATGAGCTTAACGGCTGTCCGTTTGTCCATGAGGTGATTTTCCCTGATCAGAAGCCCGATGACGTCCTCCCAGGTGATATCCGGCGCAGGTTCGGAAAAAAGCGTTTCCCAGGATTGGTTCAACCGGGAAACATGGTCCTTGAGCCGGAAAATGGTCCCCTTGTCGGCCCGGAGGGTCTCAAAAAGCCCTGCCCCATACTGGAATCCAAGGCTGAGAGGGGAGATGGAGGCCTTGTCCGCATCAACCCGTTTTCCATTTACCCAGGCTTTGACTTTTTGCACCTCGGGCCTTTGGGATGATGCGCTTAAGGATTCCATCAGGGTCTTGCCCTTATCCAGGGTTTCCTGAAATTCCTTTTCAGGATCTGAATCATAGACAATGCCGCCGCCCACGGAAAAATGAATCCGGTGGCCTGAAATCACAGCGGTCCGGATGGCAATGGAAAGATCCATGGTGTCGTGAAAGCCGACATATCCGATGGAGCCGGTGTACACATGGCGTCTTACCGGCTCCAACTCATCAATAATCTCCATGGAACGGATCTTGGGGCATCCGGTGATGGAGCCGCCGGGAAAGGCGGCCCGGAGCAGATCCATAGACGTTTTCTCCGCTTCAAGCTCCCCCTCTACGATGGAGACCAGGTGAAACACATTGGCATAGGGTTCCAGGCGCTTATGCTCTTTAACCGTCACAGACCCGTGCCGGGTCACCCGGGACAGGTCGTTTCGCATCAGATCCACGATCATGGTCAGCTCGGCGTCATCCTTGATGCTCTCGCAGAGCCTCACCCCGTTTTCCCGGTCCTCTTTTTCCGTTTTCCCCCTGGCAATGGTTCCCTTGATGGGCCGGGTTTCCACCTTCCGGCCCCTTTGACAAAGAAACCGTTCCGGTGAGGTGGAGACGATGGTATGGTCCTTGGCATGGATATAGGCAAAAAACGGGGCCGGATTCCGGTGGAACAAATCCAGGAACAGGGCATAGCCGTCCCCGGAAATGCCGGTTTCAAATCGCTGGGAGAGATTGGCCTGGTAAATATCTCCGGCTTTCAGGTAGTCAATGATACTTTGGACCGAAGCCATATATTCCGTTTTGGTAAAACTGGATTTGAATCCGGAACCGTCCACGGAAAAATCCCGGTTCGGGGCTTGGGTTTCTATGGCCCTAAAAAAAGACTCCCGGATTTCCCGGACCCTGTCCTTCTCTTTGCCCTGATCTTCTTTCGGGCCCTCAGGATGGGAAAGGATAGGGATGCAAAGCCTTGTCTTTCCCGTTGCTTTTTCCCGGATCAGGATAAGGGAAGGCGCATACAGGACCAGATCGGGAAGACCGGTCTCCATGGCGGTTCGCGGCAGATGTTCAATCCGGTCCTTTAGATCATAGGAAAAATATCCGAAGAGGCCGGAAGAGACCGGAATATCATCAGGGCCGGAAGCCGTCCTGAATTGATTCAGAATCGCCTGGACAGCAGAAAAAGGATCTATTTCAAGATCAAGGGTTTTATCCAGGCACCTGACAAACACCTTTTCTTTCCGGCTTTGAATCTCAAGCCAGGGGTTTACGGCCAGGATATGATATTGTGAACAATCCAGGTCTCCCCCGGATAACAAGAGGACTGTCCCGATATCATGGGCAAAAAACGCGGCTATGTCTTCAAAGGGCCGGTCCAGGGCAAGGATTTCCTGATGCACGGCTTTGATGGTGGGAAGCTGTTTCAGCCATTCATCCATCTTTGGGTTGTTCATCTCAGAAAAGGATTCATTCTCTTTTCATTAGCGATCGTGGTTTCAGGCCCATGTCCGGTATAGACAACGGTGTCGGGCTCAAGGACCAGAAGTTTTTCCTTGATACTGGAAATCAGGGTATCATAGTCCCCGCCGTTCAGATCGGTTCTGCCGATGGAGCCCGCAAACAAGGTGTCCCCGGCAAAAAGATACCCTTTGGTATAAAGGCAGATTCCCCCCTTTGAATGGCCCGGGGTATGGATGACCTTCAGGGTGATCTCCCCAAAGCTGATCTCATCCCCGTGGTTTAAGCGGATATCAGCCGGCGGGGAGTTCTCCGCAGACAGGCCGAACATCATGGCGGACCGGGAAAGTTCTTTGAGCATGGGCTCATCATCGGGATGGATGGCCAGTTCCGCCCCGGTCACCTCCTTCATCCGTTTGTTGGCGCCCACATGGTCAAAATGGCCATGGGTATTGATCAGATATTTGACTTTCAGCCCGGCTTTGGCAAGTTCCATCAGAATCCGGTCGGCATCATCGCCCGGATCTATCACCACGGCTTCTTTTGTCGATTCACATCCTAAAATATAACAATTGGCCATAATGGGGCCAACCTCAAGTTTTTTTACAATCACAATATCCTCCGGATAATTAAATGGCTATTCAATCCCCTCAAGGGACCGGATACGGTCCAGAACCCCGTTGATAAATGAACCGGAGTCTTTTGTACCGTATTTTTTTCCAATTTCAACCGCTTCGTTGATCGTTACACTGGAAGGAATATCCGGGCGCTTTAAAAATTCAAAAGTGGCGATCCGCATGATATTTCGATCCACCACAGGCATCCGGGACAGTCTCCAGTTTTTCGAATATTGGTTCAACAATGCATCAATCTCGGTTCTGTTTTCCAGGACCCCTTTGATCAGGTCCGTGAAAAAGGGCTTGACGTTTTCCGTGAGCAAATCTTCATTGTTGAGACAAAAGGCCGCAAGGTTTTCATCCGGACCGGATTTATCCACATCCAGGAAAAAAAGCGCCTGGAGGGCCAGTTCCCTTGCCTGCCGGCGATCTCCCATCCGCTTATTCCGCCTTTTTCAGACTATCGGAAAGATTTGCCATTTCCACAGCGCCCAGAGCCACATCAAACCCTTTGTTGCCGGCCTTTGTTCCGGCTCTTTCAATGGCCTGTTCAATGGTTTCCGTGGTCAGGATACCGAACATAACGGGGATGCCGGAATCCAGGCTGACGGAAGCAATGCCTTTGGACACTTCGGCACAGACATAGTCATAATGGGTGGTGGCCCCCCGGATAACGGCCCCCAGGCAAATCAGGGCATCGAACTTCCCTATTTTGGCCATTTTCTGGGCCGCCAATGGAATCTCAAAGGCACCGGGAACTTTCAGCAGGGTAATATCCTTGTCTTCGGCACCGCTCCGGATGAGGGCGTCAAGGGCCCCGTCAATGAGCCTGGCCGTGATAAAATCATTAAACCGCGAGGCAATAATTCCAAATTTCTTTCCCTTGGCCTGTAATCCTGCTTCGATAATCTTGGGCATTTTATATATCCTTATCTGTCATTTATCTTTAAAGCCCTACATATGGAGCAGATGCCCCATCTTGGCCTGTTTACATTGCAGATATCCCCTGTTGTGGCAATTGGCTTCCACTTGAATGGGAACCTGTTCCACCACACTTAATCCATATCCTTCAAGACCGATCATTTTTTTGGGGTTATTGGTCATGAGCCGCATTTTCCTGACGCCCAGGGCCACCAATATCTGGGCCCCGACCCCATAATCCCTCATGTCCGCCTTAAACCCGAGCTTTTCATTGGCTTCCACCGTATCCATGCCTTGACGTTGATATTCATAGGCTTTCAGCTTGTTCACAAGGCCAATGCCGCGGCCTTCCTGCCGAAGGTATAAAAGAACGCCGGAGCCCTCCTCGTCCATCATAGCCATGGCCTTATGAAGCTGATCCTGGCAGTCACACCGGAGGGAAGAAAAAATATCCCCGGTCATGCATTCCGAATGAACCCTTACAAGGATGGCCTTTTCCGGATCAATCTCTCCTTTTACCAGGGCAATATGGGTCAGGTGATCAATATCATTTTCATAGGCAATGATTTTAAATTCGCCGCCTACCCTGGTGGGGATGACGGTCTGGGCCGCAATTTTGACAAAATTTTCCGTTTTCAACCGGTATTTTACAAGGTCTGCCACGGTGCAGATGCCGATGCCGTGCAGCCTGGCAAATTTTTCAAGGGAGGGCATCCTTGCCATGGTGCCGTCGTCATCCATGATTTCACAGATCACCCCGGCGGGCTTACACCCGGCAAGCCGGGCCAGATCCACAGACCCTTCCGTCTGTCCGATCCTGACCATCACCCCGCCATCCCTGGCGCGTAACGGAAAAACATGACCCGGTTTTGCAATATCATCGGGTTTTGTTTCATCGGCAATGGCCGTTAAAATGGTGGTGGCCCGGTCTGCTGCAGAAATCCCCGTGGTTACCCCTCTTTTGGCCTCGATGGATACCGTAAATCCGGTTCCGTATTGAGAGGTATTGTTTCTCACCATCATGGGCAGCTCCAGCCGGTCTGCAATACTGGAATCCAGGGAAAGGCAGATGAGCCCCCGGCCGTACCGGGCCATGAAATTGATGGCGTCCGGCGTGACGGCTTCCGCCGCCATGGTCAGATCCCCTTCATTTTCCCTGTCTTCATCATCCACCAGGATGACCATTTTCCCTTTTCTTATTTCTTCAATGGCCTGTTCTATTGTCAAATGAGGCATGTTTAATCCTTCGGCTTATAAAAACCCGTTCCTTGCGAGAAGATCCATACTGATATTGTTTTTATTTTCAGTCGGGGCATCGTTTTTAGAGGAACTTTTCTGTAATATTATTTTTTTGACGTATTTTCCGATCATATCGGTTTCAATATTGACTTCATCTCCCACTTTTTTTTGGCCGATGGTGGTGATATCGGCGGTATGGGGGATGATACTCACTTCAAAATCCTTATCCGTACAGTGGTTGATGGTGAGGCTGATTCCTTCGATGGCCACGGACCCTTTTTCAATGAGGTCTTCGGCCAGCTTGGGGGGGACATCAATCCTGAGAATCAGGGCATTGCTCTTCCTGGCAATGGAGGCAATCGTCCCGGTGCCGTCAATATGTCCCGACACCAGATGGCCGTCGATGCGGTCGGAGAGTCTCAAAGCCCGTTCGATGTTCACCCGGGCCCCCACTGTAAGATGCTTAAAGGTTGTTCGCTCAACGGTCTCAGGCGCCATATCCACCTGGAATCCCTGTTTCTCCACACTGACGGCCGTGAGGCAGGCCCCATTGACGGCAATGGAATCCCCGATCTTTGTTGCGGACAGATCCAGATCACACCCGATGGAAAGGACCTTGCCCTCTCCTTTGGGTTGAATCCGCTTTATGGTTCCAAAACTTTCAATGATTCCTGTAAACATAAGTCGGTTATGAGTTTCTCCTTATTTCAAATATCCGCTCACCAGGATATCATTTTCAAACCGGGTAAGGCTCATTCTCTTCAATTCAAGGGCATCCTTTATCCGTTCAGGTCCCCTGCCCTCAAACAGGGATTTTCCATCGCTTCCCCCCATGATCCGGGGCGCCATGAACAACAAGAGCTTGTTCACAATCCCGGACCGCAGGGCCTCCCCGGCCACTGTGCCGCCGCCCTCGATCAAAACACTTAAAAACGACATCTGACCTAATTTAATCATGAGTTCCTGTAAATCAAGCCTATTGTCTTTTAAGCCCACATCCAGCACCTGAACCCCTTGTTTTTCAAGCCGGGCTCTTTTTTCCACCGGGGCCCCGGCATGGGTGACCATAATGGTTTTAGCCTTGGATGTCTGGGTCAGAACCTGGGCATTTTCTTTGATGGTCAAATGGGTATCCAGGATGATCCTGGCCGGGTCCCGGGTTTCAACGCCTTCGATTCTGGCCGTCAGAGAGGGATCATCGCTATGCAGGGTTCCGGACCCGATGAGAATGGCGTCCGCCTCATGGCGAATCTGATGGACAAAGGCCCTGGATGCATTACCCGTGATCCATTTGGAATCGCCGGTGCGGGTCGCTGTTCTGCCGTCCAGAGTGGAAGCGGTTTTCAGGATGACAAAGGGCTTTTTATCATTTCGAACATACCAGATAAAATCTTCAATCAGGGTTTTTGCCTCGTCCTCCAGGATGCCGGAAACCACTTCAATGCCGTTTTCTTCAAGAAACCGGATGCCGCCGCCACCCACAAAGGGGTTGGGATCTTTGCAGCCCACCACGACTTTTTTAATGTTTGAACCAATGATTTTATGAGTGCAGGGAGGGGTTTTCCCAAAATGGTTGCAGGGTTCAAGGGTCACATAGAGGGTTGCGCCTGCTGCATTGGGTCCGGCATCATCCAGGGCCTCCACTTCGGCATGGGGGCACCCGAACCGTCGATGATACCCTTGTCCGACAATGATGCCGTCTTTGACCACCACAGCACCCACGCAGGGGTTGGGAGAGGTAAAACCCTTGGCTTTTTTGGCAAGAGCCAAGGCTTTCTGCATATATTCAGGATCAGTCATCGATCTTGTCCGGAACCCTGTCAAATTCGGCGGGCAGGCAGTCTTTGGGAAGCAGGCCTTTCAGTTCTTCTATGAAATCCGCCACATCCTTGAATTCCCGGTAAACCGATGCAAACCGGACATAGGCCACATCATCAATTTTCTTCAAAGCCTCGATAATTTTTTCACCCACCGCCTTGGACGGGATTTCCCGGTCATTGCCTTCCCTTAATCCCTGTTCAATTTCATCCACCAGGGCCTCGATCTGATCCATACTGATGGCTCTTTTTTCACAGGCCTTCATGATGCCGCTAAGAATTTTTTCCCGGTTGAATTCTTCCCTGCGGCTGTCTTTTTTCACAATCATGACCGGGAGCTGCTCAAGCCGTTCGTAGGTGGTGAACCGGCGGACGCACTGGAGGCATTCCCTTCGCCTCCGGATTTCAAATTCAATCTTGCCCGGACGCGAATCAATGACCTTTGTATCTCTATTTCCGCAAAATGGGCATTTCATTTTTATCTCTTTTTTCAGGGGGTCAGCCGGACAAGGCTTACCTTGGCCTTGTCAAACATATCCAGGGTCAGGGCATCCTCATATCCGTCCCGGTAATACACGGCCAGGATACCGGCATTAATGATCATTTTGGCGCAGATGGAGCAGGGCTGGTTGGTGCAGTAAAGGACGGATCCATTCACGGCAATGCCGTGGAAGGCCGCCTGGATAATGGCATTCTGTTCTGCATGAACCCCCCGGCACAGCTCATGTTTTTCCCCGGACGGCACCTTGAGTTTTTCTCTCAGGCATCCGGTTTCCCGGCAATGGGGAACATTGGCCGGAGCCCCGTTATAGCCGGAACACAGGATCCGTTTTTCCTTGACCAAGACTGCACCCACCTTCCTTCTCAGACAGGTGGACCGGCTGGAGACAAGATCGCAGATTCCCATGAAATATTCATGCCAGGACGGTCTGTCCCCGGATGGTCCGGATGGTTCGGGGAATAATTCCGTCATGCCTGTTTCTCTTGATATAAGGGATATTGTGCGCACAGATCCCTGACCTTCTTTTTCACGGCTTCGGTCCGGGAGGCGTCATCCAGGACATCACAGATCAGGGACCCGATTTCACGGGCCGCATCTTCCTTCATTCCCCTGGAAGTCACCAAAGGCATCCCGATGCGGACACCGCTGGTAATAAAGGGGCTGCGTTTCTCATTGGGAACCGAATTTTTATTCACCGTGATCCCGGCCTTTCCAAGACGTTCTTCAGCATCCTTTCCGGAAATCTCTTTCCCGGAAAAATCCACCAGCACCATATGGTTGTCTGTTCCGCCGGAAACCAGACGATACCCTCTTTCCATGATCACGGCGGCAAGGACGGCGGTATTTTTCACCACCTGGCGCTGATACTGTTTAAAGGATTCCCCCATGGCCTCTTTCAGGGCCACGGCCTTGGCGGCAATCACATGCATCAATGGGCCTCCCTGGATACCCGGAAAAATCTGGGCCGCGATTTTTTTTGCAAATTCCTCCGAAGACAGGATCAACCCGCCCCGTGGGCCTCGCAGGGTTTTATGGGTGGTGGAAGTAATCACATCGGCAAAGCCTACGGGGCTGGGATGAACCCCGGCCGCCACCAGCCCGGCAATATGGGCCATGTCCACCATGAAAAGGGCGCCCACGGATTTTGCAATCTGAGAAAAGCCTTTAAAATCGATGATTCTCGGATAGGCGCTGGCCCCGGCCACAATCAGTTTCGGCCGGTGTTGCTTGGCAAGGGTCTCCACCTGGTTTAAGTCTATCCTCTCGGTTTGTGCAGATAGCCCGTAATGGAAGAATTGAAAAAGCCTGCCGGAAAAACTCACGGCTGCCCCATGGGTGAGATGCCCCCCATGAGAAAGATCCATGGCCAGAACTTTATCTCCAGGATTCAGCAGGGCAAAATACACGGCCATATTGGCTCCGGAGCCGGAATGGGGCTGGACATTGGCATATTCGACATTGAAAAGACGCTTGGCCCGCTCTATGGCCAGATCTTCCACCTGGTCCACAAATTCACATCCCCCATAATACCTTCGGGCAGGATATCCTTCTGCATATTTATTGGTCAGGATGGACCCCTGGGCTTCCATCACGGCCCGGCTGGCGGTGTTTTCAGAAGCAATCAGGTTCAGCTCATATTCCTGGCGAAGAGCCTCCTGTTCAATACAGTTTGCAATCTGAGAATCCGTCTTTTCTATATACCCCATATCTGATTCCTTCCGTATCTCCTTAGAAAACCGCGTCCCGGTTTAAACCGGGCCGGTCTCGCCTGTGATGCGCCGGATGCTCGCCCATCATGGCGCATCCATACTTTGAATCCGTTCCAGGTGGCGGCCTCCCTCAAATCCGGTGTCGAGCCAGGTCTGGACCAGTTCAAAAGCCAGCATATCCCCCAGGATCCGGCCGCCCAGAACCAGGATATTGGAATCATTGTGAATCCGGCTCATTTTTGCAGAAAAAAGATCGGAACAGAGGGCTGCCCGGACATTGCGGAACCGGTTGGCCACCATGGACATGCCCAGCCCTGTGCCGCAGAGCAGGATTCCCCGGGAAAACTCACCCCGGGAGACGGCGCCGGCCACTTTCCGGCCGTAATCCACATAATTCACCGAGGCGGAGCTGTGGGTTCCGGCATCTTCCACCGGATAGCCCTTGCCCAGAAGCCAGGCCTTGATTTTTTCCTTTAATTCAAAGGCGGCATGGTCGCTGCCGATGATAATGGGCTGAGTTTTATCCATATCCCTTCCTAGAATTTTGCCTTGATAAAATCTATGGCATCCTGGACAGTGATCAGCTTTTCAGCATCCTCATCATCAATTTCAATATCAAAAATTTCCTCCATGGACATGATGAGTTCCACAATGGTCAGGGAATCCGCACCCAGATCTTCAATCAGGGATGCCTCCGGAAGAATATCATCGATATCCAGGCCTGGAATTTTTTCTGCAATCACTTTCTTTACTTTCGTTTCAACCGTCATAATGCAGACTGACTCCTTTGTTTATTCTTCACTCGCTACCGGGGGGTTCACATTTCTTCCATTGTAGGCGCCGCATTCGGGACAGGCTGCATGGGGAAGTTTGGGTTCCTGGCATTCAGGGCATACACCGACTGTGGGTGCGCTGACTTTGTAGTGTGTCCGTCTCTTTCTGCCTCTTGCTTTAGAGCTCCGCTGCTTGGGTACTGGCATTGATTTCTCCTAACTATATTATTTTATTGATTATCCACCATATGGTACCAATGGAATAAAACACATTTATTTACCCTAATTTAAAAAAAGAGTCAAGAAATTAAACCTTATTGCCCTAATGAAAGTTTTATGTTAGTTAAGAGCTCGATTTTACACCCTATTTATTTTTTTACGGAGAATCCATGAATCCCCCGATCAAACCTATTGTGACCCGTTTCCCCCCGTCCCCGACGGGCTATCTTCATATCGGCGGAGCCAGAACCGCCCTCTTTAACTGGCTCTATGCCCGAAAAACAAAAGGCCGGTTTGTCCTGAGAATCGAAGACACGGATGCGGCCAGATCCACCAGCGAATCCGTGGACGCCATCCTGGAATCCCTGGAATGGCTCGGCATTGACTGGGATGAAGGCCCCTATTTTCAGACCCAGCGGTATTCCATTTATAATGAATATATCGAAAAACTGGTTGAATCCGGCCATGCCTATCATTGCGCCTGCACCCCGGAAGAGGTTGACCGCATGCGGGAAGAGGCCAAGGCCAAAGGCCAAAAACCCATGTACAACGGGAAATGCCGGCATCGGAGCCTGACAAAGGGAGACCATACCGTGGTCCGCCTGAAAACCCCGGACACGGGTGTGACGGTTGTTCAAGATATTGTCAAGGGCAATACCGCTTTTCAGAATTCCGAGATCGATGATTTCATTATCCGGCGAAGCGACGGGTCTGCCATGTACAACCTGGCCGTGGTCATCGACGACATCACCATGGGTATCAATACCATTATCCGGGGGGATGACCATTTGATCAATACGCCCAAGCAGATGCTCATCTATGCTGCCCTGGGAGCGGAAATGCCGGTTTTCGGCCATGTCCCCATGGTTCTGGGTTCCGACAAGACCCGGCTCAGCAAACGGCACGGAGCCATGTCCGTGGGGGAATATCAAAAAATGGGCTTTCTGCCCGACGCCATGATCAATTACCTGGTGAGGCTGGGCTGGTCCCACGGGGATCAGGAATTTTTTGAGCGGGATGAACTCATCCGGAAATTCGACCTGGAACATCTGGGCCGGTCAGCGTCCATGTTTGATACGGACAAGCTCATGGCCTTGAATGCCAAGCATATCCAGAAAAAAACCCCGGAAGAATTGGCCGGCCCCCTGGTTTTCCACTTAAAAGAGCTGGGCATAGACGCCGAAAACGATGCCTTTACCCAAGGCGTGGTCCAAACCCTTCAGCCCCGGAGCAAAACCCTGGTGGAGATGGCACAGGGGGCTGCCTTCTATTATATGGATGAGGTGGAGTGGGACCCGGCTGCGGCAGATAAATTTTTAACCCCGGATATTCTATCTGTCCTTGAATTATCCGCTGAGCGGATAGAGGCCCTGGAGCCCTATACCCAGGAATCCCTTGAAACTGAATTCAGCCTCATCCTGGAGGAAACCGGGCTTAAATTCGGTAAAATCGCCCAGCCCCTGAGAGTGGCCGTCACCGGCACCACGGTCAGCCCCGGCATCTTTGAAATGCTCCTGGCCCTGGGCAAAGAAAAAACCCTGGCCAGGATAAAAAGGGCTGCCCGGTTTATTCAGGACAAGGCGTAGAGGATTCCCGCATACCCGACAAAACTCGGGGCCGCTGATTTTTCAAAACTGGTGGCGTAGTCCAGCTCAAGGGCCCGGACTGCGCCCATTTTTTTTACAGCCGCCACCGTGGCCGCGGCCGCGCCGGGGCAGCACATATTCTGATGGGTGAGGCCCTCATGGATAATCTCTTCTTCGGCCATTCTTTTCATGGCCTCGATGGCCCTGCGGTCGTTTGTACGGGTCACCCAGTCCAGGGCCTTTTCCCCGGACCCTGCGCCGGTAAGTCCAAAATCCGGCCCGTAATGGGTCATGTCCGTGGAGCCGATAATCCTGATCTTCCTTGACAATTGACCGGCTTCGGCCACGGTCGCGGCTCCGATGACGGAGGCAAAGAAGGAGGGGGCCACCCCCATGATCACTATCTTAGCCTTGGGAAAAAAATACCGGATAAAGGGATTCTGGAGTTCAAGGGTGTTCTCGTCCGGGAATTTGGCCGGCGGTCTTTTCCGGATGCTGATGCCGGCGCAGATCAGATCCACCAGCTCGGTATCCACCTCAATGTCTCCAAAGGGGGTTTCAACGGCGCCGTGACCCAGGATAAAGGGTTCGGACTGGCGATGCATATGGGCGCCAAACAGGATAACGGTATCTATTGGTTCATGGGACCTGAGAGAGGCAATGACCCGGCAGGCAATGGACCCTGAATAATACCAGCCGGCATGGGGAACAATGCCGCCGATAAAAGGACCCGTCAGGGGGCCCTGGTTTTCCTGCAAGAATTTTTCTATGGACGATTCACATTCACGGGCCGTTGCCGGATACCAGGTTCCGCCAAAGGCCGATTTTTTCGTTTCCATGATCCCCCCTTTTTTACAACCCCTTTCCCGTTTTTTCAAACACTTTGAGCTTCAGCCAGTCAAGCCAGGGTTCATAGCCCTCTTCGGTCTTGGCCGACATTTCAAACACCGGCATCCGGGGATGCACTTTCTGCATATTGCCCACGGCCAAGTCTCTGTCCACATCCAGATAGGGCAGAAGATCAATCTTGTTCAGGATGGCCACGTCCGCCACCCGGAACATCAAAGGATATTTCAGGGGCTTGTCCTCACCTTCGGTAACACTCAAAACAACGGCCCTGGCATCTTCACCGATATCGAATTCAGCCGGACAGACCAGGTTCCCGATATTTTCGACAATGAGCAGATCCAGGTCGTCACAGCCCAGCTTTTTGGCCGAATCCAGGACAAGGGAGGCGGAAAGATGGCAGTCTCCGCCGAATTGGTCCGTATTGATCTGGGTGACCCGGGCCCCTGTCTTTATCAGCCGGTCCGCATCATTGGTGGTGCAGATGTCTCCCACGATGACCCCCACCCTCACTCCCGGCATGAGCCTCGCAAGGGTTTTGCACAGGGTTTCCGTTTTGCCGGAACCGGGAGAGGACATCATGTTCAGGACAAATACGTTCTTTTGCCGGAAGAATTTCCTGTTTTTTTCAGCTTCGGTTTCATTGACTTCCAGCACTTTTTTTTGAATCTTGATTTCCATGGCTTTCTTTATGCTCCGCTTATGGGATTATCAATTTAAGAGGTCTCTTCCAGCTCGAGGGAAATAATCTCAATCTCCCGGCCGCTGATCATTTCAACATCTCCATCCTCGCAAAAGGGGCATTGAAACACCGGCCCGGTCACCTCCCAGGACTGGTCACAGGATTTGCAGTGCACCCTCACCGGCACGGACTCGATGTCGAGCCGGGCCTTTTCAAGGGGGGTATCCTTGGTGATAATTTCAAAACAGAAGGTGAGGCTGTGTTCCACCACCGAGGCCAGCTTTCCGATTTTAAGATGGACCGTTTCTACCCTGGGGTTTTGAATATCCTTGGGAATGGCATCCAGGGCAATCTTCACCAGTTGTTCGGCTATCCCCATCTCATGCATGATATCTGAATTTCCTTATTCTACACCCCCTCCGGGGGATCATTTTGTCTTTTTGCATAAAAGGCCTGTCTGAACTCAAAAAACCGGTCCGCTCCGATGGCCTCTCTCATCTTTTCCATGAGATCCAGGTAATAATACACATTATGGATCGTATTCAACCGGTATGAAAGGATCTCCCTTGCCTTATACAAATGCCTCAGATAGCTCCGTGAATAATTCCGGCACGTATAACAATGACATTCGGCATCCAGGGGGGCCTTGTCAAGCCTGTATTTTGCATTGGCAATGTTGAGGGTCCCCTGAGAGGTAAACAATTGCCCGTTCCTTGCATTCCGGGTGGGCATGACGCAGTCGAACATATCACAGCCCATGCGGGTCAGCTCCACCAGATCCTCCGGCGTGCCCACCCCCATGATATACCGGGGTTTATGGCGGGGCAGCAGGGGCAGGGTATGATCCGCCATCTCATACATGAGGTCTTTGGGCTCTCCCACGCTGAGTCCGCCCAGGGCAAAGCCGGGGAAATCAATCTGGGTCACCTGCTCCGCGGAAAGGGAACGGAGAGCCGGGAACATGCCGCCCTGGACAATACCGAACAGATTATTGGCGCCGCCCCTTGTCTGCCAGTGGTCAAATCCCCGTTTGGCCCATCGGGTGGTTTTGTCCAAGGCCTCCATAACTTCTTTTTCATTGGCCGGGTAGCCGATGCACCAATCCAGGGACATCATGATGTCCGATCCCAGGGTCAATTGGATATCAACGGCTTTTTCCGGGGAAAACACATGGCGGGACCCGTCAATATGGGACTGGAAGGCCACCCCTTCATCGGAAAATTTTGCCAGCTTGGCCAGGGAAAAAAACTGGTATCCGCCGGAATCGGTCAATATGGGTTTATTCCACCGGATAAACTCATGGAGGCCCTGCATATGCTCAATCACGTCCATGCCAGGCCTCAGATAAAGATGATAGGTATTGCCCAGGATAATTTTTGCCTTGCAGTGGTCCAGGTCTTCCACACTCAGGGCCTTTACCGACCCCACGGTTCCCACGGGCATGAAAATCGGGGTTTCGATGATTCCGTGGTCCGTATGAATGGTGCCGAGCCTGGCCCGGCAGGTTTCACTGCCCTTATATTCAGTGGATTCTTTTTTAAGTTCAAATGTCAGCATAGATCTCACTCGATGAGCATGGCATCCCCGTAACTGAAAAACCGGTAATCCTTTTGAACGGCCTCTTCATAGGCGGCCAGGATCTTTTCCCGGTCATAAAAGGCCGATACCAGCATCAAAAGACTTGATTCCGGCAGATGAAAATTGGTGATCAGGGCATCCGTGCATTTAAACCGGTACCCCGGATAAATAAAAAGATTGCACATGCCGGTCCCGGCCCTGACCCTGCCCTGGTCATCGGAAATAAATTCAAGGACCCGGACGCTGGTGGTGCCCACGGCCACAATCCGGCGATGATCCTGCCGGGCTGCATTGATTCGATCAGCCGTCTCCTGTGATACAAAAAAATATTCGGAATGGATCTGATGATCCCGGATGTCTTGGGTCTTGACCGGAACAAAGGTGCCGTAGCCCACATGAAGGGTCAGGGGGACAAACTCAACCCCTTTACGGGTCAGCTTCAGCATGAGGTCTTCTGTAAAATGCAGCCCTGCCGTGGGCGCCGCCACGGCCCCTTCTTCGGCGGCATACACGGTCTGGTAGCTTGCCTTGTCCATGGCCGCCAGGGCTTTGTCCTCTCTTTTAATATAGGGCGGCAAGGGAATTTCACCGCAGCTCTGTAAAAAATAAGGAAAGCCCTTGGGGCAAAAAAACCGGACCACGGAAATGTTCTCCCGATCCTCAATCACCTCTGCTTCCACACCTTCCGCAAATAAAATCCGAGCCCCTTTTTTAGGTTTCCGGGAGGCTTTTAAAAGGCAATCACATTGGAAAAATCCGGTTTGTTCAAGATGGTTCATGCCTGCTGCATAATCAATGATGAGAACTTCGATTTTCCCGCCCGAAACCTTCTGCCCCAGCAGCCTTGCCGGGATCACCCGGGTATTGTTGATGACCAGGAGATCATCTTTGCGCAGCAGATCTGAAATATCTTTAAACCGGTGATGGCCGAGGATTCCGGAATCTCTTGGGATATGCAGGAGTCTTGATTCGCTCCTGCTCCTGCAGGGCATCTGGGCTATCTTTTCAGCGGGCAGGTCATAGGTATAATCGGATAAATGAAACATCAACTGCCTTTCATGGCCAGATACACAATGAGCAGTCCTGCGGTCATGAAAACAAGACCGAATTTCCTTAAATTAGTATCATCTATTCCGACCATCATCAAAACCCATTCCTTCATTTTCGAAGGAAATGCAAAATAGGGCAGGCCTTCTATTATCATCACCATGCCCATGACACATAAAAAAAACTTCATAATCCCTGGATCCTTTTTCTACTTCCACTAACGGCTCTAACAGCCGCCATCATTTTTATAGCTTACGCCCTTAATATGCAATAAAAATTATATTGAACCCGCACAGTGTAAACTTTCTTTGATTTTATAACAGAAGTGTATATAATAAAATCACGATTAAAACAGGAGAAGAGCCATGTTGAAAATCAACTATGATCAAGTCATATCCGAGATAAAACTACTGAATTTATCAGATCAGCTCCGTCTTTTGGAAGAGACGGCAACGCTGATCCGGAAAAATACAAAAAATCTGAAACCCCGCAGTATTATGGAACTTCAAGGGAAAGGCAAGGATATCTGGAAAAATATTGATCCTATAAAATATATTGACGAGGAACGATCAACTTGGAATGGATAAACCTTCTGCAGGGTAAAACGGTTGGCCTTGATACGGCTGACTTTGGAGGTTTCAAGTGCCATCGCAGAACAGGCAGCAAAATTAAGGGCCGCCCATAATATCCGAACACCCGATGCCATTCAGATCAGCGCAGCATTAAATGCCGGAGCAACACATTTTTTTACAAACGATATCAGACTGCCAAAAATTCCTTCCATACAAATCCTCTCCCTCGACTCGCTTGTATCAGAATAATACCCGTCCGGATAAAATTAGTATCATTTTTTATAGCTTAAGCCCTTAATATGCAATAAAAATTATATTGATTATTGAATTTATCAAGGCTATATAAAGGGGTCATGATAAATGAGACCAGCACAATAACCACAGGGATAAAAATTAGGGATAAAAATTTCACATGCAGTTTGAACCGGTCATAGGCCTTGAAGTCCACGCACAACTCAAAACAAAAACCAAAATTTTCTGCTCCTGCTCCACTGAATTCGGAAAATCCCCCAATGCCAACACCTGCCCCATCTGCACCGGCATGCCCGGCGTGCTGCCGGTCCTGAACCAGTTGGCCGTCAGCTTTGCCATCAAGGCGGCCCTTGCCACCCATTGCCGCATTAACCGGGAAAGCCGGTTTGACCGGAAAAATTATTTTTATCCGGATTTGCCCAAGGGATATCAGATTTCCCAATATGCCGCCCCCATTGCCGAACACGGGTTCCTTGAGATTGAAACCAACAATTCAGGATTAAAAAAAATCGGCATTACCCGGATACACATGGAAGAGGATGCCGGAAAGCTCATCCATGATCCGGCCCGGTCCAGAACCCTGGTGGATCTTAACAGGACCGGGGTCCCTCTCATTGAAATCGTGAGCGACCCGGATATCCGGTCAGCGGAAGAAGCCGGGGCCTATTTGAGAAAACTTCACAATATTTTAAAATATATTGATGTCTGTGATGGCAATATGGAAGAAGGCAGTTTCCGGTGTGATGCCAACGTCTCTCTCAGAGCCATGGGCCAAGCCGAATTCGGCACCCGCACCGAGCTGAAAAACCTGAACTCCTTTAAGCATGTCGAAAAAGCCATTGCCCATGAAATCCAACGCCAGGCCTATGTGCTGAACGAAGGTAAATCCGTTGCCCAGGAAACCCGGCTCTGGGACCCGGATAAAAACAAAACCGTTTCCATGCGGGGCAAAGAAGAGGCCCATGATTACCGCTATTTTCCGGACCCCGACCTTACGCCCCTCATCGTGGATGACGCCTGGATCAAAACCGTTGAAAAAGAGCTGCCCGAACTACCCGATGAAAAATTTTCCCGTTTTGTAAAACAATATACCCTTTCCGAAACCGATGCCGGCGTCTTAACCTCGTCCATTGCCCTGGCTGATTTTTTCGAACAGGCGGCTGCCCCTCTCAAGAACAAGAAACAGGCAGCCAACTGGGTCCTGACCACGGTTCTGGCCATGCTCAATGCCAAGGGCATATCCATCACGGAATCCCCCGTCTCTGCCCAAGCGGTAGGTAAATTGCTGGTTCTGGTGGAAACCCAAAAAATCAATGCCTCGGCCGCCAAGACCGTTTTTGATCTCATGGTGGAAACTTCGAAGGACCCGGCCCTCATTGTTCAAGAAAAAGGCTTGGAACAGGTTACCGATGCCTCTGAACTTGAATCCGCCGTCATGGCCGTGATCAACGAAAATCCTGAAGAAACCGCCGCATACAGAGACGGCAAGACAAAGCTGTTCAGTTTTTTCATGGGTCAGGTCATGAAAAAAACAAAGGGCAAGGCCGATCCTGCCGCTGTCAAACAAATTTTAAACCAGAAATTTTAACGGAGTTTTCTTTTGAAAAAAAATTCAAGCCCCAAATCAACCTGCCTTTTTTACATTTTCCTTGGCCTATTGTGTTTGTCTTTTTCTGTAGTTGCCCAGGCCAAAGAGATCAAAACCGTTGCCGTCCTTCCCTTTGAGATCATCGCTCCCGAAGACCTGTCCTATGTCCAAGACGGCATTGTCCAGATGCTCCATTCCCGGTTGGTGTGGAAAGACAAGGTATCCGTCATCGAACAAAAAAAGACGGAAACCCAGTTCAACCAGATTAAAGATCAAAATTCCGACCGCAGGATTGAAACCCTGGCCAAATCCCTGGGCTCGGATTATATTATAACGGGCAGCATCACTCATTTTGCCGACGCCTTCAGCATTGATACCCGGATTTATGATATCCGGAACAAACAATGGATGGCCTTTTCCGAACAGTCCACAGCCATCAATGACCTGATCCCGAAGATGAGCGCCATTTCAGCAAAAATCAATAAAAAGGTCTTTGACCGGGAAACAGTAATTTACAATGACCTTGTCCGGCAGGAGCAGGAAAAGGCGGAACAATGGAAACGGCAGAATCCCGAACGGCTGATGCCGGAGATGCCGGCAGGAGAGCGGGAGAAAAAATCTTCCCTCTGGCGGTTTTGGGAATATTTATAATTCCGGGATACTTTTTTCAAAATCCAAGGTCTTCGCAGGCTTTATCAAAGAATCAGGCACAGAGGGTCTTGGATTAATTCTCAATAAATTTGATCAATTCGGGAACTGTTTTTGCGGATTTGATCTTGCCTTTTAAGGCTTTCAGTTGCTTGATGTCTCTGATGTTTTTGATTTTAGCGGTAATGGATTTACAATCATCGGAGTCACCAAATTTGATACCAACCGAAAATTCAATCCCTTCCAGCAGCCCCTGTTCAAGCCCTTCGTTTCTTAATTTCTCAGCCAGTGTCATAATTAGCTCTCCTTTATCGTCAGACAATGTTTCTGATACAATGGATTAGAATTCTGCCGGTGTAATATCCTCCACATTTCTGAACATGTATTTTACCAAACGTTCAAAATATTCCAAATCCGTTTCTTTTTTGGACAAATCTTTCAGCAATGATAATATACCCGGCATTTTGTCTGTAAAGTCCTGTGTCTTTGCAGATTTCGAGGGAATAAAATAGATGATATGCTTTTCCGGGATGTCTACGGCAGGCCGGGTAACAGAGTTGGGTTATAAGAAGGCGAAGAGTCATGATTAGAGAAATTATCAAACCGCAAACCCTAACCCACATCATAGAAATCCCCAAAGAATATTTAAACGTGGAAGTTGAAATACTGATTTTTCCGATAGGTTCTACAAAGCCACATTCCGATCAAAGTGATCAGATCATAAGAAAAACATCTGGTATTTTATCCGGCAGAAAAGTTGATCCAATAATCTGGCAAAGAGAAATCAGAAGCGAGTGGGATAACAAAGAATGAAATGTGTCTTTTGACTTCGAAAATGAAGATGAACGCACTGAGGTAAAATCATTTGATTTCAAAAAGTTAGATATAAATACGATCAATATTTTTGAAAATTGTGAAAGCAGATAAAAGTTTTAAATAATAAGATGCTGCTGAAACAATCAGGAAAATGCGGTTCCTCCGTTAAAGAAAAATATAGTTCGGCCTGATTCTGACCGAGGTATAGGCTATCTTTGTAGAAGCCACGTGCGATTGCCCTTCGGCAAAGCCGGTTATATCTTTAACCTTTTTTCATATACAATTGCCAAACCGGGCTGCTTTTGAAAAAGGCTTTGTCTTAAAAGCATGAGCCCCGTCCGGGGTGATCCGGGCGGGGCTCATTATCAAACAAATACTATAAGGACACTGCTAAATCATGACATTCTAGAAATTATAAGAAAGTCTATGGAAAGCTTCAACAATGGTGTCCGGATCAGGAAGATTAGTGGCGCCAAAATCAACTTCTGCCATACCAATACCACCGTCATAGGTCAGGCTCGGGGTGATCTTGTAAGCAAAACCAGCGGAAAGTTCGAAAATATCTGCGTCATCCCATTTTTGAATTGCAGCAGCGGTTGCAGCGTCTCTGTCAGGTGTTGCATAGGCGGCAACAGCACTGAGGGAGAGTTTGTCGGTGACGGCATAGGAACCATAGATACCGAAAAGTGTAACGCCGACCATACCACCGTCAGCTCCCGCCTGATTACCCACGTTGCCCGCACCCTCGCCAAGGAGGTCGTCACCCATGATCAGCAGGTTGCCGGGAGCAAAGTCATCACCAAAGTCAAAGCCTTGCTGAGCATCATCATCCCATGATCCGTAAGCTGCAAAGGCGCCGAGTTTAAGGGCCTGCATCTGGTACCAGATATTGCCATAGGCACCAAAAAGTGAGTAATCCTGTGTGCCAGGAACCCCTGCTACTTCAGGTACGGTCCTGTCAACATCTCTGTAAATAAAATCAGCTTCATAGCCGATCATCCCTGCTTTGCCATCAAGGGAAAGCTGAGCTAAAATGGTTTGAGAATCTGCTCCCCAATTGTTGTTATTAGCGTCTATAAAACTAACGATGGGTTTGATGTTAAGATCTCCGACTTTTGTAACAAGGGCCAGATGATAAACATCCAAATCATTGTTTTCACCGATAACGCTGCTTCCCTGTTCGCTAATGCCGTTATTGGGTTTCTCAAGGATGGCGATCACGGCGCCGATCTGTGTGGGGAAGGTACCAAAAACCCTGAAGGCCTCTGTGTAGGTATTGGCGAAAGAAGTTCCCCATGCGCCGGCTCCCATAAGACCTGTTCTAAGGCTGATGCCGTTGGTAAAGGTGGTCTGGCCCCAGACTTCCTGGGCTACGATGTTGTTATCTGTGTCGCCGTTATGAACAGCTTCAGTAACTGTGTCTCCACCTCTTCCCCAGCTTTGATCTCTTATTTCAAACCGGGCGAAAACAAAGGTGGTATCATCCATTTTCCATTTTGTATCCAAGGACAGTTCATGATCATAGTAACCATAGTGTCTGTCATTCTGAGGAGCTGTAGCATCATAAGTTAGATTATCCTCATAAGTTCCTCTGACAAAATAAGAACCCGTCATGGTCAGGTCGCTTGCGCCTGCAATCCCTGCGCCCAGGAAAAGCACGGCAAACATTAAAGCAATTAGTTTTTTCATCTTTTTTTCCTTTACAAAAAAGGGTTTAAAATTTTCTTTGATCATACTCCTTTTAAATACAATCAAAGAATCCGTTTTCATGTTCACTGAAAGATTAAATTTTTCTGCGCCGGTATCACCTCCCTTGCAGACATTTAACGCCTTTTAGTGGAACATAGGCTGTCTAATATCAATAGTTTTCAGGCCTGTCAAGCATTTTTGCTTTTTTTTATATCTTTTTTACATGTCTTTTCTACATATCATAAGCAATGATCATACTTTTTGATTTTTCCGAAGAAAAATTATTGGCATTTTTGATCAGGGTGATGAGGATCTCATTTTTTCCATTATTGTCATAATCGGTAATGGCCATATCCGTCACCTGGCCGGGCAGCTTTTTAGGGGAGGTCTCCGGCGCAAGACCCATTTCGTTCCACTGATAGATTTCAATACTGCCGCTTTTGAACCGCCGGAGTTGGCCGAAGAACCCGTCGGCAGCATCCTTATTCTTGATCACGACCACGTCTTTTTTTCCGTCTGCATCCATATCAAAAATCAGGTTCCGGGGCTGGAAATAAACCCCCTTTCCATCATAACCGTCGCCGGACACAATATCCCTCTGGATTTTATCTGTTTCCATATAGGTATAAAACATCCGGGTGCCGCCGTAACCTTCTTCCCCGGACCATTCCACAACCCCGGTCTCATTAAAAATGACCAACCGTCCGATTTTGTTGGTAAACATGGCTCTCATGGCATCCGGGCCCATGCCTTCCCCCAGGGTGAAACTCAATATGGAAAATCCATCCGGGACCCGGATGATCTCGCCCGGCACATGGGCATTGTTTTCCCAGTTTACCTTGAACACGTCTTTCCCGGCATAGGGGCCGGTCTTTCGGCTGCTTTTCTGGGCATACAGGGTCTCCCGGCCGTCATCGGCCCGGACCGCCCTCATATACCAGGGCAGATCCTTACTCAGGACCTTATAAGCGCCGTTAGTATATTCAAGGATGGAGGAGGCAACATCCCCAGTTCCAGGCTGATACCGTGAAATAAAAATCTCGGCGGTTCCGTTCCCGTTGATGTCGGCCACATCCACGCCCACAATCTCCAGATGGACAGGGTCATCGATCTTTTGAACCGATACCAGGTGACCGTCGCCATTGTCCTTAAGGATGTCGATGGTATGCTTATAAACCACCACCACCTCGTTTTTTTTGTCCCCGTCCACATCGCCCGAAGCCATACCAACGATCTCCCCATTGGCGGCCAAAAGGGTCCGGTAATTGCTCAAGGGGCTTTTATCGCTTTCCCCGGAACCGGTTTCAGGTCTTTGCGCCAATTGCTCTTTGGGGACGATCAGTTCCGGCTCCCGGTTAAAGGTTTTCAAATTAATCTCTGTGGCAGCCATATCCAGTTCCGTGATCACTGCGCCGGGTTCCGGGGCCTGTTTGGAAAAGGTCAGAGTGGGTTTCTCCCCTTTAACCGAGACCATGGACAGATCCAGGCTTACGCTGCTGCCGAACTGGGTCATGCTGCCGAAAAGAATATAATCCACCCCAAGGCTTGTGCCGATGATCTTTGCCTTGGATTCATTCAAGGGGCCTTGCGTGGCGGGGGAGGCCTGGGCTTGCGTCAATGCCCGGTCAATGGTTTCCCTGTCCAGGACCTCGACCTTTCCCGGGTCCGAAAGCCGGGAAAAGAGCATTGAAAAAAGGCCTTTCTGGAGAAAGGAAAGATCTTCCGGCGAATTCATCTCCAGGGGGCAAACCGCCACTTTTTTCAAGGGATCGCAAAATCCCGGGACGGTCGTCATCACGGAAAACCAAACCATCACAAAAATAAATGTATAAAGCCTTACGGCGCTGTTTTTCAAAATCGTACTCCTTTGCAAAGCGTTTTGTTACCATTTTTTGCCATCCGGAACTTATATACCATGGCAAAAAATCAGACAAGCCTTTTGAAAAACTTTTCAGATACCCTTTCAACCGGAATAGAATTCAAAAAAATGTTTCATGATCATCTCCACCGTGGCCCGGTTGATATGAAAATTCTCTTTCCCGTACTCAAAGCAGCTCTGGTTCATGAGCATATTAAAACTGGTGGCCATCTCATAGGAGGGAAAATAAAACACATCTCCGTGCCGGCAGACAAACTCGTCCACCACGGCCCGCAGGGTGGATTTGGAATTGCAGTTGGCGCTGATCACATCCATATCCTTACGGAAGGTGGCCCAGAGATGGACCGGGGACACGGTCATCACGATCCTGCACTCCGGGTTGTGTTGTTTCATCAGCGCGTAAATGGTCTCAAGGTTATCCAGATTTTCCTGGTACCGGCTCACCCTGAACTCATATTCATCCTTGCCGCCGCCCTCATTAAAATAGGGCCCGGAAGGCAGGCAGATCACGCTCTTATCGGATTTATCCTCCCAGATTTCCGTCAACCCCAGGGTCAGGATCAGGACTTTTGCTTTCAGGAGGGCCTGTTTGGAGCATTCCACATGGTGTTGAAAATCCTTTTCCGCGGCTTCAACAGAGTCATAGAGAATGATCCTGCGATAGGGGTCCTGGACCTGACGGGTTTTGGGGGATATCCACCACCGGATGCTTGGGGTAAAGGAATTAAAGGTATATTCAAAGATCTGCCGCATGGAAAAGGTATTATAGGTTCTTTCCCATGCGGCGCTGGCATGAACCGAGGCCGGATGGTCCGTTTCTTCCCTGATATAGGAATACCCCTCCCGGATCAGGACCTTCCGAATCTCCCGGGCAAAACAGGATCCCATGGAGGCAATGGGGGTGAACCGGTCGATCACCAGCGCCTGGTACGGATTGTGCGGGTATTGGCCGGGGACAAATTTATTGTCATAGGATCCCGGCCATACCTGCCAGGACTCAAATTGATGAACGGGGTGCATTTCCGAAATTGCCATGATTGGTCCTGTCGTTGGATTGGGTTAAGGGTTATGGTTATAAACCTGAATCCTTAAACAGCATTTTCTGGGTATTTAAATCCCAGGCCAGGTTGTCGCCCAGCCCGTTCGCCTTTCTAAAACTTCTCAGGGCGGTTTTGGAGCTTTCTCCAAAAGCACCGTCAATGGCTTTCTTATAATGCCCGGTTTTGGCCAACCGGGTCTGGATCCGGATGGCATCCGCCTTCTTGTTGGGGTCAAGAAAGAGGGCCCCGGACTCGATGGGCCCGGCAAGGACCTGGGACTTGGCCGATTCCATGGGAGTACCCACAAGCTTGATATTATACTGGGGGCTGGTCCTGTCATTTTTCCGGTTTGTATAACTGCCGATGTTGATATAGGCAGGCTTGGATTCAGGATTGGTATTGTACAGGACGTCAATATAAAAATTATCCTTGTCGGCCTGGGGGCTGAAGACCCCTCCGGCCATCATCACACGCCATCCCTGATCATAGACGTAGCCGGTTTCAAAAACCGGTTTTCCCTTCATCTGGGGCTGATCCGTTATCTTCATTTCAAGAGAAGCTTCCCATGGCAGGCGGTCCTTGCAAAAGGCAAAGATATAGCAGTCTTCCGGTTTTGCCCCATTCCCGGCGCCTGCGGCGCCGGTTTTTGTTTTATCATAGGCTTCCATTTTTTGCCGTTCTTCCGGCGTCGGTTCCATAACAACGGCATTGAGCAAGGCATGGAGATACAGATCCATATAAGAAGAGATTCCCTTCACATCCACGCCGCTGAAAGTAGATTTCGGAACATAGAAGACCTCGACATCCGGGATGGCCGGAGCAACCGGCGCTGTTCCGGAATGGGTAATGGTGATCCCGTTTTTGTGAACCGTATACCCGGCTGCAAAATAGACGGCAGATCCTCGTCCAAAAAGATCTTTGAAATTGAACACCCCTTCAACGGCAACCTGCGCCTCGGTATCCGTCTGATTTTGGATTTCAAACCCTGTGATTTGAACAAACCTCAGATCAAAATCGTCAAAGGTAAAATTCGGGTCATACAGGAAATGCTTGCCCTTGGGATCAAACCCCACCTCGGGGATGGCATCCCGGTCTCCCCTCAGTTTATTCACCAGGGCCGCCAGGACCAGCTTGATGTGCGCGGGTTGCTGGGACAAATCACCGATGGCCCGGTTCGGCGGAGAAAGGGTCAGCCCTTTCTCCGGGGCCGGGGCAACATGCTTGGTATTTGTGCTGGTGGTGGCGACACATCCCCAGATGGACAGGGATAAAACAATCAATCCGATTTGAAAAAATATTTTTTTATACATATATCCCCCTTAAGGCTGATTTTTAATTCATCCCTGTTTATTTATACACTTTTTGTCCTATTGGCGTGGTAACAAATTCTCCGGGTCCCATATAGGTATCCACCGGTGGACTTGTGGGGGCAGCCGCAGTTTTTCGGGCCTGGTCTCCTACATAGCTTAAGATCGCTCCGATGGTATCTTTGGTGAGCTTTTCCCCTTCTTTATAAAGGCCTGCCTTTGCTCCGACTTTGACCAGGTATTTCATCACCTGGGGATTTTTATTCAGGTCGGCAGCCCTGGAAACCATATCCACCAGTTCCCCTCCCCGGTCCCCCAATTTTTTAAGTCCGCTGACATTGCTCATGATTTTATCCACAGCCACGGCCACGGCCATGGCCTGCAAAATATCTTCCGTGGATTTGCCTTCATTGGCTGCATTGGCGCCGGACCGGACAGCGCCAAACAGGGTTCCGGTGACAATATTGGCAGTCCCCCCGGTGGCAAAGGTCAGCACCAGTTCGGCATTCTGCCCGGCCTTGTCCAGGACCACGGCAATCTCTTCATAGGATTGCCAGATGGCTTCTTCCGACTCATTTTTAAATTTTTCAGCAGAGAGGAAAAGGCTTTTGATCAGATTGAGCTGGGCCGGGGTCCGGGGTTTTCCCTCCTGCCGGTCAACAATCTGTTCCACCACATCCGCCGGTAACCCGGAAAAAATTTCTTCAAGTTCTTCCCGGGTGTATTCTTTGACAATATCTGACTTTTTGGTCGGGGTTGCCGTTGGTCCGCCGATATCATCATCGCTTGCCCCGGATCTGTCACCGCCGCCGCCGCCATAGGCCCATACAGATCCGGTGATACCCAGGGACAGGAATAAGATCACGATTAAGAGATGGGTGATCTTTATTTTTTTATCTTTTTCCATGATAAACTCTCCTTTGTTTAAACATTACAGTTAAAATGGGTGTTATCTCATCGTCCATCAATAGCTATGCTTTTTCCCTTGGCCTCTTCTTCAGACTCAAAGAAAATTTCCGTTGTGAATCGAGTCTTTTGGGGTATAAATTCAGGAATCAGTGCGGCCAAATCCCTGCTGCTGAACCGGAACAGGCGAAGGGCCGGGCTTGAATCCCCATTTTCATCAATATGGGTCAGGTATAATTCCGTATACGGTGAATTGGCCTTACAGGTAAAGACCAGCCATTTTGAATTGGGGGACCAGGAATGCCAGGAGTTCATGACGGCCTGGTTACTGCTTAAGTGCCTGGCCTCCCCGCCTTCGGAAGGAATGATGACAAGCCTGCTGCCGGGTTGAAGAAGCATTCCTGTGGGGCTTTGGGTAAATACAAGCCATTTTCCGTCGGGCGAATACCGGGGGAAATAATTGCTGTGCCCGTTTTGGGAAGCTCCTTTTAAAAGTTCCGGCGCCCCGCCCTCGCCCTGGTTAAAGGGAAGGGTATAGATATCAAACTGAACCGGATATTTTTGATTTAATTCGTGAATGGTCTGTTTTGAGCTTTCCCTGAGGATAACGTTGTCCACCACTTTTTGGATCAGTTCAGGGCTTGTTGAAACACTTGAAAAGGCAATGGTTTTCCCATCCGGATGCCATGCCGGGGCCGTCTGAACCCGGTCATGGAGATCTGCACCCGGCAAAAGCCTGAACCCTTTGGTCCGAGTGTCAAAAATGCCTATTTTTGAAGTGGTCGGGAAAAAGATCTGGGAAAAAAGCGGGTCGTCCATGATGACAAATACAGCGGTTTCATCAACAGTCCCGGCAATATAGGACCCGTCCGGAGATACCTGGGCAAACAGTCCCATATGGTATGTGGCCGGTTTTTCGGAAGCCATGGTATTCCATGAGAAGACTATGCTGTCTTTAATTTTTATTTTTTCATCCATGGACGAAAAAACAAAAGCCCCTTTGTCTTTTCTATAATCCGTATCCAGGGTCATAAAATTGCCGTCATTTGAATAAGAATGGCAATTGACACAAATGGGAGGCTTTGACAAAAGGGGTTCGGGAGGTTGATAGGAATCCAATTTTCCAACCATCAGGCTTGTTTTTTCAGGATGATTTTTTGCCTCCAGAAAGGGCAGCGGTTTTCGGATGAACATTAATCGGGCATCCGCCCTGTCCCTGGAAAAACTCAGAAAAATGCTGTTCCGGGAGAGCACCTCGCGCCCGGTCCAGCCGCCGACGCCTTCTATGATGAGTTCAAAGGAACCAGGTCCGACAGATGTTTTAACCCTTTCCCAGACGTCTTCCTCCGGTATCCACCATTGGGTATTCAGCAATGCCCTTAAAATAATTTTTTCATCCTTTTGAAGGGTGATCAGCCAGGCGCTGCTCTGGGCGGCGTCTTCCCATACAAAGACCGGAGACGCCATATCCGGAGGCAGAATCGTATCCGCCAGAGGCTCCGTGATCCG
>Ga0208968_1000152_pt1 | contig 64080 bp, 59 predicted proteins | sample RifOxyA3_FD_184031 | JGI IMG/M metagenome (GOLD analysis project Ga0208968, IMG submission 184031) | Groundwater microbial communities from Rifle, Colorado - Rifle Oxygen_injection A3 (SPAdes) | ecosystem: Environmental > Aquatic > Deep subsurface > Groundwater | place: Rifle, Colorado, United...
CCAGGTGCTTCTGGAAACCAACGGCAGCCTCAGCATCCAGCATGTTCCGGAAGCCTGCATCAAGATCGTGGATGTAAAATGCCCATCCAGCAACGAATCCCATACCTTCTTACCGGAAAATTTAAATTTTCTCGGCAAAGAGGATGAAATCAAATTCGTCATCGGCTCCGTGGAAGATTATGAATTTGCCAAAGCCATGATTGAACAGAAATTAACCAGGATGTCTCAGAAAAAAATCCACCTGTCCCCGGTTTTGGGGCTTATCGCACCCGAGGCCCTTGCCCGGCGGATCATTGAGGACAATCTCCATGCAAGGCTATCCCTGCAGCAGCATAAAATCATCTGGACCCCGGACAAGAGAGGAGTATAACACCCATGCCGGACAAAGCCATTGTTCTTTCCAGCGGGGGCATCGATTCCACCACGGCCATGGCCATTGCAAAATCAAAAGGCAGGGACATCTACAGTTTGAGCTTCAGATACGGGCAGCGGCACTCCGTTGAGTTGGAGGCTGCCGTAAAAATCGCCAAGGCCCTGGGCGCCAAGGCCCATAAAATCATTGATATTGATTTAAAGCAGTTTGGCGGTTCAGCCCTGACCGATGACATACAGGTACCCAAACACGGCCTTGTTGAAGATTTGAAACAAGACGAAATCCCCATCACCTATGTCCCGGCCCGGAATACGATCTTTTTGTCCTATGCCATGGCCTGGGCTGAAGTTTTAAAGGCGTCCGCCATTTATATCGGCGTTACTGCCGTGGACTATTCCGGATACCCGGACTGCCGGCCCGAATTTATCGCGGCCTTTGAAAAAATGGCCAACCTGGCCACCAAAACCGGGGTCACCAAGGAAACCCTCCTGAAAATCGAAACCCCCCTGATCCATCTGTCCAAGGCCGAGATCATCAAGGTTGGACTGGGGCTGGGCGTGGACTACAGCCTGACCCTTTCCTGTTATGATCCCGATGAAAAGGGCCGGTCCTGCGGTTTCTGCGATTCCTGCCTTCACCGGAAAAAAGGATTTGCCGGGGCCGGGGTGGCGGACCCGACCCCCTATTATTCTATGGGTAGCGCCTCGGCATAGATTTCCACCGGATGCTTCACCCGGACGGGCCTGCCGGTTTTGGCCAGCATGTCCGAGATCTGCATCATGCAGGCCGGACAGGAAGTGGCCACGGTGGTGCACCCGGTAGTGACAATATTCTCTGCTTTGATTTGACCGATCCCGGTTGAGAGGTCATAGTGCATGAGATTGAAACTCCCGCCCATGCCGCAGCAGGCATCACTGTTTTTCATTTCCCGGAGGTCATTGCCCGAGGCAAGAATCACGCGGCGGGGCTCTTCAAAAACACCCAGGGACTTTTTAAGATGGCAGGGGTCATGATAGGTAATGATCTCATGCTTTTTCCGGGAATCGGGAACCGCCGCGGACAGATCAAAGCGTTTGTCCATGAGCCAACTGATGTCCACGGTTTTCTCGGCCAGGGCCTGGATCTTTTTGAACAATTCCCTGTCCTTATCCTTCATCAGGGCGGGCCATAATTTGATGATGGTGGAAGAGCAGGTGGCGCAGGCTGTTACCAGGTAGTCAAATTTTTCCGTTGAAAAAAGATCCACATGGTGACGGACAAGGGTCTCAAAGGTCTTGAGGTCTCCGGCGGCCAGGGCCGGGATCCCGCAGCATCCCTGGCCCGCAGGAATGAAAATCCCGGCCTGGAAATGATCCAGGACATCCACCACGCTGTGGCCGATACCGGGAAAGGCCTTGTCGATGAGGCATCCGACGAAAAAAGCCACCTTTACCCCCTTTCCTTCCTTCCGGATATCCTGGCGCTGAAGGCTCCGGTTAAAGGCGGTTTCCGTCAAGGGAACCAGGTGCCGGCGCCGCAGCAGGGGTGAGGCCGTCCTGGCGCAGGAAGTGCCCTGGGCATTGTTCTCCTCCCGGAAAAAGACCTTTTGAAAGGCAGCGGCCAGGTTCATGAGCCCGTTGAACCGCTCAGGGCTGGACAGAATCTGCCGGAACAGCAGTTTTTTGGCAAAGGGCAGTCCCAGGTATTGGGCAATGATGGCCCGGGCCCGGATAAAAATGCCGACCGTATCCACCCCGCTGGGGCAGCCATGGGCGCAGGACCCGCACAAAAGGCACCGCTGTAGGCGCTCGCTGACCCCTTCGGCGTCCTTGAACAGGCCGTCGATCAAGCCGTTGATCAGGACCAGCTTTCCCCTGGACACATCGGCTTCCTTTCTTGTCCTTTCAAACAAGGGGCAATGGGCCTGGCACATGCCGCAGCGGGTGCAGGCGGCCACTTCTTTTTCCAGGCGTTTCACATCCCGGGCCAGCTTTTGCATCTTATCCAAAGGAATATTCCGCCGACTGCCGGACCTCGTCTTTGATTTGCCGCTCATGGAGGCCCAGCAGGTAAAGAAGACCGTCCAGACCAACGCTTGATATATTATTGGAAGCTTTCTGACGGACCAGGGGTTTGGCGTTAAAGGCAACCCCCAATCCTGCAATACTGATCATGGGGAGGTCGTTGGCCCCGTCCCCTACGGCAATGGTCTGCTCCAGCGAGATATTCTCCCTCTGGGCCAGTTGCCGCAGCAGGGCCGCTTTCTTCTGGCCGTCCACAATCTCGCCCACGACCTCGCCCGTCACCACCCCGTCCCTGATATCCAGTTCATTGGCAAACATATAATCAAAGCCCAGCTTTTCTTTAAGGTATTCTCCCACAAAGGTGAAACCGCCGGACAGGATACCGAGTTTATACCCCAGGCCTTTAAGGGTTTTGGTGACCAGGTCGGCCCCGTCGGTCAAGGGCAGATCCTCTGACACTTTGGCGAGCTGTTCCTGGCGGATTCCTTTCAGCAGAGCCACGCGTTTTCTGAAACTCTGGCTGAAATCCATTTCCCCCCGCATGGCCGCTTCGGTGATCCTGTCCACCTCTCGCCCGGCCCCCACAAGCTTTGCCAGTTCCACAATGACTTCTGCCTGGATCAGGGTGGAGTCCATGTCAAAGACCACCAGCTTCCGGTTTTTCCGGTAAATATTATCCACATGAAAAGAGATGTCTATCCCTGTTTCCTGTGAAATCTCCATGAATTTTTTCCGCATCCCGATGATGTTCAGGGGTTTTCCGCTGACAGACATTTCCACGCAGGCCCTGGGATTGGTCTGGGGCTGTTTCAGGGAAATCCGGCCCGTGAGCCGGTTGATGCTGTCGATATTCAACTGGTTTTCGGCAATGATGGCGGCCACGGCCGAGATCTGGCGGGCCGAAATGGTTCTGCCCAGAAGAGTGATGACCCGCCTTTCCTTGCCGTGGTCATGAACCCATTTTTCATATTCCTGGCTGTCAATGGGGGTGATATCGATGTGGAGCCCCATATTGTGGCCTTCAAACAGCATGTCCTTGAAAATAGCGGAATAATCCAGGGGATCCGGAATTTCCGCCAGAATCCCGAAAGAAATATGTTCATGGATGACGGCCTGACCGATATCCAGGATGGTGACCCCGTATTCCGCCAATATCCCTGTAAATTTTGCATCCAGCCCTTTCCTGTCCCTGCCTGTAATATTGATCAGTACAACCTCGCTCATTGCCGATACCCTTTAATTTCCACCCTTAAATTCATTTCTTATTAAAATCTTAAAGGCAGAATAGCGGTTTTCAGAACTCTTGAGCAGTTTCATCCCCGCTATTACTCTGCCTTTACCCTTATATTTTAGGTACTTATATCTTTGGTTGACCTGGGTTGCAAGCGTTTTAAACACAATCCCGTAAATATTCACACAGCCTTTTGATTTATTGACAATTAAAAATTTTACACCTATATCTTGCTCTATGCGTTTAAATGGTTCAGGCCAAACAGGCCATATTAAATATCTGATGCTCTCATTGCAATGAATTTCAGAAATATCATAGATCCCCGCTCCCTGTCAGGCACCGGCTTTTTGAGCGTTTTGGTCACCATCCTGATTATTGCCCCCACCATCGGCTCTTTCTGGATCTTTTCAGAATACCATAAACAAAAAGACGAACTCGTCAAAATCCGGGGACACTACACAGACCTCTATAAAACCAGGTTGCAGGACGACATCAACAATACCATCAGTTTTATCGACTATAAAAAATCAAGCACGGAAGAACGGGTGAAAGCCCTTGTCCGGGAAAAGGTCCAGGATGCCTATTCCCTTGCCTCCCATATTTACGGCACGGATAAGAATACCGTGCCGGAAGACGTCCTCAAATCCAGAATCATTGAAACCCTGAGAACCATCAAATGGGACAACGGTAAAGGCTATTTTTTTATCTTCGATCATAAAGGGGCCACTGTTTTAAATGCCGATATCCCGGAAATGGAAGGCTATGATATGCTGGACATGAAAGATATGGACGGAAATTTTGTGGTCCGGGATATCCTGTCCCTTGCAAAGGACAAGGATACGGGATTTTACCCCTACCGGTGGACAAAACCCGGCGCCTTGGGCATCACCCACCTGAAAATCATTTGCGTGAAAAATTTCGAACCCTTTGACTGGGCCATCTGCGCCGGTTTTTATGTGGAAGACATGGAAGAAACCATCAAGGATGAAATCCTCGACCGGATATCACAACCCTCGGCCGATAAGGACCGATATACCTTTATTCTTGAAAAGGACGGGTTTTGCCTGAGCCACCCCCTGGACCGGTTTCACCGGAAAAATGTAATCCGGGAAACGGCTCCGGAGATCGGGAAGGTCTATCGGGAATTAATTGATATCGGGGTGAAAAACGGTATGGCCTATGTTGAATACCCTGTTGAAAAACCGTCCACCGGTGTGATCGCCACCAAATTAACCTATGGGGTATTTCTCAAGGACCTGGACTGGATCATCGGGACCGGGGTATACCTGGATGATATTGAAAAAATCATTAAAACGGAAAAATCAGCCTTTAATGCCGAATTGAAACGCAATATCCTGATCATCCTCTGGTTTTCCTTCCTTTTGGCCATTCTTTCGCTCATCTTTGGTTTTTTCATCACCAACCGGCTCTACCAGGGAATGAATTTGTTTACGGATTTTTTCCGGAAAGCGGCCGTATCAGACATCAAAATCAATGAGAGCCTTTTGATTTTTAATGAGTTCAAACTCTTGGGAAGGCTTGCCAACCAGATGGTGGAAGACCGGATGGTAAAAGAAGAAAAGCTGAAAAAGGCCATGCAGGAAACCGTGACCGTCCAGAACATGTTGAAAAACATTACCGATTCCATGCCTTCGGCCCTCATCGCCATTGATCAGGACATGAAAATCCTCCAGTGGAATAAAAAAATCGAAAAAACCACCGGGATTTCGGCCAGGGCTGCCGAAGGCCGATTGCTGACGGATCTGCTGCCTTTTAGCCCCGAAGAAACCGAGGTCATCGAAAAAACCTTCAGGGACAGCATTCCCTATACCCAGACAAGGGTCATGGAAACACCTGAAAAGGAAAAACGATATGAGGATATCACGGTATACCCCTTAATCACCCATACCGTCAAGGGAGCCGTCATCCGAATTGATGATACCACGGAAAAGGTCAGGATCGAGGAAATGATCATCCAGTCGGAAAAGATGATGTCTGTCGGAGGACTGGCCGCAGGCATGGCCCATGAAATCAACAACCCCTTGTCCGGCATTATCGGAAATACCGATGTCCTGAAAAACAGGCTGTTGACAAGCCTTCCGGTCAATGAAACCGCTGCCGCCGATATCGGCATCCGGTTTTCAGATATCAAGGCCTATGCCGCAAGAAGAGATCTTCCCCTGATTCTTGACAATATCCGTCAGGCCGCCGGCCGGGCCGCCGGCATCGTCAGCGATATGCTGTCCTTTTCAAGAATGAGCTCTTCTGCTTTTTCTTACGCCAACCTTGCCGAACTCCTGGACAAGACCATTGACCTCGCCTCCACCGGCCATGATCCTAAAAATAAAATAGATTTCAAGACCATCAAAATCACCCGGGTTTATGAGAAGGACATGCCCCCTGTCCTGTGCGACGGCAGTAAGCTTCAACAGGTCTTTTTAAATATTCTGTCCAATGGGGCCCAGGCCATGAGTGAAACGGACCGACCCCCTGAATTTACCGTAAACCTCAGCCGGGTAGGCGCCCAGGCCATCATCCGTATAGAGGACAACGGCCCCGGCATTCCCGATGGTATCCGGAAACGGATATTTGAGCCTTTTTTTACAACCAAGGAAATCGGCGTGGGAACGGGCCTGGGCCTGTCCGTGTCCTATTTCATCATTACCAACCATCATAAAGGCAGCCTTGAAGTTGAATCGGAGCCGGGCAAGGGAGCTGTCTTTATTATCCGCATCCCCGTGGATCCAGCCTGAACCGGAGGCCGGGGACTATAGAATATCGCCGTTTTCCTGCTTTTTCACCTGCAGAATCAAGAGAGCTGAACCAAGATAAAAACAGGCAAACAAGGTAAAGACAACCCTGAAATCAGACCCGGTCGCATCAAGGATGAGCCCTGAGACCCAGGGGCCGAGAAATCCCGCACAAAACCCATAGGCGGTAAACACAAGACCGAAAACCTTTCCGAAATTTTCAAGCCCGAAGACTTCCGTCACAAGGGGCGCCGACACCGTAAACATCGCACCAAAGGCAAGGCCTATGAAACAGGCAAAAAAGCTGATAGCATAGAGGTTATGGAAATGGGGCATCAGAAAATAGGCCCCGGCCGCCATGAGGTAGACCGTCATGAGGATCTTCTGCTTGGGATACCGGTCTGCAAGCCTGCCGCAGACCAGACGGCCGAGCCCGTTTAAGATACTAAATGCCGTCAATATATAGACATATTGGGTGACGTCATATCCCAACTGCCCGCCAAAGGAAGAAGACAGCACAATCAGGGAAACCCCGGCCGCCCCGGCCAGGGCCCAGGTACACCATAAAAACCGGAAAGGGGAAAGGCTGATGGTCCGGACCAGGGACAGGGTGGAAACCGGCGGACCGTTTAGCGCTTCTCCTGTTCCGGGAAGCTTTATCAGAAGAGCCACCGAAGCCCCCAGAAAAACAGAGATAAGGGCTGAAAAATAAGAGGTAAAGGCATAGCCTTTTGAAACCAGAAAATATGTGAAAATGGGAGACATGACGGCGGCCGAACCGCCAAAGGTCAGGTTCAGAATCCCGGTGACCAGCCCTTTGTTCTCCGGGAACATTTTCTGATACAGGGTCAGACAGGGAATATAGACAAAGGCGGTAAAAAAGCCTTCCCAAAAGGCCCAGATATACACATCAATGATGGACGCTGCCCGCCCTACAAAGACCATGGCGCCTGAACAGGCCAGGCAGCCGGTAAAAATCATGAAACGGGCCGGAATTTTTTCCTGAAGTTTTCCGGCCAGATACATGGAGAACCCGGTTCCGGCCAGAATGAAAAACATGAGACGGCCGATCTCGGCTTTATTGACCTGAAAAAGCGTTTGCCATTGTGAGGCCATGACGCCTGGGAATCCAAACACAAAGGAACCGGGGAAAAAAATGGTCAGGCAGCCGAAAAACAGGATTATTTTTTTATTTGAAAGGAGAGGCATAATTTTTTCAATTCTTCATTCCGGTTCAGGCGGGGGTCATCCAGGACCCGTTCCAGGAGCAGGGCTTTGATCCTTCCGATTTCAGGAGAAGGCTTCATATTCAAAAGGCCGGCGATTTCATAACCGGAAATATCTAGGCTGTTGACGTTTAAGGCATTGGACCCACCCATCTCGGCGAGGAGCCGTTTTAGCCGTATCCGGATCTCGGAAAGGGTATAGGGCCTTTTGGCCAGGTTCCCTTTTTTATCGGCGATCCGCATCCGCATAAAATCCCTGTGGGAAAGGCCGTGGCCGTCCAGCAGGGCCAGGAGGCGACGGGCAGCTTTAGGCGTTGTCGCATCGGTCAGGGGCCGCATATGGGTTTTGATCAGGGCCATGATATATTCCCTGTCCTGAACCGAGAACCTCAGATCCATCAAATCTTTCAGCACCGCTTGTGTATGGTTTTCATGGCCGATAAAACTGAGGACCCCGTCCTCAAGGACGGCTGCATCGAATTTTCCGGCATCGTGGAGAAACCCGGCCAATCTTAGAACGGGAAAGCTTGCCGACAACGCATCCCCCACCAGCAGGCAGTGGTCAAACACCGTCTCCCGGTGATGGGGGCCTCCGTCAAGGGCAACGCAGCGGTCCAGGCTTGGAAAAATATAAGACAAAAGCCCGGTGGTTTGGAGCGCCCTGAAAAACAGGGAGGGCTTGTCCAGGGCCATGGCCTTCAGGATTTCACGGCCGATCCTCTCCTTTGCCGTCCCCCGGAGCAGGTCTTTGGAAGCCTGCAGGGCCTCCAGGGTGGAAAGGGAAAAAGATCCTTTCATGAGGGCCAGGAACCGGCAGGCCCTGACCATCCTGACCGGGTCTTCGGCTATTCTCTTCAAAGGGTCCTGGGTGAACCGGATGATCCGGTCCCTGATATCTTTTTGCCCGTCAAAGGGATCGATGATCTTTTTTGAAACAGGGTCGAGAGCCATGGCATTGAAGGTAAAATCCCGCCGGGCCAGGTCCGACTCAGGGAAGCCGGCCGCATCATCCCCGGCCCGGCCCGAAGACACCTCAATGCCGTTGACGATGCACAGGGGAAAGGATTTTCCCACCACCCGGACCTTTTGATCGGAAAAAACCGCCTGGATTTCAGGAATCGATGCCCGGGTCAGGATATCGATATCACCGGGTGTTCGCTGCAAAACCATGTCCCGGACGGCGCCCCCGACCCAATAGGTTTGGAAGCCATGATCCTGAAGCCTTTTGACGATGAAATCAATTTTCTCCGTCATTATTTAAAAAGGCCCTGGGTCAGAACACCGGCCAAAAGAAGAACCGAGACAAGGGAATTGATGTGAAAAAATGCCGTATGGATATGGGTCAGATCGTCGGGCCGGACCAGGTAATGTTCGATGACCAGAAGAACACCGATCACGGCCAGGAATATGAGGAAAACCGGGTGCATGCCAAATCCGGGATACATGGCCGATAAAAAGAGGAAAGAAGCCCCATGCAGAACAGCGGAAATTTTCATGGCTTTTTCCGGGCCCATGACGGACGGCAGGGAAAAGAGCCCTTCCTTCTTATCAAAATCAATGTCCTGGCAGGCATAAAGGATATCAAACCCGGCAATATAGGTCAAAAGGCCGAGGCTTAAAAAGACAACCCCGGCGGACAGGGTTCCGGTAATGGCCACCCAGGCCCCGATGGGGGCAAGGGATATGGCAAACCCGAGAAAGAGATGGCAATAGCGGGTGAACCGCTTGGTATAGGAATAAAAGAACAAAAAAAACAAAACCGGGAAAGACAGGATAAGGCAGAGCCGGGACAGCATGGCCGCACTCAGGATAAATATCAGGGAAGATGCCAGGACAAACCCATAGGCTTCTTTTTTGGACAGGGCATTGCTGGGGATTTCCCTTAATGCGGTTCTCTGGTTTTTTTTATCTATCCCGGCATCCACAATCCGGTTAAATCCCATGGCCGCCGATCTTGCCCCCACCATGGCCACTAAAATCCAGAACAGTGCCCAAAAGGAAAAAGAATGGGTCTCAAAGGCCAATACCGCAGCCGATAGGGCAAAGGGAAGGGCAAACAGGGTGTGGGAAAATTTGATCATCCGGCCGTAAACCAGGACTTTTTCTTTGATATTTTCAATCATCGTAAATTGTAATCTCTCTTTTTCAGGATGAATAGATGCCATGGGCAATGGTTTTGCAGTTGGGACAGACCCCGCCGGGAAGCAGGCGATTTTCAATTTGGTATCCATGGCGTTTCACCAGAAGGGTTTTGCAGGACCTGCAAAGGGTGTTTTCCGACGCAAGGCCCGGCGCATTTCCCGTGTAAACATAGTAGAGGCCCGCCTTTTGGCCTGCTTCAAAGGCCGTCATAAGACTGGATACCGGGGTGGACGGCCTGTCCATCAACCGATAGCAGGGATGAAACCGTGAAATATGCCAGGGGGTTTCCGGGCCAAGATCCCGGGCAATATACTCAGCCATGGCGGTAAGCTCTTTTGGGTCATCATTGAGTCCTGGAATCAGAAGGGTGGTCAGCTCCACGAGGATCCCCAGATCCAGCATGTGCCGGATATTTTCCTTGACCGGTGCAAGGCTTGCCCGGCAATAGGTCTTATAAAACCCTTCGGTAAAGGCCTTTAAATCCACATTGGCCGCATCCAGATAGGGTGAAATCATTTCCAGAACTTTCTGACTCATATACCCGTTGGTGACAAAAATATTGTAAAGACCGTTTTCCTTTGCAAGTTTTGCCGTATGAAAAGCCAGTTCAAAAAAGACCGTGGGTTCCGTATAGGTATAGGAGATACTCTCACATCCGGTCCTGAGGGCTTCCTGCACAATCTCTTCCGGGCTCGTCTCCCTTCCCTGGATCAGGCCGCCGGTATCGGAAGGCATCTGGGCAATATCCGAGTTCTGGCAGAAGGCGCATTTGAAATTGCATCCCACCGTGGCAATGGAATAGGAAAAAGACCCCGGCTTTAAATGGAAGATGGGTTTTTTTTCAATGGGGTCTATGCTTTTGGCGATGAGTTGGGGATAGACCAGGGATAAAAGCCTGCCGTCCCGGTTTTCACGGACATTGCAGATGCCTCTTTTCCCCTCATGGATCACACAGGCATGCCGGCAGATGCCGCATCTTACGGATTTATCCCTTAATTTTTCATAGATCAGCGTTTCCATTTCTAGGACCTCATCCGGGTGGCAAGGCCGGTGGCAGGGTTATAGGCTTGCCGCTCCCGGACCTTGAGAGTCAGGGCTTTTGTTCTGAATTTCGGAACAGGCCTGATCTTCATACCGATCATTGTTCCGAAGATGGATTTCTGAACGATTTTATTGCGTTCAATCCAGGCAGCCGTCCGGCTGCTGGCAAAAGGGAACTGCAAAGTGGTTTTCCATTGGACCGGGACATTGCCCAGCGTCCCGTACAAAAGCTGTTTCAATTCCCAGATGCTGAAAAAAGCGGCCTGGGCATAGACGCCGGGCACAAAAAAACCCTTGACCCGCCTGGCCATATTCAAGGGTGCATACCGGTTGAGAGCACAGATCACCACCCTGTCCTTTGCCACCCGGCAGGCTTCTTCAATGGCTTTGGCCGGTCTGTCCATGAATTCAAGACTGGTGAAAAAAAAGGCGGCGTCAAAAGAATTGTCGTCAAAGGGCAGATCCTCACCCAATCCTTTGTGAAGATCTACCCGGGTTGTCAATTTTTGGGCGGCCAGATCCAGCATAGGAACGGAAGGATCAATCCCGGTCAGATTCAGCCCTTTATCCAGAAGCGGTTCAAGGCTGATCCCGGTTCCGCAGCCGATATCCAGGATCCTCTGACCCTTTTCAGGCGCCAGAAGGCTCATCAATAAATTGATTTCAAGGTTAAGGCAATACCGGTTTCTGGCCTGAGAAAACCAGGCGTCATAGGATCCTGCATCCTTAGAATCAAAACTATAGCCCATGGTCTCCTAAATAATTTTTTTCACCTTTTCCATCATCGCCTGGACGGCGAGTACAGCCGGGGAATCATCGGGCAAATCCAGAAGAGACCGTCTTTCCATATCGAAATCCAGGAGGTTTTGATCATCCGGAATGGTGCACAATATGGGAACCCCGATCCGTTCCGCTTCTTCAAGAAAGGCAGGACTCAGGGTTTCCGGAGCCCGGTTGACGATGAGGCCCTTGTGCTCCACAGACAATTTGAGATCCCCCAGCATTTCATTGATCCTTCCCACGGCCCGAAGCCCCCTCAAGGCATAGTCGGTGACCAGCAGGAGCATATCCACCCGGCCGCTGGTTCTCCGGCTCAAATGCTCCATCCCGGCTTCATTGTCCACCAGCAGATAGGTATAATTTTTCTCCAGTTCATCGGCAAACCGGTTCAGGATATTATTGACCATGCAATAGCAACCCTGCCCTTCCTGACGGCCCATGACCAGGAGATCAAAGGCCTGGTGCTCCACCAGAACCTGGTTCATGAGCATTTCAAGGTATACGATTTTGTCCATGCCCGAAGGCACTCCCTGGGGATCTTTCATAAAATCCTCACGGATATCGCCAACGGTTTTTTCAATATTCAACCCCAGGGTTTCCCCGAGATTGCTGTTGGGGTCTGCATCGATTGCCAGCAGCGGTTCTTTGTGATGTTTTGTAAAATATCGGGTAATCAGGGCCGAAACCGTTGTTTTACCGACTCCGCCCTTTCCGGCCAAGGCTATAATTTTGCTCATATCTGCTCCAAAAATTGTTATTGAACATTATGCTTGTAACATAACGCCATCTATTTAAAAAGCAATGAATGGCCGGATTTATTTTCTTTTTTTGAACCAGTCCTTTTCCCCGTAGAGTTCGGTCAGGCAATCCGGGCAGATGCCGTGGGTAAAGACAATTTCGGAATGTTCCTCCAGATAGGAATCCACCTGTTTCCAGAACCCTTCGTCATCCCTTATTTTTTTGCATTTTGAACAGATGGGCAACAGTCCCCTTAAGATCTTAATCTCCACATGGGTTCTGATCCTGGCCAGGAGTTCCGCCGTATTAAAGGGTTTGGTGACGTAATCCACCCCTCCCAGGTCAAACCCTTTGACAATATCCGTTGAATCGGTCTTTGCCGTGAGAAAAATAATGGGGATATGGCGTTTGGTAAGGTCGGCCTTGAGCCGCCTGCACACCTCGTATCCATCCATCTCCGGCATCATGATGTCAAGAAGGATGAGATCCGGTTCATTCTTTTTCACAAAATTCAATGCCTGGGCGCCGCTCTGGCCCATTCCCACTTCATATCCGTTATCAGACAGCAGCTTACCCAGGAACTGAAGGTTCTGTGGATTGTCATCCACGGCCAATACCAGTGTTTTTCGGGTTTTCATAACATTAACTCCAGGCTTATGATCGAGCGGTTGAATCATTTATAATCTGCCTCACCTGTTGCACCATTATAGGGTAATGGTCCAGACTGATCGGCAGTTTTACCATATCAAATTTTCCGGCCTGCCGGGCCAGGCGATCTGCATACTGGTGAAGATAAGGGTATTTAAATTTCTCTGCCAGGGTCTTTAAAGAATCTGCAAAGATCAGGATTTCATCTATTACCATGGCCTGTTTCAGATCGCTCCACAGGGTTTTTTCAATGATTTCGAGTTCTTCCTTCAATTGCCGCAGGCGGTCCATGGCCTCGGGCGAGAAATGGCCGTCACCCGTTTCCAATGCCTGTTCCATAATTTCGTCGGATTTAAGGTCAACATGCTTGAGGAAACGCTTCAGAGAATTAAAAAGGATTTCCTTTGACACGGGTTTTTCAAGAACAAGATCACAGAATTCTCTGTCTGCCGGGGAGACATTCCCAATGGCCATCAAGGGGACGGTTTTTCCGGCCGGTCCTGTTTTAACGGCCGATAGCGGCCCTAAAAAAGAATTGCCTTCGGAAACATTCCATATGATCAGGTCAACCCTTATGGATTTCAGGATATCAGGCAGTTTTGAAATATGATCGGCAAGGGTGACCTCAACATCATAGTTTTCCAGGAAATCCGACATCAGACAGCGGTTGGCTTCCACCGCATCCACCAGAACGATGCAGGCCTTGCCAAAAGAGATATCCATGTCCTTGACCCCTTCCGGACCGGACTCGGTCAGGCAGGCCTGCTCAACCTTTCTGATATGGATGAGAAACCGGCTGCCCTGGTTCGGAACGGATTCCACTGTAATGGTGCCGTTCATAATTTTTGCCAGACGTTTTGCAATGGTGAGCCCCAGGCCCGTCCCCCCATATTTATTGGCATCCTGGTGCTCCTGCTGGGAAAAAATCCCGAAGATGGCCTCTTTTTCATCCTCACGGACCCCCATGCCGGTATCCTGGACCTGAATCAAAAGATCTCCATACCCTCTTTCCAAAGCATCGGCCCGATACTCCACACTGAGATGAACCCAGCCTTTATCGGTAAATTTCACGGCATTTCCGGTTAGATTCACAACAATCTGCCTGAGCCGGTTTTCATCCAGGATAAGAACGTCCGGAACCTGGGGGAAAATATTCAGTTTGAATATCAAGCCTTTCTGCTCGGCGATCTTTACAAACATCTGGTTGATCTCCAAAAACAACTGGCGGATATTGAATGCCTTGTAATGAATGGTAAATCTGTCCGACTCGATTTTTGAAAGATCCAGAATATCGTTTAAAAGCGCCAAAAGGGTCTTGCCGCTGGAACGAATGGCTGAAATATATTCTTGCTGGGTCTGGTCCCGGATTTCTTTTTCAAGGGTCTTGGAAAACCCGAGGATGAGATTTAACGGGGTCCTGATTTCATGGCTCATATTGGCCAGAAACTGGGTTTTGGCTTTGTTGGCCGTTTCGGCCGCTTCTTTTGCCGCCATGAGCTCACAGGTTCTTTCCATGACCATGGCCTCAAGGTCATCCCGGGCCTGGATCAGTTTTTTTTCAACGATCTTCTGCTGCCCCAGCACTTCAGACCGCATCCTGTCAATGAACCGGAGCTGTTCCGAGACCTTTTTTTCCCGGGCCAGCTTTTTTTCATAATTTTCGGTTCTGAGCCTGATAACAAAACCCAGAATCCCGGCTCCGGATACCAGATAGACCAGGATCATCCACCAGGTTTTCCAGGGCTTGGTGGCAACGGTAATGGAGATGGCGGCCCCTGTTTCATTCCACACCCCGTCATTGTTTGACCCGAAAAGTCGCAGCACATACCGGCCTCCGGGAATATTGGTATATTTGCCGTACCGCCGGTCGGCGGTATGGTTCCATTCTTTTTCAAACCCTTCTAGAATATAAGCATACTGATTTTTTTCCGGCTGTGAATAATTCAAAGCCACAAATTCAAATTCAAAAAAATTGTCTTTCCAGTCCAGGTTCAATTCCTTCAAGGTATTGGGGACCCTGCCCTCGGAAAGGTTTTTATCTCCCTGGCGGATGGATATCAGGGCCACAGGAGGGATATGGGGATTGTCCCGAATGTTTTCCGGATAAAAGGCATTCACCCCGTTCAGCCCTGAAAACCACATCTGGCCGTCACGGGTTTTTAAGGCGCTGGTGGGGTAAACACTGAAATTATCACCCTGGAGCCCGTCTGCCTGGGTATATATTTTTACGACAACTTCATTTTTAATGTCAAATTTGATAAGACCTGCATCCGAGCTGAGCCAGAGGTTCTGATGATCATCCTCCAGTATGGCCTTGACGGATCTGGTGGTAAAGCCGTGGGCCTTGCCGTACCTTTTGAATTCTCCCGTTTTCTTATCAAACCGGTTCAGCCCGCCGTCATCGGTGGATACCCAGAAATTGCCGAGGCTGTCGATGAAGCAGGCCCGAACCGTATTTCCGTTGATGGTGGAAGGATCGCCGGGGTCTGTCCTGAAATGCCGAAATTTTTCCGTTTCCCGGTCAAAAAGATCCAGGCCTCCTCCCTGGGTGGGCACCCAGAGATCCCCGTCCCCATCCTGGAAAAGACTGATGATATTGTTGATGCTCAAACTTTGAACATCGTCGGGGTCATTGATGAATTGCCGGAACCGGCCCGTATCTTTTTCAAACCTGAAAAATCCGTCGGTTTCAGTTCCAAACCAGAATATAGTCTCATTGAACCGGTCCTGGATCATCCCCCGGGCCACGGCTTTTGCATGGGGGTTTTGAAATTTTTTTAAAAATTTTCCCACAGCCGGGTTAAATATCCCATGGGTCCCGTCATTCATAGCGACCCAAAGGTTTTGATCCTTGTCTTCCAGGATGGAGAATATATAATTATTGGTGATTCCGCCCGGATTCTTCGCATCCGCCACATAGTGCCTGAATTTCTTTTTTCCCCTGTCGTACCGGTTCAGGCCGCCGAGTTGGGTTCCCAGCCAGAGATGGCCTTTGCTGTCTTCCAGGATGGTGGGAACCACATTTGAACTCAGGGAGGTCTCATCATTTTTCCGGTGCTGGAAAAGACTGAAGTCCTTCATGTTCGGATCATATTTGTCGATAAACCCCGTATTTTCAACAATCCATAGAATCCCGGCCCGGTCTTCAAAACAGCTCATGATGATATTTCCGCGGATGGAATCCGGGTCCATGGGGTCATTCTTAAACAGCGTGAAAATTTCTTTTTCCGGATCGAACCGTTCTAACCCCAGGGCCTGGGCATAGGACCGGCCAAGCCACAAATCGCCGTTCCCGGCCTTTGTGATGGAATAGACTTCGTTGTGGGCAATGGTTTTCGGATTCCGGGGATCATGCATATACCGTTTAAATTTTTGGGTTACCCGGTCAAACCGGTTCAACCCTCCAAGGCTGGTTCCAATCCAGAGAATCCCCTCATCCCCCGGTTCAACGGCATATACCCGACCCTCCCCGATGCTGCCGCTATTCTTTGGATCATGCCGGAAATGGGTGAATTTGTTTGTCCGTCGGTCGTAGGCATCCAGGCCCGTTTCGGTTCCGATCCAGATGACGCCGTCGGGACCGGCCATAACCGTCCATATGGAATTATGCCCCAGGCTGTCGGGATCATCAGGGTCATGACGGAAATTTACAAATTTCCCTGTTCGCTTATCAAACCGGCTGAGGCCCGTGGTTGTCCCCATCCAGAGGGCCCTGTCCCGGTCCTGGGCAATGGTTTTGGGCGCCCAGTTAAACTGATCCCCGGCAAGGCCGGCAGCATTGCCTGAGTCATGTTTATAATAGGTAAAGGAATTGGTTTTTTTATCAAATACATTCAGGCCGCCGCCCATGGACCCGATCCAGAGCAGCCCCTCATCATCCTCAAAAAGGCCGGGGGTATAACTGGAGGATAAAGATCCCTCCCCTGCCTTATAGGAAATCAATTCATAGCCGTCATACCGGATAATGCCGTTGCCGCATCCGATCCACAAAAAACCGTCCCGGTCCTGGATCAGGCTGTTGTTATAGGCGTTTGTATGGATGGGATGCTGGAACCGCAATGTATCATCATCTGCTCCGGCAAAGGAGGATAAAAGACAGATAAAAATAAATGCAGATATCAGTTTTTTCATCGAAGAATCGCGATTTCGTTAAAATTTGGTTTTTCTTAACAAACTCAAGGGAAAGAAGCAATCAAAAAGCGATCCATAGTCAATTCCTATTTATCCGAATCAGACCCTAATTCATTATTTCCCATATCGCACGGAGAGTTCGTGATATTTTTTCAGCTTTTCCCGAACCTTACTAAAAACCGTATCCTTGGGATAACGGAAGGCTTTATCCGGTTTTCCCGCAGAAACACCCGTCAGGACTTCTATCCCTTCTTCAATGTGGCTTACCCTGTAAAGGTGGAATCGATTTTTGGCAATGGCTTCCACCACATCCGGCCTTAAAATCAGATTTTTCACGTTGGCCGCAGGGATCATGACTCCCTGTTTTCCGGTCAGACCCTTTCTTGAACAGATATCAAAGAATCCTTCAATTTTCTCGTTTACCCCGCCGATGGCCTGGATTTCTCCTTTCTGGTTCACGGACCCGGTGGCGGCGATTTCCTGGCGGATGGGAATATCTGAAAGGCTTGACAGAACGGCATAGAGTTCCGTGGAAGAGGCGCTGTCCCCGTCAATGCCCTCATAGCTCTGCTCAAAGGTAATGCTGATGCTGACGGATAAGGGGTAATTCCGGGCAAACATCCGTCCCAGGTAGCCTGAAACGATCATCACCCCTTTGTCATGGGTCTCACCGGAAAGATCCGACTCATGTTCAACATTGACGATGCCGGGTTCTCCCATATAGGATTCCGCAGTGATCCGGGTGGGTCTTCCAAAGGCGATGTCGCCCATATCATAGACGGCCAGGGCATTGACCTGACCCACGACCTCGCCCTTCACATCCATGAGAACAGACTGGTCCTCAAATTCCTCCATCACCTTTTCTTCATAAAGGTTATGACGGAACCGGTGCCGGCTGACGGCTTTGATCACATCATCCTTTGAAACGAGACGGGCCTTGTCTTTTTTGGCCCAATAATCCGCTTCTTTTAACAGCCCGTGGATATGGCCGAACCGGAGTGAAAGTTTACGCTGATCTTCGGTAAGCCTTGAGCCGTATTCGATGACGGCCCATACCCCGTCCGGGGAAAAGTCCAGGAGATTTTCGGTTTTGCAGACCCTGGCAATAAACCTGGCGTAATTGAGGGCATTCTCATGGGTAAAGGGGGTTTCATAATCAAAATCCGCCCTGACCTTAAAAATTTTATTGAACTGGGAATCCGCACTCTGCAAAATCCGGAACGGCTCATACCCGCCCACCAGCACCACCTTTACATTCAGGGGAATGGGGGCCGGTTTTAAGGAAGGCATGCCGTAATCGGCCTGATCCGGCATGTCTTCAATCTGGAGCAGAGAATCCTGGAGGGTTCGCTTTAAGCATTCCCATACCGGCAGGTTCATCAAAAGGGGTTCAATGTTCAGGATCAGATACCCTTTATTGGCTTTTAACAGGGACCCGGCCTGGACCATGGTAAAATCCGTTTCAAAGGACCCGGCCACCGGTTTTTTTTCGATCTTTCCAAACAGGTTCTGAAAGCTTGGATTCGGTTCGAACACAACGGGGGCCCCTTTTTCCCGTCTCCGGTCCACCAGTACATTCACCTGGTATTTTTTGACAATGGACCCGGTCATGTCCGACAATTTTTGACCTTCGGCCTCCGCCGGTCCCCTGACCCCTAAAAACAGGGCGATATTATGAATAATATCTTCCTTGACGTTTTTCAGATAGGTCTGGATACCCTCGCAGTCTTTGAAATAATATCTGACCGGATCAATCTGCTCTGAAATCATCCGGCCCGTCATATCTGCGGCCTGACCCTTTAAAAGGGCTTTCATTTCCTCGTTAAGCCGGTTGATGTCCAAAAGGGCGTCTTCCAGTTTTTCCTGGATCCGGGCCGCCTTCTCTTCGATCTCCCGGCGGGCATCCTCATCCAGACCCCCATAGGCCTCCTCAGAAATGGGCTCTCCCTGGCTGAGCGGAACCACCTGGTAATCCGCCTCGGCCTTGAGAATGGTCAAGCCCTCTTGGGAGGCGAGTTGGTCCACTTCGTCCAGGAGCAATTTCTGCCGGTTTGTATAGTCTTTGTAGATTTTTTTCTGGTCTTCCTGAAATGGGGCGGTTTCAAAAAGCTCAGGTATCCGGGTTTTGATCACCTCCACAAACCGGGTCATGCTTTCACTGAAATACACGGCTGAACCGGCCGGCATTTCAATGGCCACGGGGCAGTATTCATTCTCAAAATTATTGACCAGGCAAAGATCCTGCGATGTTTCATCGCCTGCGGCATGCCCGTCCAGAAGTTCCCGGACAATGGAGGATTTCCCGGTTCCGCCCACACCGGTCACAAAGATATGATACCCCGGCCCCTTCATATTGAGCCCGAAATCAATGGCTTCAATGGCTCGTTTCTGGCCGATGATGCCGGTCAGGGGTTCAAGCCCGGATGTATCTTTAAAATCAAACAGATCAAAAGGATATTGTTTACAAATGTCTTCTATCGGAATGCTATATTTGCCCTCCATTTTTTTCTCCTTAATGGCAGCAACCCGAGTCGCAATCGCAACCTGATCCGCACTGATGGGAATCGGGCGCAAGCCCGGTTTCTACAATCGTGATATCAAATTCAAGGGTTTTGCCGGCCAGGAAATGGTTGATATCCATCCGGACGACATCTTCCCGGATTTCGGCAACGCTTGCCGGAACCGGTCTTCCTTCCGGGTCCTGGAGTTCAAGCTGCAACCCTTCCGTCAGGGGGATGTCTTCGGGAAAATGCATTTTCGGGACATCCACATATAGTTCTTCGTCCCGGATGCCGTAACCGTCTTCGGGTTCGATGACGACGGTCTTGCTTTCCCCTTGTTTCATACCGATCACGGCCTGATCAAAACCCCGGATCAGCATGCCTGTTCCCACTGTGAATTTCAGAGGCGCCTGGCCCTCCGAGGTGTCAAATATTTTCCCATTCTGAAATTTGCCTGTATAATCAACGGAAATGGTATCGCCGGATTTAATGGCCTGTGTCATATTGTCTCCTTTCTTTGCCCTGTTTTATGGTACAGGGGGATTCATAAAATTCATACCCTATAATATCGGGCCTGCCCTGTCCACCTGAAATATTGTTGTGATTCTTCCATGAGATAAGGTCGCAACAATGCAATGAATAAGATCCTCTTATGCCGAGGTCGGATGGATAAAAACGACCTGAATAAATTTAAGGTTTTGAAATTATTTATCATACAAAATTTTCCCCCAACTTTTTTGTAAAGGCATGGGCTTTGCAGCAAGGCTTCTAAGTCTGGTCATTAACCTGTTAATAAAAGGGAAAAAATGGAAAAAATACTCATTATCGGCTGTAAAAAAGCCATGGATGACGTCTGCATCGGATGCAGCAGATGTCTGGTGGGATTCAACAGAAGAGAAGGTGCTTTTGCGGCCTACAAAGACAAGGATGCCCAGATCATGGGGCTTTTGAACTGCGGGGATTGTCCGGGCGCCACCATTGTCACCCGCCTGGCCCAGGTGAACCTGTGGAATAAGCCCATGGCGGAAAAAGTCACCAAAATCCATATCGGCCCCTGTATTACCGATCATTGCCCCCATAAGGATGTGATCCTCAAGAAAATCAGGGCCAAGGCCGGGATTGAGGTAATCGAAGGCGCCCACCCCTATATCCCTCAGGATATATTCAAATAAAAAAGGAATTCATTGATGCGAGTTACGGATCTATACAAAAAAAAGAAGCCGGTAATCTCCATGGAATTTTTTCCTTATCGGGACGAGAAAACCGCTGAAAATTTTAAAACCACCATTGACGAACTCTCTGCCGCACATCCGGATTATGTATCCGTTACCTTTGGTGCAGGCGGATCAACAAAGGACGGCTCTTTCCAAACCGTCAAAACCGTCTTTAAAGATAAGCACATGCCCTGCGTGGCCTATATTGCCGGGTATGGTCTGAGCCCGGACAATATCATTGCTGTTCTGGATTCATACAAGAACCTTGGTATTGAAACCATTTTCGTCATCCGGGGAGACCGGCCCAGGGAAAAAGATTTTGTCCCCCACCCGGACGGCTTTGCCCATGCATCGGACCTGATTTCCTTTATCCGGAAGCGGTATGATTTCACCCTGGGCTGTGCCGGGTATCCGGAAGGCCATATTGAGGCCCAAAGCCTTGAAAAAGATATCGAATTCTTAAAGCTGAAAGTGGACAACGGGGCCGAATATATTGTGGCCCAATATTTTTATGACAATGACTATTTTTTCAATTATCTGGAAAAATGCCAAAAGGCCGGGATTGAGGTTCCGATCATCCCCGGTATCATGCCGGTCTATACGTTAAAAATGACTCAGGCTCTGTCAAAAGTCTGCGGAACAAAAATCACAAGCGCCTTACAGCAGAAAATGGATGCGGTGGGTGCCGAAGACCCGGGTGCTGTATTAAAACTGGGAATTGATTTTGCCGTGGATCAATGCAGAGGGCTGTTAAAACAAGGCGTTTCCGGACTTCATTTTTATACCATGAACAGAAGCCGGTCAACCCTTGACATTATCCATCAGTTGCAAGGAGAATCTCTTTTCTAACCGCCCCCGAACGGAAGAAATCGTATGCCACGGAATTATGGCTGTTTTAATGCCTTCATGAGCTTTAAAACAGCCAGTTCCTTGGCTTTGGCCTCGACCTCGACGGTGATGTCCATGGACAGCCAAAGCTTTGGCAGATCCCGGACATCAATATAATCGTGGTGGTTTCGGGGTGCCCCGGATTCCCATCCCTTTTCAGGAGAAGACAGATGAAACAGGGGCTCCCGGTTCCAGGTGGCGGCCGCCTGCGCCGTTGCTTGTTCCACGGTGAGCCCGTCCTTCAGGCACCGGTGGTGATGGACATCATAGGCCAGGGGGATCTGCATATCCTCACAGACCGGGAGCAGATCCCGGGGTGTATAGCTTTTGTCGTCATTTTCCAGGGTCAGCCGCTTCCGGACCGGATCAGGAAGTATTTCAACGGTTTTCCTAAGCCGCTTTAAAGCAGACGCTTTATCCCCATACACCCCTCCGGCATGGATATTGATCGCATCGGCATTGACCCACTCGGCCACCTCTGCCTGGTATTCCAGGTCTGCAACGGAACGGGCCACCACATCCGCATGGGGGGAAGACAGAACAATAAACTGGTCCGGGTGAAAGGTGGTCCGGATATCATGGTCCCGACCGAATCTGCCGCAGGCCTTGAAGGTATCCATGATGGCTTCTGCATCGGGCAGGTCGGATATATCATAACCCGCGTCCGGATGGGTTTTTAAGGGCAGAATCTGACTGTTGATCCGAAAACAGCCAATGCCGTTTTGCCGGCAGAACTCCAGGGCTCTGAACAGACTTTGGGCATTGGCGAGACAAATCCCTGATAACCGCTCCCGCCTCTCTGCCGGGGGAAATTTTAAAAGAAATCCGGCCGTTGCTCTGCCGAATCTGATGGGCTCTTCCTTAAAGATACAGCACAGGCCGAATCGAATCATCTGCATATCCTCTCATCACCGATATCAGGAACCTCCCTGAATTTCTACGACATTCTGGAATTGGGTGACCAGAACATACCGGTCCACGGTCATGCAGACCAGGGCTGTTGTCTTTAAATCTGAAAACGATTTAAGATGGGGGTGCCGGAACAGGTACAGATCCAGATATTGATTTTTTTTCTCATGCTCAAGGACTGCTGCGGTTCCAGTGGCCGTGACCGATGCCGCCCTGTCAATATCCTCTTTTTGGTTGGCGGTATCATTAACCAAAACAGCCACTTTGGGGTTATGGATCAGGTGATCGTATTTGCGCGTGGTATTGGGGGTTAAAAAGACAATTTCTTTCAGATCAGGGGTGGCGGCAAAGAGCACCAGGCTGGCATAGGGCTGATCATCCTTCGAGGTGGCCAGCACGGCCAGGCTCTGGGAATCAAACAATGCCCTGATCTGATCCCGGGTTTGGTTTTCAGCTTTATTCATGGGCCTCCCTTTCACATGATGCGATATTTTCCGGCAGACGGCAGGATCGGGTGATTTTGGGGGTAAACCGTTGAGGACGGCTTATCATTTCTGCACCGGAAGCCTTGACGATCCCCTTGAGCATACGGGCAAAAACATATTGGTGAAAGGGGTAGAGCATATACCAGTAGGCTATGCCGAATAATCCCCGGGGCAAAAAACGGGATAAGAGGGCCAATTCGCACTGGTCCTCCCCCACCGGGTTCAGGGTGATTTCCAGCAGGGCCTCGCCCGGGGTTTTCATTTCCGCCAGGAGCAGAAGACGGGACGGTTTTTCTATCTCCAGGACCCGCCAGAAATCCAGGGCATCCCCCACCTGAAGGATTTTTTTCGATCGCCTTCCCCTTTTCAGGCCGGGTCCACCGGTAAATACATCCAGGATTCCGCGGATTTTCCACAACAGATCAGCCGCATAATATCCGGTTTCACCGCCGATCCGTTCAATAAACGGCCACAGATCCCCGGCCTTTCCCTTTATTTCCGTCCGATATCCGCATTTGAGAAGGGTCCCTCCGGAAAAATCCGAATCCCCGACATGGGTCCACTCCGGATAAATCAGGACACCGGCGTCGTTCCAGCAAGTGTCCACCTGCTCCTGCCGGACCCGGTCCAGGGCCCGCCGGATGGCCTCCCGGCAACTGATCAATTCCTGGGGGATAATGTCCCGGATGGTGTTTTCCGTGCATACCGTGGGCAGACTCAAACCTTCGGCCAGGGGCCTCGCAATGGAAGCCGGCACCGGGGTAACCAGATGAATCCACAATGAACTGAGCCGGGGTGTCAATACCGGCACCGGGATCATGATGGGCGAAGGAAGCCCGGCCTCCTCGGCAAAAATCCGGAACAGGTCCCGGTAGGCAACCACATCCGGACCGCCGATGTCAAAGGTCTTCCCCCTTGTCTCAGGATGTTCCAGACAACCCTTCAGGTATCCGAGGATATTGCTGACGGCAATGGGCTGGGTGGGCATACTGACCCATTTAGGCGTGACCATGAGGGGCAGCCGTTCGGCCAGGTATCTTAAAATTTCAAAGCTGGCGCTGCCGGACCCAAGGATCATGGCGGCCCGCAGAACCGTTGCAGGGACAGGGCCTTCCAGCAGAATCCGGCCGACCTCATTCCGGGACACCAGGTGCCGGCTGATATGTTTGTGGTGAATATCGCCCAGGCCCCCGAGATAAATGATATGCTCCGCCTTTTCATGGGCTGCGGCCTGCACCAGATTTTCCGCGCCGATCCGGTCTGCATCCCGGTATCCGCCCTTCCGGGATATCATGGAATGAACCAGATAATAAATGGTCCCGCACCCTTTTATGGCCTGCCGCAGCGACACAGGATCGCCGATATCGCCTTTGACCCGCTCCACCTTGGAATCCCGGGCCCAGGGGCGGCCGGCCATTTTCTCGGTGGAACGTCCCATGGCCCTGACCCGGTAACCGGATGCGAGGAGCAAGGGGATCAGGCGGCCAGCCACATAGCCGGTGGCGCCGGTGACCAGAACAGGTTTATCCGTATGTATCGGCATGATTCATCCTTTGTAACCGTCAATTGTAAAAAAAAGAGCCCGACCTTTCGTCCAAGGCATTTCAGGCGCATTTTAACAAATGCATCCAAAACAAACCATAAAAAACTATTTTATTCAGGCTGAAAAAAGATTACATCATAAACGACCATCCATTGACGCACACCATAATTTTTTTAGAGGAGGCCCCATGCTCACCCCCATTAAAATCGGTATCAGTTCATGCCTTTTGGGCAACAAGGTTCGATATGACGGAGGCCACAGCCATGACCGGTTTTTAACCGATACCCTGGGAAGGTTTACCCATTATATCCCGGTCTGCCCGGAAGTGGAATGCGGTATGCCCATCCCCCGGGAAGCGATGCGGCTGGTAGGAGATCCGGATCATCCACGCCTGGTCACCCGAAAAACAGGTATCGACAAAACCCTTCAGATACAGGACTGGATAAAGACCAAATTGGAAATCCTTGAGCGGGAAAACCTCTGCGGATTTATTTTCAAGGCCAAATCTCCCAGCTCCGGTTTATACCGGATCAAGGTGTACCAGGCCGACGGCAGCGTCAGATATACCGGCAGCGGCCTCTTTGCCCGGGCCTTTACGAAAAAATTCCCCAGGATACCGGTGGAAGAGGACGGACGGCTGAATGATCCGAAGCTACGGGAACAGTTCATCGAAAGCATCTTTACCCTGAAACGGTGGCGGGAGCTGCTGGCGGAAAATAAAACCCTTGGGGGCCTGGTGGATTTTCACACCCGAAACAAATACCTGATTCTCGCCCATAGCCATGAGCACTACAAAAATATGGGAAAACAGGTTGCCCTAGGGAAACAGCAACCCCTGAATCAATTGTTTGATGAATATGAAGTGCTTCTGCTGAAAGCTTTGACCATTAAGACCACCCTGAAAAAAAATATCAATGTTCTCCAGCATATGCTGGGCTTCTTTAAAAAAAACCTGTCCGCCTTTGAAAAGCAGGAACTGATTTCCATCATTGACCAGTATGGGGCAGGCTATGTTCCGCTTATTGTGCCCATTACCTTGATCCGCCATTATGTGATGAAATATGACCAGCCCTGGCTCAAGGTTCAGACCTATTTAAACCCCCACCCCTTTGAGCTGAAACTGAGAAATTAGGATACATTAGATCATTGACAAGAAAGGTTTCCGCCATTATTATGTTTCTATTCCTAATTCAATTAATTTTTTCACGACAGCCGTATCTCCTGATGATCATAGGGTATTTTTATGATTCGGGAAAAATGTTTGGTATTAACCCAAAATAAAGGAGCATGTTATGGATGTATTGGATTATTGCAAAGGGTTGGAAAGTGAATTAACGGCCTGGAAAGCCAAAATTTACGATGTTATCCGAAAAATGGACAAATTGCAGTCCGGCGACAAGGAAAAGGTGCTGCCCCATATCCAGGGGTTTAACATCATCATTACCGAACTTGAAGATAAAATTGCCTCCCTGAAATATGAATGCCCTTCTGAGTGGAGCCCGCAGAAAAAAGAAATTGACGATGCCCATATTGACATGCGGTCCAAATATGAAGAAACAATGGAGCTGATCGGTAAGGCTGCACCGGTTTCTATTCCCGGTTAAGCGGTAATATCATTTTTTTATTTTAAAGGCAGTCGGCAAGGATCGGCTGCCTTTTTTTTATTTTGCTGAATCGGATTTTTAAAGATGAAAGAAACAGCTTCACTGGCCATTATCGGCTGCGGTCTTACCGGTACGGCCATGCTCTATCAATTAATCCGCATGAATCAACGCCAAAGGGAAAAAGGGCGGTGTCCAAAGCAAGCTATCCGCATCCTTGTCTTTGAGCAGACCCATTCCCTGGGACCGGGGCTCCCCTATGGCCGGGACCAGGTTTTTCCCTTTCATATCACCAATATGCGGGCCAGCGATATGAGCATTGATGCCCATTGTCCCAAGGATTTTACCCGTTGGGTGTCGGCCAATGAAACCGATCTGAAATTGCAATATCCGGAACTCTGTGAATGGTTTTCAGAAGCAGGAACAGATCCCTCCCACAAAGACTTCCCGCCCCGAATGGTGATGGGCGAATATCTCAAGGACCGGTTCAAAACGGCTGTACAACTGGCTCAGCAACAGGAGGTCACCCTGATGGTCCAAAAACGGTGGGAAGTCGTAGACATCCAGGATCAGGGATCACACCTCAGTCTCTTTGCCCTGAACCGGGAAACCCGGGACCTGGAAAGCTTTCCGGCAGAAAAAGCACTGCTTGCAACAGGTTACTGGTTTGGCCGGCCCGTAGAACCCGGCTATTTTCCGTCTCCCTGGCCGGCAAGGGCATTGACGTCGCAAATCCCCCAGGGCGAGCGGGTTGCGGTCATCGGAACCAGCCTGAGCGCCATTGATGCGACCCTGACCCTGCTCTCGGATGGGCGGTTCATGAGGCAGGAAAACGGCTCTCTCAGATATCTGCCGGCAGCAAATTCCCGCCGGGTCGCCCTGTTTTCAAGAAAAGGCCTGTTGCCCAAAGTCAGGGGCCGCATCGGAAATCATCAAAATCGTTTTTTTTCCAGGTCAGGGATAGCGGAATTAAGCGCTCAAAAAAAAAGCCGGCTTGAATTGGCCGATATTTTCGGTCTGCTCCGGCAGGAACTGGAATCTGCCTATGGAAGGCCCGTGGATTGGCAAGCCGTGATTCATCCTTCAAAAGATCCGATTTCCCTGTTAAGAGAAAATATCCGGCAGGCGAAAAACGGAGATAATCCCAAGAGGGATATTCTGTGGCAGACCCTGTTGTTCCAATCCACGAAAATCCTGAAAACCCTCTATATCGAATCCTCCCCTGAACAGCGCCAAAAATTTGATGACTATAAATCCGTTTTCATGGCCCATGCCGCCCCCATTCCCCTCATGAATGCGGAAAAAATACTGGCCTTGGTCGAATCGGGCCTTTTAACCATCAACCGGTTGCAGGGTCCTTATCGATCCATGGGTAGCCCGGACAACCGCAGCTTTGAATTTCACTATCAGGATCAAGACAACAGGATTCTGAGCCAAACCTTTCGGTTTGTCGTGGATGCCAGGGGGCAATTCCTTTCCTATGACCATAACCCCTCGCCCCTGGCAAAACATTTGCCGGCATCGGGCCTTGTCCGGTTGGAAAACAAGGGGTTTCTGATAGACCCTGAAAGCTTCAGGGTCATGACCGGAACAGGTGAGGGGCAATCCTTTGCCTCGCAGCGACTCTTTTGCGTCGGCATCATGAACCAGGGGCAGATCATCAATGCCAGCATGGCCCGAGAATGCGCTCTGTCCACCCATAAGATTGCCTTTGGGATGATTCGGGACCTGTACCCGTATTGACGGCCTTTTGGCCTTTTATCCAAAGGGCAGAGTTTCCCCGGATTTCGGCACAACCACGTCATGGCCCCTGCTTCTGAGGGTTTGGGCAAAGGCGGCACTCTGGGATGCCTCACCGTGGACGACGGCGATTTTCTTTATCCTCAGGTTTGATTTTGTAATAATGCTTTCAAGTTCATGTTTATCCCCATGAGCGCTGAATCCGCCGATTTTTTCCACCTGGGCGCGCAAGGGATAGGTCTTCCCCAGGATTTTCAATTCGGGAGGGTCCTGTTTTTCATTTTGCGCCATGGCCTCGCCTAATTCCTCAATCCGCCTGCCCAGGGTGTTTTCCGCCATATATCCCACCAGAAGAATAGTATTTTTCGGGTTATGCACCTTGTACCTGAGATGATGCAGAATTCGCCCGGCCTCACACATGCCCGATGCGGAAATCACCACATGGGAAGACTCGTCCCGGTTCAGGCGCATGGATTCCTCCACGGTCTGAACAAACCTGATCTTGTTGAAATAAAACGGGTTGATGCCTTTTTTCAGAAAGGTTTCATGGGTGTCCATATCATAGCTTTCCAAATGTTCTCCAAACACCCGGGTTAGATTGGAAGCCAGGGGGCTGTCCACAAACACGGGCATCCTCGGCACCTCTTTTTTATCATACAACTCATGGATCATATAAATCAGTTCCTGGGTCCGGCCAAAGGCAAAGGAAGGGATGATGACGGACCCTCCCCGCTCAAAAGTCTCGATCAGGACTCGCTTCAGACTCGGTCCCAGGTCGGCCACAGGATCATGTTCCCGGTCCCCGTATGTGCTTTCCGTAATAAACAGATCAATATCCCGGTCTTCCTCATCAAAAACCAGGGTCGGGTCCTGCAGGATAGGTTTCCCGAACCGGCCCACATCTCCAGTGTAGAGCACCCGGTAAGTCCTGCCGTCCTTTTTTATGGTCACCAAAGAAAAGGCCGAGCCCAAGATATGGCCGGCCACATAAAATTTCACCGTGGTGTCCTTTCCAATGGTCACTGGGTATTTATAGGGATAGCCATCAATAAAACCCAGAGATTGACGGGCATCCTCCATGGTATACAGGGGGGTGATGATATCCAGCCCGTTTTTTTTCTGAAGATTGTTGATGGACTCGTTGTTGAGGTCATAAGCATTTTTTTTCAGGAGCTTTTTGATATCGCTTTTTCCCCTCTCGGTAATCTGCTTTTTGGTATTGTTCTGTTCTTGCTGGTATAAAAAGGATCTCAAAGATTTATAATTTAAATACTGGGCATCCGACTCCTGGATATGGCCGCTGTCCATGAGCATATACTGAAGGGCTCCGGCCGTGGGCCGGGTGGTGATGATCCGTCCTGAAAAATCCTTGGAGGTCAGGACCGGAATCCGCCCGGAATGATCAATATGGGCATGGGACAACACCATATTGGTAATGTCTTTTCTGTCCAGGGGAAAATTCCTGTTTTTATCCGTGCTTTCCTTACGCCTGCCCTGATACATCCCGCAATCCAATAAAATCCGGTCCGCACCCGTATCCAGAAGATGCATGGAACCGGTCACCTCTCCTGCCGCACCATAGAATGTCACATCCATAATGATCTCAATTCCTTTTCAGTTTTCCGGAAGTATACGATCAACATCCGCGTCTATTTAGTAAATACCTTTTTCAACAGGTCCGTGGTCCGCTTGGCAGGATTTTGGCGGATGGCCGCCTCTTCCTTTGCCATATAATAAAAAATGCCGTCCATGCCCTTTTCAACCACATGATCCGTCAGATTGGCCTTGGCATCCGGCACAAAGGGAATGGCCTTATATTCTTTCATGACATTATCATAGGCCTTGACCGCACCCACGCCGGACAGGCTTTCTTCGATGACGGGCTTCATTTCCCGGGCCAGTTCAGGCGTCATCTTCCCTTTAAAATATTGGGTGGCCGAATCGTCCGGGCCGTTCAGGATGCCTCTTGCATCCTCCAGGGTCATGGCGGCAATGGCATTCCAGAACAATTGCTTGGCCTTGGGGGTTGCAACCTCAGCCGCCCGGTTCAGTTTTAATTCCAAATCTTCCAGAAGGGAGGCCTTCCCCACCTTGGAAAGAACGGATCTAACCTTATCCAGGCCGGCCGGCAGGGGGATATGGATACTGGAATCCTTATTGAAGCCGTCTGTTGTTCCCAATTGAGTCACCACATTCCCGGAACCGACCTTCAGGGCCTCTTTCAGGCCGGCCCCGATTTCATCGGTGCTGAGGCTTCCTGCCGGACTTCCCGTCCCCAGAGATTTTACCAGATCGCTGCCCTTATTTAAAAGGGAGGTATTGGCCAAAGCCGCCGTCAAGGTCGTGCTCACTATCACCAGGGCCAGAAAAAACAATCCCATCTGCATCGGTTTATGCTTGAATACAGTCATATCCATCTCCATCCTTCCTGTGTTATTTGCCAAAACCCGGCAACAGACCTTTGATCTGTTGTTTTACATCGGGTTGGGGAGTTTTTTGCTGCGGGTCATCGGTGGTCCCTCCGCCCAGAACCTGTTTTTTCAATGCATCAGGGTCAAGGTTCACACCGCTTCCGATCATGCCCTTAATATCCGGCCGGACCTTGGGAGAAGAAAAAGAACCCGTGATCAGAACCGGCACGGTCAGGCCTGAACGCGCCTGGGTATCCCCCTGGCCCTTTAATGTGGCCACTAGTTTCGGATCAATCTTTAAATCCAGGGCTTCGGTGGCCAGATGGGCCGTACCGCCGGCCGTCACCCGCATCAGGGGGGATGAAAGGCTGGTGCCGTCAATCCGGATAAGACCATCTTTAGCGGTAAAGGGAATTTTAAATTCTGCAAAATCCGTTTTCGGCTTTTCTGTTACCGCTTCTCCTCCTCCCAGTTTTGATTGAAGGCTTCTGACCGTATCGGCCAGGTCAATACCGATGACGGCGCCGTCTGTGAAGACAAATTCCCCCTGGCCGGTCAAGGTCTTTTTGACGGTTTCAGGAGCATCCCCTGACATTGAAAGGCCAAAACCTGCTTTCAGGGTTCCCTCAATCCATTCTTTTTTGACGGTATCCTTGATCAGAGGACCGACTTGAATCCCCTTGGCGTCCAGATTCATTTTGGTTGCCGGTTCATCTTTCTGCACATTGACTTCAACCTTTGATACGATACTCCCCTTATAAAGGTCCAGGGTTAACGGATCAACAGTAATGACCCCGTTTTTCGCCAGGATATGAACCACCATGTTATCAACGGTTGCGCCCTGGGCTTTCAGTTTTGCAATGTTCATCTTTCCATCCAGAATCAGTTTTCGCAAGGGGCCGTAGTCTGTTTTCTTCGCTTTTGAATCCGGCGTTGCCGATGCCGGACCCGTCGAAGACGGAGTTCCTTCTTTTGCCTTTGATTCGGGCAGATACCGGTCCAGATCGATATTGTCCAATTGGAGATCAAATTTTACATTCGGCAGGGAAAACTCTTTGGCGTCAGCGGAAAAAACAAGCTTTGAATCATCCAGCACCAATTCCCCGGAAGTCAGGGAAACGCCGGTCGGATTACCCTTTGCTTTTACGGTCAAAGATAGTTTCTCCAAAACTCCCGGATCTTTGGATTTGAGAGGAATGGCCTGGTTGAAAACCTTGGCCAGTTTTTTCGGAGAAAAGGGGGCCACCTGGATATCCAGGTCAAATCCCCGGGTAGCCACGGGGTCCGTCAGGCTTCCCTTAATTTTGACCTCCAGTTGGTCTACTGCTTTTAATACCAAATCCAAGGGGACCGTTCCCTTGCCCGGAAATTTACCCACCGGACCCACACTGCCTTCAAGCAGAACCGGTTTACCGTCAAGCTTGACGCTGAAGGAAATCCCAACGGGTTTTTCAAAACTGATGTCGGAGAGCTTCAAGTTCAGGTCCGAGATTTCCTTTTTCAGGCCTGCTCCGGCATCCATATAGGTCACCCGGCCGTTTATCACGCTAAAGGACTCGATGTTCAGGGCATCCAGCCCCAGGGGAGAGGGCCCGGTTTTCTTCCCCAGGTCTTCTTTTTTTTCCTCACCCTTTCCCATTCCCTCCCAGTTGGCCCGGCCGTCTTTTCGTTTTTCCAGATAAATTTCCGGGCTGTCCAGGACAAAGGTTTTGACTTCAATCTGTCTGGACAAGAGCGGCATGACCTTGAGCCTGACCTCAAAACCCTTTACGGCCACCATGTCTTTTTCTTTAAATCCGTCCGGATTTCCCAGATGAAGATCCGTGAGCCTGACCCCCACCCAGGGAAAGACGGATACATCCATGTCGTCGCCGAAGGTAAAGGTCCGCCCGGTGGCGGCTGCGATTTTTTCCTGGATCACCGGCTTGTATTTTTTAATATCAATCACCCTGGGAATGATGAGGGCGGCTGCGATGATCAGCACCAGGAATACACCGCCGATGATGCCTATCCATTTCATTATGCCTTTCATAGGACCTCCCGAATCGTTTATGGGTAAACCAATGCGCTTGTCTAAAGGACGGCCAGGGCTGCGCTGTAATCGGGTTCGTTTTTGATATCGTCCACCAGTTGGGTGTGAATCACCGTATTGTTTTCATCCAGAACAATAACGGCCCGGGCGGTCAAGCCCGCCAAGGGACCGTCCATCATCAGGAGTCCATGGGTTTTGGCAAATTCGGGGTTGCGGAACAGGGACCCGGTCACCACGTTCTCAATGCCCTCAGCCCCGCAGAACCGCTTGTGGGCAAAGGGAAGGTCAAAGGAGAGGCAAATGACCTGGGTATTTTTCAATTCCGATGCTTTTTTATTAAAGGTCCGGACCGAGGTGGCGCAGATATCGGTATCAATACTGGGGAAGATGTTTAAGATTTTTCGTTTGCCTTTGAAATCGTCCAGGGAAATGACGGACAAGTCCTGTTTGACTGCCGTCAGTTCTTTGATGCTGCTTTTTTTTCCGGGAAATTCGCCTGATAGTTTTACCGGGTTCCCGGCAAGTTTTGTCTCGGCCATGGGATGTCTCCTTTTTAAGGGTTGAAGGATTTACGCTTCTTATTATTATACTAATGGCTTGATCATTTTTTTCAAGTCATAGCTTATCAAACTTATCGGAATCGCTTTTTTCAGGAGACTATCAAAGGATATTCCTATTTTCTATTCCATGTGTGATTTGGCTGTCTGAAGGGCCAGGTCTTTGTCCTTTGTAAACAGATGCCATTTCATTTCTGAGGAATGGATGCCGGCTTTCTTGTCCTGACCCCGGCTGTAATACCAGCGTCCAAACCGTTCCACCGTGGAAAAGGGATGATCTTCCGCACAAAAGTATCCGCAAGGCTTATACTCTTCAAAAAAAAGAATTTCATCCGGATCATTATCATAGGAAATATCCGCCGGTAATTTGATGTGCGACACATCTATTTTTTCTGCCGTTTTTTTATCCAGCCATGTTGAAATTTTCATTTGAGTCTCCTTACAAAATATACAAAGTATTTCGTCATTCTCCCCGGGATCTTGCCCTAAAACGAAACGGCCAGGGTCAGGGAGCCGATGGTCTGGCCTTCTTTCTGACCCTCAAACTGTTCGGTTCTGAAAAGATGCCGGTAGGTCAGTTTGAACATGTTAATGCTGAAGGAAGCCCCCAGGGAAAGGTCCGCCACCAGCGGTTCTTTTTCAACACTCGGGCCGTCCCGCCAGGTGTTGCCGTCAAGAAATATGTCACGCAATACCGCCTCCACCTGGGAGCTGATAAATATATGGGCCCCCAGTGAGGTTATGCCGGATTTTGAACCTTCGATGACCGGCGCACTGACCCCTGCTCCGGCGCGGATCACATCGGACCCGAAATCTTGTGGTATGTTATACCCGAAACGGATCTCTCCTCCGGCGCTGGTGGATGTCCTGACATTTCCCAGGGTCAATCCGGCCCGGGAAATCAGATCATAACTCAAAACGTCAAATATTTCCATACTGTGAAGCCGCCATTTGCGTTGCCAGGACAACCGGACTGCCGGTTCATTCTCAAGCTGGTTATTCCACCCTTTGGCAGTGGGGATGTCCCTTAAATCATGAACCGTGTTCTGAGCCCATTCACCTTTGGAAGCGGGCCCGACAACACCCACGACGATTTCAAGGGTATCCAGTTTAAGATGGGTTTTGCTGTGCAGGGCCAGTCCGCCATAAAGGAAACCGGCATAAGGCCTGTCGTTTTCAAGCAGTGTGGTGACCTGGGTGTCTGAAGGCGTATAGATCTGCTGTCCGAATATCACACCGACATTATGAATACTTGCCGGATTACCGGAAAAAGGAATGGCCTTGATCGTCGGAATGGACCATCTCGGAAGGCGGTTGTCATCTTCATACTGTTTCAAATCCTTTGAAAGCCAGGTAATCTGGAAGGCATTGGTATAGTACTCATCCGTACCGCCGAACAAATCATTTTCATAAAACAACTGAAGGGTTTGAAGTTCAGCAGGATTTATGGACCATGCCCGGGCCGGAAAAAAAACGGCGCAAGCAATAAAGCACAGATACCAAAAGTGTTGAATGATCTTACCGGCACTTTCGCGCCCTGAATATTGGAATTTCATTACATCAACCACCTTTTTTTCATAAGCCGGTAGGCCATGAAAAAGGTTAATACTCCGACAAAAAACAAATAGATCCATGCTGAAAACAGGGATGTTATCCCGGTATGATCCAGCAGGATGGACTTGACGGATTCAAAAAACGGGTATGAGGGTAAAAATGGCGCCACAGTTGATAATTTTTGTGAAAAATCAGATAGGGCCGACGGAAGCAGATGGGGCAGATAGAAAATTACCCCCAGGGTTCGGGCAGAGGCTTGGTTGCGGCATAAAAACCCCAGAAAAATACCGTAGGAACTGAAACAGAAACTGCCGACACCGATAAAAGCAAAATATGCCAAGGCATTTCCAAAATCAAATCCGCCCATGAGATGAAGGAACAGGACGGCGATAAAAATTAAAATCATGCCCAGAAACAATTTGGCCGTGAGCCACTCTATTTCCCGCATGGGCGTCTGCAAAAGCGCCAGGAGTATTTTCTTTTCCTTTTCTTCGGCAATTTGCGCGGGCATGATGATAAAGCTTACCAGCAAAGCCAGCATGAGTATCCAGGTCGGCAGGGTTTGTTGTTGAATCCCGCCTTCCTGAAGCGGTTGAATGTCGGAAATCCAGTTCATATCATGCCCTTCCACCGCTCGTTGCAGAGCTGAAAAGCCCTCCACGATGAAAAGAGATAAAACGGATTCTTTTTTTAAAACCACCAGGATCAGACCGGTCTTTTCTTTTTCAGACCTTAACAACAGGCCGTCGATTTTTTTTCCCTTTAACTGTTTTTTCCCTTCTTCTTCATTGGGAACCCAAAGAACCGTAAACAGGGTATCAGCCGATTGCACGGCATCAAGAATAACCGGCGCATAGGGTTCGGACTCGATCAGCCCGATCCTGGTTTTTTGAATATTGACCCCGGCTTCATCCACCAGCATCAAAGAAACATAAACAAAAAAAGGAATGAAAAGAATCAAAAAAATGGACTTGTTCTTGAATGAAACGGCCAGATCGTTCAAGGTTAATATGATTATGTTTTTTATCATCACTGATACAGCTTTTCATGTATTTCGGATTGAAAATAGGTTTGGGGAGACCCATCGAAAACCATATCTCCCTGATGAAGCACAATAATCCGGGTGGCCAGGGTTTTGATCTCTTCAGGCCGATGGGAAGTAAAAATGATGGTTTTCCCAGCCCGATGAAATTCGGTCAACAGCCTGTAAATCTCCTTTGTCATATCAAAATCTATCCCTGACGTTGGTTCATCAAAGAGAAGCACGGGCGGGTCCGCCAGAAGGGTCCGACCGATGCTCACCCTCTGCTTTAACCCTTTTGACAACACCTGCACCTTATTATTACGAAAGGCCGTCAGATTGAATGCCTTTAAAATTTCTTCAATCCTTTGAAAAGGAATTTGAAACAGCCGGGCAAACAGGCGAAGATTATAACCAACGGTAAAAAAGTCAAAAAGGTTCGGCGTTTCCGGAACAAAACCGATTTTTCTGACAACCGCCAATCTGTTTTTCAGATTGATGCCGTCCACAAAAACCTGGCCCCTGTCCGGAATGAGCCAGCCGGCCAGGAGTTTTAATAAAGTGGATTTACCTGCGCCGTTGTGACCGATAAGGGCAATCAGCTCCCCTTCTTCCACCTCAAGATCAACCGGCAGAAGACCTCTTTTTTCTTTATATATTTTTGTAAGCTGCTGGATCTTGATCTGCATAAATTTTTCTTTTCCGGTAAAAAACGTGATGACTTTGACCGGATTTGTCAAAGCCATCACTTCGGATATAATTTAATTTGTTTTAAATCGGGAGCTTATACTCTCTGGCTTAAATAAATAATCCCGAACACTAAAGCGACCACTACCAAAACACCGATAACAAGTCCAATTTTTTTCTCCTTAAAATTAATGAATTATTTCCACGTCCGGTTCACATTGATAACTCGACGACTTAATAGAGTAATCTGCAATTAGCATGCTAACCTTGTTTTTTCTTTCCCATATCCTGATACTTATCCGTCCTGTGCAGCCCCTATCAAACAGATCAAAATTTTTTGCCGGCCGTGGATTTGTAAAACTTCGTTTGCCGGGCTGATAAAAAAAGCTGTATGATTCGGCCATATGCGATTAAATGGTCATATATGACCTTATCAATCAAGCTGTCTGCCGATATCCTCAAAGGCATCCACAACCATTCCCGTTCCAATGGAAATTAACAGGATATCCTGGGCCACGCGCACGAAACGATGCCTCGGCGGTGGAGGCCCCAATTGCACAAGGATCCTTGGCGGAAGATTATAGTAAATGACTTCTCTGGGAAGCGGCTGGCCTGTTCTCCATTTTTTTGCATGCCCGGGGGGTATGCAGCGTTTGCCCTGCTTGACAAGACCCGGCGGGCAACGCCCCTGTCGAAATCGGTCGGAATAATATTTGTGGATGAATATTTGCTTTTCTTCACTGAAATACTCTCTCCCATTGGCTCCATGCTCATTTCTCCGGTCATAGGCTCCATGATCGGAATCCCTCTTGTCTTCGTGCCTTTCGCTCTTTGCTTCCTGTCTGTGGGGTTCTCTCTTTTTACCGTCAACCCAGTCCGGCTTTTCTGCGAGCGCCGCTCCGGTTGACCATATCCCGGCAAATATAAGCGCCAGTGCAAGACCCATCTGAAACATAAACCGCTGCATAATGTTACTCCTATTCAAAAAGTCATAAAACGGACTCTTCATCATAAAATAAAATCCGTGGCCAGGAATTTGCTTTTATGACCCTGAACAATCCGGGTGATCATCTTTTTATTCTCACCGGTGTATTTGGCAGCTACCAGGGTGCGAATGGAAAATACCCGCAGGGCGTCGGATACGGAAAGCGTTCCTTCCGCAGAATCCTTTCGTCCGGTAAAGGGAAAGGTGTCCGGTCCCCGCTGGCATTGGCTGTTGATGTTGACCCGGCAGACCTGGTTGACCAGAGGGTCGATCAGATGGGCGATCCGGTCCGGGTCTCTGCCGAAAATACTGACTTGCTGGCCATAGTTTGAATTGATCATATACTCAATGGGTTCTTTGATTCCATTAAAGGCCAGGATGGGAATCACCGGTCCGAATTGCTCTTCATGATACACCCGCATGTTTGAATCGACCGGATACAGGATGGCCGGAAAAAAGAAACTGCCGCAAACCGTTGCTCCAAATGGGTTCACAACCTTGGCGCCCTGAATAACCGCATCCGACACCAGTTCCGTAAGATAATCGGTCTTGCCTTTCTCCGCCACCGGGGTCAGAAAAACCCCTTCCTGCCAGGGCATCCCAAAGGCCAGGCCATTCACGGCAGCCGTAAAATGATCCAGAAACACATCGGCAATGACGGCTTCCACAAAAATAATTTTGATGGCCGTGCACCGCTGTCCGTTAAAAGAAAGGCTGCCCAGAACACATTCTTCCACTGCCCGTTCAAGATCGGCGTCTTTGAGGACAATGGCGGGATTCTTGGCCTCCAGCCCCAGGACGCAGCGAAGCCGGTTGGGGTGGGGATGTTGTTTTTTCAGGGCATTGGCCGTCCTGCTCGTACCGATCAGCCCCAGCACATTGATCTTGCCCGAGACCATGAGCGGGGGAACCAGCTTTCTGCCCTCGCCGTAAATAATATTCATGACGCCTTTGGGGAAGACCTCACAAAAGGCCGAAAGAAGCGGGGCATACAGGAGGGCCCCATGCTTGGGCGGTTTTAAGATCACGGTGTTGCCCATGATTAAGGCCGGGATCAGGGTGGTAAAGGTCTCGTTGAGCGGATAATTGAAGGGCCCCATACAGAGCACCACCCCCAGGGGGGCCCGCCGGATCTGGGCGATGATGTTTTCTTCAATGGAAAACCGGGAAGAAATGCGATCCAGGTCTTTCAAGGCGGCCAGGGTATCGTTCATGTATTGAATGGTCCGGTCGAATTCTTTTGTTGAATTCTCCAGGGATTTGCCGATCTCCCACATCAGAAGCCGCACCACCCGGTCCTTTTCCTCCATCATCCGGAAGATGAACCGTTCCATGTGATCAATGCGGTCGGCCACGGACAGGGTAGGCCAGACGCCCTGTCCATGATCATAGGCAGCCGTTGCCGCATCCAGGGCCTGCAGCGCCTCGACCTCGGTCAAGAGCGGATATTCGCCGATAACAAAAGGTTTCAGACCTGTATCTTCAACCGTCCGGACCGGGGAACGCACTTCCTGACGCGGACCCTCCCAGACATGGATCTCACCGTTGATGAGATACCCTTTCTGGATAAAGGGGATATCCTTTAAAAGCGCTTCGGGTATCTCCCCGGCCTGGGGAAACATATTTTTGATTTTTTCTGCTAATTCCATGATCTGCTCCTTCCCTCAAAACTATGGTTCAGGTTCATCCACCTATTTCAGAATCGATCTGCCGCTTTGTCAGCCCGCTTTTTGCTCACCGGATGCCCGGAACAGCACAACACGCTTTTCTGTTCCCTTGGCTTTATACATTGCCGTATCGGCATTTTTGAAAAGAACATCAGCCGTATCTCCATCTGCGGGATATATGGCAATACCAATACTGGCTTTTATGGAAAGAACAATCCCATTAACCTCGAAGGCTTCTGCAATCCGATGCACCAGCTTCTCTGCAAGGCGAGTCACGCCGGCTTCTTGCTTGACCTCGAACAACAGGCATACAAATTCGTCGCCTCCCCAGCGACTGACGATGTCTTCATCACGTACAAAAGACGTTAAACGATTTGCCGCCATCACCAGCACCTGATCTCCCATATCATGACCGTAAGAATCGTTAATATTCTTGAATTTGTCGATGTCAATAAATAGGACGGCGAGTCCCCAACCGTGCCGTTTTGCCTGGACCAACCCGTGGTCGAGACTCCGTTCAAATGAGATACGGTTGGGAAGACCCGTTAGTGAGTCCTGAAGCGCAATTTGTTGCGCTTCTTCCGTTTTTACCTGGGCTTTTGATAAATCGTCGCGCGCTTCAGCCAAGTCAGCCTTCGTATCAGCGAGTTCGGATTCGATGACGATTCGCTCAGCCATTTCTTCGGCGAGTTTGACGTTAACCAGCTTCAAATCGTCTGCGGCTTCTGCAACCTTCTGTTCGACATTTTCATTCTGAGTGAGGGCCTGTTTCATAATTTGAACAGGGACCTTTTCTTGCTTTAGAACTTCATTTACCAATGTAAGTTCTCCGGCAGCCTTCTTGACGGTTTCTTTGATTTTCTCATTTTTCTTAAGCACGCGTCCAAGCGAAGCTCTCTTGGCGGACACGTTTTTTTTCAAATTTTTTGATTTCATAATTATCGTTGAACCTTATCTAACAGACGGTTTCCCATCAACCCCTGAAGATGATCGAGCAATCGTTTTTCAGGGGTTCCGATCATAAGATCCTGGTCGGACAGCATCACTATTTTCTCATACTCCGGTTGGGTGATGATGTTCTTATGGATGGCTTTTTCAATCATCAAGTTTAATCCTGAATCCGGTTGGGTAAAATTCATAATATTTTCCTTTAATTTTGGGCAAGCCCTTTGGACCATTCTGCTTTCAAAGGTCATCCGGTAATTGAATCCGGGATAGTGCGCATTTCAAATTGCGGTTTCGGCAATGCTGAATTTTTTACAGCCTGGCGCAATGCACTGCGAAGCCCTTCTTCCAGTACAGGGTGATAAAAAGGCATGGACAGGATATCCGCCGCCTGCATTCCAGATCCAATGGCCCAGGCAAGAAGATGGGCCAGGTGTTCACCGTGGGGCGCGATCAACTCGGCTCCCAGCAGCAGGCTGTCTGTTTTACGGGCATAGAGCCGGACCTTACCCTGGTTCTGCCCCATCATCATGGCTCTTCCCTGGTGTTCATAATCCGACTCCCCAACAACAAACTCTATTTCGTCCCGATTCAGTGCTTTATGGGATTTTCCAACCACCGCAATATTTGGTTCACAAAAAGTGATTCCGAGATAAATGCGTTTTTGAAAGCCGGTGACTGCGGGGGCCATTGCATTATAGCCTGCAATCCGGCCTTCATCAGCGGCTTCATGCAACAGGGGGCGTAACCCGTTTGCATCTCCGGCAATAAAGACCGGCAGGTTTCCAATTTGAAAGGTGGTCTCATCAAACACAGGCAATCCACGGTCGTTCAATTCCACACCCAGGTTTTCCAGTCCAAGACCGTTCAGGGCCGGACGCCTGCCCACAGCCACCAGCACCCGGTCCACATTCCAGGTCTCATTCTCGAAGCCCACGGTGAGGCGGTTGCCGGTCTCACCCACAATTTGCAGTGGTCCGATCCGGATACGCAATTCTTTTGATAAAGTTTGAACCGCATAATTTTGAACGTCCGGGTCCGTCAATCCGCCGATGGATTTGCTCCGTGTGATACAAATGACGTCGACCCCCATCCGGCTGAGCGCTTGAGCCATTTCAACACCCACCGGACCGAGTCCGAAGACTGCCATTTTGCGGGGAAGGGTTTCAAGCTCAAACAATTGGTCGGTATCGATCAGATATTTTGCATATTTTTGCCAGGATTCCGGGATAACAGGTTTCGAGCCAGTAGCAATAATGATCTTATCCGCATGAAGGGTCTCATCTCCGAGATCAAGGGTATTGGGGTCAATGAACCGGGCATGTTTTTGTATCAGACGACCTCTCCACGACTCCATATCTTTTGTTACACCGCTAACGAACCCATCCCGGAGCCGACGGACATGGGCCATGACCTTTGCAGAATCCGGTAAGGCCGGTTTGGTATCTTCACGGTTCAAGGCTTCAAGGCCCTGTTGGGAATGATATGCATTTGCAACGGCAATCAAGGCTTTGGACGGCATGCAACCGACCCGGGCACAGGTGGTTCCCAGTGTCCCGCCGTCAATCACCACATAATTGTCCGTGTATTTAGAGATTTCTTCCCTGGCCGTCAGTCCGGCTGTACCGGCCCCGATAATGGCCGCATCATATGTTTTTTTCATTGTTATCATGCCTCCACAGTTTTCCGATGCCCCAGGCGCACAGGCTGAAACCTGCGGCCAGCACCGCAACGGCGACAGCCTGGTTACCGAACAGATCCGTCAGGGTGATCCGGCCTGCATTGGTGGGATCGTATAAAATAGGGATCAGGGTCTCGTGCAAGTAGGCGAAAAGGGCTGCGCCGGCCAGACCGCCCAAAAGGGCAAAGACCGCATCCAACCGACCTTCGCCGGCAGCCGCCCAGGTGGTGCCGGGACAATACCCGGTCAGACCCCACCCGATGCCGAAAATGACTGCGGCAAGCCCAGTGGCAACAATGCTGGTGGGCAGAGGCAGGATACGCCCCACGCCGACGGACTGGAGCCCGAAAAGGCCCACGGCGGACAAGGCGACCGCCAGGACCATGAACCGGGGAATATCCGCATCCAGCATCAGGTGTGATCGGGCCATTCGATGGGCGTCGGTGGCGCCGATGCGCTGGATGACAAATCCAAAGGCAATGCCCGAAAAAAGTCCCAGCCAGATATTGGTCATTGGATATCCTCCTTTTCTGCAGCCTTGCCGAAAATCAGCCGGGCCGTGAGCATGGCCACGGCAAAAATGACCACTCCGAAATAAATGCCGCTGATGGCCAGTTGCGTTGACCCGGAGATAAAAAGCCCCAGGGTGCAGCCGCCGGCCAGGCGTGATCCAAAGAGAATCAGGAACCCGCCCAAAAAAGTGGCTGCATATCGTTTTGCCCGGCCGGCACCGAACCGTTTCACCCAAATGGGCGGCATGTCCCGCACCGGGATGTCTCTGGATGTCCGTCCGGCAATAAAACCGCCCATGGCCATGCCCAGAACAAAGGCAAAAATCCAGGAGCCGGGTCCGGGGATAAACCGGTAGTGGGCCTTGGCCGCCACATAGTCCGGTGCCGCCCACTCAAAAAAGCCTTTGAGGAGACTGACAAATCCGCTGGACGAGGCCGGGGGCCCGTAGGTGGCAAAAATAAAGAGAATGATGCCCGACAGGGCAAATGCAGCCGGGACCCAATTCCAATAAGGGATGCGCTGTTTATTCCGGTATTCCATGGCTGTTATCCTCCACAGGAGGCGTACCCGCTTTTGGAACTGCTGCCGCCTCCGGATTCAGCGGTCTTGCCGCTTTTTGGGGTTATCGTTTCCCGGCTGTTGGCGGCGGAGGATGCCTTCCCCGGCAGGGTATCCCCTTTGAGAACATTTTCTCCTGTTTCAACAGGATAGAAAGAGCGATTATTGCCCCATTCCATCCAGGATGGCTCATAGAGCCGCACATCCTCAAAGCCCATCAGCCGGAGCACAAAATATCCGAATGATCCGCGTCTGCCCGAATGGCAGTAGGTGATGACCGCCTTATCGGGATTGAGACCTTTGTAAAGTTCCTGCAATGCCTCGTAAGGTTTGATTGCCTTGATGTCGGGGGTGGTCCAGTTGAGGGTGTAGTCGCTGTTGGTTGCGGTGGGGATATGTCCCAGCTTGAGCACCGTACCGTCCAGCCCCAAATTTGGTTTTTCACCCAGATATTCTTCCCGGGACCTGACATCCAGGATCTGATAATAGGGATCCCCGAGCCGCGGCATGATGTAATCCGCTTTCACCCATTTTAAGAGGTTGATCTCTTTTGACGGGGCCTGGTAGAGGACCGCCTCTGGTTTTCGGGGATCGGCCGTGGTTTCTCCGCCGGCATCGATCCAGCCGTCAATACCCCGATCCAGAACCTTGACGGTCTTATGACCTAGCAGGTCAAGAACCCAGAAGATATAAGAACTGGTAGCGCCCCCGTCCCGTTTCACCGAATCATACAGCACCACGGTATCGTTCCGGGAAATGCCGTGTTCGCCCAGCAGTTGCTGGGCGCGCTCAATGCCTACGAACAAGGCGCCCATATTGCCGGCAGCCTCATCATGCTGAAATTGCTGCCAGGGCATTTGGACGGCATCGGGGATCAGTTTACCCTCAATGTCTTTGTCCATTCGAACATCAACAATCACAAGACTTGCATCTTTCTTATGGGATTTCAACCATTCGCCTGTCGCCAGGAAACCCGCATTGGGATACGCTTTACCGGTTTTGCTGCCGATCGCTGAGGCTGCCGACCAGTAGACGCCGATCAACAAAACAGCGGCAATGGCCACATAACGCATTAATTTACCGTTTTTCATGTCTTTTCCGTCCTTTGGATATTTAGACGTTAATCATCCTTTCCCGGTCCCCTGTCAAATTCCACGATCCTAGCAAAATCCCTGTCCATCCCTTTACGGACCCGGTGGAACATCGGACCTTTTTTTTCAATTCGCCCCCCCATGTCATAGGTGAATTCAGAGACAGCCACATGACGGAGCCAGTATCCGGTCAACACCGGTCCCGTACCGTCGTAGCCGGAATGAAAGTGCACAAACTCATCCTGAGGCTCCGGCCGCGTGTTGCGCCAGGCATCTGGTGCTTCCTGGAAAAATATCGGGTTGATTCTGTCCCGAACGGGGATAGTGATATCGGAGGGGGGCAGCGTCACCCGCACCGCCGTTCCTTCATAGAGTTTGGCGCCGTCGGGCATATCTGAACTGTAAAATTTATTTTCGTTAAAACAGACGAACTGCAACCGGCTCAGATCCCTGGGATCTTCGGGTCGGAAATAATACCCCACAAAGGGTCCGAACCCGATCCTCCGGCCGTCATACACCTGCTCCAGCCGGGCCATATACCCATGGGGAACGGCAACACCGCCGGCCGATGACCCATCCGGTCCATTGGACCCCATGGCGGGTTCCTGATCGGACCGGCAACCGGATATCAACACCAACCCAATACAGATCAAAAGCATGGAAAGGGGTATTAATTTATAGATTCCGATTTTCATAAAAACCTTCTTTTATCATGGACCGTTTTTCACGGATGCTATTGCCCCAATTTTTTTCCTCTGCCACTCCTCTTTGATAACATTCACTTCTTTTATTTCAATTCTTATGCCAGATAGTCGTTCGCCCCCATATTTGATGATATCTATTTGATATTTATATGCTATCCAACTTATCAAAATTGGCGCCACTACTATTAATGACCATATATAAATGGTCATAATTGACCTATGACCATTTATGACGGATTGGTTTACAGGAGAAGCAGGCAAACCCATAACTGCCAAAGAAATACAATAATGAGTGATAATACAACAGTGTAATGGCTTTCGCGGCTCTTCTGCCGCTTTCTACGGCGCCTTCAATACTCCACACCCGAGCCTGGGTTTGGGTGTGGGCTCCTGCTAAAAACAGATTAAAAACCGGAGTTTTCTGGGCGGGTAAATATGCTTGGGTATTTGTTGCGTTAACCCATTTGGGTTGCAGAGGCACGACGCACCGTATGCGCAATTCGGATAATTTCTTGAGCAATATTTTCAGGCGAAAGAATAAAATCTATATAGCCGCTTGCTATTGCACTCTCAGGCATATCCGGCGGCCCGGCTGTGTCCGGCTTTTGCGCAATGGCAACACCCATATCGTTCGGCAGATGCTTCAGTAACCGGCTATAGGCGTCGAGACCACCGGCAGAACCACCCACACAAACGATAGGAAAATCTCTGGCTGCCGTATGCGTTTTCATTAGATTCTCTTTTTACTCACCCAATACCTTCTTGATCTGGCCGCGTTTCTCCTGAACCTTTCCCTGAATTTTCTCGATTTTACCTTCGGCTTCCAGATCAGGATTTCCGACTATTTTCCCAACCGTCTCTTTTACCTTTCCTTTGACTTTGTGCAGGGCGCCTTCTGTTTTATCATGTGTGCTTGATTTCATGATGTTTCTCCTGTTTTAATTTTTTTATAGTCATTATCAGTCGCCCTGAGAAGGGCAAGGTTCACTGGTCTTTTAGGACATTGGGCGTCTTCAGTTCAGCGTCATGTCGTTGGAAACGCTTTTTACGCCATGGACATCACTGGCCAGTTTGCCGGCCAAATCCCTTTGAGCCGCATTGTTCGCGATGCCTTCCAGCTTGACCATGCCGTCTTTTGTGGACACGGCGATGTTCAGAGTGCTGGTTGAGCGATGATACAGCAAGGTTGTTTTGACCAGAGCTGAAATGGATGCATCATCAATGGATTCCAGGACGGGGCCGGCCTTTTCAGGCATTTTTGCCGGATCAGGTGGCAGTGCTGAAGGCGCGACGGTCATCATATTGTTAACGGTTTTAACCCCATCCACATCCAGGGCATATTCCGTTGCCAGGTCTTTCTCAGCCGTGCCGGAAGCTTCACCACGCAAGGTAATGGTCCCGTTTTCGGCAAAAACCTCAGTTGCCGTACCACTCACGTTCCGATGAAATAAAAGAGTGGTTTTCACTTTGGCCATGAGCCATGCATCAGAATAAACAGCCGGTGTTTCCTTTTTTAATTCAATCTTATTGTCCACACTTTTAACACCCGGCTGATTCGCCGCGATTCCGTGGGCCAAAGATCTTTGCGATTCTTCAAAAACCGTCCCGGTCAAGGTGACGGCACCGTCTTTGGACCGGATGCGAATATCTTCATCCTTTAAATAGCGCTTGAATACATAGGATTTTTTTATGGAAGATTCGATCCAGTCATCCGAGTCGGATGCAAACAGGACAATACCGGTTAAGCACAAAGAAGCGGCAATGACAATCAATAAAACATTCCGTAATATTTTTCCCATGATGTTTTTCCTTTATTTACCGATACGAATGCCCCGGATGGAATCAAATACGCCAAACAGGTTGCCTATCCACAGGATAACGGCGATGACCACCACAATGTTCAGAATCTGCTTGATCTTTCTGTCCATGGGGATGTAATTGTTCACCAGCCACAGCAGAAACCCGACAACGATTAAAATGATGACAAACTGTATAATATCCATGATAGCCCCCCTTTATAAGGTATTTTTTCTTCCCATGATCAGCAGCGCTATCCCACCCACCAAAGCAAGGGCTCCAACGATGGGCGGCAACGGGATGGTCCGTGTTTTATCTGCCGTCATTGTCAGCGGACCGATATCAACGATTTTTTCTCTGGTCGTGTAAGAAAACCCTTGATACCCCAGGGCTGCAACCCCTATGACGATTAATATAACGGCCAATAATATGTTTGCTTTCATTTTTCACCTGCTTTATAGAATTCATCCGGTTAAGATGAAGGGTTTAAAAAATTTTGCCGGCTACAAGATTCTCCGGCCCTGAACAATCTGGACTATCAGTGCGATAACCGCCACTACCAGCAGGATATGGATAAATCCACCCATGGTATAACTGCTGACCAAGCCCAGTACCCAAAGTATTAACATGATGACAACAACTGTCCACAACATGGTATTCTCCCTTCGTATTGATTAATATCTATGATCGGACCGGCCGACACACCCCGAGGGGGGCCGGCCGGTCCGGCTTGCTTATTTTACAACCATGCTGTTCTTAACCGATGTCACCCCTTTCACCTTTCGGGCGATTTCCACAGCCCTGGCGGATGCACCGGCGGAATTCACAAAACCGCTCAATTGCACTTCTCCCTTGAACGTTTCCACATTGATCTGAAACACCTTCAACATCGGGTCATCCAGTATTTCCGCCTTAATCTTGGCGGTTATGACGGAATCATCCACATATTCACCCGTGCTTTCTTTTGTTCGTGTTCCTGCGCACCCTGCAATGAGGGCCGTCAGAAACAGTACGACAACCAATTGTCTGAAAAAAATGACCTTATTCATAATGACTCCTTTATATTATAAATTCATCGGATGGAGTTCAACACGCCGGTTCAATGCACGGCCCTCGGGAGTGCTGTTGGAAGCCGCCGGTTTGGAGAAATTGAATCCCTCAAGGGTCATGCGATCTCCACTAATTCCCCTGCTCATCAGATAGGTCTTTACGGCCTGGGCCCGTCTGATGGAAAGGGCGTCATTGTATTCTTTGGTGCCGATACTGTCCGTATGGCCCTGAACCTTAAGCGTAATCTGGGGATAAGTTTTCAAAACATCTGCAACCTCATTCAGAAAATCAAAGGCTCCCGGTTTGACAACGGATTTGTCAAAATCAAAATAGGCCTCATCCACTACCCAGATGCCCTGGGCATTTGTCCCTTTCAATACAATCGGGGCCGGAGCAGCGGGGGGAGTGACCTTGGCTGCCGGGGCCATGGGTTTTTTGGTCAGAAAAACGTCTTCGACAAATTTGGCCATGCCGGCATTCGTCAACAAATTATCCGCATTGGAGGAAAAGCCGCACTTGCCGATACGGGCAATTTCATCCATGAGGACGGCCCCTTTTTCATTATCACCGACAAAGATGGGATAATAACAAAGTCCTGCGCCCAGTTGATCCTTCAGGGCCTGAGCTGCTTTCAGTGTGATGGGGGATTCTAAACTGGATTCCGGCTGACCGTCACTGATGATAATCACAGCGGTTTTACCGGAAACAGATTTCAACTCCTCCTTCCCGGAGGCGTCCAGACCCGTATGCATGGGGCTTGTACCACCCGCTTCGGATATCTTCTTTAATTTTTCACCCAGGGCCATTGTGGAATATTTCTCCATGCCGTAAAAAAGAACCGTATTTTTGTCGGATACTGCCGGGCTGTGGCCAAATGACCGGAGAGCACCGTTCTGACCCAGTTCCGGCAGGGTCTGATTCATGCGGTTGACAATCTGGACGGCCATATCAAATTTTTCATTTCCCTTGTATAGGTCGCCCATGGAACTGGATGCATCCAGGATAATGACAAAATTATCAATGGATGACACATAGTCGTTTGCGCTGAATGGGGTCAGGGTAAATGCGGGAATGGGCTGGGTCGCTTTCTGGGCATAACACCCCGACAGTAAAAGAACGACGGCCAGGGCCATAAAGAGTTTGGTACTGAAAGATTTCATGAAAGGTCTCCTTTATATATTAAGTTTTGCGGTTCACGGATGATTTATATCCGTGTGATGGATTCGTTCACAGACTGATATAATTCAATTAACGTGCCGGAACTTCCGTATCCGGTTTATAATCGCTATCCTGTTGACCGGCAGGGGCGGCAGGCCGTAAAGAGGTTTATACCGGCGGCATTTAAAACTAAGAAATTAGGTCATATTCAGCCCTTGGTCATATATGACCCAATTTTTATTTGGCTTTTAATGGCGTCTTGCCGCACCTTTTTTGCTGATTCTCCATAAAAACAAGGAGGATGGATGACCTTATGCCGGATATGGGAGTCCTGGCACATAAAGTGAATATAAAATTGGGCATCGTGAATCTTTAGGAGTTATTGTCAAATGTTGTGATGAGCATCGGACGGCATTCCTTTTCTGTTGAGGAGTATAATCATGACCGGCATTGAGATCATTCCCGTGGAAGGGGGATCCGAATTGAAAGACTTCATTGAACTGTCCTGACAGCGGGCAATGGATGTCATTGAGCACGATGAACAAAACGGCCAACCGCCGCTGAAAATTGCTTATCTCCTCGAAAGGATCATCAACACCCCCAAACCCCGGTTGCGTTATGCAGTGGGTGCGGCTGATCAAAAATTATCCCTATTTTTGAAGAAAATATTGCCGGACCGATGGTTTGATCAAATCGTCATGTTGTATTATAAGCTTAAATAAACCGGTCTGCCCATATAAAAGGAAAACCGATAATGACCGAGAAGTTTATAGGACATCTGCCGAATAATGATCGTTTTCTTTTAGAAAATGAAACTGTAATTGACAGACAGACTGGTTTAATGTGGACAAAAAATGCTTCTTTATTTGATTTGCCTCAAAGCTGGGCTGAGGCATTAAATACCATTAAAGAACTCAATAAGTCAGACCATTATGGCTATCACGACTGGAAGATTCCAAATCGTAAAGAATTGTTCAGTCTGATGAGTTATGAAACGATTAATCCCAGTCTACCGATCGGCCATCCGTTTATTCATGTATTCAGCGGCTACTACTGGACTTCTTCGACCTGTGCGAGGTTGCCAAACCAGGCATGGTATATACATTTGGGGGGAGCCAGGGTTTTCAAGGGAATGAAATATGGTTCATATATGGTTTGGCCCGTTCGAACTGTAGAAAACTGTAATAATAGCAAATTGTTTCAGACCGGACAAAAGACATGTTTTAATGAAAACGGTGTTGTTATAGATTGTCTTGGCACCGGACAAGATGGTGAAATACAGTCAGGCTTTAAGTTCAAGAAAAATCGATTTACAGAAAATAAGCAGATTATCTATGATCATGCTACAGACTTGACATGGTTGCGGAATGTAAATGTCCATCAGGATCTAGTGGATTGGAACTCGGCTTTTAATTTGGTATCAAAGATGAATATCGAAATGGAATATGGCCACAATGATTGGCGAGTCCCGAATATCATTGAACTGGAAAGTTTGGTAGATATGGATCGGCATTCGCCGGCGTTGCCGACTGATCATTTATTCGACGATGTACAGGACTATTACTGGTCTTCAACCACAAGTGCGTATAATATGGATTATGCATGGGTCCTATATATGGTAGATGGAGCCGTAGGGGTTGGATATAAGCCGTTATCGGAATTTTATTGTTGGCCTGTCAGGGGAGAAGAAAGAATGATAATTCGATAACAGCCAACAAATCACCGGTCATGTTTGAGTCATCCAGGAGGTTTGACTATGAGACATATAGGGGTTGGGATCTGCCTATTGATAATCCTTCTCGCGAGCCAGGCAACCGCGGTTGACCAGGCACAGAAGGCGGAAACCGCTGAGAGCAAGGCGGGGGAACTGGAGCGGAACTCATCAGCCAAGGGCGGCAAGGCAGTCCCTGCTCGATCCGAGATCATCACGGATACCGAAGCTCAAGCGGTTGATCCAATCGGTAAAGAGCCTTTGGATGATGCGATCACCTGCCTCTCACGCACCATCTACTGGGAGGCCAAGGACGAGGGGACTGCCGGCATGGAAGCAATTGCCAATGTTATCATGAACCGGTTAGGCCACAAGGGCTTTCCAAACACGATCTGCCAAGTTGTCAAACAAGGCCGCGAGGAGGGTGCCTGCCAGTTCTCGTGGTGGTGCGATGGCCGTTCTGATGCCGCAGAAGAGGATAAACCCTACGCCATCGCCAAGGAAATAGCGAGAAAAGCTCTCAACAGACAACTACCGGACCGGACCGGTGGTGCAATGTATTTCCACCAGCGGAAAGTAAAACCTGGCTGGTCCGCAGAATACATCAAGACAGTGGCGATCGGCGACCATATCTTCTACAAGCCTCAAGGCGGCGTGGCAAAATAGGTACGGGAGAAAGGTTATATGTGCCCGTCAGATCACATGTGTCCGGAATCTTTGCCCGGCGCATAACCCGCCACTCCCGTCATGAACCGGACCAAACCATAGCATAGCCAACTCACCATACGAAGCCGGATGGGCTGGGCTTTCCAGCTATTGGGTCGGATCTGCCGGGCCCCGGAAGCGATAGACTTCTCCAGACTGCGTTTCAAGGTCCCGGCAAAATTCTTATCATCAACAACCACATTCGCTTCAAGTGACAGAAGCAGGCTGAATGGGTCAAGATTCGAAGATCCCACCGTAGACCATTGTTCATCAATCACAGCAACTTTGGCGTGCATGAGGCTATTGTGATATTCATGGATTTCTATCCCGGCATCCAGAAAACTGCCGTACAGGGCTTTCGAGGCATAATACAACAACCGGTATTCCACCTTTCCCTGCAACAGTAAAACTACCCGGACACCTCGCCCGGCCGCCTCCATAAGCGCATGACGAAACTTTAATCCGGGAAAAAAATAAGCATTTGCGATGATGATTTCCGATTTTGACTGTTCAATCGCCTGCATATAGGCATCTTCGATATCACGTCGATGCCGGATATTATTGCGCACCAGAAAAGCGGCGCGCATGCTGCCCCTTGATTCGGGAAAAGCAGCTCGCCGGTCCCTGTCCCGGCCCCAGGTCTTGAAACGGGTCCTGATATTAAAACGGGTCACCCGTGACCACAACCGGCGGGTGGACACAAGAATATCCCGGACCAGCGGTCCTTCCACATGTACAGCGTAGTCATACCGAGGCGAGGTTTGATCGGGGGTATCAAAATCATCGACAATATTAATGCCTCCCACAAATGCAGAACTCTGATCTACAATCACAATTTTCCGGTGCAGTCGACGCAGCCTGTGGCGCCGAAATGTCCAGGGAGATATTCTGGGCCGGAATTTCATCACCATCACACCGGCTGCATCGAGGTCAGCGATAATGGTTTGCGGCAAATCACCCGAACCGAATCCATCCATCAGCACGCGGGTCCTCACACCGCGCAACGCTGCCCGCCTGAGCGCTTCTGCAATACGTCGTCCGATGGTGTCATTTTTAAAAATATAGCTTATCAGATAAATCTCATGCTTTGCTCTGTCCAGCTCGGCTTCCATGACCGGAAAATACGTTTCACCATTCTCCAGCAGTGTGATCTGATTGTTGGGAACAAAACGTATCCCGGCCATATTATCTTTTTTTATCCTCAGGAATTTATGGTAAAATCACAGACCAAAGGGAGGTGATCCGACAATCCGGAGTGCAATACCTCGATCCTGTCCACTGTTATTTCAGGGCTATGGAAAATAAAATCCAGTTCCCACCTTGGTTTTCTGCTTGGGAAGGTGAAAACATTCAAATGGTTTGCACTTTTCAGTTGTGTAGCCGCCAGGAAATCGTTTAACTCCTTGATTCCGAAAAAGACATTGAAATCACCCCCTACCACAACGGGTTTATTACAGGTTTTTACAAGGGCGGCAAGCTCCATCAACTGCTCTTTCCTGCGGCGATGTGAGATGGAAAGATGCACCAGAAAAAATACAATGCGCTCAAGTTCCACTTCAATAATCAACCGTTTGATTCCCCGTTGAAAATAATGAACCTGTTGGTTTAATATTCTGTCCCTGGCAAAAAAGGCATTCCCCTGTCTTCTGATAATGGGGATGTGACGCGTCAATAATGGCTTTTGATATTTGATATTGAAAATAAAATAATGCCCCAATCCATCAGCAATCTGCTTTGCCTGGCTGATGCCTTCTGCTCTGCGGGACCCGCCATCCACCTCTATCAAACCCACTATATCAGGGTTCTGTGATTTAATAAAATCAATAAGTTCAGGGATGTTTTTTTTGGTCTTCCGCAGATACCCGCTAAAAGGAAGAGGCGCATGAAACCGCCATCCTGACCCTGTTCCATAACGGATATTATATAATAAAAATCGAAAAGTTTCTTTCACCACAGCCAACCTTGTGTATGCCGCCTTCCCGGACAAATGACCCGTTCAGGGTCAAGCGGTATCCGGCTTTTTTGTCAACACTTCATGCACTTTACCTGCCAGAGATTCAACGGAAAAAGGCTTTTCAATGAAGTGAACCCCTTGGTCCAGGATACCCAGGCGGGAGATGACGTCGGAGGTATAACCGGACATGAACAGAATATCCAGATCCGGGTGAAGGGCTTTTAAACGGTCGGCCAGCTCCCGTCCATTCATTCCAGGCATGATGACGTCGGTGATGACCAGGCGGATCTCATGGCCGTGGACCTCAGAAAGCTGCTGGGCTTCCTTTGCCGAGCCGGCCGTCAACACCTTGTATCCAAGATCCTCCAGCATGAGTTTAATCAATTTCTGTATCCCGGCCTCATCCTCTACAACCAGGAGGGTCTCGCCGTGTCCCATCGCGGCTTTATTTCTGCTTTCCTGAAAACGTCTGGGCGATTCACTTTTATGGCTGTGCAGATAGATCCGGAAGACCGTGCCCTTGGCCGGCTCGCTATATACATTGATAAACCCCTGGTTCTGTTTGACAATACCGTACACCGTGGATAGCCCGAGGCCTGTCCCCAGTCCCGCTTCCTTGGTGGTGAAAAAGGGTTCGAAGACATTTTTCTGAATCTCCTTTTCCATGCCGCAGCCGTCATCAGTGACCGTTAAACGGACGAACTCGCCGGGAACAAATCCCTCATGGTGATCGCAATAGGCTTTGTCAAAGGTGACCATTGCCGTTTCAACGGTGATTTTGCCGACCCCCGAGATGGCATCCCGGGCGTTTACACACAGATTGGCCATGATCTGATCCAGTTGGATCGGATCCATCATGACCGGTTGCAGGTTTGCTCCGGGCAGCCAGACAAGATCAATATCCTCACCAATGAGAGGGGTCAGCATTTTGAGGATCCTCGCCACGGTATCGTTCAAATCGATAATCCTGGGGGCAATGGTCTGCTTGCGGGCAAAACCCAGCAATTGCCTGGTGATATCCGCGGAACGGCTGCCGGCCTTGAGGATTTCCTGAAGATCCCCATATACCGGATCAGATGGGTTCAGTTTTGCCTGGGCCATCTCTGCATACCCGAGAATCACACTCAGCATATTGTTGTAATCATGGGCCACCCCCCCTGCCAGCCGTCCTATGGATTCGAGTTTCTGGGCCTGCAGGAATCGGGATTCCAGGGAAAGCCGCTCGGTGATATCCTCCATCATTTCGATGACGGCCGCGACCTTACCGGAAGTGTTGCGGACCGGAGAAGTAACAACGCGGTAGTCTCGCCTCACACCGTCCCGCAGGACCTGGCGGGTGTCTTCATGAACCTCTCCATCCAAAAAAGTTTTAACCGCCGGGCAGGTTGTGCAGGCCTCCAGGCTCGGCGGGTCATTAAAGACCTGGTAACAAAGAGGCTGTTGCCCGGTATCGACACCGGGAAACCAGTCGCGGATCTGCCGGTTCAGTTCAAGAATGACCATTTCGGGGCTGATGAGGGCCACGCCGATTCCAATATTGTCCAGGATGCTGCGCATCTTGGACTCATTCTCGGCCATGATCCTCTCCACCTGCTTTCGCGCCGTGATGTCACGAATGTTGCACTGAATCACCCGTTTGCCGTCCACAAGATAGACATTGCTGACAAATTCAACCTCAACGTGCCGTCCGTCCAGCGTCAGGAGCGGCAGGTTCTCATACCGGATATACTGGTTGTTCTGCAGGGTCTTAAACGCCTCCTTGGATGCGGCAATGTCTTTGAATACACCCAGTTCCCAGAGGTGCTTTCCGCAAACCAGATCGTGAGTACTGCCGATCAGGGCCAGCAGAAATGGGTTGGCGTCATTCACCCGGCCGGTATCGGCATCGATAATCAGGATGCCGTCCTTGGCGGATTCAAAAAGGCGGCGGTATTGTTTCTCAGAACCCTTCAGGGATTCCAGCATCTCCTCTTTTTTCTGAAGACTTTCTTCGAGAAGCACATTCCGTTTGTTCAGACCCACATTATCAAGATGAAGCTGGTTTTCAATTGTCGGTTTCTCCATGATCATATCCTTCCTATATTAAAGGATCTCCTTTCGCATACGCTTCAGCAAATCCTTGACCGGGACCGTTGCGATACCCGAATTGATATCCGACATGGCATAGGGAATAACCAGTTCCTTATTATGAATGATGGACCCGCAGGAATAGACCACATTAGGAACATAGCCTTCCCGTTCTTTTTCATCCGGGGTCAGAAGCGGTTCGTCCAGGCGGGCAATGATTTGGGCCGGATTTTCCAGATCCAGCAGGATGGCGCCGATGCAATACTGGCGCATGGGCCCTACCCCGTGGGTCAATACGATCCAGCCGTTATCGGTCTCCAGGGGCGACCCGCAATTGCCGATCTGGATAAATTCCCAGGGCTGCTCAGGTTCCTGGATCACCTGGGAGGTCTGCCAGAAATGCAGGTTGTCGGAAAACATGATATGGTTGTTTTCACCTCCCTGTCGTGACAGCATGGCATATTGACCTTTTATTTTCCGGGGGAAAAGGGCCATGCCCTTATTTTGAGCCGCATCGCCGTTGAGTGTCAGAATTTTGAAATGGATGAAATCCTTTGTTTCGATCAACTGCGGTAAAATGGTCACCCCGTTATAGGCCGTATAGGTGGCGTAATAGGTAACCTCTTGGTTATCATCGAAAAATTGAACAAACCGGGCGTCTTCAATCCCCCTGCTCTCATTTCTTGAAACCGGAAAGATGACCCGTTCCGAGATTCTGTGATCGGCATGAAAGGCTATTTCATAATTGGAATCCGCAAGCCAGGTCATAAAACTGAAAGCTGTTTTCTGTTTGGGCTGGGGAAATTGCGGACTTGCTTTGAGGATACGAATTTGTTCGATGAGTTCCTTAAAGGTAAATTCTTCGGGCAGGCGGCCGAGAACATAGGCGCTGATTTCGTTACCGGCCTTCATCTCATCCAGCTTTCGCTGGAAAACGGAACGGTTGTAGACAGGGTCCTGTTTTAAATCCGGGGTTTCCACAAATTCACTGACCGGATCAAAACAAAAGGTGTTGTGCCGGTTGAGGACGCCGCTTCGAAACACGATGGAGGAAATATGACCTTCACCGGTGGCCCTCAGACTCATGACAAACCGGAGGCTGCCTTTTTCAAGATGGCTCTGATCCGGGTGGGGCACAATGGACGGGTTGAAAAGTGCGGCCGACTCTATGGCATATTCTTTTGTAAAATAAGCGCCGATCAGTCCCTTTTGAACATCATTGAGCAACACGCCATCCGGCAGGAAATCCTTTACCCGGTCCAGGTGCCGTTCAAAGATATGGTGAATATCTTCGTGCCGGGCCGAAAAGTCCTTGAGTATTTTTGCCATCAGCTCTTTGGCGGAGGCATCGGGCAGATCCATGATCCGCCCGATAATTCTGGATATGCGATGCAGGTCATCCGGAAGATGAGGGCGTGTAATGACCCGAGATATATCCCCGATGATCTTGTTGGGTTTTCTTTCCACTTTCAATTGAAGATGCTGTTTTGCCTTCATGTGCGGATTTCCTTATGTAAATACAATTTTAAGAGCAACCTTTATGCCAACGCTATCATCGGCCTGATCTGACCACATCAAAAAAAGGGGTTCGCCTTAATTCAACGCATTTGGCCGCATATAAATACATGGCTGCGGACCATGTCTGCCAATCCTGTCCTTTGGGTTTACCATCCTGGGCTTTAACCCATTCATTAAACCCGAATTCCACTTTAGCGGTACGGGACGTCTGCATCAGTTGTGTAAGAGCGTTAAGTTTTTTTTCAGCCAGTTTATGCCTGCCTGCAGCCGTTAAGGCGGCAATATAAAATCCGCAGACAAAGGGCCAAACTCCCCCATTGTGGTAGTCGCCGGGAAGGTTGAATTTTGCATATCGAGGCCGCCAGTCGTCATCTCCCGGATGGATATACGGGAAAAAATTGGGGGGCAGATCAAGGGATAGATCTCCATTATTCCTGAGTTTCTGACACTCTTCCTCTATCCAGGCGATCATATGCAGGGATCTGGACGGCGAGGCAACTCCGGAAAGAATGGCCAGGCTGTTCCCTAGAAGATCAAAGCGTTCGCTGTTGTAGATTTTATAAGCCCAGAGGGCATAATGGGGTTTAAAGGGTATTTTTAATCCTCCCTCCATATAATGTTTATCACCCTCTTCTTTGATGGAAAGACGCATGGTCATCTTTTTTTTTAACGAATCCGCGGCTTCATCAAGGCCGAACAATCTTAAATAGGTGTATACGATGGTGTTGACAAATAGCCCGTATCCCAGTACCCACTGTTCATCCCGCCAGTCGCTGGTGGGCAGTTGGGCCACCAGAATCCGGCCGGATGGAGACTGATACGACATCCAGGTCAGAGCCTTCTGGACCGCTTCTTCTAAAAAACCGGTTTCTCCTGTCGTTTCACGGAATATCTGTATGGCCATGAGAAATAAAGGGGTGGTATCACTGGCGCCGCATTCTTCAGGGTCATGAACAATCGAAGGGATATGCCCGAGCCGGGTCTGATACTTTGCCAGGGTTTCAAAGACAGTTCTTAAAGAATGGATTAAGGTTTCATTTCCCGTTACCAGAATTCCCAGAGCTGAAATCATTAAATCTCTGGTATAGGGTTCGGGATACCCCCAGCCTGCGGTTCTGGGAAGATTGAAAAACGGGCCTTTGCTGTTATGCAACAGCACCTCAAGAGCCGCCTTTTTTGCCTCTTCGATGAATCCATCCGGTCTTTGTTCCATCATGTTATCCCCAGCCGTGTGGAAATGATGTCTACAAAACGCCTGGCAACGATCTTATAATTAAACTGGTCCACCACCCTTTTTCTTGCGGCTTCCCCCAATTTGCGGCGCAGGTCCGGGCTTTCCATTAAATCCATTAAATAATTGGCAATATCATGAACACTGGCCCGGTAATCCACCGTGCGGGGACACGGAAAAACGATCCGCCGCCGCTCCGTTGACCCTGCTTCATTGAAGACCATGGTTTCTTTTAAAAGGATTTCCTGCGCCACCTCGGCCAGAAGCGCCGTTTCTCCATGGACCAGGGTATCCAGCATGCCCATGGCCTTTATGCCGATCACCGGTTTTTCGCAGGCCCCGGCCTCAACTTGAGGCATTCCAAACCCTTCCAGCCGGGAAGGGGCGGCATAAATATCACAGGCGTTCAACAAATACGGCATGAAATTTCTGGATAACCGGTTCATCACATTGATGATGTTCTGGCTGATCCCCAATCGATTGGACAGTTTATGATCGGATTCATTCTGCGCTTCGGTTCTGTCCTGGGGCCAGACCTTGCAGACATATTTCCAGGGAGGGGCTTTGGGATTATTGATGGCCAGGGCCTGCATGACTTCCAGCGCGCCCTTGGAGGCCGCATCCCCGCCAACGGTTAAAACCATCATATCATCGGGCCCAATCCCCAGGGATTGCCTTACCGCCGCGACCTTGGGATCTGCACTGTCCATGGGATGAAATGCATCCGTATCACAGCCCACCGGCAGCACTTCAATATTGTCTGCCTTGATGCCGTCCCGGATATACACCTCTTTCACCCAGTTGGATGTGACCAGAATCAGGGGCAGGCTGTTTAATATTTCACGGTAATTTGAAATATACCCATCGGCCACCAGCCAGGGAACCGGCTGAACCCCATACTGCTGGGGATGAAGAATCAGATCCGGCGTATGACCCCAATATCCGACCCCGAGAACCACGTCGGGTTTAAACCATCTGTAATACCATTCTTTTTCCTGGGCCGATTCAAAATTGACGGGATGGACATCCACCCCCATTTCCTTTAACCCCCGGTACAGCAATTCCCCCTGGGTGGCCAATCCGCCGGGAGAAGCGGGATAGTCATATAAAACCATAATTTTCACGTATTGTTCTCCTCATGCACCGTATTCATCTTTTCTCCATTTGCAAAACATTGGAAAGCCTCTGTTCTGGGTGTTGTCATTGCTTCAAACCCGTCTGCCGGAAACCGGTATGTCTTTGTTATCATACTGTATTTTTTGAGCCAAACCGGGTCCGGAAGTTCAATGATTCTGTCAGCCTGTTGGATGGCCCGGGGATACCCTTTTTTGCCATCATCCGCATAGGCAAAAAACCATAATTCACGGGAATGGATTATTTTCCGTGTCCATAGAAAAGAGACGGCCTTTCCGGTCTCTTCATGTCTTTTATGCCGGGTGTATTCACCGGCAGGGCTGTGGGTCACAATCAGATCATAATGAATGGGGGGCAATAACCCTTGAATAGCTGTTTCTATTTCCTTTTGGGGAAGGGGTTTTTGTTCCGGGCCGTCATCAAGGTTTCCCATGGCCCCGGTTGCGCCATAAAGGGTTAGGGCCGCAAAAAATTTCGGGGCCCGGTCCGGATCATTTCCGCGAGACAGGCAGATGATGGTCCAGTTGCAGCGCGGATTCATCATTATCATCCCCCCGGCCCACAGGGTTTCATCGTCGGGGTGAGCGACAATGACGGCGATCTGATTAAAATCAAATTCCCGATTCAAATTCATTGCCGATTTTCCTCGCTCTTTTGGGATGGTCCAGATCAATGTTCAGCGTCAGGGCGGTTTCTATCAATACATTCCAGCCCATGGCCAATTGCAGATAGGGATTGAATTCTCCGTTATCCGGTATCAGCAAGGTGGGAAATGATGTGTTCCGGCTGGATATGGCAATAACCGTCATACCGATTCCATTGACAAGGGTTTTTTGTATCTTGGACTCTTCCTCCGGAAAAGGATCGATCATGATCATGATTTCGTCCGTTGACATGACCTCTTCAATACCGTGAACCGCATAGGTTCCTTCCAGGTAATCCGATTTTTTCCGTGTAATCTCATTGGCTTTTAGGCTCAATTCTTCTGCAACACCGTTGTTTCTGCCGGAAAAATACATCGTCTTGGCCGAGCCCAGTTGCCGGTATATTTTTTCAGGAATTTGAATGGTTAACACCTGTTCGATGGCGTCTCCCAACTGATTTAAATCGGGAAGATTCTGATGATTGGATTTCCGGAACAGGATATCGTAAAACAGGGCCTGCTCCATTACGGTTTTAGTAGCCGCCACTGCCTCTTCGTGGCCGCTTTTCATGAGATATGAATGATCTGCATGATTCATGATCTCAGTATCTTTATGGGCCACAACGGCCATAATCTGCTGATGGTTCTTCTTTTTTAAAGTGTCAATGAGTTCCAGGCTTTCCTTTGTCCGGCCTGAATTGGAAGCGATAAAAACCGTATAATCATCCAGGTTATATTCTGCAGACTGTCTTGCGCCTTCTGTGATGATTATTTCTTTATAATGATGAACCCCGGCGTCATAAATCACTTTTTTTGCCGGAAAAATCCTTGAAGAGCCTTCGCCGGTCAATAATATTTTCTGATGCCGGATATGTTTTGTGAATTCAAAGATCCGGGATGGTTCCATGGCGGCCAGCACCTGTTTGACTTCCAGCATTTCCCTGACCAGAGCATATTTCTGATAGGATTCATCCTTGAAATTCATTTATGATCTCCATATACCGGCATCACATAGGCGACCGGGGAGAAGAGAGGCAAAGCGATACGAGGTCGTCAATCTTTGCCGTACCCGCACACATGACCGTATCCGCACCTCCCCAGTAAATTTTCACCGTACCGTCCCCTTCCGGAACGGCTCCGCAGGTAAACACCACATTGGGAACATAGCCGACCCTTTCCCATGGGTCTTCCGGCTCAAGAATCCATTCATCTGAAACCCCGATAAGGATGGACGGGTCATCCAGGTCATGGAGCGCTGCGCCGAGCCGGTATACGGTTCCGGACATGGTTTTAAAAACCCCGTGGTAGATATTCAGCCAGCCTTTGCCGGTTTTTATGGGCGGAGCGCCGGGCCCGATTTTCATTTCATCCCAATGATAGGCCAATGGTTTCATGATCACCCGGGACTCCCCCCAGTGAATCAGATCGGGAGAATAGGAAATCCAGATGGACCAGGGGGATATTTCCGAATGGGGCCGGTCCAGACGCACATACCGGCCCTTTATTTTTTCAGGGAAGATGACCACATTGCGAAAATCCGCCTGGGTGATCAGGGCAATACGTTCCACACTTTTAAAATCAGTTGTCCGGGCCAGGGCGATGCGGGCGCCGTGCCGGGAATAGGCGCTGTAGGTGAGAAAAAATTCATCTTCCACCGGATTAATCCGCAGGTCTTCTACACCGAAGGCTTCATACTCGGCAAAAATACCCTCCGCAGCCGGGATTAAAAAGGGTACGGGGCTGACGGTAAATGAGAATCCATCCTTGCTGTCTGCCCGTCCGATGATGGAACGCCCGTTGTAAAGATGGGATCTGAACAGCATGATATATTGCCCCTGATATTTGGCCACACCGGCATTATGAACCGTTGCGACCGGATAGGGGATATCTTCCCGTGTCAGGATGGGATTGTTTGCATAGCGCGTAATGATATCTTTTTTGGCTTTCATGATGAACCCTCCTGATGGTTAATTTCTTCCAAAATCGTCTTCGAGCCGTTCAATATCATCTTCACCAAAATAATCGCCGGTCTGAACTTCCGTAAATACCAGGTTTTCCATGCCGTCATTCTGAATCCGGTGAACGGATTTGCGGGGGATATCCACCGATTGTCCGGCCACAACCCTCTTTTCCACGCCGTCCAGGGTCCATATGCCCTGGCCGCTGACCACAAACCAGTGTTCATCCCTGTGCTGATGCCGCTGGAGGCTCAAGCGTTTTCCCGGATAAACCACTATTTTTTTATTCTTAAAGGCATTTTCATTGGAAAGAATCCGGTAAAATCCCCAGGGCCGATGATCTTCACGCTTTGCCATTTCAAGGATCTCTTCATAAACCTGGATATAGTTTTCAACCATGTGATCAACGGTGAAATGATCGGAAACGGTTTTCCGGCAAAAGGCCCGGTCAATGCCGCTGATGCGGTCAACCGCAAGGATCGCCTCTTGAATGCCGGAAACCAGAAACCCGTTCTTCCCGTCTTGGATAAGTTCGGGCATGCTGCCCCGGTTGACGGCAATCACCGGGGTGCCGCAGGCCATGGATTCAATGACACTAAGACCAAAAGGCTCGTCAAAATTGATAGGATGCAGCAAAGCATAGGCCTTGCCCAGAACATCATTTCTTCTTTCCGGCCCGATGCTCCCCAGATAGGTTACCCGGTCGTCATCGATAGCCGGCCTGATATGTTCATTAAAATAGGCCTCATCCTGGATGATGCCGGCCATGACGAGTTTTCGGCCCGAGGCCCGGGCAATTTCGATGGCCTCTTTGGCGCCCTTATCCGGGTGGAACCGGCCTAAAAACAAAAGAAAATCTTCAGGATAGGGCTGAAAATCAAATTCCTTCAGGTCAATGCCGTGATGGATGGTCCTGATATAGTCGAGATCCGGGTCCCGGTCGGCATCGCTGATGGACACATAAAAGGTTTTTTTATTGTATTTTCTGAACACCGGCAGAATGTTTGGCGATGAAAACCCGTGGATGGTGGTGACCACCGGGGTGTGGGTAAACCCTGTATAGGTCAGGGGCAGAAAATCAAAATGATTGTGAATCATATCGAACTCTTCGGCATGATCAAATAATTCGGAAATATGAAGACATTCAAATACCTTTGGAATGATGGTGTGATCTTCTTCATATCCTTTGGCGCAAACAGCATGCAGGACGGCATGGGTCAGGGAATCGCCCGTGGCGAACAAGGTTACATCATGGCCCCGCGCAACCAGACCTTCCGTTAACAGGGAGGCCACTTTTTCCCAGGGGCCGTAGTGCACCGGTGGAGTCCGCCAGGCAATGGGTGACAGTATGGCAATACGCATCTTATTTTTCCTTTATGTGGGCCTTTATGTGGGCCTAAGCCTTTATTTAAAATTGGGTAGCCGGAACGGCGGTTGATTGAATATTTCATCGGCATAGAGCTTCTGCAGGGTCAGCAAAGACAAAAGCCATGCCAGCGTGGACTCTGCGCCCTGATTCTGGTTGATGCCGTCCACCATGAGCCCGTCCCGGCAACCGCCGGTCTTGGGGTCATAGAGCGGCATATTCAGATCATTATGCCCGAGAAACCAGTTAAAACTCATGACGCTGTTTTCAAACCACTGCCGGTCCCGGGTAATATTATAGGCTTCCACACAGGCCTCAACCATGGCTTTGGCTTCAATGGGCTGCTGGTCGAACCGGGCCATTTTTCCCCCTTTTTGATACCAGCCGTTGCTGCCGACGGGCGCGAAATGATGATCGTCCGTCTGGATGGCCAAGAGCCATTTCAGGGAGTTGAGCCCCATATCCACCATATCACTGCGCTGCATCCGGCTTCCGGACAAAATCAGGGCCTGGGGCAGTTTGGCATTGGCATAATTCAGGGCATCTTCAAGCCAGGGCCAGTCCTTTGTCCCATGATTTTTGAACTGGACGAAAAGCCGGTCCGCCAGGATATCCCTGATCCTTCTGGCATCGCTGTCCCCGGAAAATTTGCCCAGGTAGGCATCCAGACCGATGAGAGTGAAAGCAACGGCCCGGGGGGCAAAAAAAGATTCCGCAACCCCCAGCGCCTTTTTAAACAAAACGATGCTCACGGCCAGGTGGCTGGGATTCTCCAGATCTGCCACGGCCTTTCCCAGGCACCAGAGCGCCCGGCCATGGGAATCTTCCGACCCGGTCTCTTCCACCCATTGCCGTGCATAGTCCATAAAATTGCGAAACCGGCCGCTTTCCGCATCAAAGGCGTATAGAAGAAACCCAAGATAATGACCGGCCAAGGCATCCAGCCCGAATCCATTGTCCGGCAGGCATTTTTGCCCCAGGACGGCCGTCAGCAGGGCTCTTGCATTATCATCGGTGCAGTATCCATAGGCCCTGTCCGGGATGGTATGATTGGCATGCTGGAGGATGCCGGTGTCATCGGTCATGGCCTTGAGATGATCCAGCTTGATCTCGGGCAGATCGAAACGGGTGATGGCCTCAATGTCTTCAATATAGGAATACCTGGGCCGAGGATGGCGGATGCGGTTTTGGCGGACCTCCCTGAAAATCTCCAGGTACCGCTTCGATACCTCTTTCCACAAGGCTTCACGCGTAAAGGTATAGGCTTTTTTGCGCATGGCGTGGCGTTGGCCGTCATTGTCCAGAAGGGCATTGATTTGTTCCGCCAGGGCTTTTGAATTTTTAAAGGGGACGATTTTCCCCCGGCCTTCAGCCAGCATTTCAACGGCATACCAATAGGGGGTTGAAATAATGGCCTTGCCGGTTCCCATGGCATAGG
>Ga0208968_1000159_pt1 | contig 62833 bp, 57 predicted proteins | sample RifOxyA3_FD_184031 | JGI IMG/M metagenome (GOLD analysis project Ga0208968, IMG submission 184031) | Groundwater microbial communities from Rifle, Colorado - Rifle Oxygen_injection A3 (SPAdes) | ecosystem: Environmental > Aquatic > Deep subsurface > Groundwater | place: Rifle, Colorado, United...
GGATATGGAATACAATGAAGGCGAACTGGTTTAACAACTATGTCTGTAAAAATGTCCAACAATTAATTGACAGACTGGATCAGGCAATTCTTGATGTCATTAACAACCCGAAAAGGAATCAAAAAACGACTTCAATCGGAACGTTATTTTGAAAACCACTATAGATACAGCATTGGAAAATATTTATAGTGAATGCTAGGGGAAATGGGAGATGAAAATAAAAGGTGAATTCACAGCAAAAGCAGAAGCCTCGACCGTGAAGTATTCTTGGGCAATTTGCCATAGGGGAATTCAAGAATAATTTGTAGGTAATTGCCTGAATACAGTTTACTCCAGTCCCAGCTCTTTTTTAACGGTTTGAATGCCCTGCCGGTTGAGTTCTCTTAAGATGATTTTTTCCAATGGCGTTTTCCCGAAAAGGATGATATTTTCAGATCATTTTGAATGCGGAAGATATTGCCATGATCAAATCCATGAATATTGCCTGGTGGGTGCAGCGCTGGGCAGAATTGAGCCCTGAAAAGCTGGCCATCCTGTTTGACGACCGGACTATTTCCTATGCAGAACTCTGCCGCCGGGCCGACCGGACCAGTTGCTGGCTCCAGTCCATCGGCATTGAAAAAGGCGACCGCGTGGCCGTCATGCTGGGCAATGGCCTGGAATTTTTCGACCTATTTCTGGCCTGCGCTAGGCTGGGCGCCATCTTTGTTCCCATCAATTTCAGGATTACGCCGGTGGAACTGGATTATTTCATCAAAAACTGCCGCCCCCGGCTCTTTGTCCATGGGGAAGAGGTGGCCGAGGTGGTGAACGCCCTTGAACTGTCCAGTTATCTGCCGCCCCTGATGGTGGCGGCAACGGGCAAGGCAACATCCGGTTCCAGGGTGTTTGATTTTACCTGGGAAACGGAGCGGTTCGACGGCCAGCGGGCCTTTTTGACCCGGTCCCTGGGGCCCGCTGACCCTGAAGAGCCCCAGGTCATCATGTACACCTCCGGCACCACGGGCCAGCCCAAGGGCGCGGTCCTGTCCCATCGGAAAACCTTTTTCAACTGCCTCAATGCCGATATTTTCTTTAAATTGCATTCCAGCGATATCATGCTGATTTTCCTGCCCCTCTTTCATTCGGGGGGCCTTTTTATCCAGGCGGCCCCGATTTTCTACAAAGGCGCCACCATTGTCCTGCACAAAAAATTTGACCCGGTCCGGATCTACAGGGATATTGAAGCCTATAAGGTGACCAAATTCCTGGGGGTTCCCACGGTGTACCGGGAATTGCTCAAGGTTCCCCCGGAAAAAAGAAGTGATATTTCATCCTTAAGGGTCTGCGCCGGGGGAGGGGAAAAACTCACCGAAGACCTGATCAAAAAATGCCGGGAAGCAGGGCTTGCCTTCAGGCAGATCATGGGCCAGACGGAAACCTCCATCCTGCTCTGGGCTTCCGAGGATGATCCTTTGAAAAAGCCCGGAACCGTGGGCCGTCCCGTTTTCCATGCCGAAGTCTCCATCCTGGACGAGAGGGGAAAAAAGGCCGGGCCCGGTGAAATAGGGGAGATCGTGGTCCGGGGCTCCATCATGATGAAGGAATACTGGCAGGACCCGGTCAAGACCGAAGAAACCATTAAAAACGGGTATCTCCATACCGGGGACCTGGCCCGCATGGATGAGGACGGGTTCTTCTATCTTGTGGGAAGGGCCGGGGACATGTATATTTCCGGCGGAGAAAATGTTTATCCGGCCGAGGTGGAAAAGATTCTCAAGCTTCACCCGGATATCGAGGATGTGGCCGTGAAGGGGGTGCCCGATGAGACCTGGGGTGAAAGCGGCCATGCCTTCGTGATCCCGGCCCCCGGCGCCGCGCTCACCGAGGAGGATGTCATTGCCCAGTGTCAAGGCAGGCTGGCCAAATACAAATGGCCGAAACGGGTGACCTTTAAAACCGAATTTCCCCGGACCTCCCTGGGCAAGATCAGAAAACCCGACCTTTTCTAATCCTTAAGAAAAAACCGCCATTTGCAGAACAGGTCCTTTGGGTGGGGGTCCGGCGGGGCAAAGAGGCATTCCACGGTGATGCGCGGGTCAATGACCTTGGCAAAGCTCTCAAATTCCTTCATGTGCATATGCTTGCAGACATATTCGTCCTGGCCCCGTTTCAGGCGGGCTTCCTGGGTGGGGCAGGAGGGCACCGTCAGGATGACCTCATCGGCTTTTTCCTCAAACTGATAGCCTACATGGATGCACCAGGGAAAGAGCTTCAGGGCCTTGACAAAGGCGGGAAGCCCGGTTTCCGTGATATTGAATTTTTCCTTCAGGTCCCTGGCCGCATAACCTGCCACCCGGTCCCAGACCTCTTCATTGAGTTTTTCAGCCGTTGCCTGGTCAAAGGCATCGGTGATTTTGATGAACCAGAAGGCATCCATGACCCGGTAATTCCACAGAAGAAATTCAATATAGGCCTTGAGTTCCTTTTCGTTCATGTTTTCAAACACATCCAAATGCATGGGGCATCCTTTTTTTGTAACGGTTATAGAGGGTTTAAAAAATTTTTGATATTGCCGCACACGTCCTTGACCTCGCTTCTGAACCACTGGTGCATCTTATCATTGTCCCGCCGCCGGTGCCAGACCTGGATAAAGGGAAAGGTCCGGATTTCGGTCGGCAAATCAAAAAGGGTGACGTCGATGATCCGGGCCATGACCTTGGCCCCCATTTCCGGCATGATGAGGATGAGGTCGCTTTTTTCCACGATGAGCGGAGCTGCCAGAAAATAGGGCTCCCGCAGGAGGACATGGCCGCTGTCTATTCCCAGGGATTTATAGAGTTCATCCTTTCTCCGGGTATTGGCGGAGACGGCGATATAGGCATGGGGAAAGGCCGTGATGCCGTCCTTTTGAATCTCCCGGTCCAACAGGGGATGCCCGGACCGGACCACCCCCACATACCGGTCGTCAAACAGGGTTTCATAACTGTAATGGTCAAAGGGTCTGTATCCGCCAAAGGCAAGATCGATGAGGCCCAATCTCAAATCATGCTCCAGGTGGTCCGAGACAAGGCTGCAGTCTATGGAGCAGTGGGGGGCCGACACCGACATTTTTTCCATCAGACGGGGAAGGATGATACCGGCCCCGTAATCGCTTGCTGAAATCCTGAAAGTGGTTTTTTCAACGGCCGGGTCAAATTTTTCTTCATGGGTCAGATCCCTGATCTGCTCCATGATTCCGGAAAGCGGGGTTTTGAGTTCCTGGGCCAGGGCCGTGGGCGCCATGCCGTCCTTGATTTTGATGAGCAAAGGATCATTAAAATGGATTCTGAGCTTTGACAGGGCGTGGCTCACGGCGGACTGGCTCAGGGACAGGCGAAGGGCCGCCCGGCCGACACTCAGTTCTTCCAGAAGGACATGAAGGGTTTTTAAAAGATTGAGATCCAGGTTTCGGATATCCATTTTCACGCATAACCTTTATGAAAACATATCATTTGATGAATCCGTCAATTTCTACTATTTTCATTCCGGATTGTAAACAGCCAATGGTGGATTCAAATTTAAGGATCAAAGATAAAATGAGCGGATATCTGAAACGTGACTGGGAAACCTTTCCCATGGACAAGATCAAACGGGTGGACAGGCCCACGACACAGATCAATGAAAGCGAAATTCAGCGGGTCAGGGAGCGGGAAGCCGGTTTCTGCAAGGCTGCGGCCGGAGATTACGGGGAAAGGCTTCAAAAAGAATTCCGGCGGTTTGTTCCCAAGCACCCCCTTTCCGGGGCCATTGCCTGGATGAGGGACAATATGATGCCCTTCCGGGACGGGAAGCCGGCCGGGAAAACAGCTCCGATTCCGAATGATCCGGCTACCGTTGCCCGGCACATCAAGGAAACCGCCTATTTTTTAAGGGCCGATGCCGTGGGCGTGTGTGAACTGCCTGCCTATGCAGTATACAGCCATAAATTCAATTTCAAGGACATGGCCGCCGGAGAAGTTCCCCTGGAACTCACCCACAAATATGCCGTCGCCGTCCTGATCGACCAGGATGAACGGACCAACCAGGCCTTTTCCGGCAGTGACTGGATTTCCAATTCCATGAGCATGATGGCCTATGCCACCTCCGGGTTCATTGCCATTACCCTGGCCGAATATATCCGGCGGCTCGGGTATTCCGCCAAAGCCCATTATGCACCCTATTATGATATTCTGGTGCCGCCGGTGCTGCTCTGGGCAGGGCTTGGGGAATTAAGCCGCATGGGGGATACGGTCCTGCATCCGTTCCTGGGGCCCAGGTTCAAGGCGGCCGTGGTGACCACGGATCTGCCCATGGAACCGGACAAGCCCATTGATTTCGGTCTCCAGGAGTTTTGCTCGACCTGTAAGAAATGCGCCCGGGAATGTCCCTCCGGCGCCATCAGCCACGGCGAAAAGGTCATGTTCAACGGCTATGAAAAATGGCCTCTGGATATCCGGAAATGTTCGACCATGCGGGTGGGCAACCAGCATGGCTCCGGGTGCGGCACCTGTATCAAGGTCTGCCCCTGGAGCAAGCCCTATACGCCTTTTCACCGGGCCGTCAACTGGACCATGCGGCATGTGGGGCCGGCCAGAAGATTCGGCATCCTGGGAGACGATCTCATGGGCTACGGCAAACCCGACAACCGGAACAAATGGTGGTTTGATCTTGAAGATGAGAACGGCGACGGCATCCTGACCATTCCGAAAAACCGGGAGATAAAATAATGTTTTAAACCGCAGATACGTATCAAAGATTGGATAATACTTGATTTCCACTCAAAGAAAAATTCAATTCTCTATATTAGTAAGTGGATTCAAAAAGGCAGAACCAATTTAATGGCCCTGCCTTCAAAACTAATTCTATATCAATAAGATATTATTTTTTTCTGATAACTCCTGAAAGCCCTAAAAGACCAATGCCAAAAAGAAGCATTGTCGCGGGTTCAGGAACGGGAATCTCAGAGTTTCCATCCAGGACCAAACGCAGATTATCCACTCTGTAATACTTGGCATCGGCAGGACTGAAGTTCCACTCATTATACATTTGTACGGACATCTCATGCACCCCGGTATATAATGCGCTTAGATCGAGGCTGATGCCATACGTCGTCGCTGTCTGTCCCCATGACCCACTTGTATCTCCATCTTCATGTCCGTTATTTCGATAGGTTCCGACAATGGCACCATCAATCAGGAAATTCAATGCATGGGTATCAATGCCTGTATCCTGACAGTCGAATATAAAACCGGTCACATCCGTCATGTCAATATCCTGGGATATCATTGCATAAGCACCTAAAGAGATCCTACCGGTACGCCTGTAGAAGGTGAAATTATTCGTCCCTTCGCTGGACCAACCCGTCGCGTAATATGCGCTGATCTCACTTTGGGTTATTGTCCAGTCGGAATTTGTTTCGAATCCTGAGTTGTTGATAGTTGTTGCGTGGGCTCCACCGGAACACACTAATAAAACCGCAACAACTAAAATGATCATGGGTTTGAATGCTGTTATCCGATTTTTTCTCATCCCTTTTAAAGATCGCATACCTGTCAAATTCTTTATTGTCATTTTTCCCTCCTTGTTTAGGCTTCCATAAGGCATCTATCATTGATCATAATTTAGTTTTGCCCGTTGTCATAAAAATTAACTGAATGTGCAAAAATGATACCTATTGGTATTTTATTTGAAAGGAACGCCACTCTCAATGCTCTTGGCGGAATGATCGGTTATTGTTTTGTAAGCAATCTTTAGTGTCAGGTTCATATGCACCACCTAATATGGCTCAGATGAACCACCCGCTAAAGAATTGTTCAATTATATTGGGACAAACTCAATCAAATACCCAACCCTTCTATTAACTTAATATTGGAGATCCCGTTGATTAGATGGAAGTTATGACTACTTGCATTATGAATATTGAATTTTAAAGGTCATTTTTCCCGAGCTCTCGATTTGAATTCGAAAATCATCAGGCAAATCTTCGCTTATTACCGGACCAGGAGGATATGCAGGTCCATGACATTGGTGAGGGTGGGGCCGGTTTTAAAAAGGTCTGAAAGCGCTTCAAAAAAAGGATAGGCATTGTTTTCGGAAAGGAAGTGTTCCGGAGCAAGGCCCAGGCGGCTGGCCCTCTCTGCCGTGGTCCCGTCGGCCAGGGCGCCAGCCGCATCCGTGGTGCCGTCGGTGCCGTCGGTTCCGGCGCTCAGGACCACGACATGCTCAAGGCCTTTGATTTCCAGGGCCGAAGCCAGGGCAAATTCCTGGTTCCGGCCTCCTTTGCCCTTTCCCCGGAGGGTCACCGTGGTTTCCCCACCGGACAGGATGCAGGCCGGCGGTTTCATTGGACGGCCTTCGGAAAGGATTTGTTTTGCCAGGGCCGCATGAAGGGTTGCCGCATCCCGGGTTTCGCCTTCAATGGGGTAGGGCAGGATCAGGGTGTGGTATCCCAGGGTCTCTGCTTTTTTCCCGGCGGCCTGAAGGGCAAGGAAATCATTGGCGATAAGGAAATGGGAGACCTTTTCAAAGGCCGGATCCCCGTTTTTCGGGGTTTCCGGGATTTGCCCCCGGACTCCGTTTCCAAGGTGCCTGAGAACCGCAGGGGGCAGTTTCGGGCCAAGGCCCCTGGCCCGGATGATGTCAAGGCATTGCCCAAAGGTTCCCGGATCAGCCACGGCAGGGCCTGAGGCAATGATATCCAGGTTGTCTCCCACCACATCGGACAATACCAGGCAGGCCAGGACGGCAGGGGCGGCGGCACGGGCAAGCCGGCCTCCCTTGATCCCGGACAGGTGCTTTCTAATGGTATTGATCTCATGGATGGATGCTCCGCAATCCAGGAGCAGTTGGGTGGTCTCCTGCTTGTCCCGAAGGCTGAGGCCCGGCGCCGGGAGGGTCATGAGGGCGGAGCCGCCGCCTGAAATAAGACAGAGGATCAGGGTTTTTTCGTCTGCTTCCCCGGCCAGGTTCAGCAGTTTTTCAGCGGCCTGCAGGCCGTTTTCGTCGGGCACCGGGTGGCCGGCCTCGGCAAGGGTAATATGGTTGAGGGGTCTGACATGGCCGTATTTGACAATGACAAGCCCTGCCGTGATTCTGTCCCTTAAGAGGGATTCAACGGCCCGGGCCATGGAAGCTCCGGCCTTGCCCGCCCCCAGCACGAGGATTTTGGTGAACCGGTCAAGGTCATAGGTCCTGTCTTCGATTTTCAGAATCGGACCCTGAATTGAGCAACATCTTTGGATGCAGGTTTCCGGGTCAACGGCGGCCAGGCCTGCGTAAAAAATATCTTGGGCCTCCTGCCGCATTCTCTCAAGAATTTCCGGATTCATGGGTTCAGGACTTCGGGATTCACGATATGGGGGACTTTGCCGGTCTTGTAAAATTGGATGATATTCATGGCGGCCAGGACGGACATTTGGGTCCGGGCCTCCATGGTGGCGGAGCCCACATGGGGAAGAATGCAGGCATTTTCCATGGAGAGCAGGGGGTTGTCCGGCCTCATGGGTTCAGGATCTGTGACATCGAGTCCGGCTCCCCAGATATGGCCTTGCCGGAGGGCGTGAATCAGGTTTCCTTCATGATGGATCGGGCCCCGGGCCGTATTGATGAAGATGGCGGAGGGTTTCATTTTCCTGAAGGCGGCCCGGTTGAAAATCTGTCTTGTTTCCGGTGTCAGGGCGCAATGAACCGACAGGATATCGCTTTGGGCCAAAAGCCCGTCAAAATCCACAAAACTTGCCTCAAGGGCCTGTTCCGCCTCTATGTTCCGGGTGCGGTTGTGATAGAGGATCTTCATGCCATAGGCGGCCTTGCAGCGTCTTGCCAGGCTGAGTCCGATGCGGCCCAGCCCGAATATCCCCAGGGTTCTGGCCGTGAGTTCCATGCCGAGGTGACCTGTGGGATTGAAATATCCCCATTGGCCGGCCATAATGGTTTTGTGCATGAAAAACATTTTTCTGGCCACGGCAATCATGAGGCCGAAGGCAATGTCTGCCGTGGCCTCGGTCATGGCGCCCGGCGTATATCCCACGGGAATGCCCAGGCGGGTTGCGACGGCAATATCAATATTGTCATAGCCCACGGCAAACTGGGAAATGATGTCCAGATGGGGGCATTTTTCCAGGAAGTCCCGGTCAATCCGGTCGGTCAGGGTGCAGACCAGGGCATGGTGGTTTTTGGCCAGTTCCGACAGTTCCGGAGGGGTAATGGGCCTGTCCTTTTCCCAGAGGGTCAGGTCAAAGCCCTGTTCTCTCAAAAGGCTGATCCCGGCCTCGGGGTATTTTCTGGATACGAGAATTTTCTTTTTCATAGGGTCCTTTTTTTGGAGGTTCTTTTTTGGCCCTGTCCGGCGGGCAGGTCTCAGGTCGTGAAAATCTCCCCGCCCAGCTTGCGGACCACGGCCATGGCCGCATCCAGGCCGGATTGCAGGGCGCCTTCAATCCAACCTCCGGCAAAGGAGGTGGATTCCCCGCTCAAAAAAACACCGTTGGTGGCTTCATGGGATTTTGACCGGGATTGCAGGAACAAGGCCTTCTGATCTTCATACTGACCCGGGTAATTGAGCTTGAAAGCCCCGTGATAGCCTTTTTGATGCTCCCAGAAAATGGTCTTGACCTCTTCAACCTGATCTGAGATCAGATCCCGGCCATAGATGGTTTTCAGGATATCCAGGCTCTTGTCTAAAAGCGCCTGTTCCCCCAGCCCGTGTAATTTTGTGGCGGAATCCTCCCAGGTATAGCTCAGGCAGATGACCCCGGATGCGGTATCCTCAAAATCAAATAGATAGGCGCCCCGGACGGCTTCGTCAGTGATGGTGCAGTTCAGGGTGGTTTCCGGGGGACAGCCTTTCCAGAAGGCCTCGCGGGTCCGGATGAAAATTTTTCCGGACCGGGTCATGTGGATATTCTGTATGGCGGTCCAGACCTCGTCGGAAAAGGTGTTCCGGCTGATTTTGATCCCGGTTTCCAGGGCCCTGTGGGAACAGGTAAGGATCACTGCCTCATAGGTTTCCGTATGGCCGTTGATATCCGTGATGCCGATCTTTTCTCCGGGCCTGGTCCGGATCTGCGTCACCGCACCAAGGGGTTGCCCCTTGTTAAGGGCTTTTACGCTGGTATTCCCGAAATAGGGGCTTGGGCAAGGGGTATTCCAGAAGCTTTCGGGAATTAGCCCGACCCCGCCCTTGACCAGGCGCTGGTCGGTTTCCCATCCCAATGCCGCCAGCCTGAAAATTTCAAGAAAACTGATGGGAAACATGGAATCAAATCCGCCCGTGCCGATGCCGAGGGAGCCGAACAGATCGATGTCTGTTTTTGAAAGCCCGTGTTTTTTCAGGATTTCATAGAAACTGATATCCTTAAACCGTTCCACATTGTCCTGCCATTGGCGGGCCCGCTGGTCCGGCCCGGATGAGGCCCATGCTGCCAATAGGGGATCGATCAATTTTTTCCATGCATTGCTTGCTTTTTGGATGGGGCCGGGTAAGGGGCCGCCCACAGGGATAAAATATTTTTTTCCTTTGAAATATAGGGTTGTGGGAACCAGAAGCGGGTCCGGGAAAGGGGTTCCATAATCAATGCCGAATTGGTCCATATATCGGCAGACAGTCCGATGAACAGGGGGGATCCGCATGGCGCCGAGTTCGGCCAGGGCTTTCGGGTCTCCGGGAAACCGGTAGGTATAGGCCCGTCCCCCGATCCTCGGGCTGTTGTCGGGATTTTTGTCGGCTTCGTAAATCACCGGGTGAAGTCCGATCTTCATTAGTTCCCATGCCGCACACAGGCCAGCACAGCCGGCCCCGATAATGGCGATTCTGGTTCCTGTCTTATCTTTTGGAAGTCTTCCGATGCCTTGGGGGTGACGGATCAGCGACGTATAATCAAAGGGATTGTCCGGGAACAGCCATGGAGGGTCCGGCATGGGGTGTGATCCTTGAAGTTTCGGGTTCATCCATTATCCCTTTGTTTTTATTCAAAATCCGAAGGGTCAGGCCGGTATCCATTGTATTCAATGGCCAGAAGGCTGATATCATCATCAATTGCTTTTTGGCCTCTGATTTTTTTCAGGGCTGCCACAACATCGGTTACGATCTCCTTACAAGGCTTATTCGATATGGTTTTCAGGAGGTTGTAAAACTCATCCTTATTGCCGGCCTTCCCTTTGGGGCCGAAATAATCGATCAAACCGTCCGTATATAAAATCAGTTTGTCGCCCGGCAGCAGTTTTGTTTCATACTGTTTCAGCGGCAGGTCCTGGCCCAGACCGATAATGATACCGTGCCGGTCCAGAACTCTAAACCTGTGGTTTGGGCCGACCACCACGGGCGGGACATGGCCGGCGCATCCGTACAGAAGTGCCCCGGTCTGAACGTCCAACAGGAGATGGACCATGGTGAAATAGCAGTCAAAGCGCTCAAAGGGAAATTCGGCTTCCAAAAGGTTCAATATCTTTTCAGGCGGGAAGGGTTCTCCCCGGGACAGGCCCTGGGCATGGAGCTGGTCCAGGAACTGCTTGAGGGTGACGGCGATGAGGGCCGCAGATACACCGTGCCCGCAGACATCCAGTATATAAGCGCTGATATGCCGGTCATCTTCCTTGTAAATATAAAAGATATCCCCGCCCACCATCCGGCAGGGTTCAAAAAACCAGTGAATGGAGATGGACGGGATCTCCGGAAGGCTTTGGGGCAAAAGATTCTTTTGGATTTCCGCTGCTTTTTCAAGGTCCACATCAATCTGTCTCTGCTTTTTTTCCAGTTCGATTTTTGACAGCTCGATTTTTGTGACATCATAGATGAAAACCAGGATCATCCGACGGTCCTGAAACAAAATGGGGCGGGAGGTGAATTCCAGATATTTTTTGATTGGCTGCCCATGGATGTAAAACACCCGCTCCAGAGATTTTTTTTCGTGGGGTTTCTGGATGGACAGGCTGTTGATGAGGGATTTTTTCAGGATACAGTATTGGCAGACAGAGGTTTCTCCGCAGGGTTTGTTTTCCCGGACGGCATTGATGCACCCCGAGGCCATGCCAAAGGTCATTTCCACCATGGTTTCGTCGGACCGTCTGAACAGGTTTAAAAAACTGTCGTTAAACTGATATATTTTCAGTTGCTCATCTGCGATAAACACTGCCGTGTCGATATTGGCCAGCAACAGATTTAAGAATTCATTTGAATCTTTCAACGCGGTAACATCAATTTTCATTTACACATATCCTTTTTTTCCGGGCGCCCATAACAGCCCCTTTGGCTAGGATTAGGCCGGAAAACGTGTTTTTGTCAATGAAAATATGGCAGAGAATAAAACAACTTCATTATTTAGACACACCGGATTTCAGTCAATACTTTTCCTTGACAAAGAACACCGGATTCATCTACGCTTTTAAAGCCGGGGGGGACCTGGAAAAGAAAGGGAGACGACTACGGATGGATCCGGTGGGCAAACTTTTTGATCACTCCTTACACCTCATCGGGCTGTTGGATACCGACGGCCTTGTCGTGCGGGCGAACCAGGCGGCTTTGACCTTTGCCGACGTCACGGAAGATCAGATTCGAAACCAGCCCTTCTGGGACACCCCTTTCTGGACCCATGATCCGGAGCAGAAAATACGGCTCCGGGAAGCTGTCAAGCAGGCTGCCGGAGGAGAGACGGTCCGTTTTGAAACAACGCATCAGAACGCAGGCGGTCATATCCGCATTATGGATTTCTCCATTAAACCCCTTTATGATGAAAACGGCCGGATTTCTTTTTTGATTCCCGAAGGCCGTGATATTACGGAATTGCGGCAGGCTGAAACCTCCCTGAAGGAGAGCGAGACCCGGTATCGCGCCCTTTTTGAAAATGCAGGAGATGCGATCCTGATCATGGATGGGACACAGTTTTCAGACTGCAACGCCCAGGCCCTTGAATTGTTCGGCTGCTCCCGCCCTGACCTGATCGGGCAGCCCCCTTTCCGGTTTTCGCCGTTGACCCAGCCCGACGGATGCGACTCGGAGAAAAAGGCGCACCGGTATATAGAGGCGGCCCTTGCCGGGCAACCCCAGTTTTTTCAATGGACCCATGCCCGGTTTGACGGAACCGAATTTGATGCCGAAGTCACCCTGAATGCGATTCAGGTGGGTTGTTCCGCCTTTCTCCAGGCCATCGTCAGGGATATCACCGAGCGAAAACGGGCTGAAAAAAAACTGGCAGTTAATGAAGAACGGTTCCGTTTTCTGGCGGAGAATACAAAGGATGTCATCTGGATACTTGATGTGGAGACCTTGAGATTTACCTATGTCAACCCTTCCGTTGTCCGGCAGCGCGGCTTTACACCCGAAGAAATCATGGCTCAGCCCCTGGATGCGGCATTGGATAAGGCAAGTGCGGATTATGTCCGCGGACTCATCGCCGAACACATGACCGCCTTTGCAAGGGGGGAAGAGCAATTAGACCGGACCGTATATTATACCGAACAATTAAAACAGCGCCACAAAAACGGCTCATGGATCTGGACGGAAGCCACGGGCAGTTTCAGACGCAATCCATCTACGGGCCGGCTGGAAATTTACGGGGTAACCCGTGATATCAGCGAACGGATTCATGCGGAAGAAGAACGGGAAAAACTGGGGCAGCAGCTTCGCCAGGCCCAGAAAATGGAGGCCATCGGAACTTTGGCCGGAGGCATTGCCCATGATTTTAATAATATACTGAGTGTAATCCTGGGCAATACCAATCTGGTTTTGCAGGATCTTGATCCCGGGAGCCGGACCCATAAAAAATTGTCAATGGTTGTTAAAGCGGGTGAACGGGCCGTTGACCTTGTCCGTCAGATTCTGACCTTCAGCCGCCGTGAAGAACGGACAAGGCAGCCCTTGTATATCCATATTATCGTCAAAGAAATCGTCAAACTTTTAAAACCTTCTCTCCCGAAAACCATCACTCTACAGACCCGTCTTTGTGCCGATACCTTGTCCGTTTGTGCAGATCCCACGGAAATCCACCAGGTGATCATGAATCTGTGCGCCAATGCAATCTATGCCATGCAGGAAACCGGAGGCAAGCTTCTCCTTTCCCTTAACCCCTGTTCTCCTCCGCCAAATCTTCAGGCCGGTGAAACGGGTTTTCCGGCGACAGATCCGCATTTCATCGAATTGACGGTCCGAGATACAGGTCCAGGAATGCCTAAGGAAGTTCTGGAACGGGCGTTGGAACCCTTTTATACCACCAAATCCAGGGAATTCGGGACCGGCCTCGGCTTATGGGTGGTGCACGGCATTGTGAAGGCCATGGGCGGAACCATTGAAATCTCCAGCAATCCCGGCTCCGGAACCCTTGTCAGGGTTGTCCTGCCCACGGCAAAGACTCCCGGCAAAGAGGTTCCAGTGGTCCGGAATCCCCTTCCCGGCGGAAACGAACGCCTTCTGGTAGTAGATGACGAGGAAGGAATCATCAGTTTTATGACGGATTTTTTAACCGGGCTCGGTTATTCGGTTCAGGTGTTCACAGACAGTGAAAAGGCCCTGGCCGGCTTTTCCCGGTCCCCCCATGATATTGATCTGGTGATCAGCGACTGCATCATGCCCGGTATGAGCGGATTTGCCCTGGTCGAGAAGCTCCGAAGCCTGCGCCCCGACCTGCCTGTGATCCTGCATACGGGCAGCACAGAGGAAAAAACCAGGATTGCAGCCCTCAAAGCCGGTGTTCAAGCCCTCTTGATCAAACCCCTGGATGTCCGCACCCTGGCCCTTGAAATCCGCAAAGCACTCGGTCATACCCATATATGAAATCATATCCAACCATCAGGCCGGCAGATATATCCGGCCATCCTTTACCAGCCATGGAGAAACCCTATGCCCTTGTCTTTCAGGTCTGAAAACCACGGCAATATCGCCTTTGGATTTTTTAATATTGAATCGGATATGCTGCTTCTGGAAAATCATTTCTTTTTTGCGGACCGGTTCTGCGTGTGGATGGGGGATCTCGCAGAGGAAAAAGACCTGGAATCCGTTCCCTTTGAACAGAAAGTTCATGTGATTGATGCGCCGGAGAAGATCGGGGATCTCATGGGCGCCATCCACGGCATCCGGTTCACGGGTTTCATCGGGAGGACCTATGAACTCTTTCCCTTCCCCCGTGATCCAAAAGGGTTTAAACAGAACCCGGAGGGATTCCGGACCCGGAAGATCATCGAAAAAGAGATTGAGCGGTTTTCAAGGGCGGCGACCATGGCCCTTGCCTTTCACCGGGACGGAAAGGTCCGGATGGGGCCCTATGAATTTTCAATACCGGTCTTTCACGAACTGATCCGCTATGTCTGGCAGGGGGGCTATCCCCGCTGGAAAGACGAGATCCGGCCGGCCTATGTCCAGGACATGAAAGACCGGATCATGAAAAGCGGCAACCGCTTTTTTAAAGGAGTGTTTGCATCGTGAAAATTTTATTGTATGGTAGGAAAAATCTTTAATCCTCATATTGAAAGGAAAATCCCATGCCCATAGCAGATAAGATGGTAAAAATGGTGGAATCCGCATCCATGATCCGCAAAATGTTTGAAGAAGGAATCCGGATGAAGGAGAAATACGGAGCAGACCAGGTCTTTGATTTTTCCCTGGGAAACCCTGATGTTCCGCCTCCGGCCGTGGTGAACGACACCTTGATCAAATTGATCAACAACCCGGCCACCTCCCACGGGTATATGCCCAATACCGGGTATCCCCATGTGAGAAAGGCCGTGGCCGACTACCTGAACAAGGAATACAAGGTGGGCCTGACCCAGGACCTCATTGTCATGACGGCCGGTGCGGCCGGGGCCCTGAATGATATCCTGCGGGCACTGGTGAATCCGGGGGAAGATATCCTGGTGCCGGCCCCTTATTTTGTCGGCTACCACCAGTATGCCTTTGTGGCCGGGGCAAACCTGAAGCCGGTGGCCTCTTTTCCGGATTTTCACCTGGATCTTGCGGCCCTTGAAAAGGCCATCACCGCCAATACCCGGGTTATGCTCATCAATTCTCCCAATAACCCCACAGGCGTGATCTATCATAAAAAAGAACTCATGGAAATCGGCGCCCTATTGGACCGGGCCAGCCAAAAATTCGGAAAACGGATCTATCTTGTTTCGGATGAACCTTACAGGAAGATCGCCTATGGGGTGGAAGTGCCCTGCATGTTTGACGTGTATCCCCACACCATTGTGCTGACCTCCTATTCCAAGGAATTATCCCTGGCCGGTGAAAGAATCGGATACCTGGCTGTTCATCCCAAGGCCGAGGATGCCGCCATGATTGCGGGGGCGGCCGCAGTGACCAATGGGATGATGTATGTCAATGCCCCGGCCATGTTCCAGCAGGTGGTGGGTGAGCTTCAAGGGGTTACCGTGGATATCGGGATCTACAAAAGACGCCGGGATATGTTCTGTGAAGGGCTCCGGGCCGCAGGCTATGAATTTGACGTGCCCGAAGGGGCTTTTTACCTCTTTCCCAAAAGTCCTATCCAGGATGATTTCAAATTTGTCAAAATATTACAGGAAAACAAGATCCTGGCCGTTCCCGGAACCGGATTCGGTGGTCCCGGCCATTTCAGACTCTCCTATGCGGTGCCGGATAAAACCATTGCCGGGTCCCTGGCCGGTTTTAAAAAAGCCATGGACAGCGTAAAATAAGCGTTTGGCCTGTCGCCGGGTCATTCCCCGGCGGCAGGGTTGTTATCCGGAAAGTCGGGATAGGCAATGCATGGTCAGGATCGGCTTTGAAAAACCTTCATAAAGGAGACAAGGTCCCTGACGGCCTCAAGGCCCACGGCATTGTAAATAGATGCCCGGCATCCGCCGACGCTGCGGTGCCCTTTCAGACCGCCCAGGCGGTTTTCCGCAGCCTTGGCGATAAACGCCTTTTCAAGGTCTTCGGAGGGCAGCCGGAAGGTGACATTCATGAGGGACCGGGACCCTTTGTCCGCCGTGGCTTTGTAAAAGCCTGAAGCGTCCATGAAGGTATAGAGCAGGTCCGCCTTTGCCCGGTTCAGGGCATCCATTTTTTCAAGGCCGCCCACGGTTTCCTCCAGCCATTTCAAGACCAGCGAAATGGTATAAATACCGAAACAGGGCGGGGTATTGTACATGGAATTTTTCTCGGCAAAGGTTTTGTAGTTGAGCATGGTGGGGATATTTCCCGGGCAGAGGTCTAGGAGGTCTTTGCGGATAATGACCAGGCAGGTTCCGGCCGGGCCGATATTTTTCTGGGCCCCGGCATAGATCATGCCGATGTGTTCCATATCCACGGGCCGGGACATGATGTCCGAACTCATGTCAATGACCATGGGGATCTTGCCCGTATCGGGCAGGGAGGCCCACTGGGTGCCTTTGATGGTATTGTTGGAGGTCAGGTGGACATAGACCGCGCCCTTGTCAAAAGAGATATTTTGCGGGATATAGCAGAAATTCCGGTCTTCGGAAGAGGCCGCCACCTTGACGGGCTTGTTCTGGATTTGGGCTTCTTTTATGGCCTTGGCAGCCCAGGTGCCGGTATTGATATAATCCGCACTTTTGCCGTCGGCCAGGAAATTTAAGGGGATCATGCAGAATTGAAGGCTGGCTCCGCCCTGGAGAAAGAGGACTTCGTAATTGTCGTTGAGTTTTAAAAGCCTTTTCGTCCGCGCAACGGCATCATTGAGAACATCTTCAAACCCTTTGGATCTGTGGCTGATTTCCGTGATGGACATGCCGCTGCCGTTGAAATTTAAGAACGAGTCCCGGATTTCTTCAAGAACAGGCAAAGGAAGGGCGGCAGGTCCGGCATTAAAATTATGGATTCTATTTTTCATGGATGGGTTTCCTTACTGCTTTATTTTCGGGGTTGGAAAAGAAACCCGGAACCGGCCTGGTGTGTCGTCGGCAGATTCCGGGCTGTTTGCACGGGTTTATTTTTTAGCTTGTCTGGGTTTGGGCAGGGATTCAAGATCCTTCAAGGCGGCATCAATCTCCGACTGGGGAAGATCATGGTCGGACAGCTTGCCTCTGAAGAAATTTTCATAGGCGCCCAGATCCACAAGGCCATGGCCGCTCCAGTTGAAGAGGATGACTTTTTCCTTTCCCTCTTCCTTGGCTTTGAGGGCCTCACGGATGGTGGCGGCCACCGCATGGTTGCATTCCGGAGCCGAGATATACCCTTCGGACCGGGCAAAGGTCACGCCGGCATTGAAGGTTTCCATCTGATGCACGGCCATGGGCCGGATAATGCCGTCCAGGACGAGCTGGCTCACAATGGGGGCCATGCCGTGATATCTCAGGCCACCGGCATGGATGGGGGCCGGTACAAAATTATGGCCCAGGGAATGCATGGGCAAAAGGGGCGTCATCTGGACGGTGTCGCCGAAATCATAGGCAAAGGGCCCCCGGGTCAGGGTGGGGCAGGAAGTGGGCTCAACAGCAATAATATCAATATTTCTGCCGTCTATCTTGTCCCGGGCAAAGGGCATGGCAAGGCCTGCGAAATTGCTGCCGCCGCCGGCGCTTCCGATGATGACGTCCGGATAATCCCCGGCCATTTTCATTTGTTTCTGGGCTTCAAGGCCGATGATACTCTGGTGGATCATGACATGGTTGAGCACAGATCCCAGGGCGTATTTGGTGTCTTTATCGCTGACGGCCACTTCAACGGCTTCGCTGATGGCCATGCCGAGGCTGCCCGGAGAATCCGGCGTTTTTTCCAGGATGGACCGCCCGGCGGCGGTTTCATTGCTGGGGCTGGCCGTACATTTGGCGCCCCAGGTCTCCATCATGAGGCGGCGATAGGGCTTCTGGTTGTAAGAGATCTTGACCATGAACACCTTGCATTCGATGCCGAAAAAGGAACAGCACATGGCAAGGCTGGAGCCCCATTGCCCTGCGCCGGTTTCCGTGGTGATGCGCTTGGTGCCGGCCATCTTGTTGTAATAGGCCTGGGCAATGGCGGTATTGGGCTTATGAGAACCGGCCGGAGAAACCCCTTCATTTTTGTAATAGATGCGGGCCGGGGTTCCCAGGGCTTTTTCCAGCTCATAGGCCCTGAAAAGAGGAGAAGGCCGCCAGATGGCCAGTTTGTCCAGGACTTCTTCAGGGATGTCGATCCATCTCTGGGTGCTGACCTCCTGTTCGATGAGGTTCATGGGGAAGATCGGTTCCAGATCCTGGGGTCCGCAGGGCTGGCCTGTGCCCGGGTGCAGGGGAGGTTCCATGCCGTTGGGCATGTCGGCCATGATGTTGTACCACTGTCTTGGCATATCCTTTTCGGTTAACACATACTTTTTGGTCCTCATAACTTCTCCTTTTGTTGGGGTTAAATAAAATGACGGATTTAAAGGATACGTCATTTTTTCAGGTTGACGATATTGGGGGCCTTTCCGGTTAACAGATAATCCACCATCTGAAGGGCCACATCCCTTGCCACATTTTCCTGGGCTTCAAGGGTGGAGGCGCCAAGATGACAGGTGCAAATGAAATTGTCCAGATCCATGAGACAGATTTTTCCCGGAGGTTCCGTGGCAAACACGTCCAGGGCTGCTCCGCCCAGATGGCCCGAGGTCAGGGCGTCATGGAGATCATCTTCATTGATGATGCCGCCCCGGGCGCAATTGATGAGCATGGCGCCCGGTTTCATGCGATACAGGGTTTCTTTGTTGAAAAGATTGGTGGTTTCAGGGGTTTTAGGCGTATGGATGGAAATATAATCGGACTCGGCCAGGATCTCATCAAAGCTGGCCGGCCGGATGCCCAGGTTCTGGATGGCCTCACGGCTCTTGTACGGATCACAGCCCATGACCTTCATGCGCAGCCCCATGGCCCGGTCCGCTACGATACTGCCGATATTGCCGATGCCCACCAGCCCCAGGGTCTTGTTGTAGATTTCCCGTCCCTTGAGGGTTTTTTTCATCCATTGGCCGTCCTTGAGGCTGGCCGTGGCTTTGGGGATATGGCGGGAAAGGGCCATGATCATGGCAATGGCATGTTCCGCCGTGGTGATGGCATTTCCGTGGGGAGTGTTCATGACGGCAATATTGGCCCGGGTGGCAGCCGGAATATCCACATTGTCCAGGCCGATGCCCGCCCTGCCCACCACTTTCAGGTTTTTTGCCTTGGCGATCAGAGTTTCCGTTACCCGGGTCTTGCTCCGGATGGATAAGCCGTGATACACGCCGATGATATCTTCAAGCTCTGTTGGAGAGAGATCGGTTTTAACATCAACCTCGATGCCGGGGGTGTTTTTGAAGATTTCAATGCCGACGTCTGAGAGGGGATCACTGACAAGCACTTTCATGATGGTTCTCCTTTATTAATAAGCATTAATAAAATGAATCCTGGTCAGTTTGTATATGAAAGTTGGAAACCTGGGGTCAAGCCTGTAAAAACAGTGAGAGAATGGTGAGTTAAAATCACCATTACTCCAGGGACAGGAGGTAGGAGCGCAGGTTTGAGTCTTTATTTTTCAAACCCAGCTTGGTCCTGATTTTATACCGGTGGGAGGTAATGGTATTCAACGAGACATTCAGGGTTTCAGCGATTTCCTTATTGGGAACCCCGTCCCTGACCAGGCCTGCGACCTTAATCTCCATGGGGGTCAGGTTCAGATAGCGTGACGAGAGCTTGCCGATGAGGGGGGAAGTGATTTTGCTGATATTTTTTTCAAGCTGGGCCAGGAGTATTTTCTGTTCCGGGGTCAGGCCTGTCCCGGACAGCTCGTTCAGGTAGGGCAGAATGGAATGCTTGATATTGGTCAGAAAATTTTCCTTGTCGGCCTGTTCTTTCTGCTCCATCTGTTTGAGCATGACTTTCATGGCGATATTGGCTTCTTCCAGTTCCTTGTTGGCCTTGGTCAGATTATCCGTTCTTTTTCGAACCAGTTCCTCCAGTTGATCTTTGCGGCTTCTCAGATCGTCTTCCAGGCGTTTGCGTTTGAAAAATTCAGGAATGTCGATTTTATTGTAGTGTTCGTATTTGATATAGGCCCGTTTGCTGTATTTGGCGATATGGTCCTTGATCTTTGAGGGTGGCGCCATGATAAATCTACAGTGGCGGTCTCCCTTGGCCCGGCATTCGACTTCCGCCGTAACCAGGGGGATGCCGAAGCTTTCTTCGCACCATCCCGATGAATACCCGGCGTTCATGACACAGACCGGGAAATCAGTGGTTTCTCCTTTTTCCATCCAGGCCTGGGCTTCAAAGGAATAGGGATGGTCATAGATGAGATAATAATGGTCATCGGGCCTGGGGTTGGACAGGGGATGGATTTTGACCGAGGCCCATCCGGTATAGGCAAAATGAATGGGTCCGGCCGAGAGTTTTTCAATAGGGTTGGTGAGCCCCATCTTTAAAAAAAAACTTCTGGCGTCGGCTTTGCCGATGGAATGGGCAATATCAAAGAGAAAATTAAAGGAAAGGTCCCTGGCTTCCTGTTTGCCCCGGTCCGAGTACATGAGGGCCATCATGTCAAAGAGTTCCTTGGACATGGCCGAGGCCCGCACCAGGATATACCGCTCCCCGGAATATTTGATCACCCCTTTTTCAGGATCACTCTGAACCTCGGAAAAATACTCTCTGACATAGTCCTGGGCCTTCAGAAAGACCGGATAGAGTTCGTCCGGTACACTGACCGTATTTAAATCCGTGTCCGGAGTTTTATTCATTTTGGATAAATTTTTCAGGATGGTTCATGAAATTTTTATAGAGATGATAATAGGCAGTATCCTCATATCGAACAGGTTCGATGACCGGGCTGTCAAAACTGTAGATCAGGGCGCCGGGGCAGGCCAACAGCAAGGGGGAATGGGTGGCGATGATGAACTGAGCATGGCCGGACCGGGCCGTTCGGATCAACAGGTTTAAGAGTTCAATCAGGGAGGAAGGCGACAGGGCCGTTTCCGGCTCATCCAGTAAATACAGTCCTTTGATCCGGTACCGGGATGAAAAATAGGACATGAGGGACTGGCCGTGGGATTGGGTGATGAGGGATTTCCCGCCGAAATATTTGAGCATTTCCGCGTCATTGACGGCCCATTCCTCAAGGTTTTTGGCAAAATGGGAAAAAATCTGGGACCCGAAATAGGAACCGGGTACGGGCCCGTCTGCCCATTCAACAGAGACGGCCTTGTAAAGGTCGTTTTCATGGGGGTTGGGCTGACACCTCAGATTGGATTCGCTTTCCCAGATATGGATGCCGCAGCGATGGGCCAGGGCTTTCAGCAGGGTTGATTTGCCGGTCCCGTTCTCACCCATGAAAAACGTGATGGGGGTTGTAAAGGAAACCGTCTCCGTGTCCTGGAATATTTTCATATTAAAGGGATAATGATCCAGGACAGGGAATTTTCCGGAAAGAATATTGACCCGGTTTAAATAGATCACTCCTGGGTTCCTTCCTGGTCCTTGGTCTTTTGGATCAGATCAAAGAGAGCATGGATTTTGGGTCTTGCGACATTCAAAAAGATCTTTTCAAAATCTTCCACGCTCATTTTTTCCTTGAGATGGGCGTGCACATCAAAATAATTGAACCAGCAATCCAGGGTTTTAAAACAGGGAAGACCATTGTTTTCAAAGCGGCAATAATTAAAATAGATCTCATGTCCGAGTCTTGGACAGCGGATCAGAACGTCTTCCTTGGGGGGATCGGCTGTCAGGCGATTGTCTTTTTCGTTCATACTGGTATCGGCCTCCTCTCTTAAACAGGATTTCGGCCGTCCTCACAGGGGGAGGGAAGACGGCCAAAGATCCCTTTTATCCCATTATGCTTTGTGAGCCTGCCTGGGTTTGGGCAGAGATGCAATATCCTTGAGAGCAGTATCAATGACGTTCTGGGGCAGATCATGGTCGGATAATTTGCCTCTCATATAGGATTCATAGGCCCCGAGGTCCACCAGACCGTGGCCGCTCCAGTTAAAGAGAATGACTTTTTCCTTGCCTTCGGCCTTGGCCTTTAATGCTTCTCTGATGGTCATGGCAATGGCATGGTTGCATTCCGGCGCGCTGATGAACCCTTCGGACCGGGCAAAGGTGATACCGGCCTTAAAGGTTTCCATCTGCTGGACTGCTTCAGCCCGGACGATGCCGTCCAGGACCAGTTGGCTCACAATGGGGGCCATGCCGTGGTATCGCAAGCCCCCGGCATGAATGGGTTCCGGAATAAAATTATGTCCCAGGGTGTGCATGGGCAAAAGGGGCGTCATCTGGACCGTGTCCCCGAAATCATAGGCAAAGGGCCCCCGGGTCAGGGTGGGACAGGAAGCGGGTTCCACGGCGATGATATCAATATTTTTTCCGTTGATCTTATCCCTTGCAAAGGGCATGGCAAGACCGGCAAAATTGCTGCCCCCACCGGCGCTGCCGATGATCACATCCGGATAATCCCCGGTCATCTGCATCTGTTTCTGGGCCTCAAGACCGATGATGCTTTGATGGATCATGACATGGTTCAGCACGCTGCCCAGAGCATATTTGGTATTGTCGTCGGCAACAGCCTGTTCCACGGCTTCACTGATGGCAATGCCCAGGCTGCCCGGCGAATCCGGTGTTTTTTCCAGGATGGACCGTCCGGCCCTGGTTTCATTGCTGGGGCTGGCCACACAGTTGGCTCCCCAGGTTTCCATCATGAGGCGGCGGTAGGGTTTCTGGTTATAGGAGATCTTGACCATGAAGACCTTGCATTCGATCCCGAAAAAGGCGCAGCACATGGAAAGGGCGCTGCCCCACTGGCCTGCACCGGTTTCCGTGGTGATGCGTTTGGTGCCGGCCACCTTATTATAATAGGCCTGGGCAATGGCGGTATTGGGCTTGTGGGACCCTGCCGGGCTGACGCCCTCATTCTTGAAATAGATCCGGGCCGGGGTGTCCAGGGCCTTTTCCAGGTAATGGGCCCGGTAAAGGGGAGAAGGCCGCCAGATGGCATATTTATCCAGAACTTCTTCGGGAATATCGATCCATCTCTGGGTGCTGACTTCCTGTTCGATGAGGTTCATTGGGAAGATGGGAGCCAGATCCTGGGGTCCGCAGGGCTGTCCGGTTCCGGGATGAAGCGGGGGCTCCATGGGAGTCGGCATATCCGCCATGATATTATACCATTGCCGCGGCATCTCCTGTTCGGTTAAGATGTATTTTTTTGCTCTCATAGACCCTCCTTGTTCATGAATGGTTATGTTACGGATACACTCATTGAATATATATACCGGATTCATTGAACCCGGCAATTCCGGCATATTGAACAGGTCTGACTCTGATTCAATTTCTTTATGGGAATCTGAAGGTCAAGTCAAGCGATAAATTTTGAATGGATTCCATCATGGCGGCCGGTGCTATCCTGCATGGAAACGCTTAGTCCAGAGACAGCTCCGCCTTGCATTGATTGCATCTCATGGCCCCCCGGAACAGTTTGTTCCCACAATGGGGACAATGATACCGGGCTTCTTCAGCTTCAACCCATTTTGTTGTGCCGAATTGCCGCCGGTAGGGGACGGACCGCAGGATGACTTTCTTGCCGACGGCCATGGGAAACTCACCAATATAAGAACAGGGAAATTCGTCGCATTGGTGGCATCCGGAATAACCTTTGTCCGTGGTGCATTTCCTGATGTCGCACTGCCGGCAATGCATGAACAGGTCGTCGGACAGGCATCCACCGCACCGGATATCCTCTGTTGAAAGCTGATCACTGTTGGGGAGGGTGCCTTTACCGGCGGTTCCGCCTTTGTAAAGGTTGAGCAGCTTTTCTTTCAGTTTCTGATTGTTGTCTTCATGGGCCATGCGGATGGCGCACACGCCGCAGTAAAGGCCGCAGGGGGAAATGAAAACCGGGTTTGGGGTCATGGTTTTAATCCTTCCATAAATTGATGAAGCTGGGTGAGTGTGGTTTTCCAGATGCCGGGGTCCCGGGATGAGGCATAGAGTGCAGAGCATCCGCTGATGGACACCACGATGAACCGGGCGGTTTCCCGGGTATCAATGTCCTTTCGGATCAAGTTCATTGCTTTGGCCTCTTCCAGCCAGCCCCGGATCACCTCGGCAAAACCCATCATCCCGTCTAAGACCCGGCGGCTCATGGTTTCGGACTGGCCCGACAATTCCACCAGCATGTTCAGGAAAAAACAGCCTCCCTGGAACACATTGCCTCCCAAATAATTTCGAAGGTCGTTGTCCAGGGCCTTTTGTATCCTTTCCAGGGGGTCGTCTATATCCCGGGTGTCTTTGATTACGATGGCTTTCCAGATGGAGACGGCCTTTTCATAGGCCTGCTCCCAGATTTCGGTCTTGCTCCGGAAATGGCCGTAGAGGCCTCCTTTGGTCAGGCCCGCGGCTTCAAGAATATCCTGGATGGAGGTATGATAATAGCCTTTGACTGAAAACAGATTCAGGGCTTTGAGGATAACGCTTTCTTTTGTTTCAAGGCCTTTGCCGCCCATGCCTCCTCCAGGGATAAAATATACCAACCGGTCTTTTTTATTTATGCCTATTCTCCCCCGAAGTCAACCGCTAAATAAAAAAATGTATCATGAACTGCACGACAGCATGGAACAGCCGGGTTTGCTCCTTGCCCAGTCCGGGCGCTTTTCCGCAAAGGCGTCTTTTCCGGGCTGGTCTTCATAGGGCCGGCGCAGGACCTCCAGCAGGTCATGGATCATGGTGTAGTCCCCCTGTTCCGCTTTGTCAATGGCCAGTTGAGCCAGGTAATTCCGGAATACATATCTGGGGTTGACCTGGTTCATCTGCTGTCGCTTTTCAGCAAGGGGCCGGTTGTCCTGTTTGATTCGCCGTATATAGGCTTCAAGCCAGGCATGAAGGCGGTGGAGATAGCCATCCGTGATCTGGGAGGGAACATAGAAGGCCTCCGCTAAGGGCCCGGGCAGGGTTTTCATATTTATGGGAAGGCTTTCCCCATCCCGGGTTGTCTTTGGGATCGCCTCTTGGTCCGTATCCAGCAGGGCCAGGTTCCGGAAAAAGATTGTCATATCCGTTTCCGCCAGGGTCAGGATCTCCAGCAGGTCTTTGATCAGCAAGGCATCCGTTTCAGGCTGAAATGATCTGAGGCCGAGTTTTCGGGCCATCATATGCTGCCAGGCCGCCTGATAATAGGGTCCGAAGGAATCGACGGCGGCCTGAAGCGGTTCGGGCTTGCCGATGAGGGGATACAGGGCATTGGCCAGTTGGGCCAGATTCCACTGGGCGATTCCGGGCTGGTTCCCATAGCAGTAGCGCCGGCCTGCGGCATCGGTGGTGTTGGGGGTCCAGCCGGGGTTGTAATCTTCCAGCCAGCCATAGGGACCGTAATCCAGGGTCAGCCCGGTAATGGACATATTGTCCGTGTTCATGACCCCATGGACAAAGCCCACCCGCATCCAGTGGACGATCATGTCGGCGGTGAGTTTGCAGACCTCGTCAAACCAGGCCGCATACACCTCGGGGCAGGGGTCGCCCAGGTGGGGAAAATCGGTTCGGAGGGTATAATCGGCCAAAAGTTTGAGGAGGGCATGGTCCCCGCGGGCGGCGAAGATCTCAAAATTGCCGAACCGGGTAAAGGTGGGGGCCACCCGGCAGACCACGGCGCCGGGTTCCAGTTTCGGATGCCCATCGTAAAACATGTCCCGTTCGACTTTATCGCCGGTCAGGGCAAGGCTCAGGGCCCGGGTGGTGGGGACTCCGAGGTGAAACATGGCCTCGCTGCACAGAAATTCCCGGATGGAGGACCGGAGCACAGCCAGGCCGTCGGCATTCCGGGAATAGGGGGTGGGGCCTGCCCCTTTGAGCTGCAAGACCCAGCGGCCCGAGGCTTTGTTTACAATTTCTCCCAGGTTGATGGCCCGCCCGTCCCCGAGCTGGCCCGCCCAGCTCCCGAACTGGTGGCCGCCGTAGCAGGCCGCATGGGGGTCCATGCCCGGCAGGAGAAGATTCCCGGAAAAGACTTTTGGAAAGGCCGGGGATTCGCAGAAGGCCCGGGTGAACCCGAGGATATCGGCAACTTCCTTTGAATAGGCGATAATCGTTGGAGAAGCTGTCTTTTTCGGCATGACCCTGGACCAGGCCGCCCCAAGGACCTGGCGGCGTTTGTTTTCAGGGTTTTGATCTCCGGGCAGATCCCGGACAAACCGGTTGTCAAATTTTATTCCATGATCGCTATGGGAGTCGGTTTCCGCTTTCATCAACATGGCAGCCCTCACTTTCGGATGGCCTCTTTTCCGAGGTCATGCCCGCATTTCACAGGTTAATATCAAGAAATTAAGCACTGTTTCGGATTCGAACAGTCTGAGGGATGAATTTAAGCGAAGCTGTTCATAAGATCTGAAAAGGGATATATATGGGAATTCAAAATCAGAACCCCGGCACAAAAATTGCTAAGTCAACATCATGAAGGTCCGGCGAATCCGGGCCTAATATTTAAATGGAGAAAGATCATGAAACAAAAGAAGCCTTCACTTTATTTTCCGGCGCCCCGGCTTGTGGCTGTGGCGGCGCTTTTATTCACCTTCTGTATGGCCGGTGAAGCTTTTGCCGGCGACGGCAGAGCCACATCCTATGGAATGGAGAGAAGCAGCGCTGTGGAGCATGCCGAAGATCAGATCAAATTTCTCCAGAAGGAATTGATGATCACTGAATCCCAGAGAGAATTATGGTATGATGTGGTCCTGGTGATGCGGCAGAATGCAAAGGAAACGGATGCCTTTGACAGGAAAACGGCAAAAGACAGGAATCCCCCGACCCTTGTGGAGCAGATGAGGATATATGCCCGGGCAACTGAAATCCGTTTGAATCAACTGAACCGGCTTTTGCCGCCTTTCCAGGCCTTTTACAGCCTTTTGTCCGATGAGCAGAAAAGAGTTGCAGACGCCATGATCGGCGGTCCGGAGGACAGGCCGGGGCGGGATGATTTGAGATATGATGATGACCGGGATAGAGACGGAAACCGGGGGCAGGCTTATCCCCGCCGCAGCTCCGGCAGGAACAGCCTGACGCCGTTTCTGCTGCCGGCCGGCCGGTTTCCCCTTTGACCGTCAGGCTGTTTTTCCGGCCATAACGGGTTTGATGTCTGCCGCCTTTGTGAACTCGATATAGTCGTCAAAGGTCATGAGCCGGTCCATGATGCCCGCGGGCGTGATTTCAATGATGCGGTTGGCCAGGGTGTTGACGAATTCATGGTCATGGGAGGCAAACAGGATGACTTCGGGAAATTTGATGAGGCCCTCATTCAGGGCTGTTATGGATTCCAGGTCCAGGTGATTGGTGGGCTCGTCCATGATCAGGACATTGGATTCGGCCAGCATCATTTTCGACAGCATGCACCGGACCCTTTCCCCGCCGGAGAGCACATTGATTTTCTTGGTGGCCTCGTCCCCGGAAAAGAGCATGCGCCCGAGAAAGGTCCGGGCAAAGCTTTCCCCTTCCTTGGGCGGGGCGAATTGCAGGAGCCAGTTGATGAGGCTCAGGTCCTTGGTGAAAAAGCTCCCGTGCTCCTTGGGGAAATAGGACCGGGTAATGGTGATGCCGAAGGTGACGGAACCGCTGTCCGGCTCCATTTCACCCGCAAGGATCTGGAAAAGGGCGGTTTTGGCCTGGCTGTTCTTGCCCACAAAGGCGATCTTGTCCTTGGCGTTCACTGTAAAACTGATATCGTTCAGCAGTTTTTCACCGTCAATGGTCTTGGACAGGTTTTTGACCTCCAGGATGACATTGCCGCAGGGCCGTTCCGGTTTAAAGGAGATAAAGGGGTACCGCCTGGTGGAAACGGGGATATCCTCGATGGTCAGCTTTTCCAGGAGCTTTTTCCGGGAAGTGGCCTGCTTGGATTTGGAGGCATTGGAACTGAACCTCTGGATAAAGGCCTTGAGTTCATTGGCCCTTTCCGTTACCTTTTTGTTTTCCGATAATTTCTGCTTCAGGTTCAACTGGCTGGCCTGGTACCAGAAATCGTAATTTCCCACATAGACGGAGATCTTGCTGAAATCGATGTCGGCAATATGGGTGCAGACCTGGTTCATGAAATGCCGGTCATGGGACACCACGATGACCGTGTTCTGGAATCTTCCGAGAAAGTCCTCAAGCCAGGCAATGGATTTGATGTCCAGGTTGTTGGTGGGCTCGTCCAGAAGCAGGACATCGGGGTTTCCGAACAGGGCCTGGGCCAGGAGGACCCGGACCTTTTCCCCGCCGTCCAGCTCCTTCATCCGAAGCCGGAGTTTTTCTTCGGAAATGCCGAGGCTGTTCAGGAGGACGGAGGCTTCCGCCTCGGCCTCATAGCCGTTCATCTCGGCAAATTCGATCTCAAGGGCGCCGGACCGGATACCGTCTTCTTCGGAGAAATCCGGCTTGGCATAGATTTCATCCCGTTGCCGCATGACCCTATAGAGCCGCTCATGGCCCATGATGACCGTGTCCATGACGGTTTCCTCATCAAAGGCAAAATGGTCCTGCCGGAGGACGGCGATTCTTTCCTCGGGGCCCACCTGGACTTCGCCTGAATCGGCCTCCATGTCCCTGGCCAGGATTTTCAGAAAGGTGGATTTTCCCGCGCCGTTGGCTCCGATGAGCCCATAGCAGTTTCCCGGTGCGAATTTGATATTGACGTTTTTAAACAGAATCCGTTTGCCATAGGCCAGGGTGATGTCGTTTGCCCAAATCATGTGTTGCGTTCCTTCATTGAATCAATAAAAAACCACAGGAATACATCCTGTGGCGTTAAAAAAACTGCATTCTTATAGCATTAAAAACAGAAGAAGGGAATCTTTTTTTGTATTATTTTAATGTGTTATCAGGGGCTCAGGCAAAAGGCCGGGATAAAAGCGTCTCATAGTCCTGGGCCGTGTCCACATCCACCAGAACGGCGTCGGTTTCAAACTCCACCTTGAGGATGGAGGCCTTGTATTCGTCAAAGAGGACCCTGGCCCCGGTGTCGGCGGACAGGGATAAAAGCCTTGGAAACAGGGACCGGGCAACCAGGACCGGGTTGCCGCGGCGGCCCCGGTAAAAGGGGATGACAAGGGGGGCCCCGGAATCCTGAAAGGCCCGGATCAGGCGATTGATAATATCCGGTGTGACCAGGGGCTGGTCCGCCAGGAGAAACAGGGCCCCGGCGCAGGAGGGCGAAACCGCCTCCAGTCCTTTGACAAGGGAAGTGCCTTGGCCCTTTGAATACGCCTTATTCAGGACGGTTTTCACTCTTGAAAAATCAAGGGATTGCATGATCCTGTCGGCCTCATGGCCCAGGACGACAACAAGCTCATCAAGGTTTGATGCGGCCGCATTCTCCATGGCCCGGCCCAGGAGGGTGGAACCCCGGAAGGGCAGGAGCTGTTTGGTCCTTCCCAGGCGGCTGGCCGTGCCTGCGGCAAGGAGGATGCCGGCAATCTTTTTTTCAGGAACCGTCATGCCCGGAGCTGTCATGCCCAAAGCCATCACGAAAGAAGGGTTCTTGATTTTTTTTCCGGATTCCTGGCCTTGATGAGTTCCGCCACAATGGAGACGGCGATCTCCTCCGGGGTTTCGGCATGGATGTCCAGGCCCACCGGGGAATATACCGAGTCGAGCCGTTCCTTGGGAATCCCTTCATCCATGAGATCCTTATAAATCAAATTCCTTTTCCGGACGCTGCCGATCATGCCGATATAGGCTGCAGGGGTGGAAAGGGCCTTTTCAAGAACCGTCTTGTCGTGAAGATGGCCCCGGGTGATGATGAGGATATAGGCGTTTTGGGCAATATCCAGGGTGTCGAACACCTGCCTGAAATCCGAGACAATGAGGTCGTCGGCCTCCGGGAACCGTTCCGTGTTTGCAAACTCGGGCCGGTCATCAATGACGGTCAGGTCAAAGCCCACCAGCCTTGCCAGTTGCGCCACAAAGACCGAGACATGGCCTGCCCCGAAAAGAAAGACCCTGGGGTTCAGCCGGATCTTTTCCACAAAAAAGCCGGGCTTTGCCGGATCAGGGGAAACCAGTTCAAAAGAGGCCTTGCCCATGTCCGGCAAAGCGTCAGGGGCAAGACCTATGCCCCCCATGACGGTTCCATCCTCCCTGACCAGCATCCTTGTCCCGGTTTCAAGGGCCGGAACCTTGTCTTGAATGCGGGTCACCAGCCTTACCGTCCGGTTGGCCGTCATCTCCGCGACAAGGGCCTGGAAGAGCGCCAGGGTTTCCCTGTTTTCCGGGAAAAGCGGGTCCAGATAAAGGTCCACCTCGCCGCCGCAGATCATGCCGGCCTCGGCCGCTCCCTGGCCCGTCAGTCGGAAGGGATAGAGGCAGGACATTTTTTCTTTAAACAGCGCCTTGGCCCGGGTCTGGACCTGGTATTCCAGGAGGCCGCCGCCCACGGTTCCGAAAAGCTCCCCGGTTTCCGTGATAATGCACATGGAGCCCACGTCCCTTGGGGTGGAACCGGAACGCCGGATGGTTTTGGCAAGGATGATGTTCTGCCCGGACAGGAGCAATTCGCAGGCCGTCTGGTATATGTTTTTTTTCATGGGGATTCCTTTTCTATGGGTGATTCTGAAGAATTGTTTTTTTGATAACCCCGCCCCTGAGGGAGGTGATGAGGACCCGGGTCAGGCCGGGATTGGCCTTGAGAAGTCCGGCGATACAAAGGCCGGACTCGATTCTGCCGGGGGTGTCGGCCTTGTTGAGAACAAGAACCTGATCCAGGGCTGTGCAGAACCCGGCGGCCTTTTCCAATTCCAGGGCAATGGAGGCTGCCATGGCGGCCTCATCCACGATTTGCCCCAGGCCCAGGCCCGTATTTTTTGAAAAAATGGACGCCCGGTGAACATGGGCCTCGTCCAGGGGAAGTCCCAGGCTGTCCAGCCCGGCCACCAGGACAAGGCAGGTGGTTGACGCAGGGATGACCGGCTCATGAACATCCGTGGCTTTCAGGGGTTTTTGCCGGGAGCCGTCGGCCTCCACCAAGATCCAGTCAAAAAGCCCGGCTTGCCGGAGGGCATCAATGATATCCGGGGAAAAGCCTTCAAGCTTGCCGGAAACAAGATCATGATGCCGCCCTGCTGAAAAATGGGAATGCCGTTTCAGGCCGGCCTTGGATTTTTCGATGAGGTCCGGGGCAGAAGCGGCGGTAATGGTTTCAGGAGAAAGGGTCTTGTCCGGGAAGAAAATTTTGGTGGTGGTGGTGGTCAATACCGTCCCCCCGGCCCTTGAAATTTCCTTTGCCAGGCAAAACATCAGGCTGGTTTTCCCGCCTGCGCCGATAATAGAGATGACGCCTTTAGGGGTTGAACACAGGCTGTTGATCAGTGAAGGGGCCATGTTGTGAAATAAAAAATCTCAGTTCCTTGTCCGGGTTCATTCGTTTGATTGTCCGGTCCTTATAAATCCGTGAACAATTATTCCATAGTTTTTGATTAATTCAAGCTTTAAAAATAATAAACCAGGCAGTCGCCTTAAGGTGACTGCCTGGTTCAGGAGGCAAAATAATTATAAGGTTAAAAGGCTTGTCTTATCCTGCTACATCAACTCCGGTGTCGCACCCGATGGAGTCAAAGGTTTCACATTCAAAATTTGCCGATCTCGTATCGACATGTCCCGATTCTCTTTCTTCTTCGCTTTCAATATAGTTTTCTTCTTTTCTATGGTTCGTCATGGGATTCTCCTTCACTGTTTGTATTCATTCAAACCACTACTTCCTGTTTGTTAGGCATATGATGAGCATGCTCGTATAAGTTGTCAAGAAAAAAGTTTTATAAACCTAACTTTTATGCAAAGATGTTAAAAATCCCTTTGTTTCTTCATGGGTCAGGGTGTTAATTTCCTTGACTTGTTCAAGCCTTAAACGTATCTATGAACAGCAGATCAACCTGCGCAAAGGCTTGTCTGCAAGATGATAATAGCGGATAAAATAAATTTCAGGCACAGGATTTGCTCTGCTTGATGGTAGAAAACATAAAATCAAATAAAAGGTGATCAAAATGACAGAAGCAATTTTTGAGTTTCTCAGCAAAATCGGATTCCACCACCCCGTACACCCCGCCCTAACCCATATCCCCATGGGGATGGTCATGGGCGCTGTCATGTTCAGGATTGTATCCTTTATTCCCAGTCTGAGGTTTTTAGCAAGGACAGGATATCACTGCATTGTTCTGGGCCTTCTGGGCGTATTTCCCACGGTTTTTGCCGGTTATCTGGACTGGCAGCACTCCTTTGGGGGAGAATGGGAATTCCTGATCGTTTTAAAAATGGTGCTGGCCGCATTGTTTACCGTCCTGCTGGCCGTCATCCTCTATATGGATGATCCTGAAACCCCGAAATTTGACCGGGTAACCTTATTCTATTTCCTGGCGGTCCTTCTGGCCATCGGCCTTGGATTCTCAGGCGGAGAACTCAGGTATCCCTCCATGCCGGTATAAATGGGGCATGAACAAAAAAAGGAGAAAATACAGATGAAAAAAAATATCAGGGTAACGGCAGTTCTGGCAATCCTGATGCTGACCCTTCCCTTGACCGCGTGGGCAATGGACTATCAGCATAAAATTGAAGCCGAGGATATCAGTTTTGCCTGGACCATCGAAGGGGATCTCATCCATGTCCGGCTGTCTGCCAAGACCGAAGGCTGGGTAGCCGTCGGCTTTGATCCCGAAGATGTCATGGCCGGGGCCGATATTATCATCGGAATGGTAACGGACGGCCAGGTCAAAATTCAGGATAATTACGGGGATCGAAAAAAAGGACATGCCGCGGATGAAGACCTGGGCGGCAAAAATGATGTTCAAAATCCTGCCGGAACAGAGGAAAACGGGGTCACCACCATTTCCTTTACCCTCCCGCTCAATAGCGGGGACAAATATGACAAGCCCATTCCCGCCGGCGGGACAGGCAAAGTCATGCTGGCCTATGGGGCCGGAAAAGATTCATTCAAAAACCGCCATCCCTATGCGGTGGTCTATGAAATCAATTATAAGACCGGTGAAAGCAAAAAGATCCAGGAATGAAACACCTTATCAGGCTTGAATATGCCGCCCTTTTGATGCTGACAGCCCTTGTTTTTATCTCATCCGGTTGGGCTGAAACAAAGACGGAACAAGGGCAGGCGGCGCCGGTACAAAAAAAACAGGGGGATCAGGATTACAACCCCGGGATAACGACCGAAATCCTTTCCGACAATGACCTTGCCAGCCAGGTTCGGATCGATGAGCAACTGGGAAGCGTGGCGGCCCTGGATGCCGTTTTCAGGGATGAAACCGGCATGGAAATACGGCTGGACTCCCTGTTTGGCAAACCCGTGGTCCTGTTGCCGGTCTCTTTTTCGTGCACTGCCGTGTGCAGTTATCTCCAGGCAGCCCTGGTCAAGGCATTGAACGAGGTGGATCAGGAGCCGGGCAAAGATTTTAACATCATCACCCTGAGCTTTGATGAGAATGAAAACGAGATTGATGCGGCAAACTCCAAGCAGAATTATGCCAACCTTGTCAAACGGGAATTTCCCTCGGAAAAATGGTCCTATCTGACCGGAGACCGGGAAAATATTTTAAAGGTCACCGGCTCCCTGGGATATTATTTTATCAAAAAGGCGGAGCACCTCTATGATCATCCGTCGGCCCTGGTGGTGCTGGCCGGGGACGGGAAAATCATCCGATACCTCCATGGCCCGAATTTCCCTGCCTTTGATCTGGGAATGGCCCTCAATGAAGCCGAACCGGGAACATCCTCCATGAAGAGAAGGGTCCTGTCTTTTTGTTATGGGTATGATCCGGCCGAAAAAACCTATACTCTCAGACTCTTCAGGATTACCGGGACCCTTGCCCTGATGGGCCTTGCCGGGTATATGATCTTTCTCTTATCTCCTTCAAAAAGAAAAGATGAAGACGCCCCCGGCTCCTGACACAGGCGAGCATCCGGTCCCGGCGCCTGACCCCGGACCATAAACGGATCAGGCATTTGTATCTTTTGTCATCCTGCCGTCCGCCTCTGCCGCCATAAACTTGTCCATGTTTTTCTTCATTGGCCCAGGCATCTGCGGCGTCTACTTTGCACAACTGAATATTTCTTTACACAGGTCATGATTGCTGATACGAATTTGATCATCGAAGTAAAAAATGTTTTACTCGGATCTTGTTGGTTTAGCCGGGATAGAAAAACAAAAGGTAGGCAAACCAGGGGGGCATCTTAAAGGAATAAAATGAAGCTGAATGACAATGAGATAAGGGATATCAACCGCCATCTTGAAGCGGGAAAACCCTTGCCGGAAAAATACCGCTTTTTGCTGTTCGAGGACAAGAAAGAAGTTGAACTGGTGTGGAACGGGAAAACCGGTGAGGTCTGCAATGTGGTGTTGCCGTTCCAGATCATCGAGCAGGTGGATGAGCCCAGGGCCGAAGAAAATAGATCAATACAAATGGACCTTTTTGACCGGCACACCGGACGGCAGATCAAGGGCTGGAGCAATAAGCTGATCTGGGGGGATAATAAACTGATCCTGTCGTCCCTTAAGAATGGGCCGATGCGGTCCGAGATTGAAGCCCAGGGCGGAATTAAATTGATCTACATCGACCCACCCTTTGATGTGGGCGCGGATTTTTCCATGGATATTGAAATCGGCGGCGAAACCCTGACCAAAAAGCCCAATATTCTGGAGGAAATCGCCTACCGGGATACCTGGGGCAAAGGGGCGGATTCTTTTATCAGCATGATCTATGAACGGCTGGTGCTGATGCGGGACCTGCTGGCCGAGGACGGCAGTATCTATGTGCATTGTGATTGGCGGGTGAATAGTTATATTCGGTTGGTTTTGGATGAGGTGTTTGGAATTGATAATTTTAGGAATGATATAACTTGGGTCAGATCAACAAATCCTAAAGGCTCTCAACATGTATCTCAAAAATATGATGTTTTTACGGATTCAATTTTTTTCTATACAAAATCTGACAAAACAAAACTGAATATTGACAAGATAAGAGCACCTCTATCGGATGAAGAACTTTTAGAAAAATATAAGTACTCTGACGAAAAGGGGCGTTACTATGATGGTCCCGTTGTGCGGTCAATGTCAATGGGGGCTAGGCCCACAATGGTATATGAATATAAAGGATATACTCCTCCTATATGTGGCTGGAGAATTGTAAAAGAGAAGTTAGAAAAACTTGATCGTGATGGTGATTTAGGGTGGACTAGTAACGGGAATCCTTTTCGAAAATTAAGGCCTTTTGATGATAAAGGCAAACCAGTGGGAAGTTTTTGGAATGATATTTCTTTGTTGAATTCACAGGCAGAAGAAAGGTTAGGTTATCCAACACAAAAGCCTGAGGAGCTTATGGAACGTATGGTTTTAGCATCCTCTGATGAAGATGATCTTGTTGCAGATTTTTTTTGTGGATCGGGAACAATTCCATCTACCGCCGAAAAATTAAACCGCAAATGGATCGCCTCGGATCTCGGCAAATTCGCCATTCACACCACCCGCAAACGCATGATCGGGGTTCAGCGCCAACTCAAAGCTGAGAACAAAAGCTGGCGGGCCTTTGAAATCCTCAATTTGGGAAAATACGAGCGCCAGCACTATATCGGAATCAATCCCGACCTGCGCGAGGAAGAAAAGCAGAAACAGGTACAGGCCAAAGAAAAAGCATTTCTGGAACTGATCCTCCATGCCTACCGGGCCGAAGCCGTCAGCCAGTTCAACTGCTTTCAGGGGAAAAAAGCCGGAAGGCTGGTGGCCGTGGGGCCGGTGAACCTGCCCGTGACCCGGCTGTTTGTGGAAGAAATCATTCTGGAATGCCGTCAAAAGCATCTTACCCGGGTCGATATCCTCGGGTTTGAATTTGAGATGGGGCTGTTTCCCAATATCCAGGAAGAAGCCAAAAGCAAAGGCATTGACCTTGCCATGAAATATATCCCGGCTGATGTCTTTGACAAACGGGCCGTTGAAAAAAATCAGGTTGTGTTTCATGATGTGTCCTTTATCGAAGTCAAACCCATTTTCGGCAAGGGAAAAAACAAACACGGCATTGCCGTTGAGCTGACTGATTTTTCCGTGTTTTATTCCCAGGATGCAGCCGATGCCGATGTAAATCTTGAAAAGAAACATTCCAGGGTGATTGTGGATAAGGGCCGGGTGGTGAAGATCAGCAAAGACAAGGACGGCATTGTGAGCCGGGAGGTGCTGACCAGAACGTGGACGGACTGGATCGACTACTGGGCCGTGGATTTTAATTTTGAATCCAAGCGGGAGATTTTGCGGGTGAAAGATCCTGAGACCGGCGAAATTGAGGAAGTCTGGAGCGGGGATTACGTGTTCGAGAATGACTGGCAGTCTTTCAGAACCCGGAAAGACCGATCCCTGGAACTCAAAAGCGTATTTATGGAATGTATTCCGGGGCGGCGCAAAATTGCCGTGAAAGTGGTGGATATTTTCGGCAATGATACCATGAAAATCATTGAGGTGTCGGTATGAGCAAAACAAAAAAAATGGATGTCCTGTCCAGGCCGGTGACACTGTTTCAACACAGGGATGAGGATTTTATTTCCCTGACCGATATTGCCCGGCACAGGGATGCGGAACGTGGGGATTACATCATCCAGAACTGGATGCGTAACCGCAATACCATTGAGTTCCTGGGCATATGGGAGCAGTTGAATAATTCGGATTTTAATTCCATCGAATTCGATGGAATTAGAAAACAGGCCGGTTTAAATAGTTTTTCTCTGACCCCCAAACGTTGGATAGCCGAGACAGGGGCTGTCGGCATTATTACCAGGACCGGGCGCTATGGCGGAACGTTTGCCCATAAGGATATTGCCTTTGAGTTTGCTTCCTGGGTGTCGGTGGAATTTAAACTCTATCTGATTAAAGAATTTCAGCGCTTAAAAGATGAAGAGCTGAAACAGCTTGGATGGGACATCAAGCGCAATCTCGTAAAAATAAACTATCGCATTCATACCGATGCCGTTAAACGCAACCTGATCCCGCCGGAGCTGTCAAAAAGCCAAATGAATTTTGTATATGCTTCGGAAGCAGATGTCCTCAATGTTGCCCTGTTTGGTAAAACTGCAAAACAATGGCGGGATGAAAATCCCGAGCAAAAAGGAAATATCCGGGACTATGCCAATATTTCACAACTGGTTTGTCTTTCGAACTTGGAAAACCTTAATGCCCTTTTTATTAATGAAGGACTGGTTCAAAAAGAGCGGCTGATAAAATTGAATGCCATTGCGATCCATCAAATGAAACTGCTGATAGCCGATCATGGTATTGAAAAATTAGGAGAAAGCAGATAATGGCATTACATCCTGATTTTCCAGACTCTCCCCATGTTGTCCTTGATCCTGAGGTACGCTGGTTTCCGGCTGATGAAGCCTTCCGGGAATCCTCCTATGAAAAATTATTGCCGCCGCTGGTGCATGAATTGAGAAAAAAAGTGAAAGCATGGCGGGAAACCGGCTATGAAGGGGCAACCCGGACCAGCATCAGTCTTTTGAACTGGTGGTTTCAGCGCGAACATCTCCTGCCCAAATCCGACGGTTCCATGGCGACCTTTCAGTATTATTTTGCCCAGCAGGAAGCGGTTGAGACGGTGATTTATCTTTATGATGTCATCAAGGTCAAAGATAAATATGACCTGTTCCGGTTTGACTCTTCCGGAGAGGTGTCGGCCATTAAGTTTGATGAGTCGTGGCGGCGGTTTGTCATTAAAATGGCCACGGGTTCGGGGAAGACCAAGGTCATGAGCCTGATCCTGGCCTGGTGTTTCTTCCATAAATTATATGAAGAAAATTCTGATTTGGCTCGGAATTTCCTTCTCATTACGCCGAATATCATTGTCCTGGACCGCATCCGGACCGATTTTGACGGGCTCAGGATTTTTTTTGAAGATCCGGTTCTTCCGGATAACGGACATGACGGATACAACTGGCGGGATGATTTTCAGCTCACCCTGCACATTCAGGATGAGGTTAATATTACCCGTAAAACCGGCAATATCTTTTTAACCAATATCCACCGGGTTTATTCAGGCAATGAGGTGGAGCCGTCAGCCGATGATGAAAACACAATGGATTATTTTTTGGGCAAACGGCCGAAGGGGAAAACCACGGATTCCAAGGTCGATCTGGGGGATATTGTCCGGGATATCGATGAACTGGTGGTTTTGAACGATGAGGCCCATCATATCCATGACAACCGGCTGGCCTGGTTCAAATCCATAGAGGACATCCATCACCGGTTGCAACACAAAGACGGTTTTTTATCTCTCCAAGTGGATGTCACGGCAACGCCCAAACATAATAATGGCGCCATCTTTGTGCAGACCATCTCGGATTATCCTCTGGTGGAAGCCATTTCACAAAATGTGGTCAAGCATCCGGTCCTGCCGGACTCAGCCAGCCGCGCCAAATTATCTGAACGGCAAAGTTCCCGGTACACCGAAAAATATGCCGATTATCTGAATCTTGGAATGGAGGAATGGCGCAAGGCCTATAAAGAGCATGAAAAGCTGAACAAAAAGGCCATCCTGTTTGTGATGACCGATGACACAAAAAACTGTGATGATGTGGCTGAGTATCTTGAGGCGACCTATCCTGAACTGAAAGATGCCGTGCTGGTGATTCATACAAAAAACAATGGAGAGATCGCAGAATCAAACACCGGTAAAAAGAAAGAGGAACTTGAAGTTTTAAGAAAGCAGTCCAATGCCATCGATAGTTGGGAGAGCCCTTTCAAAGCAATCGTTTCAGTCCTGATGTTAAAGGAAGGCTGGGATGTGAAAAACGTCACCACCATTGTGGGCCTGCGTGCATATGCCGCCCAGAGTAATATTCTGCCGGAACAGACCCTGGGAAGGGGGTTGCGGAAAATGTACCCCGGCAATTCCGTGGAGGAATATGTCAGTGTGGTCGGTACGGATGCATTCATGGATTTTGTCGAGTCCATCCGGTCCGAGGGCGTGGAACTCGAACGAAGGGCAATGGGTGAAGGCACCAAACCCAAAACACCCATCATTGTCGAAGTGGATCATGAGAATACCCTCAAGGATATGGATCATCTGGATATTGAGCTTCCTGTCCTGACGGCCAGAATTTACCGGGAATATAAAAACCTCTCGGAATTGGACCCCGGACGCTTTGATTTTAAGAAAGCTCCCTACAAAACGTTCAGCGAAGAAGAAAAAAGGCAGATCGTATTCAGGGATATTACAAAGGGTGAGATTAACCATACAACCGTTCTGGATTCGAATCTGGTGACGGATTACCGGGCCGTTATCGGTTATTTTTCCCAGATCATAATGAAGAATTTGCGCCTGGTGAGCGGTTATGATGTGCTGTATGGAAAGGTAAAGGCCTTTGTCCGGGATGATTTGTTTGAGACCAGGGTTGACTTGGACGATTTGAACACCCTCCGGAATCTGTCGGAACTGGAGGCAAGCAAAACCCTGATAGAAATTTTCACAAAAGAGATCAACGCCTTAACGATCCAGGATAAGGGGGATGCAAAGATTTCGGATACTATTAAGCTGAGAAAAACCCGCCCCTTTGTGGCTAAGGAACAAGGTTATATTGTTCCCAGGAAAAGCATTTTCAATAAAATTATCGGGGACAGTCATCTGGAACTTCAATTTGCTGCTTTTCTTGAGGAATGTGAGGATATTGTTTCTTATGTAAAAAATTATCTGGCTGTCCATTTTCAAATCGATTATGTCAAAGCAGATGGCAATATTTCCAATTATTATCCTGATTTTATCATCAAGAGGTCTTCAAATTCGATTGTCATTGCAGAAACCAAGGGGCTTGAAGATCTCGACGTCCCTTTAAAAATGAAAAGACTGCGCGACTGGTGTGTTGACATTAATGCCGCACAGCCCGATATCCGTTATGATTATGTGTTCGTTGATGAAGAAAGTTTCAATCAATATAAACCAAAGAATTTTGATGCATTGATGTCCGGGTTCCGGGAGTATAAAGACTAAGAAACAAAATGGATAGAAAAATGTTAATTGGACAAGGTCGCATTAATCGACTATGACCTCTGTTTTGGTATAGGAATCCAAAATGATCAGCATCAAAAACGCTAAGCATCTTCAAGACTATAAAATCAAAATTGAATTTAACGATGGAAGAATAGGAGAGGTAGATTTAAAAGAAACCATTACCGGCGACCACAGACCGATTTTTAATCAACTCAAGGATATTAACCTGTTTAAAAACTTCAAAGTGGAATTTGATACCTTGATCTGGCCGAATGAGCTGGACATAGCCCCTGAGTATCTGTACTTCCAAACCTTTAAAGATGATTCAAGGTTAAACGAGCAATTTAAAAAATGGGGCTATATCCGTTAGCAGCCGAATTTCAATATTTTCCTTTCTTTAAGACAAATAATGATTGATATTTTCCTTTGATCAAGGAAAATATGGCCCATGAAACAAATACCGGAGATAATTATATCAATTTTTTTGTGGCGATTGCGGCCTTTTAAATCACGGCAATTGGCGATGCCATAGGTGTCTGAGGTGGAAAAATGGACAGGAAAGCAAAGATAAGAGAATATAAGGAAACCCCCCGTTTGATGGGGGTTTATCAGATCAAAAACAGGGTGAATGGAAAGGTGCTGATCGGATCAAGCGTCAATTTGCCGGCCATATTGAACCGTTATCAATCCGAGCTGAAGACGGGCGGTTGCCGTAATGCCGCGTTGCAAAGCGAATGGAAAGAATTCGGTTCCGAAGCCTTTGAATTTAAAGAACTCGAAATCCTTGAACCCGAGGATGATCCGGCATATAACCCTGCCGAAGACCTTCAGGTGCTTGAAGAGCTGTGGGTTGAAAAGCTGAAGCCATTTGAAGAAAAAGGATATAATAAACTGCCGGGAAACAAATGGAAATCAAAATAGATGATTTGTCCGGGCCGGAGATTGCTGCATTTCTGGACGAGCATATCAAAGATATGAAATCGGCTTCACCGCCTGAGAGCAAGCATGCCCTGGATTTAGAGGGGTTGAGAAAACCTGAGATTACCTTCTGGACGGTGTGGGATCAGGGTGAATTAGCCGGTTGCGGGGCATTGAAGGAATTGAATGGGACCCACGCCGAGATCAAATCCATGCGTACCTCACCCTCCTGCAGGGGAAAAGGGGTCGCATCAAGGCTGCTGAACCATATATTGGCGGAGGCCCGGCAGAGGGGGTATGGGCGTTTAAGCCTGGAGACCGGTTCCATGGCCTTTTTTGCACCGGCCCACGCCTTGTATAAAAAGCTCGGGTTTAAACCCTGCAAGCCTTTTTCCACATACACGGAAGACCCCAACAGCCTGTTTATGGAACTGGAATTGTAAATCTGAATGATGAATAAGGATGGAATGCACAGTCCGTCCTGAACCGAGGAGAAGCAAATGGAAATAAAAGACATCCCCTTTCAGGTCTTTGATCTGGAGAACCTGGCGGCCGAGGAACATCCCGGCGTCACGGGGAAGGCCCTCTGGAAAACCGTCAGCCGGGGAAACGTCCGGATCAGGATTGTGGAATATACACCCGGATACCTGGCGGATCACTGGTGTGAAAAAGGCCATGCCGTGTTTGTGTTAAAAGGGGAATTTGAATCCGAACTGAGGGACGGACGAAAATTTACCTTAAAGCCGGGAATGTGCTATCTGGTGGCGGATGATACCGATGCCCACAGGTCTCATACAAAAAACGGGGTAAAACTCTTGATTGTGGATTGATTTTTGCTTTCCCTGATTGAGAATTCGATTTGAAGGAGGGGAAAGAGATGAAAATTACGGACGGTATGAATATCGGTTTATTGAGCAGTGCCCCGGCATTTAAAGTTGATAATGATTTAACGGACGAGTCCTTCTCCGGGTATCTGGAAGAAGAGACGGCCAGGATTGAAGGCATTCTTGCGGATCTGGGCCGGGAAGAAGAACCGGTTACCGGTGATATTGAATCCATTAAAAAGAAGGGGCTGGTGGCCTATATCATGGAACTCCACGAAAAGAGGCTGAGGGAGGAAATTCTGGCATCCATGGGCCTGACCGAGGAAGATCTTGGGAAAATGTCCCCTGAGCAGAGGGCGGCGATTGAAAAAGCCATAACCGAGGAAATTCAAAAACGGATGGCGGCAGAGGCCATGATGGGCAATAAGGAAGACGACGAGGCTGAAAGCCCCAAGCTGGAAGAGATGATGATGCCGATATGTCCTGTTTCCATATTGGAGCTGCATAAATTCGAAACCACTGAATTATCCGCAAAAAGACAGGAGAACGAAGAAGCGTAAATTTTTCCCGGAATAGGAAAAATTTACCGGGTAACGTCCTGTTGGTGGATTCCGGGGTTAAAGGGGCTTTTAAATTTTCTTTTTAAATGATATGAATACCCTGTTTTTTTGAGAATAAAATATTTGATGCCCGGGAGTTTATAAAAATATGCTGAAGGCCTGTGATTTAAAAAAAGGAAATGTTGTTGAAATCAACAACGAGGTATATGTGGTGAAACAGATTGATGTCAGAAGCCCTTCGGCCAGGGGAGCCGTCACTTTGTACAAGGTCAGGTTCACCCATATCCGGACCAAACAGAAATATGAAGACACCTACAAGGGAAATGATCCTTTAAACGAGGTGCTCCTGCAGCGGAAGCCTGTCCAGTATCTATATCCGGACGGGGATTTCCATGTATTTATGGACGGCATGGAATATGCCCAATATATGATCTCGGGCGATATCATTGAAGATGACCTGGTCTGGCTCACAGACGGCATGGAAGGCCTTGTGGGCCTCTTCATCGACGACAATATGGTGGCCCTTGAAATCCCGACCACCCTTGTGTTTGAAATCCGGGAAACGGCCCCCGGCGTCAAAACGGCCAGCGCCACGGCCAGGACCAAGCCCGCCATCCTTTCCAACGGGGTTGAAATCCAGATTCCGGAATATCTGGAAACCGGGGAAATGGTCAAGGTCAATACCGAAACAAGAAAATACATGTCCAGAGCATGATCCGGTTTGTGCCTGAAAAATCTGCTAGAGATTTTCTTCGGCTTTGATAAGGGCGGCAATTCCTTTGTGAAGGTTTTGGAGGATGGCTGTTTCGGTGATGCCGAGCCTTTGGGCGTTGCTGATGTCAAAGACGGCCTCTTCGACTTTCGTTTTTTCGCCCCTGGTTCCCCGGATCTGGAGATGGTATTCCCGGGCCAGGTTGTCGAGGATTTCCCTTTTCCGGTCCAGTTTTTCAAGCCGGATATGGACCCCGGCCCTCATGGCCGTGCCGAGATTGGTGGGGCAGGAGGTGAGGTATCCATAGGTTTTGTCCCAGGCAAAATCCAATCGGGTCTCCAGGACCCGGAGGCTCCGGCAAAGCCGGTAAAAGGCGGCGGAAAGGTCCGAAGTTTTTTCAAGGCTCATGATTCTTAAATGGTCTTCTTCATTGACCCAGACCATGAGCCGCCGGTCCAGGGAAAAAAACACGCCCCGGCCTTCCGGAAAATCGGAATTGATGCCGGCGGCCTCCTGGAACCGGTCCCCCTTTGTAAAGACAAGGATATCGCTTTTGACCGGTTGGGTCTGATTTTCAATATTTTTCAAGCTCACATACGTCCCGCCAAGATCCTCTTTCAACGCACCCAGGGCCTTTATGACGGTTTCTTCCAGTCTCTTCCGGCGCTGCAGGGAGATTTGGGGGGGGAATTCGTAATCTTTTAGATTCCGGGCCACCCTGATCCGGGTGGAAAGGATGTATTTCCCTTCCGGGTCCGCCGGGGGCAGATCCGGCACTGTGAAATCCGATACATGGGCTTCCCCCTCTGGAAAATGGTGGTATTCGTGAATAATGGGATCCAGGACCGGCGAAAAGACCTGGTAGGACTCGGCATCCCCGGCATAGATGCCGATGGTGCTGTCCGGATTTTGGATGCCTGAACGGATGGCCTTTTCAAGGGTAAAACCGGAACGGGTTTTAAGGCGCCGGAGCTGTTGATAAAGATCCGGGCTCAGGTGTTTTTTAACAAGGGCCGGGGAAGTCTCAGGGAAAAGAGCAGCCGTCAAAACCCGTTAACTCTCATAGGAAGAGGCCTGGGACGAAATCCCCCGGGCCAGCAGGGTCTGGATTTTGTCCAGGATCAGGCATTCGGAATGGCAGATGGGAAGCTCGGACCTGTTTTTGCAGCTCAGGCAGGGGCTTTTGGTCAAATACCCGATTTCAAAATCAAATTTATCTCTGTTTACAATTGTTTCCATAACATACCTTTATTATCCGATATGTCGGCCTATATATCAATTTGATCCGGAATCGTCAATATTTGGATTTTGCTTGATTTTTTCGTTGGATGTGAAAAGATAGATTCCAAATCCAACCATTTATCCCAATACAGGAGACCCCCATGCTAAATCGATTCAGCATTAAAGGAAGGATGTATCTGATCATTGTTTCCATTCTGGTGCTTTTTCTGATCATGATCTGGTTTGCCGTTGACAGCAGCAACAGAGCCCGGGATCTGGCCATTGAGAAAACCGGCCGGACCATGCTGGAAGATCAAAAGGACAAACTCAAGGTGGCCACCCATTCCATTGCCCTGGCCATCGGCAGAAGCATTGAAAAAATTCAGGATGAACAAGAAAAAATCAATGCGATCCGTCTGGAGGTGGATGATATCCGGTTTGAGGAAGACAAATCCGGGTATTATTTTGTCTACCGGGATACGACGAATATAGCGCTTCCGCCCAAAAAGGAATTGCAGGGAAAAGATCTGAAGGACACGGCAGATAAGAATGGCGTCTTTTTTGTAAGAGAATTGCGGGATCAGGCCAAAAAAGGAGGAGGGTTTGTAAATTTTGTTTTCCCCAAGCCGGGGGCCGGAGATACTCCCAAGTTAGGCTATGCTGAAATGATTCCCGGAACCGATTTCTGGATCGGCACCGGGGTATATATTGATAATATCGAAACCACCAAGGCAGCCATCACTACGGAAATCAACAGGAACGTCAAAGCGTCCATCATCAGGATGGTCATTATCGCGGGGCTCATCTTTATCGCCATTGCCTCCCTGTGTTTGATCATCGTATGGGGTATCGGCACTTCCCTCAAGGCCATGATCGTCAATTTCGAAGATGTGGCAAAGGGCGAGGGAGACCTGACCAAACGGATCAGCATCCGGTCAAAGGATGAACTGGCCGCCCTGGGGGAATTATTTAATCTGTTCATGGAAAAAATTCAAAATATCATCCGGCAATTGTCAGGGGATGCTCAAAATATTGATGTGAGTTCGACCGAACTGGTTTCCGTGGCCGGGGACATGACCCAAAATGCCAACGGTACGGCCGATATGGCCGGTAAGGTCACGGCGGCTGCCGAGGACATGAGTTCGAATCTGAATTCCGTTGCGGCAGCCATGGAAGAATCTTCAACCAATGCCCATATGGTGGCTTCGGCGGCCGAGGAAATGAATGCCACCATCAATGAAATTGCCAAGAATGCTGAAAACGCCAGGGTCATTTCCGGTAATGCCACTGCCAAAGCCGCTGAGGTTGAAGCCGGTATGTCGGTTTTAAACAAGGCGGCCCAATCCATTGGAAAGGTGACGGATACCATAGCCGAAATTTCCGACCAGACCAACCTTCTGGCCTTGAATGCCACCATAGAGGCGGCCCGGGCAGGGGAGGCCGGAAAAGGATTTGCCGTGGTTGCCAACGAGATCAAGGAACTGGCCAACCAGACCGTCAGGGCCACCAGTGATATCCGAAGCCAGATCGACAATGTTCAAAACAATACCAATTCAACTCTGACGGCCATCCAGGAGGTTTCCGGGGTAATGCGGGATGTCAATGACATTGTCGCCACCATTGCTGCGGCCGTGACCGAGCAATCCGCCGCCACCCAGGAAATCGTCAGCAATATCACAAGCCTCTCCCTGGGTATCCGGGAGGCCAATGAAAACGTCAGCCAGGGATCTGCAGCGGCAGGGAATATCACCCGGGAAATCGGCGGGGTCAATGCGGCCACGGTCCAGATGAAGCAGAGTTCCGACCTTGTCATGCAGAGTGCGAACCGGATGAGTTCCATGGCCGAGGAATTGAAACGGATCGTCCACACCTTTAAGGTGTGACGGATTCCTGCGCCGCGTCATATTTTACCTTGTCAGAAGAAAAAACAAATGATAAGTCAGGGTAATTTTAATGGACCCATAAATGCACAGGAAAGGGTGGAAGACCGTGGCTGAATCAAAATTTGCAGAGTTGAAGGAAAAGGAAAAGGAAACCAGAAAACAGATTGTTGTTGATTCTTCTCTGACCCTTTTTGCAAAAAAACCGTTCTATGAGGTGGGCATGCGGGAGGTTGCCGAAGAAGCAGGGATTTCACCGGCAACCATATACCGGTATTTTGCAAGCCAGGCGGAATTGTTCCATGAAGCCTTTATCCAGGAAATCGACAGGGCCAGTAAAGCCTTCAAGGACATGGTCCAAAAGGAAGAACCGGCCAATATTGAAGAGTTTGCCCTGGCCTTTGTGGATCTTCTCATTGAAAATGAATCCACCTTCCAGATGATGACCTATCTCATGCTGAAAAACGATTTGACAAATCCGGTCATGGGCCGGTTTGATTCCGTGACCAAGATTTTTTTCGACCTTTTTGAACAGCTCCTCATCAAAAACGGGGCAAAACAGGAAAATGTCAGATTGTATGCTCATTCCTTCATTGCCTCCCTTGCCGGGATATTGATGACCTTTAGAAATTATCCCCTGAAAAATAAAAAAGCCGTCCGGGATCATATTCACAAACTGGTCCGGGTGACCTCTTCCCTTTATGCCGATCAACTGATCAAGCACTGAAGGATATAGGGTTTTCCCTTTACCGGCCCCTTTTCTTGACAGCTTTAAAATCCTAACTATAGTAGTACAAAAATCCTGTGACCGGTCGTGTCATCATGAATCAAGAGAAGGAGGCGGGCATATATCATGACGGAACAGATCAAAGAAGCCATTGAGCAGCATCAGTTGCTCATCAGCAGCATTCGAAAAGAAATATCCAAACAGCTTGTGGGCCAGGAAAAATTGATCGACAGCCTCTTGACGGGGCTTTTGACCGGGGGGCATGTTCTCATCGAAGGGGTGCCGGGGCTGGCCAAGACAAGGGCGGTGAAGGCCCTTGCCTCTGCGGTCCAGGCCCAATTCAAGCGCATCCAGTTTACCCCCGACCTTTTGCCGGCCGATCTTACGGGTACGGAAATCTACCGCCCTAAAACCGGGGATTTCGTCACGCGGAAGGGGCCGTTATTCAATAACATCATCCTGGCCGATGAAATCAACCGGGCCCCTTCCAAGGTCCAGTCCGCCCTTCTGGAGGCCATGGAGGAAAAGCAGGTCACCATCGGGGATGAAACCTTTGTCCTGCCGTCTCCCTTCCTGGTCCTGGCCACCCAGAACCCCATCGAACAGGAAGGCACCTACCCCCTTCCCGAGGCCCAGGTGGACCGGTTTATGCTGAAAGTTCTCGTGGATTATCCGGACAAGGCCCAGGAGTTGGAAATCCTTAAAAAAACCAGCTTTTCCGATCCGGAACTCATCCGGCCGGTCATCAACTGCGATGAGCTTTCATCCATGAGCAGGCTCATGGATGAGATTTATGTGGATGAAAAACTCAAAGAATATATTGTGAACCTGGTCTCCGCCACCCGTGATCCAAAGGCTTACGGCATGGACACGGCCGGTTATATCCAGTACGGGGCTTCGCCCAGGGCTACCATCTTCCTGGCCAGGGCGGCCCGGGTCAATGCCTTTTTAGCGGGCCGGGGTTACGTGACCCCCCAGGATATCAAACAGGTGGGCCCCGACGTATTGCGGCACAGGATCATTCTGAGCTTTGAGGCCGAGGCCGAAGAGGTCTCCTGCGAGGATATCGTCCGGACCCTTTTTGATTCCGTTGAAGTGCCCTAGAGAAAAGGTGTGAAATGATTCCGGCCCATATCATCCAAAAGATCCGGCGGATTCACATCAAATCCGGCCGCACCGTCAATACGATCATGGCAGGACAGTACCGGTCCGTATTCCGGGGTTCGGGCATTGAGTTTGAAGAAGTCCGGGAATACTCTCCGGGCGATGAGGTCAAGAATATCGACTGGAAGGTGTCGGCAAGGCTTGGAAAACCCTTTGTCAAGCTTTACCGGGAAGAGCGGGAAAGCATTGTCATGCTTCTGATCGATATGAGCGCTTCCCTGAAATTCGGAACCTTCCACGGCCCGGCCCTTGAACGGGTGGCAGAAACGGCATCGGTCCTGGCCTTTAACGCTGTTAAAAACAATGACAAGGTCGGGGCCGTATTTTTTACGGACCGGGTGGAAAAATACATCCCGCCTAAAAAAGGCAGCAGCCATGTCTGGCGGGTCATCAAGGAAATCTTCACCTTTTCGCCCCGGGGCAGGGGGACCGATATCAGCGGGGCCCTGGACTATCTGGCGAAAATTTCCAAGAAACGGTCCTTTGTCTTTATCCTGTCGGATTTTCTGGATGAGGGATACCTGAAAAGCCTTCGGACCCTGCGGCGGCGTCACGAGCCCATAGGCGTGATGATTTATGACAAAGGCGGGTTTGAACTGCCGTTCAAGGGTATGGTCACCCTTTCCGATTTTGAAACGTCACGGCAGACGGTGCTGGACGGGTTCAGCCGGGAAACGAGAAAAGCGTTCAGGGCGGCAAGCGAGGCCGGCCGAAGGAAAACCCTGGATCTTTTTTCCCAGGCCAAAACGGATATGATCGAACTTGAAACCGGGGCTTCGGTTTCCGATACCCTGCAACGCTATTTCAGGCAAAGGGAGAGGCGGATCAGGTAAATGCAGGGGTTCCACGACATAAGGCCGCCGGTTCCCGTGGGATTTGATCCCATGATGGTGAAGCTTTTCCTGATCCTTTTGGGGGTCCTTTTATTGGCAGGGATTCTTTTCTTTCTGATCCAAAAATGGCGGAAAAACAGAAAAGGGGTTAAGAATATTGAGGCCGTTGTCCTGCCGCTTTCCCCCTTTGAAGAGGCGTCAAAAGAACTGGATTCCCTTGCCCAAAGGCCCATGGAGGACCCAAGGCTTTTTTATTTTGATCTGACCCTGGTGCTCAAACGGTATATGGGCCGGACCTTCGGCTTCAATGCCGTGGAAATGACGTCCGAGGAATTGATCCGGGAAATGACCCGGCTCCGTCTTGAACAAGCGGTCAGAAAAGAGATCGCCCAGTTCCAGGTCCTATCCGACCCCTATAAATATGCCGGGGTTCTGCCTGAGACGGCCCTGGTGAAAAAGGACATGGGCCTGGTCCGGCAGATTCTTTCAAAGATTGAAGAAAGCTTCATAGAAAGAAAGCAGGCGGAAAAGACGAAAGAAAAGGAGGTCTCCTAATGTTCAGGTTTGCCTCTCCTTTATATCTCGTCTTTTTTTGGGTCTTGTTTCTCATTCTTTTTTTCAGAAGAAAAAGGCAGGGGGCTCATCTCCGGATGCCCAGCCTTGGGGGGATGGAGACGGTTCCCCCATCGGTCATGGTCCGGGTTTCAAGATTTTTGCCCCTTTTAAAAATCCTGGCCCTGGCCCTCCTGATTCTGGCCCTGGCCCGGCCCCAGTGGGGGGACAGGAAAATCAACGTCACCACCGAAGGGGTAAACATTATCCTGGCCCTGGATCTTTCCGAATCCATGAAGGCCCTGGATTTTAAAAAGGACGGCAAACTGGTGACCCGGCTGGAGGCTGTGAAATCCGTGGTCCGGGATTTTATCCTGAAACGGGAAGGGGACAGGATCGGCATGGTGGTTTTTGGTTCCAATGCCTTTACCCAGTTGCCCCTGACCCGGGATTACCATACCATTGCCTTTATCCTGGACCGGCTGGAAATCGGGGCGGCGGGGCCCAGAACCGCCATCGGCGATGCCATCGGCATTTCCCTGAAACGCCTGGAAGATATTGAAAGCAAATCCAATCTCATCATCCTTTTAACGGACGGGAAGAGCAATTCAGGCGAACTGGCCTGGCAGGATGCCGTCAAAATCGCGGCCGGCCGCGGGGTGAAAATCCATACCATCGGCATAGGTACGGATGGCGAAGCTCCCTTTCTGGTGGACGGGTTTTTCGGCAAGCGCTATGTGTACCAGCGGGTGGAAATGGACATGGAGGCTTTGAAAACCATAGCCAAGGAAACCAGGGGCAGTTTTTTTGAAGCCGCAGACCTGGAATCCCTTGAAAAAATTTACGCCATGATCGACAGCCTTGAAAAAACAAAGGTGGAAGCGGAGAAATGGGTGGAATACGAGGAACTGTATCCGGAGGTCCTGGCGGCCGGGCTGATCGTTTTTTTTTCCTATATCCTTTTGAGCAATACCAGATTTTTAAGGATACCCTGATATGAAATTCACCCACCCCTATCTTTTGAATCTCTTATGGGCGCTGATTCCGTTTTTCGGCATCATGGCCTACGGCATCCTGGAACGAAAGAAAATTTTGTCCCGGTTTGCCGAAGCCGGAATGTTTGACGCGATTATTCCGGAATATGATCCCCGCCGTCGGTGGATCAAGGCTGCCCTGATCACCCTGGCCGCAGGATGCATGGTGGTGGCCCTGGCCGGTCCCCAATGGGGGTACAGATGGGAGACCGTCAATGAAAAAGGGGTGGACCTCATGATTGCCCTGGACTGCTCCAAGAGCATGCTGGCCGGGGATATCCAGCCCGACCGGCTGGAACGGGCCAAACGGGAGATTGTCGATCTTTTGCGCATGATGAAATCCGACCGGGCAGGGCTGGTGGCCTTTTCCGGGAGAGCCGTGCTCCAATGCCCCCTGACCCTGGACCATGAGGCCTTTCATATTTTTCTCAAGGCCTTGACGCCGGGATTTCTGCCCGTGGGCGGCACCAACCTTTCCGAAGCCCTGAAAACAGCTTATGACGGCTTTGAGAAAGAATCCGACACGGAAAAAGCCGTGATTCTCATCACCGACGGCGAAAATACCGAAGGCGATGCCGAAGAGACGGCCAAAACCATGGCCAAGGAGGGCATCCGTATTTTTTGTATCGGTGTGGGCGGCTCCGAGGGCGCTCCCATCCCCGATGATAACGGCGGTTTTAAAAAAGACGCCTCGGGCAATATCGTCCTTTCGAAGGTGGATGAAAAGGGCCTTGAAAAACTGGCAGCCCTGACAAATGGGGCCTATGTCCGGTCCGTGGCCGGGGATATGGACCTGGATCTGATTTATAAAGACAAAATCCGGGGAGAAATGGAGGGCAAGACCCTGACCTCGGGGCGACAGAAGGTTTGGGACAACCGGTTCCAATGGTTTTTATTTCCCGGTCTCATCCTGCTCCTGGCGGAATCCATGATAGGGCCCGGCAGGAGATCCTTAAACGCCACCCTTATCATCCCGGCCCTGGGCCTGGCCCTTTGGGGGGTTCCCCTGGGCACGGCCCAGGCCGGGATTTTTTCTTCTCCCGTGGGAAAGGGCATCACGGCCTATGAGGCAAAAGATTACACAGAAGCCAAAAAACAGTTTATTGAGGCCCAGATAGAAAACCCCGACGACAAACGGCTCTATTATAATATCGGGACCGCCGCCTATATGAATAAGGAATACGAGGAGGCCCTGGGCCTGTTTGCAAAGGCCCTGGATACAGAAGATGCCGGTCTGCGCCACAATGCCTGGTTCAATCTCGGCAATACCCATTTCCAGATGGGGAATATGGACGAGGCCATCAAAGAATATGAAGCGGTTTTAAAAGAATTTCCCGATGACCAAGAGGCAAGAGAAAACCTGGAACTGGCCCGGCAGAAAAAACAGGAAGAGAAACAGGAAGAGAAACAGGAAGAGAAACAGGAAGAGAAACAGGATCAGGATCAGAACAAGGACAAACCGGAGGATCAGGAGAATAAGGCCCCCCAGGATGAAAAACAAGGGGACAAAGATCAGAAAGATGATTCCGGCAAAGATCAGGGCAGGGACCCGGAGGAAGGACAGGATCAACAGGATAAGGGGCAAGACCAGGGAAAACCTTCGACCCCTCCTGAGCCGGGCCGGGAGAACCCTCAACACAATGAAGGTTCTGAACCCCAGGCTCAGAGCGGTCAGGAGCAGCAGGCCGGGGAAAGCCTTGAGAATATGCTGAATCGGCTGGAAGACAAGCCGGGCAGCGCCATGATCCCATTTTTGCAGGAGGGCGCCGTTGAAAAAGACTGGTAGGCATATGATACTTCATTCATTTATTTTTACGGCCCTGTTATTGCTGTTGGTCATACCGGCCCAGGGCTTCGAGGTCACAGCCAGGGTGGACAAGAACAGGATCACTCCGGAGGATTCGGTTCTGCTCCGGATTGAGGTCAACGGCGGCAAGGCTGATCCGGATCTTTCCGGGGTCACGGATTTTAAGGTGACCCCCCGGGGAACCTCGTCTTCCTATCAGTTTATCAATGGTAAATCCCAAAGCACGGCTTCTTATCAATTCATCCTGACCCCCTTGAAAGAGGGGGCGCTTAAGATCCCTTCCATAAAGGTGATCCGGGATGGGGAAACCGTTTTTACCCAAGAAATCCTCATCACGGTATCGGAAGAAAAGGCTTCTCCCGATGAGGTGAAAGCCCTTTTTGCCCGGGCTGAAATTTCAGATGAAAAACTTTTCATGGGACAGCCGGGGATCTATTCCCTGAAATTTTTCACCTCAAAACGCATATCCGATCCCAAATTTGAAAATTCGCCCGGATTTAAGGGATTTTCCGTAAAACCCGTTGAAAAAGAGAATACCTATACCCAGACCCTTAACGGGATTCTCTTCCAGGTGATCCAGGTGGATTATGTGCTTTTTCCGACGGCGCCCGGCGCCTTTACCATTGATCCGGCCGTACTCGTGGCCAATGTCATGGTCAAATCAGACCGGAATTCCGGGATGCCTTCTTTTTTCAATGATCCGTTTTTCTCATCGGACGGGTTTAAGCCCGTCCGGGTAAGGTCCAACCCGGTCACCATTGAGGTTGCGCCCCTGCCGGCCTACCAGGGGACGAACCCTTTTTCGGGCCTTGTGGGAAGGTTCAGCATTGAGGCGGCCATGGATAAAACAAGTCTCAAGGCCGGGGAGTCGGCCACCCTGACCCTCACCCTATCCGGATCAGGCAATATCATGGATGCAAATCTCCCTGCCATGGATCTGGACCCGAATTTCAAGGTCTATGACGACAACCCGGTGGAGACCCTGAACCTGACGGAAAAAGGATACGAGGGTGAAAAAATCTTTAAAAAAGCCCTGGTGCCGGTGAATCCGGGCCATTATAAGATTCCGTCCGTTGTCCTTGTTTATTTTGATGCAGAGGAACAAGCCTACAAAGAGGTTTCAACCCCTGAAATTCCCCTGGCCGTTACCCCGTCCGGAGAGGTTCATACGGCTGAAACCGCCGATACCAAGGTTTCCGGAACCCCCCCCGTGGTCAAAGAAGAGGTGGGCCTCATCAATCAGGATATTTTTGATATCAAAGAAGGGCTTGAGGTCTTAACTCCCTATCAGGACCTGGGACCCCTTGCCTTTGTCGTTCTGATACTGGTTCCGGCCGTTTTGTTTTCAGGGGTAACCGCCTTTGTCCGTATCCGGAAAAAAGAGGATTCCACTGAAATGATCATGCAGAAAAAGGCCGGACTCCATTTGGCCCAGGCCGGGAAACTGGACGTGAATGACGATGCATTTTTAAGTCGGCTTTATTCGTCCCTGGTGGCCGGGGTCCTGGCCAAGGCCCGCAAAAAAGGGGAAACCCTGACCCTTGAAGAGGCCGGGGCCATCTTAACGCAAACCGGGGCGGACAAAGACCTCATGGATACAGTGGCCGGTCTTCTGGAGAAAATAGAATCTGCACGGTTCGGCAAAAGAAAGATAGATGAGGCGGAGGGGAAAACCCTGTTGTCGGAGGTGGGCCGGGTCCTCCGGATGCTCTGCCTGGCCTTCCTGTGTTTCGGGGCATTTTCGTTTTCCGGGCAACGGGCTCTGGCCGATTCCGGCGCCGGCTTCATCGATGCCGTCCGGCAGTATAAGGCCGGAAATTTCAGTGAGGCGGCAAAGGCCTTTGAATCTCTTGCCGCAGGCCCCGTCAAAAACCCCCATCTCTATTACAATACCGGGAATGCCTATCTCAAAGCCGGTGATTTGGGCCGGGCCGTTTTATGGTATGAAAGGGCAAAGACCCTTATTCCCAATGACCCGGACCTGATCTTTAACCTGGATTATGCCGGGGACCAGGTCAAGGATAAAACAGAACCCTCCCCGGAGATTACAGAGATCCTGGTTTTCTGGGACGAGCTTTTCCCGGCAAAAACCCTTCAGATCGCTGCTGTTTTCTTCTCCTTTGTTTTTTTCGCCTGGGCCTCGCTCCGGGTTATCCGGAACAGGAAAATTTTTTCAGGAACCGGCATGGTTATGTGCACGGCATTTGTCCTGATAACTATGATGACGGCGGTTCTTTATTATCAAAGGGCTTTTTGTCCCAAGGCGGTGATTGTTCAGGAAGAGGTTGCTGTCCGGGCAGGGACCACGGACACGGCCACCGTATTGTTCAGTCTTCATGCCGGGACAAAGGTAAGGGTTGAAGACCGGCGTGAGGGATATCTGAAAATCCGGTTTTCCAAGGACCGGATCGGCTGGGTGAAAACAGTGGACGCGATTGTGATTTAAGCGTAGGATTAATCTGCTCTCATTTCCTGGAAGATTGTGAAATACCCTTCTGCAAGATAGGAAAAGATATGAAAAAGGACCTGACTCCTTCAGAGATACCGATTAAGGCCGGATATAGAAGCAGTATACGTCTGCTGTTGACCCTCTGTTTGATTCTTTTTCTGTCCGGCGCCATTTCCATTTTTTTGATTTACTGGCGGCTGCAAAATCATGCCTTGAAGGAAGCACAGGAAAAAGCCATGATTCTTCTGGATCGAAATATGGCAGTCCACACCTATTTTTCCCACCAGTTAAAACCGGCCCTGTTTAAAAAAATGGAGTCCATTCTGGATAACCGGTATTTTGAACCGGCCTGGATGTCTTCCACCTATGCGGTCAGGGAAATCGATACGTATTATCAAGCGATTGCCAAAAAAGACTATTATTATAAAGAATGCGCCATTAACGCCCGAAGCCCGGAAAACGAGGCAGATGAATTCGAGCGGCTGTTCATTGAGAAATTAAACAGCACGACCGGCCCGGATGAATTTGCAACGGAAAGAACCATTGACGGGGAACCGTTTTTTGTGGTTCTGCGGCGGGGTGAAACCATGGAGAAAAGCTGCCTTCGTTGTCACAGCACTCCTGTTGAAGCCCCCGGGGAAATGGTGGACCAGTACGGGCCGGACCGAAGTTTCAACCGGTTCGAGGGAGAGGTGGTTTCTGCTGTTTCCATCCGGATTCCCCTTAATCAGACCTATTCGGAAATCCATCGGCTTATTTTTGATCTGTCCCTTGTTTTTGTTGCTACCTTGCTGGCGGTTTTCAGCGTGGCAGCCCTATTGAGCAAACGCTGGGTTTTTGATCCCCTGGGCGTCATCCGCTTAAAGGCCGCAGAGATTTCCAAAAACCCGGAATCTCTTGGAGATCGGATTGAATTGCCCCCAAGTTCGGAATTGGCTGAACTGACCCAGGCCTTTAACCTGATGTCCTTTCGTTTGAAAAAAGAGAGAGATGGGCTTGAAAACAGGGTGGCCGAGCGAACCCGGGAATTGCATCAGATGAATGCGAAATTAAGGGAGGAAGGAGAAGAGCGTCAAAAAGTCATATCCGAACTTCAGACGGCCCTGGCCGAGGTCAGAACTTTGAGAGGCATCCTGCCGATCTGTTCCCACTGCAAGAAGATCCGGGACGACAACGGATATTGGAATATGCTCGAGTCCTATATTCACAAGCATTCCGAGGCTGATTTCAGTCACGGCATCTGTCCGGAATGCGCCAAAAAATATTATCCGGATCTGGATATTTATGGGGACTCGCCCTGAGACCTTAATATCTCCTGAACAGGACCACCCCGGCAATGATCAGTGCAATGCCGGCCAGACGATGCCAGTTAAAGGATTGGACCTGGACGCCCAAAAGGCCGTAATGATCCAAAAAGACCGCCATGATGAGCTGGCCCGCCACCACCAGGCCAAAGGTGAGGGCGGCCCCGAGCCTCGGGGTGACAATGATGACGGCCGTCACATAAAAAGCGCCCAGGAGCCCGGCCCCCCATACGGCCCAGTTCATGGTGGAAGCTCCCCGGATTGCGGCAAAATTCATCCGGGTGACCAGGGCATAAAAAAACAGACCCAGGGTTCCCACGATAAAGGAGATCAGGGCCGCATACACAGGATCTCCAACGGCCCGCCCCATTTTTCCGTTCAAACCGGCCTGAAGAGGGGCCAGCATCCCGGCCATAAGGGCGGTTAACACCAATATCAGTTTCATCGGCAACAGCCTCCATGTTGAATTGACTCCGGAACGATAGCACATTGGCTGGTTTTTTTACATATTTATATCAGGCCCCGGCCGGTATGGGCGAATCAGAATATGTGAAAATTAATTTGCCAGTCCGGCTGATCTGTTGTAGTCTCAGGCAAATATGTAACCAAGAGGGGTGAACCATGACAAAAAAAGTTCTGGTGCCGGTGGCCCAGGGCACCGAGGAAATGGAAGCCGTTACGATTATTGATGTTCTGCGAAGGGCCGGGGCCGAGGTCATCATTGCATCGGTGGACACATTGACCATCACGGCCTCCCGGGGTCTTGAATTTAAAGCGGACCGGCTCATCAAAGACTGTATGGATGAAGACTTTGACCTGATTGTCTTGCCCGGCGGGATACCGGGAGCAGATAATCTCAAAGCCTCAAAGGATCTTGAGACGCTTTTGAAACGCCAGGCCAAAGAGAAAAAATATTATGCCGCCATCTGCGCTTCCCCGGCGGTGGTCCTTCATCCCTACGGCCTGGTCACGCCGGGCAAGGTCACCTGCCATCCCGGATTTGCTGGCCGGATAGACCAGGGCAATGTTCTTTCATCCCCAGTGGTTGTGGACAAAAACTGCATTACCGGCCGGGGAGCCGGTGCAGCCTGCGAATTCGCCCTGAGCCTGGTGACCCTTCTGTATTCTGAGCAAAAGAAACAAGCCGTCATGCAGGGGCTTGCGCTGCCGCCGGATTAATTACAACCATGCCTGAGGCGGATTTTAACTGGGAACCCTTCCTGGCCCGGCATCGGGAAGCGATCGTTTCCGAGTGGCGGGACAGACTGAAGACGGAGGTGTCCGAGCAATATGCCCGCAGGCCCCTGGACGAGCTGGCCGTGACCACGGGCGAGGCCTGTGATTCCTTCTGCCGCATGATTGCCGGGAACGACTATGCCCCCATTAACGAATTTATCAATGAAATCACCCGGATCAGGCTGAAAGAAGGGTTTGCCCTGCAGGATGTCCAGAAGGCTTTTGAGCTTTACCGTCAGATCATCATCCCCATTCTGGTAAGAGAATCGCCAAGAAAATTCCTTTGCAGGAATATCGAGGCCCTCAATACCTGCCTGGCCTATACCATTCACCGGTTCAGCTATCATTTTCAGAAAATGCATGAACAATATCTGAAAGAATATGCAGGCCGGCTTGAAAAGGATGTGTTCGAGAGAACGACGGAACTCAAGGAATCCGAACTCAAATACAAAACCCTGGTGGAAGACATCAGCGACGGGTATCTAGTCCTGTATCACGATAAGATCGCCTTTATCAACCCGGCCTTCTGCAGGATGCACGGGTATCTGGAAAAAGTTCCCACAAATTCTTTTTTGTTTTTTGTGGCTGAGGAAGACAGGGAAAAAGTTCGGAACATCATCACCCAGGCCATTAAAAAGGAAACCGAGCCCGAAGCCTTTGAATATCTCCGGGTGACCCGGACCGGAGAGCGTTTGCCCACGGAAATTAATTTCCGGCCCTCCCGGTTTGAAGGCCGGGAGAATAATCTCTGTATTGTCAGAGATATCACCAAACGGGTGGAAATGGAAAAAAAGAGCCGGGAAATAGAGCGCATGGCCTATATCGGGAAATTGACCGCCTCCCTTTCCCATGAGATCCGAAACCCCCTGTCTTCGGTTAAAATGAACCTCCAGATCCTGGGCAAGAACCATCGTTTTCAGGGTAACGACAAAAAACGCCTGGATATTTCGGAAAGGGAAATCAAGCGCCTGGAAGGAATTCTCCAGGAACTCCTGGATTTTGCAAAACCGGTCTCTTTGCAGCTTTCCGGAATTGATCTCAACGAGATCATCTATTCCTGCGCCGATCTTCTGGAAGTTAAATTCAATAAGCGGCAGATTCAGTGCGATATCGATGTGGATAAGGCCTTGCCCTGTTTTCCGGCAGACAAGGGAAAGATCGAACAGGTGGTCATCAATCTCTTGCTGAACGCCCTGGATTCCATTGAGGATGAAGGCCGGATAAGGGTCTCAACAAAAAAAAGAAGTCAAAAAGGGGAAAGATATGCCGTGATCCGGGTTGAGGATGACGGCAAAGGCATTTCAAAGGAATTGTTGCCCCAGATTTTTGAACCCTTTTATACCACCAAAACAACGGGCACAGGTCTCGGGCTTTCCAATGTGAAGCAGATCGCCACGGCCCACGGGGGAAGCGTAAGGGTGGCGGATTCAAAAAATAAAGGGGCGGCCTTTGAAGTGTTTCTGCCCCTGGGAGAATCCAATGGGTGATATTCTGGTGGTGGATGACGAACAGGCCATCCGCGAGTCCATAGCCATGTTCCTGTCGGAAAAAGGGCACAGGGTTCACACGGCCGACACGGTCGCGGCCTCCCTCACGGCTTTTGAATCATTAAGGCCTTGTGTGGTGATCCTGGATATCCGGCTTCCCGACGGCAACGGCCTGGACGCCCTGGCCAGGATGCGGTCGATTTACCCTCTCAGCAAAATCATCATGATTACGGCTTTCCAGGATATGGAAACCACCATTGAGGCCATGAAAAGAGGGGCCTATGATTATATTCATAAACCCCTGGATGCGGATGAACTTGAAAAAACCACGGCAGACGCGGTTGAGAGCTTTCATGAAGATTTCAGAGCCATGGAAAAGGACCATGGTCGGCCTTCCTATGCAGACAGCGGGATTGTGGGGAAAAGCCGGGCCATGAAAGACATCTATAAAATGATCGGCATGGTCTGTCAGAACCGGGCCGCCGTATTGATTACCGGTGAGACCGGAACCGGAAAGGAGCTGGCGGCAAGGCGGATCCACCTGAGCAGTCCCTTCTGTAAAAAGCCCTTTGTCACCTTTGATTGTTCAGCCGTGGTGGACACCCTTCTTGAAAGCGAATTGTTCGGCCATACCAAGGGGGCCTTTACCGGAGCCGTCAGTTCACGGCCGGGCAAGATTGAACTGGCCGGGGACGGGACCCTTTTTCTGGATGAGATCGGGGAATTGCCCCTGAACCTCCAGGGAAAGCTTCTCGGATTCCTGGAGCGGAAACAGTATATGCGGGTGGGTGGAGAAACCCTTCAGCAGTCCCGGTGCCGGGTCATTGCCGCCACCAACCGGGACCTGGCCAAAATGGTCAGGGAAAAAACCTTTAGATCGGATCTGTATTACCGTCTCAAGGTGGTTAGCATCCTGATGCCGCCCCTGCGGCAGCGCCTCTCCGACATTGACGATCTCACGGCCCATTTCATCCGGAAAGCGGCCCATGATCTCGGGGTTAAACAGATGACCCTCCAGGAGGGTGCCCTGGAAAGGCTCAAAAGCCACCCCTGGACCGGAAATGTCAGGGAACTGGAAAATATTATCGTGGCCGCCGCTGTCCGGTCCCGGGGGAGCATGATTCATCTGGATACCCTGGAATCCATTTTGTCCCTTTACCCGGTTGATACCGAAGGCCTTGTCCATGACAGATCCCTTTCCGGGGTTGAAAGCCGGCATATCTTCAATATCCTCGAATCGGTGAAATGGAACCGGACAAGGGCAGTGGAAATTTTAAAAATTTCCCTGCCCACCCTGAGAAAAAAAATTCTGAAATATCATCTTTCACCGCCTGAAAAATGAAAGGATCTTTTCATGCCTGAAAGATTCTTTCAGGCGGTTTGTTCTCTTTTGGATTTCTTTTAAATCGCAACATCATCGTTCGCCTAAGTCCTCCCTGTTATTTGACCTTGTTTGACGCCCGGCACGGGAATTGCTCTATAAGAAGCCCAAGAAACGGAAGCCCAGGGAAGCTTCATGGGCAAATGAGTCGGTCAATTTGGTTTTTTAACACAAAAGGAGAAAATGAATGGCGTCGAATGCAAGTAAAGGGAAAAATGCGGTCTTTTTATTCGTGTTTCTGGTTCTCACTGTGTTGTGCTGGTGCCCTATCGGGTATGGAAGCTATGGGGAAGTCGGGTTGATCATGAGCATGCCCTCCTGGGCCTTTATCCTGTTGCTGATAGGGGCTGTTCTTTTCGTGATTGAATGGGGGTTTCTGTTTTTTTCAGACCTGGCGCTTTATGATGAAGACCTTCAGCCCATTATGGATGAACTTTTAAAAACAATTGAGCAGGAAACTATCAAGGAGGTGAATTAATATGCTGGCTGCCGTCATTATTACCGGGATCTGCCTGGTATCGGTTTTTATCAGTTATCTGGCCTTTAGCAAGGGATTTACAAAAAATGCGGATGATTATTTTACGGCCGGTTCCAGCCTCGGCTATTTTATTTTGATCTTCAGCCTCCTGGCATCTTTCCTGAGCGCTTTTTCCATGTTCGGCATGGCCGGGTTCGGATACCGCCTGGGCTTTGGCAGTCTCTATGTGCTGACCGCCAATCTGGTGCCCCTGGGGTTTTTATGGTATTATATGCACAAAAAGACCTTTCTCCTGGGACGGGCCAGAAAATGGATGTCCATGGGCGCGCCCTTTGGCGAGCGGTACGGTACTCCCATGAAAATTATCCTGGTCCTGGTGGTACTGGTCTCTTCCATTCCCTATGTGGTGGCCCAGATCCAGGGCATCGGGGTCATGTTGGAAACCATGACCGAAGGCCTGATTTCCTATCGTGTGGGTCTGTTTTTTGTTCCCCTATTCATTGCCCTATACCTGATGATGGGCGGTATGAAAGGGGCGGCCTGGATCAATGCAGCCCAGGGCGTGTTTTTTTCCATCATGGTTTTTATTCTCTTCTTTTTTGTCATGATGAAAAACGGCGGCTTTGCCGCCACCATGGACCAGGTCCTGGCGAAACATCCTACCCTGTTCCAGATCGGCTGGTCAGGAGGTAAGGTCTGGAGTTATCCCATGATTTTCGGCATGGCCTCGGCCATGTGCCTGGGCTGCGTCTGCTTTCCCCAGCCCTATATGCACGCCTATGCCAGCCGCTCCGTACGAGGGCTCAAAGCCATGTTCCTTTCCTTTGGCGGAATCTGCCTGGTGGTCATCACCCTGCCCACCATCATCGGCATTGCCGGTACCCTCATTGTTCCAGGACTGAAAGGGGTGGAGGCGGATAAAATATTCGGGCTGGTGGCTTCGGCCACCATGCCGGACTGGCTGGCGGCCCTGGCCGTATCCGGAGGGTTTGCCGCCGCCATGTCCACGGTCAACGGCCTTGTTTTCGGAAACGCCACCAATATTTCCGTGGATATCATCAAAACCCTGAGACCTCAAACCAAGCCCCTGGAGCTGATTTTCCTGGCCAGACTCTGGGTGGCCCTGATCATGGCGGCCTGCGTGGTCATTGCCTGGAATCCCAAGACCCCTGTGGCGGAGCTTTCCGTCATTGCCTTTGGAACCGTTGCCGTGACCTTTTTCGCTCTCTGGGGAGCCTATTACTGGAAACGGGCCACGGCAACCGGGGCAATTTTATCCACCCTCGTGGGGGTTTCCATGAATATCGCCTTTTTTGTCGCGGGCGGCAAAAATATGGTCCTTTTTCCCCAGGCGTCCCTGTTTCAATTGAACGGATTCCTGGCTTCGTTTATCATTGCCGGTATGGTGTTTTTTGTGGGTTCGTTCCTGACCTCACCCGGTAAAACAGAAGAAAAGAGTCTCGGGTTGTTTTTTCACCCGGTTCTCAGCAAATAAACCATCAGGAGGAGATCAATCATGAAACTGGATATTATGGAATTAGAATATTTTAACGCGGCTGATTATTTTGTGGATCGCCATATCCGCGAGGGACGGGAAAACAAGATTGCCGTTCTGTGCGAGGACCGGAACATGACCTATGGGCAACTGGCCAAAGAGGTCAACCGCTTCGGCAATGCCCTGTTATCCTTCGGGATGCGGATGGGGGACCGGGTGGCCATGCTCATGCCGGACATGGAATATTATCCCGTGGTGTTCTTCGGCTCCATCAAGGCCGGCGCCGTTCCCATCTGTCTCAACACCCTGATGCGGCCCAAGGATTACCTGTATTTTCTCAACGACAGCCGGGCCAGGGTCCTGGTGGTGGATGACAGCCTCTATGCCAATATTGAAGAGATCAAAGATGAATTAAAATTTTTGGAGCAGATCGTCCTGATCAACGGAACCCGCCAGGAAACCAGGATCTATGTGGATTTTACCGCTTCGGCTTCCGACATCCTTGAACCGGCTCCCACCAGCCCTGATGACGCCTGCTTCTGGCTCTACAGCTCCGGCTCCACCGGAAAACCCAAGGGCACGGTTCACTTACAGCACGATATGCTGTTCAGCTTGGAAACTTATGGAAAACAGGTGCTGAAAGTCCGGGAGAACGATGTCTGTTTTTCCGCGGCCAAACTCTTTTTCGCCTACGGCCTGGGCAACGGAATTTATTTTCCCTTCGGAGTCGGCGCCACCACTGTGCTGATGCCGGAACGCCCGACCCCGGAATCCGTCTACAGGACCATTGCCCTGCACCGGCCCACCCTGTATTTCGGCGTGCCCACCCTTTACGGCGCCATGCTGGCGGCCGATGAAGGGCGGATGGACGGGGTCCGGCTCTGCGTATCGGCAGG
>Ga0208968_1000165_pt1 | contig 60514 bp, 56 predicted proteins | sample RifOxyA3_FD_184031 | JGI IMG/M metagenome (GOLD analysis project Ga0208968, IMG submission 184031) | Groundwater microbial communities from Rifle, Colorado - Rifle Oxygen_injection A3 (SPAdes) | ecosystem: Environmental > Aquatic > Deep subsurface > Groundwater | place: Rifle, Colorado, United...
AGAGTGAAGAAATCTTTTCCATGGCCGCTGCAATGATTTCTTCACTCTGAGCCAGGAGTTTCCGGTCGCCGGCCAGATATTCTTGAAAGGCTTTACCGCCGGTGCCAAGACTTTTATCATAAAAATGAAGGTCTGAAACAACGGCAAAGCGCGTGTCCGGATAATCCGGCCGGATCGGCAGAAGGGCCTGAACCTCCTTGTCCGTCTGGTACAAAAAAGTCTGGGGAGTGTTGCTCTTGGGGGGGCTGCATGCAAAAAGGGATACGGTACACAAAAACAAAAGGCAGAGAAAAGAGAAATTTCTGGATCCTATCATGGGTGGTCTCCGGGAAGATGGACGTCTGAAATGCCCTGTCCCGGTTTCGACGCCTCAGCCGTTCAAAACCAGGGACAGGGGTAAGCCTTTATTTAATTTCCGGCTTCATAGGCGCAGGATGTAAAATCGATTTCCTCTCCGCATTTGCTGCATTTATGGGTCTTATTAAACTCATCGGAAAAGATTTCCTTTTCCGTGTTGCATTTCGGGCATTTGCAGGTAAAGGATTTTAAATTTTGAAACTGCTGAAAACCTGGGCAATGTTGCGGTGTGGTCATGATATCCTCCTCTTTTTTAAGGTTGGTGTTAAAAACCGGGGACTGCCAAAATTAAAGGGTAATTCATCCCCATTGTCAATGATAAAACAAAATACTTAATTCAAATTCACCAGGGTCCTGCCTTTTAATTCCCCCTTCAGGATCAGGTCGATCTTTTCATTCAAGCCGTAAAGATCGGTTTCATCATAAATACTGTTCAGACCCTCGAATTTCCATTCCCGGGCCAGCTTTTCCCAAATCAGGGTCCGGAGGTCCATGGCATAATGCTGGGAATCGACGCCCAAAAGGGAAACCCCCCTCAGGATGAAGGGGTATACATTCAGGGGAAGGTCCGGGGAGGCCACATTGCCGCAGCAGGTCACGACGCCCTCCTGCTGGACCGATTTGACGGCCGTGGCCAGGATGTCTCCGCCCACGGTATCAACGGCTCCGGCAAAGCGGGGTTTTAAGATGGGAGAAGCCGTATCGGCAAGAAAATCCTTCCGGGGTAGAACGGCTTTTGCTCCCAGGCGGGTTAGAAACCCGGTGTCGGGTTTTCCGGACAGGGCCATGACGGAATAGCCCAAATGGGAAAGAATGGCCACGGCCATGGATCCCACCCCGCCGGTGGCGCCGGTGACCAGGATATCCCCGTGCCCGGGCGTGATGGTCTGCGTCAATTTAAAAACAGACATACCAGCCGTAAACCCGGCGGTTCCGAAAATCATGCTTTCCTTTTCATCCAGGCCTTGGGGCATTTTCACCACCCAGTCCGCCGGAACCCGGATATACTGCCCGAATCCGCCCTTGGTATTCATGCCCAGGTCATAGCTCGTCACAATGACCTTTTCCCCCTTTTTTACGGATGAGGACCGGCTTTCCACCACAATCCCGGCCGCATCAATGCCCGGCGTGTGCGGATAGGCCCTTGTGACACCCCGATTGCCCGTGGCGGACAGGGCATCCTTATAATTCAGGGAAGAATACAATACCCGGACCAGGACATCATTGTCCGGCAGGTCATGGACCTGCAATTCCCGGATCTGCCGTGTGAATTTGTTTTTTTCAATTTCTTCGACCACCATGGCCTTGTAAGTGATAGGGTCCATAATCGTCATCCTTTTATGATGGGGTTTAAGGTATGGCTTTTTCTTATTCTAAGTCCGAATCCGGGGAAACGCCATACAAATTCTTTTACTTTAACGGGTAAATCTGATAAAAGAGCTCAAATGAAACCTGAATCCTTCCAGACCGGCAGGGTGATGCTGGTCGCCTTTTCCCATTTTGTCCATGATGTGTACACCAGCTTTCTTTCACCCCTTTTGCCCCTGATCATTGAAAAATTGTCCCTGACCCTGGGCCAGGCCGGGCTCTTGTCCACGGTGATGCAGGTTCCGGCCCTGCTTAACCCCGTCATCGGCCTCTTTGCCGACAACCGGGGGCTGGCCCGGTGGCTGGTCATCCTGGCGCCCACGCTGACGGCGGTATCCATGAGCCTGATCTTAAACGCCCATACCTATTTTCTTCTTCTGGTCCTGGTGTTTCTGGCCGGCATCAGTGTGGCGCTTTTTCATGTGCCGTCACCGGTCCTGGTGGCCGGATATTCGGGCCTGAAAAAAGGCCGGGGCATGAGCCTGTATATGACCGGCGGGGAAGCCGCCCGGATGGTGGGCCCCATGTTTGCCGTGGCAGCCGTTTCCTTTCTAGGGCAGGACCGGTTTTATCTGGTCATGGGCCTTGCCGTTCTCATTTCGGTCCTGCTGTATTTTGCCCTGGAAAAAGAAACCGAAAAAACCGGCATGAAACGGAAAGGCTCCATCACATCCGCCTATAATGAAATCAAGCATGTGCTGGTGCCTATCACCGGGGTATTGGCGGCCCGCTCCTTTATGCACGCCGTCATGGGCACCTTTCTGACGGTTTTTGTGGAAAGGCAAACCGGGAGCCTCTGGTACGGCGGTGGGGCCCTGGCCCTGTATGAAGCCTTTGGTGTGGCCGGGATCCTGTGCGCCGGAACCCTCAGCGACCGGATCGGAAGACAAAGGGTCCTGTTTTGGGTATTGATGGTGGCCCCCATCGCCATCCTGACCTTTGTGTTTACCGAGGGGTTTATCAAAATTGCCATGGTGGGGGTGGCGGGCTTTACGGTTCTGTCCACAACGCCGGTCATGCTGGCCCTGGTCCAGGAAAATGCAAAAATGAACCCTTCGGCCGCCAACGGGCTTTTCATGATGGCCTCGTTTTTTGTCCGGTCCGTGGCCGTATTCCTGGCCGGGATCATAGGCGATATGGCCGGGCTTGACAATATGTTTATCGTCAGCGCCGTGATCGGGTTTTTCGCCATCCCGTTCCTCTTAAAACTGGATCATTCATAAAGGAAAAAACCATGCTGAAAACAAATGAAGACAACCTGGTTGAAGTTCTGCTGCAATGCAAACCCGGCCCTCCCCGGCTCAGAACCGGCTGGCGGGTGAGCCATGAGGGAAAACCCTTTATCCTTCCCAGCATCGGGGGGATCACCCTGAACGTCCGGGTGGGGGATCCGGCCTTTGGCCTGGCTGGCGACCATATCGAGCCCGGGGTAAGCTGCTCGGCCAACCCGGAAAAGCCCCTTGAATTTCCCAATGACGCCTTGCAGATCCTTTCCTGTATCGGAAACGAGGCCCGCATCGTGTCCGGGGACGCCAAGGGAGAAATGGGAAGGGTCACCGGCCACCACGGCGGGTCCGAACACGTCATGGTGGATTTCCCGGCTTCGGCCCTGGAAAAACTGACCTATGACGACAAAATCATGATCCGGTCCAAGGGCCAGGGCCTGAAACTCCTGGATTACCCGGATATCCGGCTCTTCAACCTGGACCCCGGCCTATTAAACAAAATGAAAATCAAAGAAATCAAAGGCGGCAGGCTCCGGGTACCGGTCACCACCCTGGTCCCGGCCCAGTGCATGGGCTCCGGCCTTGGCTCGGCCCATGTGGCGGCCGGGGATTACGATGTCATGACCAGCGACCCGGACACCGTCCGGGAATATGGCCTGGACAAGCTCAAATTCGGTGATTTTGTGACCCTGCTGGACCATGACAATTCCTATGGCCGGGCCTTTGTCAAAGGAGCCGTCAGCATCGGCGTCGTGGTGCATTCGGACTGCCTCCTGGCCGGTCACGGCCCCGGCATCTCCACCCTCATGACCTGCCCCAGGGCCCTCATCGAACCCGTCATTGACCCGGACGCCAACATTGCCGGTCTCTTGAAAATCGGAACCCGGCGAAAAAAAGCATCATAACGAAGGATAAGACATTTGAACACAGGCAAGAAATCCATCCTTGAAAAAGGAACAGGCAGTACCCGAAAACAGGCCAAACTGAGCTATTTATACGAAAAAGAATCCCGGTATTTCGCCCAGGTGTCTGAAACCGTGAAAGACCTGGCCGTCAAAGAACTCCGGGAACTGGGCGCGGCCAGGATCAAACCCGTCTACCGGGGCATCTGGTTCACGGCTTCCCGCCGGGACTTTTACCGGATCACCTATTTTGCAAGGCTCCTGTCCAGGATCCTGGCCCCCCTGGCGGTCTTTGAATGCAAGGACAAGGATGAACTCTACGCCCAGGCCGGGAAGATCCGTTGGGAAGAATTCCTGACCCCGAAAAAAACCTTTTCCATTACCGCCAATGTGTCGGAATCCAAGATCACCCATTCCAATTTTGCAGGACTCAGGGTCAAGGACGCCATTGCCGATTATTTCCGGGACAGGTCCAACAAGCGGCCCGATGTGGATGCCAAAAATCCTTATATCACCGTCAACCTGCATCTTCACCGGAACATGGCCACCCTTTCCATTGACGCTTCCGGCGGCACCCTGCACAAAAGGGGCTACCGGGAGGAATCCGTTTCCGCGCCCATGCAGGAAACCATAGCCGCGGCCATCATCCGGATGTCGGAATGGGACGGCAGCCAGCCCTTATACGACCCCATGTGCGGTTCCGGCACCCTTTTGTGCGAAGCCCTCATGGCCTATTGCCGGATCCCGGCCCAGGTCTTTCGAACCCAGTTCGGCTTTGAACGGCTGCCGGATTTTGACGCCAGCCTCTGGGAAGAGGTGAAAAAGGAGGCCGGGGACAATTACCGGCCCCTCCCCAAGGCCCTGATCAGCGGCAGCGATATTTCCGAAGAATCAGTCAATGCGGCCAGGGTCAATATCATGGGCCTTCATTTCGGCAGTGAAATCGAGATCCTGCAAAAGGATTTCAAAGAGATCGAAAGCATCCGGGGCAGCGTCATCGTGGCCAACCCGCCCTACGGCATCCGCATGGGAAAAGACGAAAACCTGAACCAATTCTATACGGACCTGGGCCTGTTTTTAAAGGACCGGTGCAAAACCTCCAGGGCCTTTATCTATTTTGGCGAACCCAAATACATCAAAAAAGTGCCCCTGTCCCCCACCTGGAAAAAACCCCTTCAGATCGGCGGCCTTGAAGGCAAACTGGTCCGCTACGATCTCTTTTAACCGCCGGACACAGGAAAGAACCCATGTCAAAAAACGACCCCGCTCCCAAATACACCTGCAACCAGTACAGGGAAGAGATGATCCTTCTCGGCCTTCAAAAACGCCTCGCCTCCCCCGGCCTCACGGCCGAGGAAAGGGAAAGCCTTTTAAAGGAAATCGAGCGGGTTGAGCAGGAGATGGGCATGAGTTAACGCCCCTCCCGCAAAACCCCGCCCGGTGACGGTTTCCCCGGCCTGCAAAACCCTTTTACGCCCCCATAAATATGTCTTTACAACCGGAATGAAATCCTGATAAGAAATTGCAGGATAACGGATTCATTTGCTTTCAACTTGGGTATTGTCTGGTTCTGAATGGTATCCAGCGCCTGTGGATTTATTTATATGTCAAAAATAAAATTATGAACGATAGATTAGGTCCAATAGTTGCTGGAATTTTAATTGTTATTGCTGGAACTTATATGTACCAAACTGGCTGGGTCAATCGCTATCAGATGGAAGTAAAGAAGCCTGTAGCTATCCTCTTTGTCCTAATGGGTATAATTGTTGTTCTTTATGGCATTTTTCACCCTAAAAAAGACAACTCTTTTCACTATGAATGTAAAAAATGCAAAAAAAAGTATAAAGCTCAGTGGGTATCAGATATAAATATGAATTGTTCCATCTGCAATGGGAAATTAGAACGTAAAGATGGGGTCTTCAATGTCTAAACACATAAGCAGTCGTTGCAGCAGTCCGCAACTAGCGGCTTCGCCTTACCCCTCCTTAGCTCCGGCGACCCCTGAATTTCATCGCTATAGCCCGAAAGGAAACACCGAATGAACAAGAATCAGGAAGCTGCCGCAAAGAGGTTTGATGAGGGCCTGTATTGTGCTGAAAGTGTGCTTGCCACGGTTGCAGAGGCCCTTGGTATGGAATCTTCGCTCATGCCGGGCATTGCGACGGGCTTTTGCAGCGGTATGGCCCGCACCTGCGGCCCGTGCGGTGCTTTGACAGGCGGGGTTTTGGGGTTGAATCTGGCTTTTGGCCGCAGCAGCGCCGCCGAACCGGTTGAAAACAATTACGCTGCGGTTCAGGCCTTCGTGGAGCAGTTCCGGGAAATCTTCGGTTCCACAAATTGCGCGGAATTATTGGGTTGTGATCTGGGGACCGAGGAAGGGCAGCGGATTTTCGGTGCTGAAAACCTTATCAGCCGGTGCCGGGAGTTTACCGGCAAAGCGGCTGAACTCACCATCCGCATGATTGAAACAAACCGGCAGCCATAACCGGGCGTTGCGGAGAAGGGATGTGTCACAATGATGATGAATAAGGACGAGGCAAGGGAATTTGCAGCCAAGTGGCTGCCGGCCTGGACAGGGAATGATCCTGAAAAACTGGCCGGGTATTATTCCGAGGATTGTTTTTACCTTGATCCGTCCATACCGGACGGCATGAGCGGAAAGCAGAACCTCATCCGTTATTTCAAAAAGCTGCTTTCTCAGAACCCGGATTGGGTCTGGACCCAGATTGAGCCCATTCCCATGGAAGGCGGGTTTTTGAACAAATGGTCGGCAAAAATACCGGTGGGGGATAAAACCATTGGATGCGTCGGCGTCTGCTTTTTGCAGTTTGACGGGCAGGGAAAAATCCGGCGCAATGAAGTCTATTTTGACCGGAGCGAATTGCTTCCGGAGATCAGCCGGTGCAGAAAACCTTGAGGAATGCGGCGGAGTTGAGGATAAATGTCCATGACGATCATGGGCATCGACCCCTTTTTCCCGATGTTTCCTTTTCAGATATTTTGTCAAGTATTATCCGGAAAATACTTGACAAAAAATAGGCCCCAACTTACCCTTCTCCATAACTGAAGGCAAGGGTAATTTCATGAAAGTCTCTGAAAAAATAAACCAAAAAATCGCTGAACTGCCGGTGGGGGCAATATTTAAATACCAGCAACTGGGCATTTCAAGCAACGAGTATGGGGCCGCGGCCAAAGCCATTGAGCGGCTGATCGCCGGAAAGGTCATAAAACGGATGGGTGTTGGCGTTTTTTACAAACCCAAGAAAACCCTATTCGGGGAACTGACGCCCGGCGAAGAGGAACGGCTCCGGCCCTATCTGTTTGCCGGGGAAAACAGAATTGCCTATATCACGGGCACGGCATTGTATAACCGGATGGGATTAACCACCCAGGTTCCGGGAGACATCAGGGTTGCAAGCAAACTCAAGGAAATCCGGACCCGGATCGGAAATATCAACGTCCGGCGGGTCAAAAGCTATGTGGATGTGACGGATGAAAATTATCGTCTGCTGGAAATCCTGGATGCGCTAAAAGATTTTAAACAGATCCCGGATCTGGATAAAAAAACCGCTGTAAAACAGATAGGGACCGCCCTGGCATCCCTGAAAAAGAAGGAGCGGCGGCAGATTGTCCGTTACGGCCTCGACTATCCGCCCCGGACCCGGGCGCTCCTGGGGGCATTATTGGAAAATCTGTCTGCGGGCATGGATCTGGAACCGTTGGCCCAGAGCCTGAATCCATTGACAATCTATGATCTGGGCATAACCCCGGACATCCTGCCAACGGCTGAAAAATGGAAGGTTCGATAGATTGAACCTGCATGAAAATACAGAGGTTTTCAAAGATGCAATTCTGGCTGCTTCCCAGCGGTTCGGTATCCCGGAAATCTATGTGGAAAAAGATTATTGGAGCACTCTGGTGCTGCACGCGATCTTCCATTCAGATATAGCAGATCAAGTCGTTTTCAAAGGCGGGACCTGTCTTTCAAAATGCCTGCAATTGATCCGGAGGTTTTCCGAGGATATTGATTTGGTTGTCCTGAGAGCTGAGGGGGAAACCGACAACCAGTTGAAAACCAGGATCCGGCGAATCAGCAAAATTGTAGAAACAGTGCTGCCGGAAACCCGGATAGAGGGGCTGACCAATAAAAAAGGGAATATCTGGAAAACGGTTCACCCCTACAATCGGGTTTTTTCAGGCAATTTCGGACAGGTAAGGGAGCAACTGGTCATTGAGGCCACCTGGCTTGGGAATTATGAGCCGTTCACGATTGAAAAAATCGGCAGTTATATTTTGGATATCATGCAGATTGCCGGTCAGGAGGCCTTGATCGAAACTTATGGCATGAAAGCATTTAATGTCCAGGCCCTCAGTGCTGAACGGACCTTTTGTGAAAAAATAATGGGCCTGGTCAGGTTTTCACGAATGGATGACCCGTACACGGCCTTATCCAATAAAATCAGGCATATCTATGACCTTGACCTTATGCTGGGCAATGGGGCGGTTGCTTCATTTTTTAACAGTGATGAATTTTCCTATATGCTGCAAAAAGTAGGGAAAGATGATTTCATCAGCTACAGGAATGACAATGAATGGTTGAACACCCACCCTTATACGGCCATGATTTTTGAGGAACCGGAAACGACCTGGAATCGTATCCGAAATACCTACCGGACCATATTCAAAGACTTGGTGATGGGTGATCTGCCCGATGAAAAAGACTTGATCGCCACCCTTGGAAAAATTGGAAAAAGAATGGAATCCATTGTTTGGAGAATCTGAAGTTTCGCCGCACCCCTTCCGGACTCAGACTGAGGGTGTTCGGCAATTGTGAAAGGATCTGTGGAATATGGAAATCAACCTGATGGAACTGGAGCCGAGACAGGCCCATGACCTTCTGACCAGCGCCCTCATTCCCCGGCCTATTGCCTGGGTATCGACCATGAATAAAGAGGGTCAAACCAATCTGGCGCCCTTCAGCTTTTTTACGGGCGTGTCCTGGTCCCCGCCGGTTCTGGCCTTTTCCGTGGTGAACCGGGCCGACGGGACCTTGAAGGATACGGCAAAAAATATCCGGGAGGTGCCGGAGTTTGTGGTGAACCTGGTGTCCGTGGATCTCCTGGCCCCCATGGAATACAGCGCAAGGCCCATTCCCTATGGGACCGATGACCTTTCCATTACCGGGATTCACTGGGAGCCTTCGAAAACCATCCGGCCCCGCCGGGTCCGGGAAGCCAAAATCGCCTTTGAATGCACCCTGGAGCGCATCGTGACCGTGAGCGAAGGACCCCATGCCGGGAATCTGACCCTGGGCCGGGTCCGGCTGGTTCATGTGAGGGATGATCTGTTAAAGGCCGGCAGAGAAGTGGACTGGCAGGGTCTGGATATCCTGGGCCGCCTTAGCGGGAACCGGTATTGCACCGTGCGTTCGGTCATTGAAAGCGAAACAAATTAGGGAGCCGGATATTCCCCCATGAGCAGCCGGTTCTTGGGGGTAATGGCGCCGGGAATGGTCTGGGTCAGGATCTTATAGCCCATGGATTTCAGTCTCAGGGCCCGGACTGCATCAATGGCCAGATCAGGGGTCATCCAGCCTTCCAGGCCGTCTGCGGCGCAGCGTTTTGTGTCATGGCAGCAGGGCAGGACCGCCACCCGCGCATGCCGTTCAGCGGCCTTGTCCAGAACCAGATCGGTTAAGGGGCCGCAGGCATGGACGGACACCACAAGGTCCCCGGGCAATACCGTGATATCCTCTATGGAAGCCTCTTGAAAAATGATCCTGTTTTCCAGCCGGGGCCAGGATTCCATCAAGGCCCCGGACAGTTTCCGGGCATTTTCAGGAATGGCTTTGTCCACGGCCAGGGCCGTCTCTGAGGTCTGGTCCAGGATGAGCATGATATGGGCCAGAAGGCCGTGGCCGCAGGCAAGGTCCAGGACCCGCCCTCCCCGGAAGCGCCGCCGGACCCGCCGGGCCGTTTCCCAGGCCTCGTGCAGCTCTTTTCTGGGGAGGACTCCGGCCCGGCAGACGGCCCGGGCAATGGCGTCAAACAGGCTTGGGCCTGGGAAAAGAACCTGCTGTTGAGGCGTCAGCCTGTTTTTTGAGGAGGGTTTCATGGATGAACCGGATTCCGTAAGGAAAAGGTCCCCATCACAGGTCCATTTTCTGGAGCGGGGGCGGAAACCCCTGTTCTGCGGCAGCCCTGTATTTGCTGAACACATAGGATTCATAAACCGCCGGGTGATCCAGGAGGGAATTGATCCCTGCATCCAGTTTGATCCGTTTTTCATTCTTTTTCCAGGCGTTCCAGTCTTCAATGGTTTCCCAGGTGCCGATGACCACGACCATATGGGTATTTTCCGTGTTGATCAGGGTTTCGCCGGAAATATAGCCCTTTTGATCCATGGCATGGAAGCGAAGGGTTTTGAGTTGTAAAAAAAATTCTTTTTCCTTACCCTGGGTGACCTCCCTTTTAATCATGACCTTGACAATCATCATGCCCTCCTTTTTTATCTGTTTTTTCCAATGGTTGAATTTTTTTAGGTATTCTGGTAAAGAATAGCTTTTAATTTTTTAAAAGAGAAGAATAAACCAAGGCTCCATAGAAAAAAGACAAAAGATCCCCATGAACATTCAAATCATCCAGGAAGACTGTACCCGTTGCCTGCTCTGTGTAAAAGACTGTGCGGCCGCCGTGTGGCGGGAAGAAAACGGCCTGCCGAAGGCGTTATTTCCCGAAGCCTGCACCCTGTGCAGCCATTGCCTTAGTGTCTGTCCGGCCGGGGCCATCCGGCACGACGGCCTGGATCCTCTCCAGATTAAGTGGATCGACAGGAGCCTGATTAACCCGGAGACCTATGAAACCGTGGTCCGGGGCAGAAGAAGCATCCGGCGCTATAAAGACCGGCCGGTGCCGGAAGACATGATTCAAAAGGTGATCGGACTTGCGGCCCATACGCCCACGGCCACCAATTCCCAGAATGTCGCCTATACGGTGATAACGGATAGGGATCTCCTGGAAAAGATTTCACAAACCATCTTCGGCTTCAGCGTGAAGGTGTTCCGGTTTACCCAAAAATTCCCGGGGAACCTGGTCTATAAAATTATCCGGAGATTTCCGGGGTCCGAAGTCATGGCCCGTTACCTGGACCCCATGCCCTATTATATGGAAGAAACCGAAAAGGGCCGGGATCTGATCCTGCACAAGGCGCCGGCCCTGATCCTGGTCCACGCCCCCAAGGGAAAAAATTTCTCCTGTGAGAACTGTAACCTGGCCGCCGGCAATATCATGAATTTTGCCTATTCTCTGGGTCTTGGAACCTGTTATATCGGGTTTCTGACCTTGTATCTCAAACACTCAAAAACCCTTAGAAAGGCCGTCGGCCTCCCTGAAAACCGGATGGCGTACGCCGCCCTGGTCATGGGATACCCGGCTTACGGCCATGCCCGCACGGCGTCGCGGAATATCCCTAACATAGAATGGTTGAAAGAAAAAATATGAAATGCTTTTTTAAATGGACTGTCCTTTATTTTGCACTTTTGACGGCCCTGCCCACGGCCACTGTATCGGCCCAGAGTGCCGTACTCCCCATCACCATTGATTATCCCATGCTGAATGCCCTGGTGGAATCCCGGCTGTTCTCAAACAACGAAAGCGAGGTGGAGCTGGTCAAAGACCCCATGGGATGTAAAAAAATCGTTGTCAGCGACCCTGAATTCAGGGAAGACAATTCCCGCCTGCGGTTTGAAATCAAGGTGCGCATCAAGGCCGGGCTTGAGGCCAACAATGACTGTTACCTGCCCGTGGAATGGGAAGGTTATGTGGTATTTTTCCAAACCCCGGTCATTGATCCTGAAACCTTCCAACTGTCCTTCAGGACGGAGGATTCCCGCGTTCTCAACAAAAAGCATGAGCCCGGAATCATTTCCGGCCCCTTGTGGAACCTGGTCAAGGAAAAGGTGCATACCCGGGTGGACGACCTGCGGATTGATCTTATCCCCTGTGTCAATGAAATGAAATCCTTTCTGGCCGTCATGTTTCCTGAAGGCGATCTGCAAAAGGCCGTGGCCATGGTGGAAAGCATTACGCCGGGCAGGGTTGAAGTTCAGGATCAGGCGGTCCGGATCAACATGGATGCCGATGTATCGTCTGTCTATGACCGGGAAAGAAAGCAGGCGGAAGCCCCCCTCAGTGAAGAGGAACTGGCCGTATTCATCGACACCTGGCAGACCATGGATGCCTTTATGGTATATGCCCTGGGCTCCCTGTCCGGGAAAGGGCTGACTCCCGATGAAAGTCAGATCGTACTGGAAACCCTGTTGGGCGCCCGGTACCGGTTTCTGGCCGAACTGGACAAACCGGAAACAGAAGAGGATTTTGTCAGAACCCAGTTTATGGAGGCTTGGGGCAATCTGTCCGGGTTGTTCAGAAATCATCTGGAAAAGAACTCCTCTCCCATCGGAACCCTTGCCTTTTTCTCATCTCTGGACGCCTTAAAGGCCCTGGATGCTATCGGGCCTGCCCTGAATATCGAAATCAGCCGCAGCGGGCTGTTAAGGCTGGCCCGGCTGATTTCCGGCGGTCAGGGACAGGGAGCGGATCTGTATTATTCCTTTGAAATCGATAAAAACCTGAGAAATGTCATGGGGTTTGACGCCGAATTGATCGAATCCCCGGAATATATAAAAGAAGAACCGGGCAAGGAACAGGATTTCCTCCATAGGATACTGAACCGGCTGATCAGTTCAGCCTTAAAGCTCATGGGCCTCAGCCCCTATGCCGAGGCCATTGCTGCGGATAAGAAAAAACCGGATCGGGAAGACCCGACCAAATGGCTGCCGGATACGGAAAATATTGACGGGTATGTGGAAAGGGTGAGAAAGGAATTGAAAATTGCCGCCGACCAGACCGTGGTCAAAAAATCACCGGCCCCGGAATTCCGGGATCTGTTCTATCCCATTGTGGATGCCGTTGCCTGGCAGGAGAGCTGTTTCAGGCAATTCAGGCGGAACAAGGGCGTGATTGAATATCTCAGGTCCTATAACAATACCTCCGTGGGCCTCATGCAGATCAACGAACGGGTGTGGCGAGGCATGTACAACCAGGAAAAATTAAAATGGAATATCCGCTATAATATGGCGGCCGGGTGCGAGATCCTGGACCATTATCTCCAAGACTATATTCTTAAGAAAGCGGCGAAATACCCTGCCCTGGAAAATAAAGAGAATGTTGCCAGGACCCTGTATGCCCTGTACAACGGGGGGCCCGGGGAATTTTCAAAATTCCTGGGCAGGCTGGCCAAAAACAAATTCTATACCAGCGATGACCTTTTCCATGAAAAATATCTCTGGGTTAAAAACGGGCAGTGGGACAAGGCAGGCGTCTGTCTTGTCGGAGAATGATGGGGTCCGGTCTGAAAATATACCATGAATTGATGGCCAACAAGGTCGGGGACATCCTCCTGGTGTCCTGCCCCTATGACGCCTTTATCATGGAGGAGGAAGGACGACTTTCCACCCGGATCATCAATGAATACAAGGGGCTAAACCTTTCAAAGCCGCCCCGGCTCACCTGGGTGTCCTCGGCTGCCGAAGCCTTTAACCGGCTGAAAGAAAAAAAATTCGATTTCATCCTGGTCATGCCCAGCCTGGACGGAATGGATGTCTATACCTTTGGTGCCAAGATTAAGGCTCAGTATGCCGATATCCCGCTTTTCATGCTCTTGCACAAGACCTGCGATATCGACCAGTACAGTCAGGCTTACAAAACCACGGCCATCGACCGCACCTATATCTGGCGGGGAAGCGCCGACCTTCTCCTGGCCATCATCAAAAATTTCGAGGATGAAAAAAACGTGGCCTTTGATACGGCCAGAGCCAATGTCCGGGTGATCCTCCTGGTGGAAGATTCCCCCTATCATTATTCGTCCTTTCTTCCGGTTTTGTACAAGCAGATTGTCCTACAGACCCAGTCAGTCATTGAAGAATCCATGAACGAGGATCATCGGCTTTTAAAAATGAGGGGCAGGCCCAAGGTGGTGGTTGCCCACACTTACGAAGAGGCCCTGACCCTTTATGAAACCCATAAGCCCTATCTTTTGTCCGTGTTTTCGGATATGCGCTATACCAAGGACGGGATCGAAGATGAGCTTGCAGGATACAAACTTCTAACCCGGATCAAAGGGGAAATCCCGGATCTGCCCGTCCTTATTCTGAGCACGGAAGAGCAGAACCGGCAAAGGGTCATGACGATTCCGGCCGCTTTTATCAATAAAAATTCCAGTACCTTGAACGATCAGATCAAGAATTTTTTTGTGTCAGACCTGGGGTTTGGCCCATTTGTCTTCAGGTTACCCAATGGTGAAGAGATTGCAAGAGTCAATGATTTAAGAGGCATTGAACGGGTTTTATCGGAAATCCCCGATGAATCCATTGTCTACCATGCCATGAACAATGATTTTTCACGCTGGTTCATGGCCCGGAGCGAGATTGATTTTGCCCTCAGGCTCAAACCCTATAAAATCAGCGATTTCCCTGATCCAAAAAAGATGAAAAAATTTCTCATCGACAGTATCCGGGCCCGGAGAAGAGGGTCAAGACAGGGCCTGATCATTGATTTTGATTCCGAAGCCTTTGATCCGGATACGGATTTCATGAAGACGGGGGCCGGCTCCCTGGGCGGCAAGGCAAGGGGGCTTGCCTTCATGGCTTCCCAGATCCGGCGGGACGGCTCATTGAGGGAAAAATTCCCGGATGTGGATATTTACATCCCCCAGACCTTTGTCATTTCAACGGAAGGGTTCAAAACCTTTATCGAGGAAAACGATCTGTCAAGGCTTCTTGACTCGGCAGATGACCTGGAAGACCGGGAGATCAATGAACGATTTGTCCGGGCCGGGTTTCCGGAACGGCTGAAGAAAACCCTTGAAATCTATTTGAAAAATATCCGGTATCCTATTGCCGTCCGGTCTTCCTCTCTCTTTGAAGATGCCCATTATCAGCCCTTTGCCGGCCTTTATAAAACCTATATGCTCCCCAATTCCCACCCTATCCTTGAAAAACGGTTGGAACGTCTGATCATGGCCATCAAACTGGTCTACGCCTCCACCTATCTCAAGGCACCTCGATCCTATGCCCGATCCAGTATGCACCGGACGGAAGATGAGGACATGGCCATCATTCTTCAGCAATTGACGGGCAATGTGCATCAGCACTATTTTTATCCTTCCATTTCAGGGCTGGCCCAGTCTTATAATTTTTATCCCATTGCCCATCTCAAGCCGGAGGACGGCATTGCCCATATTGCCCTGGGATTTGGTAAAATCGTTGTGGAGGGCGGCAAGACCTTGCGGTTTTGTCCAAAATATCCAACATTCCTGCCCCAGTTTTCCATGGTCAAAGACATTCTTGAGAACTCCCAGAAATTTTTCTATGCCCTAAAACTGGATGATTTTCCCGATGACACGGATTTTATCGGGGGCTTAACAAATGACCCTGCCCTTTCACGGCTGGAATTTTCCGAGGCAACGGATCATCCGGTTGTCCGGTTTTTATCCTCGACCTATAACGCCGAAGACAACCGGATCAGGGATTCTTTTTCTCCCAAAGGGGTTCCTGTCCTGACCTTTGCCAATATCCTGAAATACAATTCATTCCCTCTGGCAGGTCTCCTTGAAGAGGTCACCCGCATGGGGTCCAGATGGATGGGGTCCTCCGTGGAGGTTGAATTTGCCGTAACCCTGCCGGAAAATGAAGGCCAAAGGCCCCGGTTTTCCATTCTTCAAATCAGGCCCATGGGGCGATATAAACAGAATCTCGGGGTTGACATCAGCCGGGACCAGATCGATAAAGCCTTCTGTTATTCCAGCCTGGCCCTGGGAAATGGGGAATATCAGAATATCCATGACGTGGTATATGTGGACCCGAAAACCTTTGATCCTGCAAAAACCGTCCAGATTGCAGCGGAAATCAATAAAATCAACGCCCTGTTCAACCAGGGCCGGGAGAAATTCGTTCTCATGGGCCCCGGCCGATGGGGTTCCTCGGACCGGTGGCTGGGCATTCCCGTGAGCTGGAACGATATATCCAATGTGGGGGTCATGGTGGAAACCACCATTGAAAGCATCAAGGCCAACCCTTCCCAGGGATCCCATTTTTTTCAGAACATCACTTCTTTGGGCATCAGCTATATCACCGTATCAGACAAGGGGGAAGACTTCATTGATTATGATTTTCTGAAGAACCGGGAATATGAAAATACAACCCCCTATCTGAAGCATATCCGGTTTAAGACCCCCATCAAAATTTTGGTGGACGGGAAAACCTCCAGGGCGGTCCTGATACCTCCAGGCTGGAATTAAGCATGTAACTTTGAATCTTTTGCAAATCCATTTTTTATGGTTATAATGGGAGCATAATGACCTGGCGGCTGGAATCAGCCTGTATATATTCGTGTGGAGGTTTGTATGACCAAGGAAACCCTGACCCTTCCGATTACCGGGATGAGTTGTGTCAATTGTTCCGCCAATATTGAAAAAACGGTGAGCAAACTGGAGGGCGTGGACGAGGTCCAGGTGAATTTTGCCGCCGAACAGGCAAGAATCTCCTATGACCCGGACAAAATCCGGTCAAAGGAGATCATCCTGAAAATCAAGGATCTCGGGTTTAACGTGCCCATAAGCAGAAAAGAATTCCCGGTCACGGGCATGAGTTGCGCCAATTGTGCGGCAAGCATTGAAAGGACCCTGAATAAAAAGGTGGAAGGGGTGGTCCTGGCAACGGTGAATTTTGCCTCGGAACGGCTGGCCGTGGAGTATATCCCCTCCCTGGTCTCCCTGGACGGCATTGTTGCCGAAATCCGAAAAATAGGCTTTGATCTTGTTCTTGCCGAAGAAGGCGGGGAAGAGGATGCCGAAGAGATTGCCAGGCATCTGGAAATAAGGGACCAGACCCGGAAATTCATCGTGGGGGCGGCCTTTGCCCTGCCCCTGTTTCTGATCAGCATGTCAAGGGATTTCGGCCTCATCGGGTCCTGGAGCCATGCCCCCTGGGTCAACTGGTTTTTCCTTGCTCTGGCGAGCCCGGTCCAGTTTTACACCGGGATGGATTATTATATCGGCGCTTATAAGGCATTGAAAAATAAAAGCACCAATATGGATGTCCTCATCGCCCTCGGGTCCTCCGTGGCCTATTTTTATTCCCTGGTCCTCCTTTTGATTCCCGGCGGCCACGGCCATGTTTATTTTGAAACCTCGGCCGTCATCATCACCCTGATCAAATTCGGCAAACTCCTGGAAGCCCGGACCAAGGGCAAAACCGGCAGCGCCATCAAAAAACTCATGGGCCTTCAGCCCAAAACCGCCACGGTGATCCAGGACGGCCAAGAAAAGGAAATCCCCATTGCCATGGTCAAGGTGGACGATATCATCCTGATCCGGCCGGGAGAACGAATCCCCGTGGACGGAGTGATTGTTGAAGGAACTTCTTTTGTTGACGAATCCATGCTCACCGGAGAACCCATCCCCGTGGACAAGGCAAAGGAGGACCGGGTCACCGGAGGCACCGTCAACGGGGAAGGGCTTTTAAAATTCAGGGCCACGGGCGTGGGAAAAGATACGGTGCTGTCCCGGATCATCCGGCTGGTCCAGGAGGCCCAGGGCAGCAAAGCCCCCATTCAGGCCCTGGCCGATAAGGTGGCGGCTGTATTCGTGCCCGGGGTCATCGGCATTGCTCTGGTCACCTTCGGTATCTGGTGGGGGGTCACCGGAGAATTTGTTCCTTCCATGATCCGGATGGTGGCGGTCCTGGTCATTGCCTGCCCCTGTGCCCTGGGCCTGGCAACCCCCACGGCCATTATGGCGGGAACGGGAAAAGGGGCTGAGAACGGAATTTTGTTCAAAAGAAGCGAGGCCCTTGAAAATGCGGCCAAGCTTAAAATTATCGTCATGGACAAGACCGGGACTCTGACTCTTGGAAAACCCGCGGTGGTGGATATTGTCCCGACACAGGCCTCGGGCCTTTCCCCGGAAGACCTGCTAACCCTGGCCGCTTCCCTGGAAAAAGGATCTGAGCATCCCATCGGTAAAGCCATTGTCTCTTTTGCCCGGGAAAAGGGCCTGGCCCTGGACGAGCCCCTCAATTTCAAAGCCCACAGCGGTTTTGGAGTGGAGGCCCAAATCAAGGGCGAGACGTATCGGTTCGGAAAGCCCCGATGGTTTGAAAAGGAGTCCGGCCTGGAAGAGGAGGCCAAAACCCTGATCCTCGGGTTGCAGAAAAAGGGAAGAACCGTCATGGTCCTGGTAAAGGACAGGGCGGTCCTGGGGGTGGTGGCGGTTTTTGATGTGCTGAAACCCGAATCCAAACAGGCGGTAAAGGAACTTCATGATGAGGCCATGCGCGTGGTCATGCTTACCGGTGATAACCTGGAAACGGCAAAGATTATTGCGGCTGAAGCCCAGGTGGATGACGTGGAAGCGGAAGTCCGGCCCGATGAAAAATCCGACCGGGTGAAACAACTCCAAAAGGACGGGGTCCTTGTGGGCATGGTGGGGGACGGCATCAATGACGCCCCGGCCCTGGCCCAGGCCAATATCGGATTTGCCATCGGCACGGGTACGGATGTGGCCATTGAAACCGGGGATATCATCCTTTCCAGCGGGAATCTGACCGGTATCCCCAAGGCCATCAAAATCAGCCGGAGGACCATTGCCACCATCCGGCAGAACCTGTTCCTGGCCTTTATCTATAATATTATCCTCATCCCCGTGGCCGCCGGAATCCTGGCCCCCTTTGACCAGTTCCCGGATTTTTTAAGACAGCTTCATCCCATCCTGGCAGCCCTGGCCATGGCCGCCAGCAGCATATCGGTGGTCACCAACAGCCTGAGGTTGTATCGGGCGGATCTTGGATAATAAATAATTCATTTTATGGCGAGGCCCGATGACACCATTGGATAGGGAAAAGGAAGATCTGCGGGATATCAAAAAATCGACGACCCAATTGTACCAGGAAAGCCGTCTGGCCCAGAAACGCCTGAACGCCATGTTGAAATTTCTGCCGGACCCGGTATTCGTATTCAACCTCAATAATACGGTGGAATATATCAACCCTGCCTTTGAACGGGTTTTCGGCTGGACTCTGAAGGAGGTCAAAGGTAAAAACATCCGCTTTGTCCCGGACCATCTCATTGGCCAGGCAAAGCAGGGAATGAAATTATTGTATCAAAACCGGCTGGTTCATGATTTCGAAACCCAGAGATATACCAAAGACGGCCGGATTCTGGATATTGTCATCAACGGCTCCATTCTTTATGACGAGGAGGACAAACCCGTAGGCCAGGTATTGATCCTCAGGGATATGACCGTTGAAAAACGCATGGCCAAGACCAACCAGATCATGTTCCGGATTTCAAAAGCCCTCCACAGCTATCAAAAATTAGGAGATCTCATCGCCCTGATCAACAGTGAGATTCAAAAACTCATTTCCGTAGAAGGAGCATTCATTCTCCTGGCCGACCAGAAAAAAGACCAGCTCTATTTTTTCTCAGCCCAGTTCCGGGACAAGGAATCGGAAAAATTATTCAAGAAAATCAAATTCCCGGCTGACCAGGGCGTTACCGGCCATGTGTATAAGACAGGAAAACCCTTGATGATCCCCGATGTGTCCCAATGTTCTTTTTTCCTGCGGCGGGTGGATGAAGAAACCGATATGATCACAAAAAATATGCTGTCCGTTCCCATCCAACTCCAGGACCGGACCATTGGCGTGGTTGCAGTGGTCAATAAATTGCACGGGGCCTTCGACACAACGGATATAGAACTGTTGAGCATGGTGACCAGCACCATTGCCCTGCCCATCGAGAACACAAGAATCAATGAGGCCCTGAGAAAATCCTATAAAGAGCTGAAAACCTTAAACCGGGCCAAGGACAAGGTCATCAACCACCTTGCCCATGAACTGAAAACCCCCGTATCCGTTCTGGGGGCCTCCATGACGCTGCTGTCAAAAAAACTGAATGCCCTGGGTATAAATTCCCAGCCCATTGAAAATATTTTGAACCGGGGCCGGAGAAATCTTCAACGCATCCTGGACATTCAGTATGAGGTGGAAGACCTTTTACGGAAAAAAGAGTTCAAGGCTTACCACCTCTTGACCCGACTCCTGGATGCCTGCCGGGATGAATTGGATTCACTCATCGCGCTTGAATCGGAAGATACCGACCTGGCCGGGAAAATTCATCGCAAACTGGAAGCCCTGTTTGCACCAAAGGATCTCAAATCCCGGACCCTTCACCTGGATGAATACCTGGAAGAAATCATCCGTCAACTTCGGCCCGAGTTTTCCCATCGTCGGTTGTTTCCGGATATCAGGATTGAAAAAACCCCACCCGTCCATATGCCTTCTGAAATTCTGGATATCGTCATCAAGGGTCTGGTCCGCAATGCTGTTGAATATACCCCGGACGGTGGGAAAATCGACATTATACTGAGGACCACGGACCACCAGCCGGAACTCATCATCCGGGATTACGGCATCGGCCTGACCCGGGAAAAGCGCCGGCTCATCCTTGAAAACTATTTCACTCCCCCGGAATCCATCCATTACGCCACAAAAAATCCCTATGATTTTAATGCCGGAGGCCGGGGGTTTGATCTTTTAAGAATCAAACTCTTTTCCGAGCGCTATCCTTATACCCTCAGGATCGAGTCGACCCGGTGCCCGGTCATTCCCGAAGACACGGACCTCTGCCCCGGTGACATCGCCCTCTGTCCTGCCTGCCAAACGCCGGAGGATTGTTTTCATTCCGGAGGAACAGCGGTTCACCTGAAATTTGGGAAAGCCTGATACCGGCTTGAAGAGTTGGCTGTCAAATTCATGACGCAAAGAAAATTTTTCCCGGTTAAAGACAGGGGTAAAAACAGGGTAAAATTTTTAACATACTGAATTTATATCATATAAATTCTTATTATCGCACAGGCACAAGTATTGCTTCATCCCCTTACAGGATTCGATATAAACCTGAAATAGGGAAAAAAATATGAACCAGACCAGCCTATCCGGAAAACTAACGGCAATATTTTCCATACTCTTTAGAGCAGCGGAAAAACAGGCAGACCATAAAAAATTGGCAGAGCACATCCTTGCTTTGAATAAAAAACAATCCCCAACAGATATTATTCACGAAGTCGCCCTTTGCTTAAAAGATATCCTGAATTACAGGCTTTTTGCCCTTGTTATGAAAAAGGAAGGCGGGGTGGATGTCTGGCTGGACCCCCGGATGTATAAAAAATCCCTGGAAAATATTATCCTGAAGGATTTCGGCATTGATGACAAAGACAGCCTGAAATATCTGAATCATCAGTTTTATGAAAATGAATCTGAATTGTCCTTTGATATGAAGGACCTTTTGTATTATGAAATTCATGAAGAAAATATGAGCTTCAGGCTTTATATGCTGGCCCAAAAACAGCTTTCCCCTTACCATGACGAAATCGTTAACCTGATTCTCCAAGGTGCGTCCGTTGCGCTCTCCCGGCAAATCAAAATGCAGGGACTCAGGGATGCGGCGGTGATTGATCCCCTGACCGGATGCTACAACCGAAGGGAATTTGAAAATCAGCTCAAAAGAAATATTTCAGGCGCCGTCCGGCATAAAACAAAATTGTCCTTATTCATGTTTGACCTGGACTATTTTAAGACCATCAATGATACCTATGGCCATCCTGCCGGAGATACAGTCCTTAAGGAAGTATCCGCCATTGTTCAACAAAACATGAGAACCGGCGATATCCTTGCCCGGTATGGCGGCGAAGAATTTATTGCCATCCTTCCAGATACCGATAAAGCCAGGGCCATGGAGCTTGCAGACCGCTTGAGGAGCCGGATTTCCCGAAAAGTATTCACCCATGGTGATCATCAGATTAAAGTCACCGCCAGCTTCGGCGTGTCTGAAATGGGCCGGGATACCGACATGGAAAGAATCATCCAGGACGCCGATACCATGCTTTATAAGGCAAAACGGAACGGTCGAAACACCGTGATGCCGGGCATCATCAAAATCCTTCCGGATAAAGCCCGGAGCCTGTTAAAAGAAAATGTGAATTAACCCTTTATCCTCTTAAATTTCATTGCCAACCGTGTTCTTCCCTGGTAAGGGATGTAATACGAATTAAATTCAGGGCAGTCGAATTTCTTGAGGGGAAAATATGAGCACCATCCAGGAACTGGTCAGGGACATTAAAAATCTGAAGCCCATTCCGCCCGTCGTTCATCAGATTCTTGAAGTGGTTGACAGGCCCGACAGTTCCATGGCTGAAGTCGCCAATATCATTCAATATGACCCGGCCGTCACGGCCAGTGTTTTACGAACCTGCAATTCCGCCTATTTCGGGTTGAAACACCCTGCCGAATCCATTCAGGATGCCGTAACGCTTCTCGGTATTGATCAGGTGGTTCAAATCGTCTTAATGAAATCCGGGGTGGCGCTGCTGTCCGGTAGACAGGTAGGATACGGACTGCATGAGGGCGCCATGTGGAAATATTCCGTATCTTCGGCATTGATTGCAAAACAGATCGCCAAAAGACTGTCCCTGACAAATAAGAATACGATTTATACGGCAGCCCTCTTAAAGGATATCGGGAAAACGGTTCTGGACAGATTTGTTCTGAATTCCTTTGAAAAGATATCGACCCTGGTGATCACCGGCGGCCTGAGTTTTCGGGAAGCCGAAAAAAAAATCATCGGCGTGGATCATGCCGAACTGGGCGGCATGATTGCAAAAATGTGGAAATTTTCACCCAGGATGGTCAAACTCATCCGGCATCATCATCTCTCGGATATTTCTATGGTCATGGACAAGGAAGTCGCAACGGTTTACCTGGCCGATTGCATCTGCATGATGATCGGTATCGGCGTCGGGTCCGACGGCCTTGCTTACCGATTCAATGAACAGGCCATGAAAGCCCTGGACATGGACGCCGATGATATCTCACGGGTCATTGCCCTGTTTGCCGTCAATATGCAGGAAGTTGAAAATCTGTTAAACCTGATTTAATTTCTAAATTTTAAATTTTTCGGTCATGGCCTGCAACTGAAGCATGACGTCGTTCAGCAGGGTTGCTTTTTCCTTAACCGTTGAAGACAGGGTGTTGATTTCCTGGGAGGCCCGGAGAACATCGCTGATCTCCTGAGACACCTGGCCGGATACCTGGGAGCTCTGGCTCACATTGACATTGACTTCTTGGATTCCTTGAGACACCTGAGCGATATTTTCTGCAATGGCATTGGTGGTGTCGGATTGAAGTTCAATGGCCGTAGCCGCCTCATTCACAAACCCATTGATCTGGTTGATGATTTTGGTGATATCCTGGATTTCGGTAACGGCGCCGCCGATTTGATCCTGGATTTCCTGGATATTTCTGGCAATATCTTCTGTTGCACGGGCGGTCTGGCCGGCAAGCTCCTTGATCTCATTGGCCACGACGGCAAACCCCTTTCCGGCTTCACCGGCCCTTGCCGCCTCAATGGTGGCATTCAGGGCCAGAAGATTGGTCTGGGAACTGATGCCGTTGATGGTGTCCGTCACTTTATTGATGGCTTCGGCAGCCCGTCCGAGTTCGCTGACCCGTTTGGATGTCTGCTGGGCTTTTTCAACGGCTTTGTTGGTAATTTCACGGGTATGGTTGGAGTTCTGAGCCACTTTTTCGATATTTTTGCTCATGTCCGCAGTGCCGTTGGCAACAATTTCAACGTTGGTGCTGGCCTGTTCCATGGCTGCGGCCACGGAATCCATATTCACACTCATTTCTTCAGCAGCAGAGGCAACGGTATTGACTTTTGAAACGGTTAATTCAGAACCTTCCGTCATTTTATCTGAAATCAGGTTTAATTCTCCGGATGCGGAACTCAAGGTATGGACGCCCGAATTCAGGTCTTTAATCATCTGGGCAAGTCCTTTCACCATTTCATTCATGGAATCCACCGTATCTTTGATGGCATCCTTGGCCTCATAGGCAAAACTGTATTGGAAATTTCCATTGGCAACTTCTTTGGCAAGGGTGGCCATGCCGTTCATACTTTTCATCAATTGCCGGTTCATGAACCCGATGATGAGAATCCCTACGATCAGGGCAATACTGCCGGAAATGGCTACCCCGGTGAGAATCTGTTTGTTAACGCCGGTCATGAGTTCGCCTTCGGATACCGCAACAACGAAATAGATATCCCAGGGCTGAAAATAGGTGGCATAGGCATAATAGGGTTTGCCTTCATGTTCATAGACGGCAAATCCGGATTTTCCGTTCAGGATGTCTTTTCCGTTTTTAAAATCCTGGACTTTCATGGATTGGTACGCTTTGTCCGGGTGGATGAGGATCTCCCCACCTGAATTGCAGATAAAAGAGTATCCATATCCTCCGACATTCACCTTGCTGATAAGCTCAATCAGGTCAGGGGTCAGGATTTTGCTTGTAACCGAATAGGCGCCGATAATGGTATCTTCCAGTTTATCTCGAAAGGGCTGAAGAACCTGCATGGATATCTCGGCTCCCTTTTGGGTGATAAACTGATAGGGCTTATCCTCCATTACGGATTTGTAGGCTCCGGAGTCAGCGGGATAATATTCGCCGATGAGCCTGGATTCATCTTTATTTTTAACACTGGAGGACACCTTGATCAATTTATTGTCATACATTTGGTATACTGCAATATCCGATGTGCTGAATTGGGCGATTTTATCCACGGTCACAAAATTGCCGGTGGCAAATTCAAGTCCGAAAATGATTTTCGGAAGGGTTATCTTTTCTTTTGCACCTGAGTTGATATCGTAAATATCCATATCCATGGTTCTGGAAGCGACCAGCATGACATTTCCGGCCCCTATGCTTTCTGAGACAAGGGCTCCCATGTCGGCATCAATTTTTTCCTTTTGAAGGTTGTATTTGAGTTGAATGGTTTTTAAAAGGACATCGGACACGTTTTGGATACTGGTCTGCCCTTTGGCAAGAAAAGAATTTTTGCTCTGATAAAAATTGACCACTGCTATGATTAAAATCGTAAGAAAGATAATGCTTATGGAACCGATATAAAGCTTTTTATCAAAACCGATGTTTACCATTTTTACTCCTCGTCTAATTCCGCCCTTGCATTAAGGAGGCAAGGGCGCTTAATAAAATACACAAATGACGCAAGTTATGAAACAGGGGTACATAAAATTAGACCTTATACTAAGCTTGAAATTTCATAAATTGCAAGCAAAAATACAAAAAAGCTAAATTATAGCCCTTATCGGGATGTTTTTATCCGAGAGATATTGTTTCACACTCCGGATCGGCACCTCTTTTCTGTGAAAAATACCGGCTGCCAGGGCAGCCTCTGCATCTGTATTTTCAAAGACTTCGGCAAAATGCGCTTCACAGCCTGCCCCACTGGAAGCGATGACAGGGATGGAAACCGCTTTTTTAACCGCATTGATGAGTTCAAGATCAAATCCTGAATTGGTCCCGTCCCTGTCGATACAGTTCAGCAGGATTTCGCCGGCCCCCAGTTCCTCGCAGGCCTTGGCCAGGGTGACGGCATCCATATCCCGGCCTTCCCGGCCGCCTTTGACCGTGCATTGATACCAGCACCAGGATTCATTGTCGGGACCGGGAAATTGGGTGGGAATCACATGATGGGGTTTGGCCTCATCCGGAGAAGCCACATACACCCGCCTGGGATCAATGGAAATGACAACGGCCTGGTTTCCATACACCCTTGAAATCCGTTCAATGGAACTGGTTCCTGTTTTTTTACCTGTTTTCACATATTCTTCTGCAATCAGCACGGCATCACTGCCGATGGAGACCTTGTCCGCTCCGGAGCGAAAATATTGGGATGCCACATCCAGGGCCGTATAGGTTTTCCCCTTGCTGTCTGTATAATCCCTGATACCGCCGCCGATGGTCAACGGGACAAAGACATTTTTGCTGGTCTCTTCAAGGACCTTGATCATGGGCATGTCTTTTAGCGGGAAATCCCTGAACCCGGTGATATTGAGAAAGGTGATTTCATCGGCCCCTTCTTCATAATACCGCCCGGCCAGATCTACGGGTTTTCCGAGATTTCTGACATCGCCTTCCTGCCGCACATCATACTGGTCGCCCTTGGTGACCACCAGATCGCCATGGTCATTGGCTCTCACATCCAGACAGGCGATGATCCGTTTTGAAAGCCCCTTTCCCCTGATGTCAATCGGTTTCCCCGGCTTCAAATTTTCTTGAGTCATGAAATTTTCAAGGAGCCGGATACCGGCGGCACCGCTTTTTTCCGGATGAAACTGGGTACCGATGATATTGCCTTTCTGAACACTGCTGACAAAGGCATAATCATAATCCGTGGTGGTAAGAATGACGGATTCATCTTCCGGCACCACATGATAGGAATGAACAAAATAAAATTTGGCGTCCGGGCCGATTCCCCGGAACACAGGGGAGTCTTTTTTCAGGTTAACCCCGTTCCATCCGATGTGCGGAACGGCAAGCGCTGTCTTGAACCGTTTGACCCTTCCCTTAAAAAGCCCGATGCTTTCATTGCCGGAGAAATCCTCTTCGCTGCCTTCAAAAAGCGCCTGCATCCCGAGACAGATCCCCAAAAAGGGCCGGTCCGCCTGGAGGTATCCTCTCAGGGGCCGGATATATTGCTTCTGATTGAGAATTTTTATCATGTTTTCATAATTGCCCACACCCGGGAAGAGCAGTCGTTCTGCATCTTGTATATCAGAAGGGGTTTGCACCGTCTTAACCGTACCGCCGAGTTTTTCTACGGCATTGATGATGCTTCGGACGTTTCCGGCGCCGTAATCCAGAAGAGTGATGATCATGTGTTGTATCCTTCAAATAAAGGGATCTTCAGTAAATTCTCCTTTAGATCTCCCTGAAATTTCATGGGGTTCCCGTTGATATCCGCAATCACAAAGGTAATGTCCGCATCAACGCAGACCGTCTTTGTTCCTTTGTTGATAATCTGCTGCCGGAAGACGGCGCTCTTGTTCCCGATCTTTTTAAGGCCGGAGCGTATAACAATGATATCTCCGGCCCTGGCCTGGCTTTTATAAGAAATATTAATGTTAACGACAAAAAATGAAAATCCCTTTTGTAAGAATTCTTCCAAATCCAGATGGTCTTCTAAAAGCTTCCACCGCCCCTCTTCCAGGAATTCAAGATACCTTGCATTGTTCACATGCTGATAAAGATCGGTGTGATAGCCTCTGATTTTTATTTCCGGTTCCACTTTCAACTCCTGAGTATTGATCCCATCCGTACAGCGAATGTTTTATCATTCAACCTCGGTTTTTGAAAGGACTTTATCCCTCCGGCCGGATCAATCCTTTTTTGCAAAAAGGCCCTGGAGGTCATCCTTAAACACAACCGAATGAAATCCGGATGTTTCAAGCCGTTTTATCGTATTCACAATAAACCGGTCTCCGGCTTTGATCTTTTTGGGGATACCGGTATAATGGAAAAGTTTTGACCGGGGCGCCATGACCCTGAAAAGCCCGTCATAGAATTTTTTCCCATAAAGATCCCCGGTTTGAGACGTGAATCTCGGGGGATCATGAATCACGCTGTTAAAATAATTGCTTTTTAGACCGTCAATATATTGGATGATGTCTGCATGGACAAACTCAAGCGCATCCCCATTCCATTTTTTCAGCCAGGGATTCAGGTTGCGAAGCTGGATGACCTCGCTGCTTTTTTCTGTTGAAATTACTTTTTTGGCCCCGGCTTTCAGGGCAAAAAAAGCTGAATAGCCAAGACCGCCGCAGGTATCCAGAACCGTATCTCCTGTTGAAACCACCATCCTGGTTTTTTCCTTCGCATCCATCAGGGGATCTATCTCCTTTGAGCGGTGCATCTTGATGCCGTCAATTTCCAGGATGGGAGCCGTTCTGGTGGGAGAAAGCTTATAATAGGCATGGCTCCGGATTTCAAGAGGGGTTAAGGCATTGTCCTGGAACCTGAAAATTATATTTCGTCTGGAAGCCACGGCCTCCAGCGTTTTCCGGTCAATAAACACATCAGGGTCCAGGATCAGCCGGTCCTTTTGAATAGGCCAAAGCTTTTCCGTCAGGTTGAGATCAAGGGACACAAGGATTTCATTTTTCCCCTCCCGCATGGCATTAAGAATGGCGGCCACGGCTTCAAAATGGAAAAAGAACAAGGGTTCCGCCATTTAAAAATCAATACTGCCGGGGGTTCTGGGGAACGGGATGACATCTCTGATATTGCTGATACCGGTGATCATCATTAAAAACCGTTCAAAGCCCAGGCCAAAACCGGCGTGGGGAACAGACCCGTATCTTCTGGAATCCAGGTACCACCAGTAATTTTCCAGGGGCAGGTTCATCTGTTTCATCCGGTCTTCAAGCACGTCCAGGCGTTCTTCCCGCTGGCTGCCGCCGATGAGTTCACCGATTCCCGGAACCAGGAGGTCCACGGCGGCCACGGTTTTTCCGTCCTCATTCACCCGCATGTAAAAGGGTTTGATCTCTTTGGGATAATCCGTCAGAAAGACCGGCTTTTTGCAGTAGGTTTCCGCCAGAAACCGTTCATGTTCGGATTGAAGATCAGTGCCGTATTCAACCGGGAATTCAAAACGCTGTCCGGATTTTTTCAGGATATCAACGGCTTCGGTATAGGTGATCCGCGCAAATTCCGAATTCAGGAGGGTATCAAGCCTCTCTGTAAGGGTTTTGTCCACAAAATTTTGAAACAGGGACAGGTCTTCGGCGCATTCGTCCACGGCATGACGGGTCAGGTATTTGACCAATTCTTCCCCATGATCCATATTGCCGTTTAAATCACAGAAGGCCATTTCCGGTTCCAGCATCCAGAACTCGGCCACATGGCGGCTGGTATTGGAATTTTCCGCCCTGAAGGTCGGGCCGAAGCTATACACATCTCCCAGGGCCAGGGCAAACATTTCCGCAGACAATTGACCGGACACGGTCAGATTGGATTCCCGGCCGAAGAAATCAAGGCTGAAATCCATTTTCCCCATTTTTTGAACGGTCTCGGGATCAAGGCTGGTCACCCTGAACATTTCTCCCGCACCCTCGCAGTCGGACCCGGTGATCAGGGGGGTGGTCAGATACCGAAATCCCTTTTCCTTGTAGAATTTATGAACGGCATAGGCCATTTCCGACCTGAGCCGGAAGGCGGCCCCGAATTTATTGGTTCTGGGTCTCAGATGGGCAATGGTCCTTAAGAATTCATCGGAATGCCTTTTCTTCTGAAGCGGGTAGGAGTCCGGGGCAAGGTTGATAATCTCAATTTCTTTGGCCTTGATTTCCCACTTCTGGCCTTTTCCCGGAGATTCCACAAGGGTTCCCGAAACCGATACCGAGCTTCCCGTGGTAAGGGTTCCGATTTCTGCATAATTGGCCAGGCCCTTGTCTGCAATGGCCTGAATATTGGAAAGGCAAGATCCGTCATTGATTTCCATGAAGGAGAATTCTTTTGAGTCCCGCTTTGTTCTGACCCAGCCCTTGACAAGCACGTCTCCTGGGGATTGAGCAAGTCTGAGCAGGTTATTGATTTTGGTTCTTTTCATTGCTTTATCCTGGAAAAAATATTAGATTACAAAATTTGATTATACCCTATACCGAAAAGGTTTTTTTATAAAAATCAGTATCATGCACAAGCAAAATTATCAAGACATCCTTTCTCAGGTTCAGCGGCCCACCCAATATGTCGGCAACGAAATCAATACCATTCGAAAAGATCTGAAAACCGTGGATCTGACCTTTGCCCTGGTATTTCCGGATCTCTATGAAATCGGGACCTCCCATTTCGGGATTCAGATCCTGTATTCCATTTTAAACAGCCATGAAAAGATAGCAGCCGAACGCTTTTTTGCCCCGGCCCCGGATATGGAAGCCCTGCTGTCCCAAAAAAAGATCCCCTGTCTGTCCATGGAATCCAAAAAAGAACTGAAAAGCTTTGATATCATCGGCATCAGCCTTTTGTATGAATTGAATTTTACCAATATTCTCACCCTGTTGAGCCTGTCTTCCATCCCGTTTTACGCAAGAGACAGGGAAGATGCATTTCCCCTCATCATCGGCGGCGGCCCCTGCGCCTTTAACCCCGAACCCCTGGCCGATTTTTTCGACGCCTTTGTCATCGGGGACGGAGAAACGGTATCCGTAGAAATTGCAAAACTTGTCATGGCCTTTAAAAAAGAGGGGGACGGCCAAAAGAAAACCCTGCTGAGGCTTTTGTCTAAAATAGACGGGGTCTATATTCCCTCCTTTTTTTCACCGTCCTATGATGGGGCTGGTCTTCAGCACCTTACCCCTGTGTTTGAAGATTACCGGAGCGTCCGCCGGGCCTTTTTGCCCAGCCTGACCAAGGAGAGCTTTCCCGTTTCTCCCATTATCCCCTTTGCAAAACCGGTCCATGACCGGCTGCGGCTTGAAATTGCCCGTGGCTGTTCAAGGGGCTGCCGGTTCTGCCAGGCCGGCATGATCTACCGGCCGGTGAGGGAAAGGTCATTGGAAGATCTGATCGACATCACAAAAACCTCTTTAAGAACCACCGGCCATTCCGATATCTCTCTTTTGTCCCTCAGCACCGGGGATTATTCAAACCTGCCGGAATTGATGAAGCGCCTGCATGCCATCGGGCAGGAACACTGCAATGCCATCTCTCTTCCGTCCATCAGGGCGGAAAAACTCACCCCGGATCTTATGCAGATCATTAAAAAAGTCCGGAAGACGGGATTTACCATTGCTCCTGAAGCCGGGTCCCAGCGGCTGAGAGACATCATCAATAAAAATTTGACGGAAGACAGCATCCTATCCACCGTTGAAAACGCAATGAACCTGGGTTGGAAAAATATCAAGCTCTATTTCATGCTGGGATTGCCCTTTGAAACCGTGGAAGATATTGAGGCCATCTGCCGGCTGTCAAGACGGTTGGCCTCTTCCTATGCCAAAGGCAAAAAGACCATCAACGTCAGCACCACCTGTTTTATTCCCAAGGCCCATACCCCGTTTCAAAGGATTCCCCAGATTTCTCTGACTGAGGCCAGGGAAAAACTGCAATATCTAAAAAATAATCTCAGGCACCCCAAAATCAACCTGAAATGGCAGAGCCCTGAAATGAGCCTCTTGGAAGGGGTCTGGTCCAGAGGGGACAGAAGATTGTCCAAACTTCTGGTGGCTGCTTTTGAAAAGGGCTGCCGCCTGGACGGGTGGACGGATAAATTTGATTTTTCCTTATGGCAGAAAGCCTTTGAGGAAACCGGGATTGATCCTTTGTTCTATACGACCCGTCAAAGGGATGAGGATGAGCCTCTTCCCTGGGATCATATTGATTCAGGTGTCAGCCCGGAATTTTTGAAACAGGAATTTCAAAAAGCCCAAGCAATGTCCCTGACCCCGGACTGCCGGGACCATGACTGCAACGGTTGCGGGGTCTGTGATTTTGAAGAGATCAGGCCCGTACTTTTTGACGGTCTTCCGGATATCCGGGAGACGGACCCTCTTCCTTCCCCTGATCTGAAACGATTACCGGATGAGGCCTTCACCAAATTTGAACTCTCCTTTTCCAAGCTGGATGAGGCCAGGTTCTTTGGTCATCTTGAACTGGGGATCATTTTTCAGCGGGCCGTCAAAAGAGCAGGGCTCACGGCCAGATATTCCCAGGGGTTTAATCCTTTGATGCAGATTTCTTTTGAAAATGCCCTGCCCGTCGGCATGGAAAGCGAAGAAGAGATTCTGTGGATCTATTTTGAAAACGGAACCGCACCGGACAATATTGTGGATGCCTTGAACAAAGAACTTCCCCAGGGTCTTTTCATTACCGGTTGCAGACCTTTCAGACGGTCCAAAAATGAAAATGAAAAAACCGCTCGATACAGCCTCCTGCTCGCAGAAGGAAATTTTGACAAAGATGAGGTGGAACGTTTTTCCCGATTATCGGAATTCATGGTTCAGGATTTGAGCAAAAAGGGAAAGACCCGGACCACGGATTTGAGAAAATCCGTTGAAAAAATATCTTATATTAATTTATATACCCTTGAAATGATACTGAAACCTTATAATGAAAGAACCGTAAGGCCCATGGAAATACTGACCAATTGTTTTAAACTGGATGAAAACGCCCTGGCCTCCATCAGGATAATAAAGATGAAACAACAAAACTAAAACAAGGATAGATCCATGTTAAAAGAACTTGTTGTCAATTCCGCCCCCCATGAAACCCGGGTGGCGCTTCTTGAAAACGGCACGGTGGTGGAGGTGTTTATTGAAAGACCGGATGAGACTTCCATTGCCGGAAACATATATAAGGGCCGGGTTCAACGGGTTTTGCCGGGGATGCAGGCCGCCTTTGTGGACATCGGGTTTGACCAGGCCGCCTTTATTTATGTGGACGATGTCCTGGATACGGCAAGCCCTGTCATGTACCAGGAATTTGAACAGGGCAATGACGGGGACGCCGAGGCCGGCGAAGCAGAGATGGAATCCGGGGAAATGACGGACGGCCTTCCGTCCTGGAAAGCGTCCATGAACCATGACTGCCATATTGAGGACCTTTTGACGGAGGGCCGGGAGATCCTGGTTCAGGTGGCAAAATCCGCCATCGGGACCAAGGGGCCCAGGGTCACCACCCATATTTCCCTGGCCGGCCGGTATATGGTGCTCATGCCCACGGTGGATCATATCGGCATTTCAAAACGGATTGAAAATGATGCCGAGCGGAGCCGCCTGAAAGACCTTTTATTGTCCATCCGCAAAAATAAATTCGGTTATATTTTAAGAACCCAGGCCGAAGGGATTGACGAGGAAACCATTGCAAAAGAAATCGAATTTCTGACCAAAACCTGGGATGCCGTCATGGCCAAAAGCAAATCCGCCCCGGCCCCATCCCTTATCTATAAGGATCTTACCGTCACCTTCCGGGCTGTAAGAGATCTTCTGGCCGATGAAGCCGATAAACTGATCATCGATTCAAAGGAAGAATATGAAAATGTTCAGCGCTTTTTAAAACGGCTCATGCCCGATGTTAAATTGTCTGTGGAACTTTACCAGGGCAGGGAATCAATTTTCGATGCCTACAATATCGAAGGGGATGTGGCCCGGGCATTGAAGAAAAAAGTGTGGCTCAAATCCGGGGGGTATATCGTCATCGAACAGACCGAGGCCCTGGTGGCCATTGATGTCAATACCGGCCGTTATGTGGGCAAGCACAATTTTGACGAAACCATTTTAAAGACCAATCTGGAGGCGGTGAAGGAGATTGCCTACCAGATCAGGCTCCGCAATATCGGCGGAATCATCATCATTGATTTCATCGATATGAAAAAAGAGCATCACCGGGAAAAGGTCATGACCCAGATGAACGAGGCCATGAAAAAAGACAAGAGCCAGACCAATATCCTGCCCCTGACCGAGCTGGGGCTGGTTCAGATGACACGAAAAAGAATCCGCCGCAACCTGACCCGGACCCTTTGCGAGCCCTGCTTTTACTGCAATGGGGACGGCCATCTGCTGTCGGGAAAGTCCATCTGCCATAAAATTTACAGGGATCTGGTCACTGAAGCCGCCGATATGATGGGCAACCGGTTTACGGTAAAGGTCCATCCTGAAATCGCCCAATTGCTCCACGGACGGGAAAAACACCTGATCTCATCCCTTGAAAAACAGTTTTCAAAACCCATTGTGATCTATCCTGAACCCAATTACCATATCGAAGAATACCATATATTTGAATCCCTAACAAAATAAAAACCGGATACAAAAGGCTGGATTGAATATCAGCCCCCATTCGCGCAAGGAGACCCATATGCAGAAAATCAAAATGAAAACCCCCCTGGTGGAGCTGGACGGAGATGAAATGACCCGGGTTCTCTGGCCGGTGATCAAGGAAAAACTCATTCACCCCTTTGTCGATCTGAAGACGGAATACTATGATCTGGGCATTCAACACCGGGACGACACCGATGATCAAGTAACGGTGGATGCCGCCGACGCCATTAAAAAATACGGGGTTGGGGTAAAAAACGCCACCATCACCCCCAACCGGGAAAGGGTGGAAGAATATGGTTTGAAAAAACAGTGGAAAAGCCCCAACGGCACCATCCGCGCCATGCTGGACGGCACCGTATTCAGAAAACCCATCATTGTCGATAATATCAAGCCTGCGGTAAAATCATGGAAAAAACCGATTTCCATTGGCCGGCATGCCTATGGGGATGTTTACAGGAATGCTGAAATAAAAACAGAGCGAGGGGGTAAGGCCGAAATCGTGTTTACCGATGCCCTGGGCCATGAAACAAGGGAAACCATCATGGAATTTTCCGGCCCCGGCATTATTCAGGGAATGCACAATACCGAGGCTTCGATTTCAAGTTTTGCCAGGGCCTGTTTTGAGTATTCTTTGGCGGAAAAAATCGATTGCTGGTTTGCAACCAAGGACACGGTTTCAAAAATTTATGACCAGACCTTTAAAAATATATTCGAAGACATCTATGAAACCGAATATAAAGAAAAATTTACCAGAGTCGGAATTTCCTTTTTTTATACCCTGATCGACGATCTTGTGGCCCGGATCATGAAGTCCGACGGCGGTGTCCTCTGGGCCTGCAAAAATTATGACGGGGATGTCATGAGCGACATGGTGGCCTCGGCCTTCGGGTCCCTGGCCATGATGTCATCGGTCCTGGTATCGCCCCATGGCTATTTTGAATATGAGGCTGCCCACGGAACCGTTCAAAGACATTATTATAAACATCTGAAAGGGGAAAAAACCTCAACCAATGCCGTGGCCCTGATCTTTGCCTGGACCGGGGCATTAAGAAAACGGGGGGAACTGGACGGGCTGCCCCTGCTTTCAGATTTTTCAGACCGGCTTGAAAAAACAGTGATTGAAACCATTGAAGACGGATATATGACCAGAGATCTTGCCGCCATTTGTAATCCTGGTGCAAAAAAAATTCTGGATTCCTATGAATTTATCGATACCTTGGCAAAAAGGCTTTCAGTCGGTTATTCTGAATCCATATAAATTAAAAAAGATAGCCCATCATTCTTGACAATTTTAATTAAAAACGATAAAGTCCTGCGTTTATGGTGGTTTACAGTATTGAAGTGAACATATGGAAATTATTTAGGTAAGGATTAATTATTTATGAAACGAACATTTCAACCCAGCAACCGGAAAAGAGTTAGAAAGCACGGATTTCTTAAACGAATGGCCACACCCGGAGGACGTCGTGTCATCAACGCCAGAAGAGCAAAAGGAAGAAAAAGGCTTTCCGTCTAATAAAGGGAATGATTGACTAATTTTTGTTTGCCAAAAAATGTACGGCTCCTGAAGAGAGCTCAATTTCTAACACTTTCAGAACATGGAAAAAAGGTACATACAGACAGCTTTATAGCAATTGTGCTTAATGGAACTGCTCAAAACAATCGAATTGGCATTACAGTATCAAAAAAAGCAGGAAATGCAGTAGAGCGAAACAGGATAAAAAGAATCATTAGAGAATATTTCAGGCATAATAAAGAGAATATTTCAGGACCAAAGGATATTAATATCATCGCAAGGAAGGGTCTGGCTACGCTATCCAATAAGCTGATTATTGAAAAGCTTGATAAACTTTTTATAAAAATAGCATTATCATGAAAAAGCTATTATTGATATTTATTAAATTTTATCAATTTTTTATATCACCTTTTACAGGCCATAACTGCCGCTATTATCCGACCTGTTCGGCCTATGCAGTTGAAGCCATTGAAAGATACGGCAGCCTGAAAGGTGTATTTCTAACGGCCAAAAGAATACTGCGGTGTCATCCTTTCCATGCAGGGGGATTTGATCCTGTACCCTAATTTATCCGAACGCACGACGTATTTCCTCTTCTAATTGCAGTTGCAATATATTTTTAAGACTTAGGAGAGAAAATGGATGAACAAAAACGGTTAATAATCGCTGTCGTACTTTCTGTACTGGTCCTTGTCGGATATCAGGCCTTCTTTGTAAAACCGCCTGAGCCGGGCAGTCCTTCACAGGGAGTTCAGACCCAGGGGGAAGTTCAGTTAAAGGACCCCGTCCCGGCTGTTACCGAATACCCGTCAAAGACCGAGGTTGTTTCTGAAACCGTTGAACCGCAAAAGACAAATTATCGCACCATAACCGTATCAACCCCGCTGTATAATATTGTCGTTTCAGAAGCCGGAGCCACCGTTACAAGCTTTGAACTTAAAAATTATTCTGAAACCAATGAAAAGAATTCTCCGTTAAAACAATTGGTGCCCAAAGAAATTAGCGAAGGTATCTTTTCCGTTGATCTTGAAGGACGGTCCATCCCCGGCCTGAAAAATGCCGTGTATACGGCCGACACCGATGCCGTCGAGATCAATGTCTCTCAAGGGGAAAAAACCCTTGAATTTGTTTTTGAAACATCCCAGGGAATCCTGGTGAAAAAGAGTTACACCTTTAAATCCGATTCCTATCTCATTGATTATGACATCACCTTCCAAAACGGGTCCGGAACAGTATTAAACGATGCGGTAGTGGTTTCCATCCCCGGAATTTATAATCAAGCGGTCAAGGACAGGTCAAAATTCGCCTTTGAAGGACCTTCTGCTCTCATCGGCAATGAATTTATTGAAATTGATCCCGATGACCTGGATGAAAAAAACACCTATATCGGAAAAATCGGCTGGGCCGGTTATTCGGAACGGTATTTTTTCACCGCCTTGATGTCGAAGCAAAAAGACGGCGGCAATCCGGCCGATGCCAAGCTTGTAATTTCCTACGCCAATGACAGGATTGCCAATCAATATATCCAGAAAATGGACCCCTTGAATCAGGGCGGCCAGGGAACCTATTCTTTTGCCGTTTATATGGGTCCCAAAAGCCACAAGGTTCTGAGCAAATTCGATAATGGTCTTGACAAGGCCGTTAATTTCGGTTTTTTCAATGTGATTGCCAAACCGCTTCTCATCGGCATGAACTACATTCATGGGGTGATTCCCAACTATGGGATCGCCATTATCCTTTTGACCGTCATCATCAAGCTGGTGTTCTGGCCCCTGGGCACAAAAAGCTATAAATCCATGAATGAAATGAAAAAAATTCAGCCCTTGATGATGGAACTCCGGGAAAAATATAAAGATGACAAGCAGAGAATGAACCAGGAGGTCATGGGCCTTTACAAGACCTATAAGGTCAACCCGGCCAGCGGCTGCCTGCCCATGCTGGTCCAGATGCCGATTTTCTTTGCTCTTTACAGAATGCTTTACCAGGCCATTGAACTGAGGCATGCCCCCTTTGTCGGATGGATCACCGATCTGGCGGCCCCGGAACGGCTGTTTCATTTTAATTTTTCTATTCCATTCATGGATGCCCCCCACGGCATCCCGGTATTGACCCTTTTGATGGGCGCATCTTTCCTGTTGCAGCAGAAGATGACACCTGCGACAGGTGATCCCATGCAGGCCAAAATGATGATGCTGATGCCGCTGATCATGACGGTTTTATTCATTAACTTCCCGGCAGGATTGGTTCTTTACATGTTTGTAAACAATATCATTTCCATGGGACAGCAGTATTATATTCAAAAGAAACTCGCATAAGCAGGAGGACGGCTTAGATTATGACAAAAACTCAAGAATTTACCGGAAAAGATGTAAATATTGCTATAAAAAATGCCTGTTCGGCTTTATCCCTCTCCAAAGACAAATTGAAATATGACATCATTTCAGAAGGAACATCCGGCATTTTCGGGATTGTCGGCAGAAAAGACGCAAGAATCAGGGTAACCCTTCCGAAAATTGATGATTCCGAAGAAAAGGAAGGGATTCTTTCCATGGTGGATGAAGCCTTTGGAGGAGGAACCCGTCGTGAAGAAAAACCCTTGGTGTCCGGACCGGAAACAGAAGAAGATGATGATGAAGACGGGGATAGTGATGACTATGTAGATGACTTTGCAAATGAAGATATTGATGAAGATACCTATGAAAATGTTGAGGCCGATGAAGAAGAAACAGAGGAAGATGCTGTCGATGTTACTGAAGAATCGGTTGCTTTAGGGGTTGAGACCCTCCAGAAGATCGCCGATCTGATTACCGAAGATGCAAAAGTCAGCGCCCAGACCGAAGGGAATCGTCTGACCCTCTGCATTGAAGGTGGAAATTCAGGGATCTTGATCGGCAGAAAAGGCCAGACTCTCGACGCCATGCAATTTTTGACGGATAAAATCATTAACCGCAAAAGCGATGCCCGGGTAAGGGTAAGAGTCGATATTGAAGGATATATGGAGACCCGTAAATCCAATCTTAAACATCTGGCCTATAAAATGGCGGACAAGGCCAAAAAAACGGGCCGCCCGGCCACCATCAACCAGATGAGTGCCCAGGACCGGCGCATTGTTCATCTGGCCCTGAAAGATGATACAAAGGTCAGAACCCAGAGCATGGGAGAAGGATATTACCGGCGGCTTGTGATTTTTCCAAAAAAGAAAACCGCTTTCAAAGGTAAAAGACGGGTAAAAAAATAAGCACTTATGAATGATACAATTGCCGCAATAGCAACTCCATTTGGAAGTGGCGGAATTGGTGTCATCCGGATCTCAGGCCCAGATGCCTTCAGTATCGCATCAAAATTGTTTTCAAAAAAAAAACTTTGGTTTGAGGCGCCTGAACAGTTAGAATCCCACAACGTCTATCACGGCTATATTTTTGATGTCAAAACCTTGGCCGTGATCGATGAGGTGCTGTTAATCCCCATGAAAGGACCCTCCTCTTACACGGCAGAGGATGTGATTGAAATTCAGGCCCATTCAGGCACTTTTGTATTAAGGGCTGTTCTTGAGGAAGTTCTGTCGTGCGGAGCAAGGCTGGCAGAACCGGGTGAATTCACCAAAAGGGCCTTCCTGAATCAGAGGATTGATCTGACCCAGGCCGAGGCCGTTGCCGACATCATCAATGCCAAATCCGCCAATGCCTTGAAATTTGCCACATCCCAGATTCTTGGAACCCTGGGGAAAAACATTCAGGAATTAAGAAAACAGTTAATTCATTTTTTATCCCTCATTGAGGTCAATATTGATTTTCCTGACGATTCAGTCCCCTTTCGCCCGTCGGAAAATGAGATTCAGGCCCTTGTGGATGTGCTTGAAAAATGCCGGGAATTCATTAGACAGCACAATGATGCCTGTTTCTTAAAAGAGGGCATCCGGGTGACCATCTGCGGGGCGCCCAATGTGGGCAAATCAAGCCTCATGAACCGCCTGCTGGAAAAGGACCGCTCCATTATCACCGCAGTCCCCGGAACGACACGGGACCCTGTTGAAGAGGGGCTGAATATAGACGGGGTGCCTTTTGTGATCACCGATACGGCCGGGATCCATCAAACCGATGACCTTGTGGAAATTATTGGAATAGAAAAAGCAAAGGATCATATCACCACATCAGATATTATCCTCTATATGAAGGAACCGGGAGCTGAATTTTCCGAAAGGGAATTTGAAAAACTCGTACCCCCAGGGAAAAAAGTGATTTTTGTGGTGAATAAGATTGATCTTTGCGAAGGCAACCTGCCCAAGCTTTCTGAAAAATACCGGCATATTCCCACGGTTGAAATTTCAGCCCTTTTGAACAAAGGGGTGCAAGAGCTGAAACAGAAGATTCTCAATATCAGTATTGCCGACCTGGATATGGAAAAATCTCCGGTCATTCCGAATCTGAGACATAAAAAAGCCCTGGAACAGGCTGTGGAAAGCCTTGAAGCCGCCTTGGACGGATTGAAAAATGGACAGGCCGAGGAAATTCTGGCCATTGATATTAAAACCAGTATTGATTCCCTTGGCACCATTACCGGGGAAACAGCCTCTTTAGACATATTGGACACTATTTTCAGTAATTTTTGTATTGGTAAATAAAGGATTGAACGCATGGCAATAAATTTAAGGGAACATTTTGTAAAATATGAAGCCCTGGTTCAGATGACGGATGCCGTATTTGACCGGGTTAAAACCGAATTCCCCAAAGAAGTATTCTGCAGGGAGAAATGCAGCGACTGCTGCTACGCCATTTTTGATCTCACCCTGATCGAAGCCCTGTATCTCAAAGACCGGTTCCTGAAAAAATTCAGCGGCAAGGCCAAAAATGATCTCATTGAAATCGCGGATAAAACAGACCGGGTTCTGGCCCGGATGAAACGGGATGCCTTCATGGAAGTCAAGGCCGGGGCCAATGAGCTGGATATTGTCGGAAAAATGTCCATGGAACGGGTGAGATGCCCGCTTCTGGGCGAAAACAATCTCTGTCTCATGTATGAATCACGGCCCATCACCTGCAGGGTATACGGCATTCCGACCTCCACCGCCGGGACAAGCCATATCTGCGGACGCACCAATTTTAAACAGGGGGAACCCTACCCCACCCTGAACATGGATAAAATTTATACCCAGCTCCAGCTTCTTTCAGCCCAACTGGTTAAAGACATCGGTTCGAAAAACATTCGCATGCATGAAATGCTTATTCCGGTTTCCATGGCCCTTGTAACGGATTTTAACGAAGACTATCTGGGAGTCAAAAAAGATGGATGAGTTTACACCGGAAGAGATCCAAGACAAGAAAAAAGCCATTTTTGACGCCATGGGCCAAAGAGGGCAAAAGCAGATCCTGAAAAAGGGATATGAAAACTGGGACCCTTTCCAGGAACCCAAAGATCCCATTGATATCCGGAAGGATAAAACCAAACGAACCACCCAGGTTCTCATCCGGGAGTTTTTATCCGGCACGAGCCATGAGGAATATTCAAACACCTTTGCCCAGGGCGCCCTTGAAATGGCCCTTGGAATTGTCAATAATGACGAGAAGATACGGGGAATGTTTGAGTTTGCCTGCTGGTATCGGGATCTCTTAAAAAAAGAAGGCTATGAGACCCCCTGAACTAAAAGAAATTCAGGAAAAAATTTTAAATATCCTTTATCAATCCGATGTTCGGCTGACGGCCCAGGAATACCTCAAACACATAAAGACCCTTTATTCTTTGCCCTTTTCCGAGGCAAAAAAGGTATTGCAGACCCTGGTTGATACCGAAGAACTCTCCTATCAATATCTTTACGGGTCCACCTATGTTGAAAAGAGCTTTTTAAAACCGGTCCGGATTTCCCCTCATTTTATCCTGAAACCTCCCTGGTCCACCGCCAGTCCGGCTGGAGAGCATATTGAAATCATGATCGAGCCGGGCATTTCCTTTGGTTCAGGCCAACATCCCACCACAAATTTGTGCCTGAATGCCATCGATTTCTGCTTTTTTCAGGATAAGAGAATATCCCTAAAAGATTCCGGAGCCGATATCGGGACCGGCTCCGGCGTTCTTGCCATGGCCATGTGCCTTGCCGGGCTTTCCTCCTGCACTGCCTATGAGATTGATCCTGTTTCCATCCGGGAAGCAAGGAGGAATATTGAACTGAATCAGCTTTCGGGCAAAATCCATATGCTGGAAGACACAATGAAAACCGGGGAAAATAGTTTTTCCATCATCTGCGCCAACCTCCGGTATCCCACCCTGGTGAGCCTTTCTGAAACCCTTTCTTCACGCCTGAAAGAAAACGGGGTGGCGGTGTTATCCGGTTTCAGGGAATGGGAAAAAGACCTGGTTTTGAATTCCTATGCCGAAAAAGACTTTGAGCTTATATGGCAAAGGGTTGATAAAAACTGGTCTTGCTTTGTACTCGTGAAAAAATAATGATACATACAGGGCATGAAGGCTTTTTTAACCATCCTGACTTCCCTTATTTTAAGCGGCTTGCTTTACGGCAATATTTATTTCTGGGTCGATGAAAGCGGAACCAGGCATTATACCAATATTGCCCCACCCTCGGGCGAAACTGTTGAAGAACTTGTCGAAAGCAACAAAGCTTTTGAAAAGCTGACATCCGGAAAAAATGATCGCCAAAAATTCAAGGTGATGAAAATATTTGACGGGGATAGCCTTCAGGTCTCGGCCATGGATCTTGTATTCAACATCCGCCTTGTTGGGATCGATTCACCGGAGATGGGTGCCAAAGGACTGGATGGCCAACCCTACAGCCGGGAAGCCCGGTCATATCTTGAGACGGTTCTCAAGGACCGGGAGATTACCCTGAAAAGCTATGGTGCAGACAGCTATCACCGGCAATTGGCTGAAATTTTCCTGGATGGAAAAAATATAAACCTTGAAATCATAAAGCAGGGCCTAGCTGAAGTCTATCAGGGAAATCCACCGAAAACCCTTGATATACAGCTTTATTTAAAAGAAGAAGAAAAGGCGAGAAGCGTCGGCAAAGGCATCTGGCGGCTCAAAAAAAACTATAAAAGCCCGAAACAGTGGCGCAGGGAAAACCCCAGAAAATAAATTCCGGCTTGCGAAATTCTTTTTGAATGTTTATCGTTTTATATAAGAGGCATCATACGGGTTCAGTATGGTCCGGCAGGAAAATTTTAAACTGTTATGAAGGAGCCGCCACGATGAAAGACAGAGCACTGAGAAGGCACCAGGAGTTTAAAGTAAAGAAGAGAAGTATAGAGACATATGAAAATTGCATTGGAGATGATCTGCCTGAAGCAGAATTGCAGGAACTGGAAAATAATGTTGAAAAATTAAGAAAGGTCTGTGTGGCCAACCAGATGAGTGAAGCGCCCCAAAAAGCCGGTAAAAAACCCCTCCGGGAACTAAAGCATGATATTTCCATGAAAGAACAGTTAAGCTAACCCAACCTGATTTACAAAACCATACGCCCCATTGAACCGGCCATGGGCCATTCAATGGGGCGTCTTTTATGTTTATAAAGAATCGTTAAAACGGGATATCGTCATCGGGCATGGGGCCCGGTCCCCCACCCATACCGGGTTGGGTCTGGCCCTGGTAATGGTTGGACCCACCCGAATCGGATTTCTGATATCCGCCTCCGGTACCGACGCCGCCTTTAGCATCCTGTTTCCCGCCGAGAAACATGAAATTGGATGCTACCACCTTGGTCATATAATGGGTTTGCCCGTCTTTTTCATAGGTTGAGGTCTGGAGTTTTCCTTCAATATAGATCTGGCTGCCTTTGGACAGGTATTTCTCGCAGGTTTCCGCCTGCTTCCCGAAAACAACAACATTATGCCATTCTGTTTTTTCCTGCCGGTCACCACTTGTTTTGTCGGTCCATTGCTCACTCGTGGCAAGGGAAAAATTAACTACTGCCAACCCTTGCTGGGAATACCGGATTTCCGGGTCCCTGCCAAGGTTTCCGATAAGCATCACTTTATTAAGACCAGCCATTTGTTTTCTCCTGTTTTAGGGTAAATTTTCGAATATGGTTTGTAAAATATTTACCCGATTCAAACCCGTGTGTCAAAGGGATATTTTTTTATCAAAAATCAATAAGAGTTGACAATAAGGGAATTTGAAGTTATGTTGCTATTAAAGTAGCAACTCTTCCGGAGACGAATATGGATACCTATTCAAATTTAAAAGAACTTGGTTTTTCACAATATGAAGCCACCTGCTATATGGCATTAGTTGCGGAACACCCGGTGAATGGGTCCCAGTTGAGCAAAATATCAGGTATTGCCCGGTCAAGAATTTACGATGTGTTAAGAAGCCTGATTTCCAAGGGCTATGTCATGGAAATCAATCCCGGCCAATATGCCCCCCTGCCGTCCGATGAATTGATCCGGCGGCTCAAGAAAAGTTTTGAAACCAATCTCAATGCCTTTGAGACCCAGATTTTAAATTCAACCCGGAAGGAAGACTTTGAATATGTCTGGACCATTACCGGGTATGACAATGTCATGCATAGGGCTGTTGACATGATCCAAGAGGCCAAGGAAGAAATTTATGTGCGCCTGTTTCCCGAAGCAAGCCGGCGCCTGGACCCGTATTTAACGGAAGCAGAGCAGCGGGGCGTGAAAATCCGGTATATTGCCATGGGCAAAATTCCGAAAAAATTTGATGTCATGGTCATGCATCCGGATCATGAACACCTTCAAAAGACCATCGGCGGACGATCCTTCGAAGTCATTACCGATAAACGGGAAGCCCTGGTCGGAATTTTCGGAGCCGGACAGGAAGATATTTCCCCCATCAATTGGACCCGGAATCAATGGTTTATCGTGGCCAACCGGGACAGCCTGCGCCACGACTTTTATCACAGTTTCCTGGAAAAGATCCTGGATCAGCGCCAGGAACTGACCGAAGACGAATTAAGAATTTACAGCATCATCAAAGAGGATAATTAGAGGAGATCAACATGACTGCAATGAGAAAAATAAATTATTTCAGCGGGTTCTCGAATGAAAAGGATGAGACCATTTTCAATCTGGAAAAAGATTACGGCGCCCATCATTATGAGAGAATCGATCTCGTTGTCAGGCATGCAAAGGGCTGCTGGCTGACCGATGAAAAAGGCCGGAAATATCTGGACTGCCTTGCCGCTTATTCTGCGGCAAATCCCGGCCATCACCATCCGACCATTGTTAATGCTGTCATGGATGCCCTGATCGGAAACTATGCCTCGGTTCTGTCCAATGTGGTCTTCACGGATCCCCTGGGGATTTTTCTGTCTGAAGCCGCCAAATTCGCCCCCCAGATGGCGCCCCGGTTCGGCGCTCACGGCAATAAGGTCCTTCCCAAGAACGGCGGCGTGGAATCCGTTGAAACCGCCATCAAGACCATGCGGTATTATGGATTCAAGAAAAAGAAAATCGAGGACGGAAAACAGGAAATCATCGTGTTTGACGGCAATTTTCACGGCCGAACCATTTCCGTTGTCTCATTCTCATCCAGTAAAAAATACAAGGAAGGCTTCGGCCCCCTCACTCCCGGCTTTGTCTCCGTGGAATTCGGCAACCTTGAAGCGGTTGAAAAGGCCATTACACCGAACACCTGCGGCATCCTGGTGGAACCCTTCCAGGGCGAAGGCGGAATGAGAATCCCGCCAAAAGGGTTTCTCAAAGGGCTTCGAAAACTGTCTGATGACCATGATCTTCTCTTGATCTGTGATGAAATCCAGGTGGGCATGGGCCGGACCGGAAAAAAATTCTGCTTTGAGCATGAAGATATTGTCCCGGACGGGGTCATCCTCGGAAAAGCCCTGTCAGGAGGTCTTGTGCCCCTATCGGTGTTCATCACCAACACCGTCATCATGGACCTGGTCTTTTCCAAAGGCTCCGATGGCTCCACCTTTGGCGGATACCCGCTGGCCTGTGTGGCCGGAACGGCTGCATTGAAAGTATTTGAAGACGAGAAACTGGCGGAGCAGTCCGCCCAAAAGGGGGAAATCCTCAAACAAAGAATTGAAGACATTGCCAAAAGATCCCCCCATGTCAAAGACGTCCGGGGAAAAGGGCTGTTCATCGGAATCCAAGTCAAAGATGGCAATGCCATGGACTTCTGCAAAAAATTGTTCAAGCTTGGAATTATCGTCAATGACAGCCACGGACACACCATCCGGATTTCTCCTCCCCTGGTCATCAATGAGGATGAGATGGATTTTCTGGTAGAACAGCTTGAAAAGGTCCTGGTGGGATGAGATAACGCTGCCGGCCCTCAGTCCCAGGACTGGATTTCAATAATATTTCCCTCCGGATCCCTGAAATAAACAAAGGCGAGAAGCCCCACGCCTTCCACTTCTTTCCGGGTCACTTGCCCAAGAGCAGATGCACGCCTTTCAGCCGGGGCGATGTCAGGCCCGTAGCCCTGTCCAGCCAGTCGCCGGAGAGATTCCTTTCCGGTGGTTTGATTTTGCAGTCAAAAACATCCATATAAAACTGTGCAAGCACCTTATAGTCTTTTGCCGCGATATTGGTGTGGGCATATCTCATAGCGGGTCTCCATTTTTAAAATCAAAAGTTCAGGGTTTCTCCGTCTTCCGGGATGAACAGGCGTTCTTTTGAAATCTTGTTTTCAGTTGCCAAAGATCTTAACGCCTTTCGGGACACTTTGCAGTGATCCAGGGCTTCCATATGGATGGCGACAACAATAGCTCCGGGACAAAGCTTGCAAACATCAATGGTCTGCCTTGCATCCATGACAATGGGCCCGCTGTCGCCCAGTTCCGCTCCGCTTGAATGGGTGAGGATAATATCCGGCTTGACCGAGGTAAGGATGGTTTTGATCTCATCATACAAAACCGTATCCCCGGCCCAATACACCACAGGTTCCCCAGGAGCCCGGAGAACAAACCCTGAAACCCTGCCAAGGATGGCTTCCCATTTTTCATTTCCCGCATGCCGGGCCGGGGTGGGGGAAATATCCATATTTTTCCAGGTCATTTTGGTTTCAATGGGGGTCACATTTGAAAACCCGTTCTTTTTTAAATCCGCCTCATTGACCTGGCGGCAGAGGATGGGGATATCCTTGGGCAGCATCTTTTTAGCCCCGTCATCAAAATGATCCCGGTGGAGATGGGAGACCAGCACCATATCAATATCTTTGATCACCTCTGCGGCAGGGAAGGGGAGATCAACCGTAGGGTTTTTCTCAACCCCGGCAAAGGAGTCTATCCCGTGCCGCGGCAGAAGTACCGGGTCCGTCAGGAGGGTGATGCCGGCCAAGGAGATTTTTAATGTGGCATTGCGGATCAGTTGGATTTTCATGAGATACACACAAACCCGTACCGGTTCTGAACTTCATCCGCAGCGCATTTCAAAAGGGTCCGGATATCAAATACCATGTCCTCGGGCGAGATGAGCCGGGCATGAAGCATTTTCATTTCTAAAGCAAGTTCGATATAGGTTTGCATTTTTTTTACCTCCCAGGGTCAGCGTCAAACTGTTCTTTAATGTTTTTTATTGAATTATCAGACAAATTTAATTATTGCTATCGGTAATAAAAGAACGCGGTGTTCGGATTTTTCGAACGCTCAAGATCCATCAAGGGGAAAATGGAAATTTATCAGTTGCAATCCTTTATGGCGGTTTCAGAGACAGGGAATCTCACCCGTGCCGCACAAAAAATCAATATCAGCCAGTCTGCCTTAAGTTCGCAGATTAAAGCCCTGGAAGAAGAACTGGGGGTGGAACTCTTCATCCGGCAACCCAGGGGAATGCTGTTGAGCAAAATGGGAAAGGAGCTGCTTTCCGAAGCCGGGGCCGTTGTCCAGGCTTCCCGGAAAATGAAGCAGAAAGCCATGGATCTGCACACCCGGATTTCCGGGACTTTGAATATCGGCATTAACACGGACCCCAAATTTCTGGAGGTGTCGGATATCAGCAGGAGAATGGCGGGTCTCATGCCGGGGGTAAGCCTCAGTTTTATGGAAAGCCAGACCTTTGAAACCTGTCATATGCTCAAGGATGAAAGGATGGATGTGGGGTTTCATTACGGCCGGATACCGGACCCTGCCGTTTTTTCCCTTCCTCTTTTTCCGGTCACCGTCTGTGTGACCCTTCCCAAACGCCTGGAAAAGGATATGGAAAGGGCGGATATTGAGACCCTGGCAAGCCTTCCCTGGGTCTGGACCCGGCACGGCTGTCCCTTTCACCTGGAATTTCAGAGCCGGCTCAAGGGAAAAGACCTCAAATTAAACCAGGTCATGGATGCCGTGGAAGAAAACATCGTTAAAGAACTGGTCAAATCCGGAGCAGGAATCGGCCTCATGCGAAAGGATGAGGCCCTGGACCTGGTCCGGGAGGGAGCGGCCATGATCTGGAAAGGATTTGAATTAAAGGTTCCCCTGGGAATCGCCTGTCTTGAAAAACGAAAAACTGAAAAAATGATTTCAGGGTTTCTGGATGCCATCCAGAATAAATATAAAACCGACCAAAATCAGTCAAAATGTCTTGACAACATGACTAATTTTCAATATGCTGACCCATCTTTTAACCGATTAACCGAGGTCAGCCATGCTCAACCCCCAGTCGCCGCTTCCCTTATACCACCAATTGGCGGATATCCTGACGGAACAGATCCGGTCCGGGGCCCATTCACCGGGTCAGGCCCTGCCTTCTGAAACAAATCTTGCAAAGCAATACGGCATCGGCCGCCCCACGGTCCGGCAGGCCATGGATATCCTTGTCCGCAAGGGGATGCTGGAAAGGAAAAGGGGGGCCGGAACCTTTGTCCGGCACAAGGAGCATGAGGTGGATCTCTTTTCCCTGGCCGGGACCTCCCAGGCTTTTTTGACCAAGGGAATCAAGGCTGTGCCAAAACTGGTTGAACCGGTGTCCCTTTGCAGCGTCGGCCCTGATGAAACCAATCCCTTCCAGGGGCGGGAGGCCTTTTTCCTTTCACGGTTGACCCAGGTCAAGACCGAGCCCGTATTGCTGGAAGATTTTTATTTTCACCCGGTGCTCTTTGCCGGTCTGGACAAAATCAATCTTGAAAACAAATCCCTTTCAGAAGTGGTTTCGGACCAGTATTTTCTTCACCCTGAATCGGCCCGGCAGACCTTCAGGCTGTCAAACCTGACCGGCGCAAGAGCCAAACTTTTGGGCCTGAAAGACTCGGCCCCCGTTCTTCTGGTGGAAAGAACCCTTCATTTTCCGGGGGTGGAAAAAGCCGTCTTTTCAAGGCTCTATTGCCGGACGGACCAGTTTGTTTTTTCCCAGGTCATCCGGCTTTCGTGAGATCATGAACCCTTTATCAGGAGTTATTCTATGAAAAAAAGAGGCTATTACGGCAAATTCGGAGGGGCCTTTCTCCCGGAAATTCTGGTTGCCACCTTTGATGAACTGGAAATTGCATTTGAAGACCTGAAATCCGATCCCGCTTTCTGGGAGGAATATTCAGCTCTCATGTCCTCCTATTCCTGCCGCCCCACCCCCCTGACCTTTGCCGCCAACCTGACCCGGGAATTCGGCGGGGCAAAAATCTATATCAAGCGGGAAGACCTGAACCATACCGGGGCCCACAAAGCTAACAATGTCATGGGCCAGGGCCTCATGGTCCGAAAGATGGGAAAAAAGCGGGTCATCGCAGAAACCGGGGCAGGCCAGCACGGGGTGGCAACGGCCACCATGGCGGCCAAATTCGGATTAGACTGCACCATCTATATGGGAGAAGTGGATGTGCTGAGGCAGCGGCCCAATGTGTTCTGGATGGAACAGTTGGGCGCTACCGTGGTCCCGGTCAAAGACGGGACAAGGATTTTAAAGGATGCCATTAACGAGGCCTTCCGGGACTGGGTCACGAATATGGACACCACCCATTATGTGCTGGGCACGGCCTGCGGCCCCCACCCGTTTCCGGAAATGGTGGCCTATTTCCAATCCATCATCGGAAAAGAAGCCCGGCGGCAGATCCTGGAAATCGAAGGAAAGCTCCCCAGCCGGGTCTATGCCTGTGTGGGCGGCGGCTCCAATGCCCTGGGCCTGTTTTCAGGATTTTTGAATGACCCTGTGGACCTCGTGGGCGTGGAAGCCGGGGGTCGGGGCCTCAATTCGGGTATGCATGCCTCCCGGCTCTGCTCAAAGGACGCAAGACCCGGCATCGCCCAGGGCTATAAGACCTATTTTCTCCAGGACGACGACGGCCAGATGAAGGAAACCCATTCCATTTCAGCCGGGCTGGATTATATCGGGGTTTCGCCCATCCTGTCCCATATGGATGAAACCGGCCGGGCCAGGTTTGAAAGCGCCACGGATGACGAAGTCATCGCGGCCCTGAAACTGACCATGACCAAAGAAGGCATTATCCCGGCCCTGGAATCGGCCCATGCCTTTGCCCAGGCCTTTAAGGAAGCCCCGGGCCTTTCAAGGGAGGATGCCATCATCATCAACCAGTCCGGCAGGGGGGACAAGGATATTTTTACGGTGGCGGAAGCGTTTAATGACCCCAAATGGAAAGACTTTATCATTGAAAAGGCGGCAATTTATCATGCTTGAATCTTATATAAAAGAACGGCGCAAGACCAAAGACATTCTGCTCATGACCCATATGGTCCTGGGATATCCCTCCTTTGAGGCGTGTTTTGACATTGTGGAACAGATGGTGGGGGCCGGCGTGGACCTCATGGAATTGCAGATCCCGTTTTCCGAGCCCATGGCCGACGGCCCAATCATATTGACGGCCAATCAGAAGACCCTTCAAACCGGCACAACCGTCCCGAAATGCCTTGAGTTTGCAGAAACAGTATCCAAGGCCTTTCCCCTCCCCTTTTTGTTCATGACCTATGCCAATATCCCATACCAATACGGCATGGAAAAATTTGCCGCCAAAATGGCGGACTTGAATTTGCGAGGGGCCATCATCCCGGATCTCCCCCCGGAAGAAGGGGAAGACTATCTCCGCGCCATGAAACACAACAACCTGGACCCGATCTTCATCTTTTCCCCTGAAACCAGTGATGAACGGCTTTCATACCTTTCTTCCCTGGCCTCCGGCTTTGTCTACTGCACGGCCCGGAAAGGCGTGACCGGGAAAGAGACCCGTTTTTCAGAAGACCTTTCCGCCTATCTGTCACGATGCAGAAAAGCTGTTTCCCTGCCCCTGGCCGTGGGCTTCGGCGTCCGGGAAAAAGCCGATGTGGAGTTTTTAAAAGGCAAGGCCGACATTGCCGTCATCGGGTCTGAAACCGTCCGGGTGGTGGAGGAAAAAGGGGTTATGGCCGTTGGGGAGTTTATTAAAAGTATCCGGTGAGATGGATCATTTAAGAGAAGGATGGATTCCCTTAATCTTCAAAAAAGAACAATTCGGGGAATCCTTTTTGAATAAACTATATTTTCACACAAGCTGATTTGTTGAAATATATTTACAGCCCTCAAAGATATTGATATGGATTATCGAATCTGATTTTGAATTTATTTGGTCGGATATCATTCAAAATTGCATGATACACTGATCTGTATACTAACTTGCTAGGCGGCACGGTGAATCTCGACGACCTCGCACATAGCATCTCGGCTATTTCAAATCACACGGTGATTCAGCACCTATCGCAGCTTCTCCGTGTCTGGAAGCTGGATGCAAGGACCGTTCTCTACATCCTCCTTGCACTTGCCGTTGGCTTTGTCATTGGCCGCTACCGTGCCTCACGTGCCTCCCCATTCCAGAATCGTGGCGAGGCTTGGCTGTCCCGCGTCGCGCTGACGCACTTCGGTCCTCCTGACTATCACCTGATGAATCACGTCACCCTTCAGATGAGTGACGGAACAACTCAGGTTGATCACATCCTCGTTTCTAGGTTCGGCGTGTTCGTCATCGAGACCAAGGACTACAAAGGATGGATCTTCGCCAACGCGAATCAGGCGAATTGGACTCAAGTCCTTTTCAAGTGGAGGTTCAAGTTCCAGAACCCAATATTCCAGAACATCCGGCACGTTCGGGCGGTGCAAGGCCTCCTTGATTTCTTGCCGCCTGGCGCCATCAAGTCGGTTGTCGTTTTCACTGGCGAATCGGAGTTCAAGACAGAAATTCCTCAGGGGGTGTTTAGTATCTCCGGGTTTATTGATTACCTGCACGAACAGACTGTCGAAGTCATGTCCCTCAATCGAGTACAGTTCTGCGTGGGCCGGATCGAGACTGCGCGACTCGCCATCAGTGGCAAGACGGACGTTGAACACGTTCAGAGCCTTGAGCGGAGGCACGGCAGTGCGGTCTAACGAATACGGATAGATCGTGTGAGGAACGAGCCAAAATTTTATCCAGTGGTTGAATAAGCCTGATCTATATAAAGGAAATATCTTTTTTTGACAAGGGTGGGAAGAGTATTTTCCGGGAAGGCCTTTCCATCACAACCCCTTTCTCTTTATCCTGCCCGCTTTTATCATTTTTCTTGACATGAAATTGAAATCAGCATAGATATAAATTTGATTATATTTTTGATTATATATTAATTTTAACCATAACCATCACAGGCAGATGAAACAGATGCCTGACGAAAAAGGAGTTTGCATGTACGGATGGATGGGAAAAATACTACGCGTGGATCTCACGGCCGGAACCTGTAAAGAGGATCCGGTGGACCCGTCGGTCGCAAAGGATTATATCGGCGGCCGGGGGCTGGGGATCTATTTGCTGCGGCGGGAAGGGGATGCCGGGGGCGATGCCCTGGCCCCGGAAAATCCGCTCATCATGGCCACGGGTCCCCTGACCGGGACCGGAGCCCCCACCGGGGCCCGTTACATGGTCATGACCAAGTCCCCGCTGACCGGGGCCGTGACCTGCTCCAATTCCGGGGGCATGTTTCCCACGGAATTAAAACGGACCGGGTTTGATGCCGTTGTCTTTACCGGGCGGTCCGAAACCCCGGTCTATCTCTGGATAGACCAGGGAAAGGCGGAACTGAGACCGGCCGATCACCTGTGGGGGAAAAACACCCACGAGACCACGGATCTGCTTCTTCAGGAAACCCAGGCCAATGCACGGGTGGCCTGCATCGGGCCTGCCGGGGAAAAAAAGGTCTTGTTTGCCTCCATCATGAACGACAAGCACCGGGCCGCGGGACGGTCGGGGGTGGGCGCGGTCATGGGCAGCAAAAACCTGAAAGCCGTGGTGGTAAGAGGCAAGGGCAGGATTCCCCTGGCCGATAGCGACGGCTTTAAAGCCTTTAACAAGCAGATCCTGGATGTCTTCAATGCCGGGGTCAAGCAGGCTCCCCTGGGCTTGACCGTCAACGGCACCGCCGGTGTGGTCATGTCCACCCAGAATTTCGGGGTATTGCCCACCAAGAACTGGCAGCAGGGCACCTTTGACGGATGGGAAAAAATCCATGGTGAGGAATTGACCAGGCGGTTTCTGAAAAAAAATATTGCCTGCTACGGATGCCCCATCGGATGCGGCCGCCTGACCCGGATAGATGATCCAAGGTTTTCGGGCGAAGGCGAAGGCCCGGAATACGAGACCATCTATGCCATGGGGTCCAACTGCATGATCGATGATCTGGCCGCCATCGTCAAGGCCAATTATATCTGCAATGAACTGGGCCTGGATACCATTACCATGGGCGCCACCCTGGCCTGCGCCATGGAATTGGTGGACCGGGGGTATCTGCCCGAAGACCGGGTGGGACGTCCTCTTGCCTGGGGTGATGGAGATGCCCTGGTGGAATTGACCCGGATGACGGGCATGAGAGAGGGTTTCGGCGACCAGTTGGCTGAAGGCAGCTACCGTTTGGCCGAACGCTACGGCCATCCCGAGCTGGCCCCGGTGTCTAAAAAACAGGAATTCCCCGGTTATGAGCCCAGGGGCGCCCAGGCCATGGGGCTGGCCTATGCCACCTCTCCCATAGGCGGCTCACATATGCGCGGTGATCCAGCTTATTTTGAATTGTTTTCCGTGCCCAAACCCATGGACCCCCATATATGGGAGGGCAAGGCCAAGGTGACCGCGGCATTCCAGAATTTATCGGCCATCATCGATTCTGCCGGGCTGTGCATTTTCTTTGCCGTCCGGAACTTGGCGGCCAAGGATCTGGGGGTGGCCCCCACCGGGGTCCTGGAATATCTCAATGCCGCCACGGGAGCGCATTATACCCTGGAAGAACTGATGCTGGCCGGGGAGCGCATCATCAATGCCGAACGGCTGTTCCTGGCCGATGCCGGGTTCAGCAGGAAGGATGACAGCCTGCCGGACCGGCTCACCAAAACACCGGCCCCCACGGGACCGGCCAAGGGCATGGTCTGTCATTTGGACAGCATGCTGGACGAATATTACGAGGTCCGGGGCTGGAGCCAAGACGGAATACCCGAAAAGGCAGTGCTGGAAAAACTAAGCCTGGCCGTCTAGGATAAACCCGGCCATGCGCATCCACGTCACCTTATACAGTGAGTTCAAGAAATTTGCCCCCGGCGGCACAGGTTCCTTTGATCTGGACCTGCCGCCGGGGGCAAGTCTCGGGCACTGTTTCGAACATTTAAATATCCCGGAAAACAGCGGGTATACCGCCCTGGTCAACGGTCGGCGGGCCGACGGGGACACCCTTCTCAGGGAAGGGGATACCCTGGTGGTCTTCCCCCTCATCTGCGGGGGATAGACTAAATCTTCTTAAAAATTCAGCTTAAATTTCCTTCCAGACCTTTTTGCTTTTGTTGATTTTTGTCTGCACATTTTCCCAGGTTTTGGTGGTCAGAAACGAGGTCTTATACCGGTCTATCATCCGGGTAAACATGGAAAAGGGAACCGTAAAGGAAAGCTCGTCCGTCTTGAAAAATTTTCTGGCCGACGGGTCCCATCCCCCCACCACAGCCCTCTCCTTCCCTTTTTCCAGATAATGCAAGGGCCAGACCACCAGGCTTCCGCAGGCCGCGCTCCAGGGGGAGGCCACCACCTCGGGATCATTGGTGACAAAGGCGGCCAGTTGATGAAGGCCGTTGAGAGATTCCGGCCGGGTGAAAAAAGACACCAGGACCGGAGTTTCCGTTTCATCGAATTGGCTGAGGGGCTTGAAGACACAGAATTCTTTGGCCGCCGGAACCGGATCAATGTATTCAAAAATCTTTCTCAGATTGTCCGGCGAATCGCAATAATGTTCTCCTTCCATCCGGCCGGGAACGCCTGAAGACACATAATGGATAATGGTTTCCGACTGGGGTTTGTTGAATCCCAGCCAGAAGGCGCCGCCGGGGCAACCGAACTGTGAGGAGGAAAAATAGGCTGCGGTCTTCTTTTTCCTTGCCAGCCAGATATTGCCGATGACGCAGGAAAACTGGCCGAACACCTCCTGCCAGTTGATTTCATTTTTCTTTTCCTTTTCACGGGTCGGCAGGTCCATGGGCTTGGGGGAAAAACCGGCCTCGGGTTTGATATCCGTGAAAAACATGCCCATGGGTTCTTCCATCATCCCAAGGATGTTTAAAAAATCGGAAACAGCGGATTGAAGGACAGGGTCCATGATACCTCCTGTAACGGGTTGAATTGGATATGTCTATTTTCTAAACAAAATCCAAACCAAAGGCAATAAAGAAAATGATTAATAAATTGTTTAATATTTGATATAAGGGTGATTCTGTTTTGGTAAAATGATATTCAATCGAAGAGGAGATCCCATGAATCAAACATATGTCAAAATCATCCTGCTGATGGCGGCCGGTCTTTTCCTGTCCGGCTGCAATTCTGTCTATTATAAGACCATGGAGCAGTTCGGCAAGGAAAAGCGCCATATCCTCAAAAGCGATGTCAAGGATGTCCGGCAGAGCCAGACCAAGGCCCAGAGGGAATTCCAGGATGCCCTCACCACGGTAAAAGAACTGTACGGGTTCCAGGGCGGGGATCTGGAACAATTTTACAAACGGCTCAAAACCAATTATGAAGATTGTGAATCACGGGCCAACCAGATTGAAAAACGGATCAATACCGTGGAAGAGGTGGCGGCGGACCTGTTCAAGGAATGGGATGCCGAAATCGCCCAGATCCAGAATCCTGAGATGAAGGCGAGCAGCCAGCAATCCTATGCCGATTCAAAGGAGCAGTATGAACGGCTCCAAAAGGTCATGAAAGATTCCACCAAGGGCATGTATCCGGTCCTTGCCAAGCTGAAGGACACCGTGCTCTACCTGAAGCATAACCTGAATGCAAAGGCCGTGGGGGTCATGGGCGGTGAGGTCGATTCCATTGAGCAGGATGTGGAAAAACTCATCTTTGATATGAATGCCTCCGTTGACGAAGCGGAAGCCTTTATCAACCGGTTTTAACCTCGGAGCATCCGGCAATGAAAGTAGACGGAAAAGACATGAGGCCCATCTGGTTTGATCCATCCTCCCAAAGGGTCCAGGTCCTGGACCAGCGGTTTCTTCCCCATGAACTGGTGATCAACACCCTGGCCACGGTGGATGAGACGATTTTTACCCTCAAGGAAATGGTGGTGAGGGGGGCGCCTCTCATCGGCGCCACCGGGGCCCTGGGGGTCTATATCAGCCTGGTTCAGACGGGCCATAAAGGTGCAGGCAACGACTATCTTCTTTCCCAATGCCGGCGGCTTAAAGACGCCCGGCCCACGGCCGTGAATCTGGCCTGGGGGGTGGACCGGGTCCTGGCTGCGGCCCTCAAATACGAGGCCTATGAGAAAAGAGTTCAGGCCTCACTGGACGAGGCTTTGGCCATTATCGAGGAAGAGGCGGTCAATTGCCGGAAAATCGGTGAATACGGCCTGCCCCTGATTGAGGCCCTCAGCCGGAAAAAAAAGGGCGAGCCCGTCAACATCCTGACCCACTGCAATGCCGGCTGGCTGGCCTGCATTGAATACGGAACGGCTACGGCGCCCATCTATACGGCCTTTGACGCCGGGATTCCCGTCCATGTCTGGGTGGATGAGACAAGACCCCTGAACCAGGGGTCCCGCCTGACGGCATGGGAACTCGGAAAACACGGGGTCTGCCATACCATTGTCACGGACAATGCCGGGGGCCATCTCATGCAGCACGGAAAAGTGGACCTGGTCATCGTGGGGACGGACCGCACCACCCGGACCGGGGATGTGGCCAATAAAATCGGGACCTATTTAAAGGCCCTGGCGGCAAAAGACAATGGAATTCCGTTTTATGTGGCCCTGCCGTCCTCCACCTTTGACTGGCGCCTCACCGATGGAATCACCGGCATCCCCATTGAAGAGCGGGACCCCGATGAAATCCGGTATGTCCAGGGGCTTTGCAACGGCAAATCGGAAAAGGTCCTGGTGCCGCCAAAAAACAGCCCGGCGGCCAACCATGCCTTTGATGTGACCCCGGCCCGATTGGTGACGGGGTTTATCACGGAACGAGGGGTCTGCCGGGCCACCGAGGAAGGCATCCTGTCCCTGTTTCCGGAAAAGGAAACCCGTGATAAACACGATAAAAAATGATAAACCATGAACATCAGGAGACAAATGAAATCAAATACCCTGGCCATTCATGAAGGCACCTTAAAAGACAGGGTCACCGGCGGGGTGAACACCCCGTTGTATACCTCTTCGGCCTGCAATTATATGGACCGGGGAGAGGCAGTGTACCCGCGCTATTTCAACGCCCCCAACCAGGATGCCGTGGCACGGAAGCTGGCGGCCCTGGAACATGCCGAAGCCGGGCTGGTCTTCAGTTCGGGCATGGGCGCCATGTCCACTTCCATCCTGGCCTATGCCGGGAGCGGGGACCATGTGGTCATGCTGGATGCCCTCTATGGCGGCACCCATCATTTTGCCACGGAATGGTTTTCCCATTTCGGTATTGATTGCACATTTACACTGACTTCCGCCGAAGACGTGATCCGGAAAGTGACGCCCAAAACAAAGGTGATTGTGATCGAATCCCCCACCAACCCCCTCCTGGCCGTGGTGGACATTGAAAAGATCGCCCAATTTGCCAAAGAGAAAAAGATCACCACCATCATCGACAATACCTTTGCCAGCCCGGTGAACCAGACCCCCCTGGATTTGGGCATTGATATCGTGGTTCACAGCGGCACCAAATACCTGGGCGGCCATTCCGATCTGTGCTGCGGCATGGTGGCCTGTTCCAAAGAGAAAATGGCCCGGATCCTGAGCCTTGCCAAGGTTCTGGGGCCCAGCCTGGACCCCAGGCTCTGCCACCTGCTGGAAAGGAGCATGAAAACCCTTTTTCTCCGGGTCAAGGCCCAGACCCGGAACGCCATGGAAGTCGCGAGCTTCCTGGAAACCCGGCCCGCCGTTGAGAAAGTATATTATCCGGGGCTGGAAGCCTTTGAAGGCCATGAGATCGCCAAACGGCAGATGACGGGGTTCGGGGCCATGCTCTCCTTTGAGATCCGCGGCCATGATCCGGACCGGTTTATTGAAAGCCTTTGCCTCATCCGCCCGGCCGTGAGCCTGGGCGGGGTCGAATCCACCATCTGCCCGCCGGGCCGGACTTCCCATGCAAAAATGTCGGCCGAGGAAAGAAAGCGAGTGGGGGTAACCGACGGGCTTTTACGGCTGTCCGTGGGCCTTGAGGATGCCGAGGATTTAAAGCAGGACCTGGATGCCGCGCTCCATAAAATTTCAAAGGACATCTGATACCCCTATGACAAATGAAAACAGGCCCGCGTCCGGGTTTACCGACCTTGAAAAAAAAATCATCGCCCTTTTGCAGACCGATATTCCGGTGGTGGAACGGCCTTTTCTTGAAATGGCAAAACAGATCGGGATCACGGAAGCGGAATTTCTGCAGGTCTTAAAGGACCTCAATGACCGAGGCATGATCCGGCGGTTCGGCGCCACCCTGAAACACCAGAAATCCGGATTCAAGGCCAATGCCATGGTGGCCTGGAAAGTGGCGGAAGAGCGGGTGGAACAGGCCGGGACCATCATGGCGACCTTTCAGGAGATCACCCATTGCTACCGGAGAAATCCGGCTCCGGGGTGGCGGTATAATCTTTACACCATGGTTCACGCCGCCAGCGAAGAGGCCGTCCATGCCATTGTGAAACGGATTTCAGAGGCTGTGGGAGAAAAAGACTACGAGATCCTCTTCAGCCGGAAAGAGCTGAAAAAAACCTCCATGAATTATTTTGAAGACTGATCCGCCCCATATCCTGTGTGTCAATCCCTGGATCCATGATTTTGCCGCCTTTGATTTCTGGGCAAAACCCCTGGGCCTTCTGTCCCTGGCCGCCATCCTGAGGGAAAACGGGGTTAGGGTCAGCTATATCGACTGCCTGGACCGGTTTCACCCCAAGGAGCCCCAAGCCCCGAAAATTCTATGGGATGGCCGGGGACCCTTTCGAAAGACCCAGATCCCGCTGCCGGCCGGTCTTGAACATATGAACCGGAAATTTTCCCGCTACGGCATCCTTCCGGAATGGTTCCTGGCGGATTCAAATGGGATATCAAAACCGGACCTCATCTTTGTAACTTCCCTGATGACCTATTGGGCCTCGGGTGTGAAAGAAACCATTGACCTCATTAAAACGGTTTATCCCGATGTTCCCCTTGTCCTGGGCGGGATTTATGCCGGCCTCTGCCATGACCACGCCGTCCGGACCAGCGGGGCCGACCGGGTGGTCAAGGGGCCCGGCGAACCGCTTTTAGCGGGTCTATTAAAGGAATTTACCGGTTTTGATTTAGAGGATGAACGGCTTCTTAGATCGCCCATAGACCTGGACTCCCTGCCCTTTCCCGCCCTGGATCTCCAGCACGGGATACCCTATGCCCCGGTGTTAACCTCCAGAGGCTGTCCTTTTTCCTGTGAATACTGCGCCTCCTCCTATCTTGAGCCGGTGTTGAGACGACGGTCGCCTGAAGCCGTATATGACGAACTTGTCCATTGGCATGAAACCCAGGGGGTGAAAAATGTCGCCTTTTATGATGACGCCCTCCTGGTCAATTCCGAAGACCACGCCTTCCCCTTGTTTGAACGCATCATTGCCAAGGGCCTGAATCTTTATTTTCATACCCCCAACGCCCTCCATATCCGGGCCGTTACAAAAAAGGCGGCTGATCTGATGTTCCGGGCCGGGTTTAAAACCATCCGGCTGGGCCTTGAAACCACAGAATTTTCCAAAGAAAGACCCTTTGACGCCAAGGTGACGGAAAGGGAATTTGGTCTTGCCGTTGAGCATCTTAAGGCTGCCGGGTTTGGCGGACGGCAGATCGGGGCCTATTTATTATGCGGCCTGCCGGGCCAGAATCTTGATCAACTGGAATCTTCCATAAAATTTGTAAAAAAAGCAGGGATCATGCCTGTCCTTGCCTATTATACCCCCATCCCCCATACCCCGCTGTGGGCGGGAGCGGTTCAAAATTCAAAGTATGATCTTCTCCAACATCCTGTTTTTACAAACAATACGATCTTTCCATGTGTCGGGTCGGACCAGGATCTAAGACGCATTTCACAATTGAAAAATTTATAGAACTAAGCTATAACCCTTTTGCTTTGTTAGGACATTGTTGGATTTTTATCAGAAAGAGATAACCATCATACATAAAGAGGACTGAAACGTGAACATAGCAGCTATTTTCATTCAAACTCTCGGCGGTCTCGGGCTCTTTATTCTTGGCATGAAAATGATGACCGACGGCCTCCAGGCCACGGCCGGGCAGCGAATCCGGAGAATCCTGGAAGCTATATCCTCCAACCGGTTCATGGGATTTTTGACCGGAGCCGGCGTCACGGCCATCATTCAATCTTCATCGGCCACCACCGTCATGCTGGTCGGTTTTGTCAGTGCCGGTATCATGAGCTTTCAGCAGGCCGTGGGCGTGATCATCGGCGCCAATGTCGGAACCACCATCACAGGCCAGCTCATTGCCTTTAATATGTCCAAGGCGGCTTTGCCGGCCGTGGCCCTGGGTGTTGCCCTGAAATATTTTTCCAAAAAAAGAAATTACCGGTATATCGGTGAAATCATCCTGGGCTTCGGCCTTTTGTTCTATGGTATGGAGGTGATGAAAGACAGCCTCTCTCCCATCCGGTCCGATCCCCAATTTATTCAGTTTTTTACAACCTTCAATACCGACAGCCTGGGCGGGGTGCTTCTATGCGTGTTCATGGGGACAGCGGTGACCGTGGCCATCCAGTCTTCTTCCGCCACCATCGGGTTAACCATGGCCCTTGCCACCTCAGGGTTATTAAGCTACGAGACAGCACTTGCCCTAGTGCTGGGCGAAAATATCGGAACCACCATAACAGCTCAGTTGTCCACCCTGGGTTCCAATAATGAAGAGGCCCATAACACAGCCAACGCCCATACCCTTTTTAACGTCATCGGTGTCTGTATCATCCTCTTGATCTTTCCCTGGTTTGTGGAGATTGTCGAGGCTGTTACCCTGGCCATAG
>Ga0208968_1000172_pt1 | contig 59289 bp, 48 predicted proteins | sample RifOxyA3_FD_184031 | JGI IMG/M metagenome (GOLD analysis project Ga0208968, IMG submission 184031) | Groundwater microbial communities from Rifle, Colorado - Rifle Oxygen_injection A3 (SPAdes) | ecosystem: Environmental > Aquatic > Deep subsurface > Groundwater | place: Rifle, Colorado, United...
AGCCGGATGTTGAAAAACGTTTTGAGCAGGCCAAGACCGTTCATGAAATAGCCCCCGTGCTGCTGAAAAACGAGGGGCGCATTGAGGCGTTGTTCTTCCTCTACTTCATCGCTCTGCTTACACAAGCACTTATTGAACGTCAGATACGAACCGCCATGAAAGACTCAGGCATTGAAGAACTGGCTGTGTATCCGGAAGACAGGCAATGCCGTGCGCCCACGTGCGAACAAATCCTGAGAATTTTCAGCACGGTCGAAAGGCATGCGCTTTTGAAGAAGGGTGCGGTGGTTCAGACCTTTGCCCCGAAACTGACGCCTGTGCAAAAGGAGGTGCTCAAGCTGCTCTCTGTGCCGAAAATATTGTACGCGTAATTTTTATATAGCATATTATAAAGCATAGATATTGTCCGGCGGATCTGCGGAATGTAGGTCTCGACAGTCAAAGTATTTGATATTCAGGGAAAAATGATCGAAACCATCAACGCTGGCAAAAGATCATACGTCAATGGCAATGTCTCCGCATATTCAAGCGGCTGTTATTTCGCTGTCGCAGAAGCCAATCAAAAACAGTTTATTAAAAGTTTCATCGTAAGAAGGTAAAATCTTTTTATTATTTCCATGGACAAGCGTCATTTAAAATCCGCAATAGCGGAACTTTCAGTCTCGGGCAATTCGCTCAGGGAGAAGGTGCAGACAAAAGCCCCTCTCGACGATCTGGCGTATAATCTTCTCCTTCAAGACCATTTCAATGTACTTGCCGAAGACATCACGTCATATGTCATTGCAAAAGACGTCATCGATCTAATCCCCTATAAAGCAGCCACGGAATACTGTGTTTTACCTTTGAAAAAAGAGGGAAATAGCCTTTTTGTGGCAATGATCGATCCAACAGACATGGAGGTAATAGAAGACCTTGTCTATATCACCCAATGCAGCGTCAAACCAGTGCTTTCAAGCAGAACCATCATCACCAAGGTCATTGATAGCTCCTATCCGCAAAAGAGCCGCACCATGGCTGGCGTGGACTATGCGTTAAAAGAGGATAACGCGTTTGGGCGGAATGGTGCTGGTCCGGTATCTTTGAAAACAGCGGAAAAATCACCTGTAATCTCCCTTATCAACCAGATAATTAGCAATGCCATTGCCCAGCAGGCAAGCGACATCCATTTTGAGCCGGCTGAGAGCGTGCTTAAAGTACGGTACCGCATTGATGGTGTTCTGCAGGAAGTCACGGAAATTTCCGGGTACAAAAAGGCCGAAGCCCTGTCACGCTTGAAAATCATGGCTTCTCTCGATATCGCGGAAAAGAGACGGCCACAGGACGGCCGCATAAGTATAATGGGGCAGGGCAGGACCATTGATATCCGTGTATCCACTTTTCCAACTACCTTTGGTGAAAAAGTGGTTTTGCGTATTCTGGACCGGTATGGCCAAAAGCTCAATCTGAATGATCTGGGCTTTGATACAGAGAAACTGGAAGCATTCAAAAGGGCCATCAGGCTGCCCTATGGCATGATCCTGGTCACCGGACCCACTGGTTCGGGAAAAAGCTCAACCCTGTATGCGGGTCTTAATCATATCAAGAGTCCGGAGATAAACATTTCGACCATAGAAGACCCCATAGAGTACAAGATTGACGGCATAAACCAGGCGCAGGTGAAGAACGACATAAATTTCACCTTTGCCAATGCGCTCAGGACCCTTTTGCGCCAGGACCCCAATGTTATCATGGTTGGGGAGATCAGGGACAAGGACACCGCGGACATTGCCATACGTTCGGCTCTTACCGGCCACCTGGTGCTTTCAACCCTTCATACGAATGACGCGGTTTCGTCTATTACCCGGCTTCAGGACATGGGCGTTGAGTCGTTTCTGATATCTTCGGCGCTGAATTTAGTGGTTGCCCAGCGGCTTGTGCGGAAAATCTGCACCAACTGCAAAACAGAGACAACCATATCCCAAAACGAACTTGCTGAACTTGGATTAGCAGGCCAAAACCCGGTGTTTTACCAGGGTAAAGGCTGCTCCAGGTGCAATAATACAGGTTATAAAGGCAGAATAGCCCTTTTTGAGGCGCTTCGCATAGACGATGAGATAAAGACCCTGATAACGGAAAAAGCAGGCGCAAACGAGCTCAGAAAGCGCGCAATAGAAAAAGGTATGTCCACCTTGAGGATGGATGGCATTGCCAAACTCAAGGGTGGAATAACCACGATTTCCGAAGTAATAAGGGAAACAACCCTGGGTTGACCCAGGGCTGAGACACCCGAAAAGCGGGATTCTCAGCCCTGAACAGGCCCAAATGGGATGTTTCCCTTGGTTTTTTATGGAAAAGGGGAAAAAATGGCTGGTTTATGTTTTTGAAATTAATAAAAAGTTGTAGATTTAATAAATTATATATATTAAAATAAATTATTATAATTAATAAAATGAATGGAATTAATGACTTTGGAATTGTGTTCTTGCGCATTTTCGGGCACTGGAACTCACCCCCAACCCCCTCTCTTTCAAAGAGAGGGGGAAAAAGGGGGGAGCGTTCCAGTGCCCGCAACGGGATGTTCATAAATGGAATTAATGACTTTTGGAATTGTGTTCTTGCGCATTTTCGAGCACTGGAACACACCCCCAACCCCTCCCTTTGAAAGGGAGGGGATAAAAGGGGTGAGTTCCATGGCCTGCAAAGGGATGTTCATAAATGGAATTAATGACTTTGGAATTGTGTTTTTTCGTTTTTCGGGCATTGGAACACACCCCCAACCCCTCCCTTTGAAAGGGAGGGGATAAAAGGGGTGAGTTCCATGGCCTGCAAAGGGATGTTCATGAATGAATTAATGACTTTGGAATTGTGTTCTTGCGCTTTTTCGGGCACTGGGACTCACCCCCAACCCCCTCTCTTTCAAAGAGAGGGGGATAAAGGGGGAGCGTTCCAATTCCCGCAACGGGATCTTTATGTATAAGTTATTCGAGAGAGCGAAGGTGTTTGCGAGACAATTACGTAATAAGTCAACTGCTGAAGAGAAGATATTCTGGGAGTTGGTCCGGAATAGGCGTTTCTATGGAGAGAAATTTTACCGGCAACACATTATTCGCTATGAGTTGGGCTGCAGGACAAGGTTTTTTTTCGCGGATTTCTATTGTTTTGGACATAAACTTGTTATTGAATTGGATGGTAAAATCCACGAGAAGCAAAAAGAATACGATATGGCGCGGGAGAATGTGCTGCGTGGACTTGGTATGAAAATCCTGCGGATCAGGAACGAGGAGTTTCTTGACATGGAAAAAGTAAAATTGAAGGTTAAAAAAGCGATTGGAAAATAGATAGTTTCGGAGGGATAGAGCTATCTTCCAACCCCTCTCTTTTTAAGAGAGGGGATAAAAGGGGAGAGTTCCAGCCCTGGAACAAAAGGAGATTGTGTGAAAATAATCCTCGTCATCTTAATCACGGCCTTTGTGGCATGGCCGCAAGCATCTGCAAAAAGGCCTGTTGCCCGTGATTCCGTCCAGCAAGGGGTATCGGCAATGCCGGTCACCGGTCCTGCCCAGTTACAGGCGGATTCGCTCCCTGTCCCGGATTCGCTTATTATTGAATCCCTGGATTTCAAGGACGCAGATATCCGCGACGTTCTTCGCGGCCTGGGTGTGCAGTATGGGATAAACATCTGGATGTCACCTGAAGTAAAAGGCCGCATTCCCATCCATTTCTCAAACATCAAACTCAGGGACGCTATCAGTTTTATCATAAACAAGTACGGGTTTGAGTATCGTGTGCGCAGGGGCATTGTCGAAGTCTACCAACCCGAGGCTGTCGTGGCCGCGGCACAGCTCAACATCACGGTCAAGGATTCCCTCATGAGCATTGATGTAAAGGACGCTGAGGTCGAAGATGTGGTGCGGAAAATAGCCGGGCTTTCACGCCTCAACATCATTATTGATAAAAACTCAAAAGGCCAGGTAACCGGGATACTTCAGGACATTGAAACAAAGAAGGGCCTGAAAGTTCTCATGGAATCGAACGGTTTTGAGGTTACCGAAGCCAATAATGTCATCTACGTGTCCAAACAGGCGTGGGACCCTTCTGGCAAAGCACAGAAACCTTCGCGCACAACGCTTTCCATAATAGTAAAAGACAGCCTGGTGTCCATTGAAGTCACCAATGTTTCCATTGCAACAATAATCAATGAGATTGCCAGCCAGAGCAGGCTGAACCTGGTGGTATACGTGGAATGCCAGGGGACCATCAGCGCCAAGTTTTCCAACATATATATCGACGATGCCCTGCAATACATTCTCAGGAATACGCAATACACCTTCTGGAAGAGTAAAGGCATTTATTTTGTAGGCCAGAATACCATGCAGGACATGGAAAACAAGGAACTGATAAGACTCAACAACCTGAAAGCCGATGAAGTGGTGGAATTGCTTCCAAAGACTGTTGCGGCAAAGGCGACTTTGAAGGTAATAAAGGAGCACAACGCTATCATGGTCATTGGCCCCTATGACATCATTACCGCTGCAAAAGATTATATAGCCCTTATCGATCAGCCTGTGCCCCAAATATTGATTGAGGCCATGGTAGTTGATTTTTCAATCAGCAAAATGCGAGAACTGGGAGTATCATTGTTCCTAGGTGATTCGTCAACAGGCAAGCGTGGCCAGACGTATTTTCCCGTACTGAACAGGGACGTGGGCAAACAGGGAGTGGATAAAGGCGTTAACAAGCTGCTCGATGCTTTTGGCGTAAAGGAGGTCGTAAGCCTGCCCAAGAACTTTATTGCGCAGATTAAAGCACTTGAAAACGAGGGTGTGGCAGACATTGTATCAACCCCGCAGATTGCGACACTCAACGGCAATACCGCCTCAATCACCATCAGTAAAACCTTTTATTACCGGATTGAATCCACGAACATTATAACCGGCACGGGTAATATTGGCCAGACAAAGACCTCTGAGGTTAAATCCATAGATACAAAGATTTCACTTTCTGTTACCCCATGGGTCACTGCTTCAAGGGAGGTAACGGTTGAGATTAAGCCGGTATTTCAAATTCCAGGCACACAGCCCGACGTGTATACTCCGCCGAACGTGGATACGCGTGAACTCACATCAACGATCAGGTTGAAGGACGGGGAGACTTATATACTTGGCGGTTTGATCCAGAATGTTCAGAGCGACAATATTAAGAAAGTGCCCTTTCTTGGCGATATTCCCCTGCTTGGCAGGCTCTTTAGGACAAAATCAACTTCGCTCCAAAAGAGCCAACTCATGATCTTCCTTACCCCGCATGTGTATTTTGGGGACGAAGGGTCTGTTGACAAGGACAAGTATATGAATGATATGAATAAAATGAAGAAAAAGTGGTGGGAGTAATCAATAAACAATGAAGCTTCTTAGCAAAACCAGGCTCCAGGCCCTTGTACAGAGCAGGGTCATACCTTTGCTGCCTTTTCCGGAGAAGAGCCTGGGTATTGCTTTGTGCGATGATGTTGTGACTGGCGCGTTGTTTACAAACAATGGCTCAATCAAACTGGAAAAGACCTTTTCCGAACCTCTTGAGGGCCGTTTGTTTTCTTCTGCGCTTTCCAGCCTTGTAAAAAAAGAAGGCCTGGCAGGCATGGGCGTAAACCTGTCTATCGGTGAACCGCATACCTTTTCCAAGTCCCTTGAAGTGCCATCAGAAGCGAACATCGATGAATGGCTGGTGAGAAACAGCAGCGCATATCTGCCGGTTGGAGTGAAAAGCGAGGACATCTACTTTGATTACCTTGCCGCGCCTTCAGAAAATGGCATTACGCATGTTTTTCTGGCAGGTGCGCGTCTTTCAGAAATAGAATCATTGCATCACGCGGCACGGGAAAGCGGGTTATTGTTGGACAAAATCGGTTTCAGCGGCCTTGATGTGTTGAATCTTGTTGAAAGGAAGGACCCTGTCCAGGCTTTTATCCATGTCAATAAAAAGACCTCAACAGTCATTGTCACAGAGCGTGTATGCATACGTTTTTGCAAAAACATTCCCGCCGGACTTGACATACTGCACGAGACCCCGCGTTATTTTTACAATGAACTGGACAAACTTCTTGTCTTTTATGCTGAGATAAAGGCTTTTATGCAGCCCATTCAAAAAGTGATCCCATTGAATTTTGATCGGGCATTGCTGAGCGGATATAGCGACAGGGCAGGTATGGTAGTAGGCGAACCGTGTTTTTGTTATGCCATCCCGGATAAAATCCACCTGTTGGCAGCTGGATTGGGTGTAAAGACCCTGCTGCCCACGGCTGTTTCCATTGATTTGAACAATGAATTTCCCGCGCTTCTGGCAAGACAAAAACGAGAGGCGCGGTTTTTCAGGCAAACAGCTGCAATCGCGGGGGCGGCGTTTTCTCTTTTCGCGGTTTTGGCCCTTCTGCTTTGGGCTGCTGTTGCTGGTTTTACGGTCATCAATAACAAACGCGAACAGAGGATAAATCCGGATTATATTGCCTTGCATGCGTTAAAGACCGAGAACCAGCGGCTTATCAGTGAGATAAGACATGCGGGTACTCTTGCGGAAAAAAGGAGCAACAAGGCCCGTCTTCTGCAATTAATCGCGCAACAGATACCTTCGTCAGCCTGGCTTGTTGGTGTAACAGGCAGGGAAAAGGCGCCCCAGGGATGGCAAACCACAATTACCGGATTTGCCTATGGTCAGGCGGTTGTGACTAATTGTATCGGGAACCTTGAGAAAACAGGTGAGTTTAAGAGTGTGAAACTTACCTATACTGAGCATGTCAAGGATAAGGCACGGCAGCCCCAACCTGAGTTGATACGGTTTGAGATAGCGTTGGAATAATATGCGGATACAACACACATATAAAGCCCGGATAGCAGTATTGCTTGCAGCCATACTGTTGGTGTTTGTATGGTTTGTGGTACCGGTCAGCCGGTATCTCGCGTCTGCATACGGCCGTGAGATTTCCCGATGGAATTTGTTGGACGAAGTGGAACAATACAAGGGATTGATTCCCGCGAAAAAACAGGAGAACCGGGCATTGGCCGCACGCCTGGATAACCTGAAGACCGCCGTACCCCGCAGCAGCCGGTTGTCCGTGGTTTTGAACCGTATCAGCGAATCCGCCAAACTTGCTGACTTGGTTATTAACAACATGGTTGCGGGAAAAAATGTTGAGACACGGGAAATCACTGAAATGCCCATGGCATTGACAGCAGAGGGATCCTATCACCGGTTCGGAAGGTTTATTAATACCATGGAACGATCGGGCAATATTGTCAGGTTCACAGCCATGGACCTTCGGGCCCATGAAAAAAGGCCGGGAATCATTGCAGGGAAGCTGCATGTTTCAGTGTATTTTAACAATGATGAGCGTCAGGTAAAATAACCATGCAGATTGGTAATTCAAAAGCATTGTTCGCGCTATTGGTCGCAGCCGCCATTGGCCTTGTGACCTATAACCTCAATTATATTTTACCGGACACAGATATTGGGGAAGAAAACGTTTTTCAGGAAAAGGCGTCAGCCGGAATAAAAGCGCCCGTGGTTGAAACCGCTTACACGTATACGGATACAATACGCGATCCGTTCCAGAGACCATTTTCCGGGAACACTGTACAAAGACCTGCGCGGGTCCATTCTGTGGTCGAAAAAGCGCCCCAGGCAAACACGCCGCCCCCGTATACCATTGACGGCATTATGTGGAGCTCGGCCAATCCGGTCGCTATTTTTATCAATACTGAGACGGGCAAGTCTGATATAGTTAAGGAAGGACAACGCCTGGGCGACCTGGAAATTCTCAAGATAAATAAAGCCAATGTTGTTGTGAAATACCGTGGTGCAACAGTTACACTCAAATAAGCATGGAGTACGCATGAAAAAGAAGTGGGTTGAAAAACTAAAGGATCAGCGGGGATTTACCCTGACCGAGCTTATGGTCGTGATCGTGATCATTGGCGTGCTTGCCACCTGGTCTATTCCAAAGTTCATGGGAACAATCGCAAAGGCAAAGCTGTCAGAGTATAAGCTGGTGCTCGAACATCTGGTTTCGCTTGAGGAGATATATTTTCAGGAACACGACGGCTATGGTGCCACTTTCCAGGACATTAATTTTGACGTTCCGGATTCAAAGTATTTTGAATACTCCCTGCAGGCGGATTCAACAGGGTTTATGGCCATTGCCACGGTCAAAATTGAAGTTCGGGGGCCCGGAAGGACCCGGATGAAGGGAAAGTCGGTTTCGATTGACCATACAAACACGCACGGCGGTGACGATGCGTTGCGAAAACTGACCAATTGGTGAGTTATCCAACATGCCAAAATTCAGCTATAACGCCCAGACAGGCGCAACCAATTACGTGGCAGCCGCATCAATTGATGAGGCTGCGCTAATCCTCAGGAAGAAACGGATCATTTTCAAGGACCTGCGCAGAGTACGCCGTAAAATTACTTTTTCCCTGTTTAAAGATGTGTCCATGGTCGAATTGTCCCAGTTTACCCGGCAGTTTGCCGCAATGGCCGGGGCTGGTCTTCCCCTGGTCGAAATACTCGATGTTTTGTCTGAAGCCACACAGAACCGCCATTTTAACAAGGCTGTTACCGAAGTGCTTGGTTTGGTGCGCGGCGGCGCATCATTGGCTGAAGCCTTAAAGACCCAGCCACGGTATTTCAATGAATTGTACTGCAATATGGTCGGCGCTGGTGAAGCCAGCGGAAGCTTGAATGTCATTATGAAACGTTTGGCCAATTATCTTGAGAAAAGCGCAAAGGTCCAACAGAAAGTAAAAGGCGCGTTCATTTATCCCAGTGTTGTCATTGGGGTAGCGGCCATGGCCCTTTTTGTAATCATGACTTTTGTTGTGCCTGCATTTTCCGACATGTTTTCACAAATGGGCAGGACCCTGCCCTTGCCCACGCGGGTCGTTATTGGCATCAGTAATTTTATTGGCCACAAACTTTTGTTCATTGTTCTGTTTCTTGTTTTGGCGGGTTTTGCGATAAAAAAAGGCATGCGTACACAAAAAGGTAGCAGGATATGGGGTGATGTACTGTTGCGAACCCCATTTTTCGGTACTTTGGCGATCAAAACCATAGTAGCCCGATTTGCCCGTCTGGTATCAACCCTTGTGGGAAGCGGCATTCCGGTACTCGAGGCGCTGAAAATAGCCCAGGCAACAGCGGGTAACCATAGGATTGAACGCGGGCTTGGCATGGCGACCCAATCCATTGCAGAAGGCAGGGGTATTGCTGACACGCTTGATGAGATGTCCCTCTTTCCAAACATGGTCATAAAAATGATACAGGTGGGTGAAAGGACCGGGGAATTACCTGATATGCTGTCAAAAATCGCTGAATTTTATGAAGATGAGGTGGACCGGACCATTGACGCGCTCACCTCGGTTATTGAACCAGTCATCATACTGCTATTAGGCGTCTGCATTGGCGGTATTCTGCTTTCCATGTATCTGCCCATGTTTGAAATCATAAACCTGGTGCAATAGATATTGTGCAATCGACATTGAAAAAGCCATCCTTTTCGATATTAGGGAACCAGAACGGGTATGTTCTCTATACTGTTCTCATTGTTCTGGTTCTGCTTGGTATTCTTCTTGGTGTTGTGTTTAAATTTACCATGCTCGATCGACGGTTAATGCACAATGAGCTCTATAGGATGAAGGCCCGGTATGCGGCTGAGGCTGGTGTGGAAAAGGCGAAATATTTCTTATCAGGGAATGAGGGGAAATCCATACTCTGGGTTGCGGAAAAATACGAAGAAAAGGTCGATTCCAATGCTGGTTTCAGTTTTTCCGTGAGACCCTGGGGCGGATACATTGAAGTTATTTCCGAGGGATATTGCCTGAAGCAAACACAACGGGTGCGGGCATTACTGGCGCAATGTCAGAACGACATGTTCGCAAACGCCATAACCAACCTCGATTCCTCGGGAAATATGATTGTCGCCGGGCGCACATCAATAATCGGGGATGTGCAACTCATAACCGGCGATGTGCGAAAAAGCGCGATACCCGCATTGCCATATAAGGGGCAAGAGCCGCTTGTTCAGGGAAACGTGGAAGCGATTAAGCGGCTTCCGGTTGTTAATACCGCTTTACTCGATGTCTCCTTCAACCGGTTTCCGGAGTATTTTAAAACAGCAGAAGGAACCGACCAATTGGTTACCCATTCTTTGGTATTTGATGGTGAGAGGGCCGACCTTTCTCCGTACAAAAATAAGACCGTATATATTGAGGGCTCCATCGAATTTAATCTGAGAGATTCTTCGGGAATTGATGAATCAGTGACCTTTGTTGTTGAACGAAGCGTTTTCATAAAGAACAATTCCTGTCTACACAATGTGAATTTCATTGCCAGGGAACGGATTGAAATTGGTCAGAACGCGCAGGTGAACAAAGCGCTTCTTTTTTCCAACGGCACTATTGATATTGGCGGGCAAAGCAGGGTCCAGGCCCAGGTACTTTCCAAGGACAGCATCACAATCCATGGGAACGCCATCCTGGCATACCCTTCGTTTGTATATAATTCAGGCAAGGTAATGGGCCAAAGCCTTGTTGGTGGCATTAAGATACTGGACAGCGCATTTGTTTCCGGAGCGGTTGTATACAACCGTATTGCACACGACGACCGGCTGATTACGTATAAAAGCCCGAATAAGCTGGAGGTGGGCAAGAGCGCTGTTATCAAGGGCATTGTCTTCTGCAACACTCATTGTCTGTTTCAGGGGAGAATGCTGGGACATATAACCACCCAGTCTTTTATCTATTCCAAAGGCGGCACTACATACAGGAATTGGTTGGTGGACAGTTATTTTAACAGGGAAGAGGGTGGTCATAGATTAGTATTACCGGTCATTTTTGGAGACAAACCTGATTTAATAACCCTGGTTTTACAGGAATTATGAAGAAAAGAGCGCTTTTTCTAACGAATCGGTCTGGTTTTACTTTGACAGAGATAATGATTGCGCTCGCGCTTTTTTCCGTGGTGGCTTTGCCAGCCAGCCGATACCTGTCCAGGATGATGGTTTCACAGACAGACCAGCAGCTTTATTATGCCATGCAATTGGCCCAGGCGGAAATGGAGCAATACCTGGCTTCCAGAGGAAATGAACCGGAAAATAAAACGGTTATGTTTAATGGTTTGAGCTGGGAGATTCAAATACAATCAACAGGAAACGGTTACAGGATAATAACGCTGAGCATTAATAAAAAAGGCGTAAAAGTATTGGATATCGTGACGGGAAAATATGCTCCATGAATTAAAAAATGATAAGGGGTTCACAATCACGGAGGTCCTTGTCGCAATCACCCTCAGTTCGCTGGTCATGGCCATGATCATCGGGCTTGCCACCTATTCCCAAAAAAGTTTTTATGTGTGGCAAAAAAAGAGTCTCACAAGTATTCAAGCGTACCGGCTTTTTAAAAAAATGGATAAGTTGGTTAAAGACATGCGGGAGATTGAATATTGCGGGGAAGACAGCGTGTATTATTTGTCCAAAGACGGTAAAGCGCGATCAATATTTGTAAAGGATTCCACCTTGTTTTCAGATACGACTTCCATAGCGCCGCATTTGAAAATTAGTGAATTTAGCGTCTTGTTTATACGCACGGCCACAGATACTGCCAAAGAATCGACCTCTGTGGATATTACGCCTTATTTCCAGTACTACATCAGTTTTGGTAAAAGGGACGCCGCGATCCAGGTCATGGGTGGAAGACGCATATGGTGAGAAGGCTATCTCTAAGTGCTTTTCTTGGGCAGGATAGGGCGCTTGATATTTATAAAAAACCATGGAATGAAATCCAAACATATCATATACTTGTTAATTTCCATCCATGATAGTATATTATTGGAGAACAGGAGGTCTCATGGCACAGTTGTCATTATATATCGACGATGTCTGCATCAAAAAACTGCGGGGCCGTGCCCGTAAGGAGCGTACTACCGTGTCCGGATGGGTGAGCGCGCGTATCCGCCGGCTCCTTGAGAATGAATGGCCCGACGGGTATTTTTCACTCTACGGCAAAGTCGGTGACGCTTCCTTCAAGCGACCGAGGCAGCCGCTGGTTTCCGCGGACCAACGCAGAGCGGCGTTATGAATTTTTATCTGGACACTGACACCTGCATTTTCTTCCTACGTGGAAAAGATGGGCGCCTTCTGGAGCATGTACAGCGCCATTGGCCTGAGGACATAAAAATACCATCCATGGTCAAAGCGGAGCTTTTACTCGGTGTGGAAAAGAGCCTCCGGAGGGATGAAACCGCGGCCGCGGTGCGGGCGTTCCTGCATCCTTATGAGATAGTGCCTTTCGACGGCAATGCGGCTGATTGCTATGCTTCCCTGCGCGCGGACCTGGAGCGTACAGGACATGTCATTGGCCCAAATGACCTGATCATAGCGGCAACGGTCATTTCGCGGCAGGGTCGCCTGGTGACGCACAACACAAAGGAGTTTTCGCGGATAAGGGAACTAAAGACCGTTGACTGGTCAAGGTAGGTTCACTGTAACGCGATCGCCAGGTATGGACGGCGAATCCCGTTTTGCGTCATATTCTGAAGATTTTATGGAAAAAATTGTCGTTTAGGATATATTTTAAATATTATGAAAAACAGTATCGTTACTATGCCGGCAGAGGCTTGCCGAGAAATGGCTTTGACGCTGATTGATAATCTTCCCCGTGATGAGTTTATAAAAATCACGGATGATATTAAAATGCGCGCCCGTCAAAGAGCGTTTAATGCCTTGGATCAAATGCGGTTGGCGGCAAAGCGTGGTGGGTTAAGGCGCAGGGACTTTGACCAAGCCTTAGAGAAAGTGCGTGCAACGAAAAGAAACAAAAGAAACCGTTATCGTCCTTGATACCAATCTTATTGTCAGCCATATTTGGGGCAGTCCGAATGCGGCAACGATTATGCAAGCCATTAGGGATCGTGCGAACCTTGTGCCTGTGGTCTCCCTTGAAATGCTTCAGGAATTAAAAGAAACACTCGCGAAACCCAAGATAGAGAAGAAGGTCGGCAAGGACATTGCGTCCGAGTTTGCGAAAGAACTGATGGTGTACGCGAAATATATTGAACCCAGGAAAAAAGTTGATGTATGTGAAGACCCTGATGATAACATGCTTTTCGAGTGCGCCGCAGAGGCTGGGGCCGAGTATATCATATCCGGTGACAAAGCTGTCTTAGCTGTCAAGGAGTATCTAGGGACAAAGGTTGTCTCACCTCAGGAGTTCATCGGGAAGATTTTGAATGCCAGATAAGGTGGTTGCCCCCGGAAAAAGCCCTTTATAGCTCGACAGTCAAAAGTTCTCAGACCTAATTGATGGCCTGGCACGGCGCATCAGCTTTCGCTTTGTTTGACTATTTCCATATTTAAGATAGTCATTTTTTCAACGATACACAATAGTTTTTTGTAATTATCGGAATACTGCCTTGCGAGTTCTACCCGTTTATCACCCAAATAGATGAGCCTGGTTTTCTTATCCTTGTTAAGCGAAAAGTAGTACTGTTTGCTTCTGGTCCCGATTCGGACAACGCTACCCCGCATCAGCGGCCCCAGTGCACGTAGTTGACGCTGAAGCGTCTGCTGTTTTTGTTGCATGTGATCTGTTTTTCCCTTGCTCATGGACGGCCTCCTTTTGTATGTTATCTATGCCATATAGCATAGATAATGCACACAGAACAAGTCAAGGAAAAAAGGAGGGTTTTTTGTGATTTCTTATCTGGAGCAGCTATTACAAGCCTTGCGTCCTGCCTTTTCGCGGCAGGCGGCCTTCGGCTGGTTCATCATCGCCATCGTAGGCTTTGTCATGCGCACCGACACCTATGGGGTCAGTTCGATTATCAGGGCTCTGTGCCTGACGCCGTTGTGCTATCCCTGCCTGCTTCATTTCTTCCATTCCTCAGCATGGAGTACGCAATTTCTTTTACAGCATTGGTGGTTGTGGATGATACGTCAGAATGTTGAGTATCAGTTACATGATCGTATCGTCCTTACCGGCGACCACACAAAGAACGTCAAAGACGGCCGAAGGATTCCCGATGTCGAAACCCTACATCAAGATTCGGAAACAGGAAGCAAGCCTTCCTACTTTCGCGGTCACCACTGGGGTTGCATCGCCTTATTGACGAGTGTGCGCAAAAAGTTCTGGAGTACGCCGATGTGGGCAGAAATTCATCGGAGCGACTTGGATGAAAAACGTTCTACGCGAATTGTTAGTGCGGCATTGTCGATAGTGCAGACATTGAAGAAAAAAGGATACCTGGTCCTTGATGCTTTTTTTGCCGTTGGACCTGTTTTTACTATGGCGCACAGTACCAGTAATGACTCTCTTCATATAGTGACACGAGCAAAAAAGAACGTAACGGCCTTTTTGCCGGCAGGAAGTAAAAAGAAAGGAAAACGTGGCCCCAAACCAACGTATGGCAGGAAACTCAAGTTGATGAAACTCTTTGATTCAGATTCAACCAAATTCAAATTTACAACAGTTGACGCCGACATATACGGAACCACAGAAGCTGTCAGGTGTCTCGTATTGGATTTGTTGTGGAGACCAATCAAAGGAGTTTTGCGATTCATATTGATAGAGTCATCGCATGGCAGGATAATTCTTATCACAAACGATCTTTCTTTAAGTGCCAAGACCGCAATATTCCTCTATTGTAGACGAGCATCGATAGAGACGCTCTTCAATTCACTGAAAAACCTCCTGGGTGGATTATGCTATCATTTCTGGTCAAAATATCTCCAACCATCCTCTCGGCGACCTGCACGAAAAGGTACGCCAAAACCGATTTCTTTAAACCCCGAAAAAACCAAAATTACCCTTGAAGCCATTGAAAAATTCGTTGTCGTTCAAATCATCGTTCTGGGAATACTGCAAGTGCTGGCCCTGAAATTCCCCAAGGAAATTATAAGCAAGTCGCTGTGTTGGATGAGAACACCTCCAGAGGATATTCCATCGGAATTCATGACCAAAATCGCACTGTCAAATATTTTCAGGAATAACTTAACGGTCTTCGCAAAAAACATGATAACGTTGTTAATTCGTAAAAGGCAGAAATTTCACTCGGGAAACGGCTTTTTGGAGGAGGCCGCGGCATGAAATAACTTATAACTGTCGAGTTATAGTGAAGAAGTTATGCATCAAATGAAGGTCATTCGTTAGGTTTCAAATACAGATGGGCGAAATCCCCTTGAAGATCCCTGATTAACCCTTTGACTCTCCATTCTGAACCTATGTATCTTTTTTGTCCATGCATGGATCGTGTGAGCACCCTTTGACCGGAGAACGCCAATGAAAAAACCTGTCTGCCTCATTATCCGCGACGGTTGGGGCCATGCGCCTGCATCACCATCAAATGGGATTTCATGCGCAAAGACAGACCGGACCAATGAATTCAATGAAAAATACCCTTCAACCCTGATAAAAGCGCATGGCGAATATGTGGGCCTTGTGCCAGGCAACCAGGGAAACAGCGAAGTGGGCCACTTGAATATTGGCGCAGGCCGCATTGTGTACCAGAGCATGACCCGTATAACCAAATCCATAAAAGACGGCGATTTTTTCACAAACCCCGCGCTAGTCCAGGCAATAGAATTCGCCCGTAAAAACAATAGCGCCCTGCACCTGTTCGGGCTTGTGCAGGACCAAGGCGTGCACGCGGTCACTGAACACTGCGTGGCCCTTCTCGATTTGTGCGCGCGGCAAAAGTTTACCAATGTGCTTATTCACGCATTCACCGATGGACGGGACACGCCGCCCAAGTCAGCGCTTACCTATCTGCAACAGCTCCAGGAAGGGATCGACAAACATGGCGTGGGGAGGGTGGCGTCAGTAATGGGCAGATACTATGCCATGGACCGCGACCAGCGCTGGGACCGCACTGAAATCGCCTACAACTCCCTGATCAGGGGCCAGGGAATCAAGGTCAAAAACTGGCGTGAAGCCATTGACGACGCATATGCTCACGATGAAAATGATGAATTTATTAAGCCCCGAATCATTGATTTTAAAGGCATACGGGACAAGGACGCCATTATTTTCTTTAACTACCGGCTCGACCGGGTGCGCCAGCTCACCCACGCTTTTACCGATGAAAAATTCACCTCGTTTTCCCGTGAAAAGCGCGCTGTATATTTCACCGCGTTCACGGATTATTACAAAGGCGGGAATTTTAGTATTGCCTATGGCACTATGTCAAACGCGAACATTTTCGGTGAATACATCTCGGCCATGGGATTGCGCCAGCTCAGGTGCGCGGAAACTGAAAAGTACGCCCATGTCACCTTCTTTTTCAATGGACAGCGGGAAGAGCCCTATCCAGGCGAAGATCGGGTGTTGATAAGCAGCCCCAAAGTGGCTACCTACGACATTCAGCCTGAAATGAGCGCTTCTGAAGTGCGCGATAAGGTCGTTGAGGCGATAAAAAAGGACATCTACGATGTCATTATTGTGAATTTCGCAAATTGCGATATGGTGGGCCATACCGGTGTTTTCAAGGCTGTGCTCAAGGCGGTCAAAACAGTGGATATATGCGCAGGCGATGTGGTTGACGCGGTCCTAGCCCAGGGAGGATCAGTCATTGTCACGGCCGACCACGGCAACGCGGAACAAATGACGCTTGCGGACGGTTCGCCCATGACAGCGCATACGACAAACGAAGTCCCGCTTATTCTGATAGGGCAAGGGCGGGTACCATTGCGCAACGACGGTATTCTCGCGGACATTGCGCCTACCATGCTCCAGATATTGGGCATGCGGCAGCCAGCTGAAATGACCGGCCGTTCACTCATACTATCATGATAGAAACTGAAAAAAAACGGATTTTTCTGTATAATACCCGTACCCGGTCCAAGGAACCATTTGTTTCGCAGGGTGATTGCGTTAGCCTTTATACCTGTGGTCCCACGGTGTACAACTTCGCCCACATCGGCAATCTGCGGACTTTTCTATTCGAAGATATTCTCAAACGCACACTGCTGTTCAATGGGCTCAAAGTAAAACATGTCATGAATATCACCGACGTGGGGCACCTGGTCTCAGACGCGGACACCGGCGACGATAAAATGGAAACCGGCGCTGTTCGCGAAGGCAAAACAGTGTGGGATATTGCCGCGTTTTACACACAGGCGGTCATGGCCGATTTTAAAAAGCTCAATTTTATACCAGCTGACATATACTGCAAGGCCACCGATCACATTGCAGAACAGATTAACCTGATAAAAACGCTTGAGGACAAAGGATACGCCTATATCATAGACGATGGCGTTTATTTTGATACATCAAAATTTTCCCGCTATGCTGATTTTGCCCGGTTACGGATTGATGAACTTGAAGCTGGCGCGCGTGTTGAGATGGTCAAAGGAAAACGGCAAGTCACGGATTTTGCCTTGTGGAAATTTTCACCAAAGGACAAGCAGCGGCAAATGGAATGGGAAAGTCCCTGGGGAAAGGGCTTCCCAGGATGGCACATAGAATGCTCGGCTATGGCCATGAAGCACCTAGGCGAGACCCCTGACATCCATTGCGGAGGCATTGACCATATTCCCGTGCATCACACTAATGAGATTGCCCAGTCAGAGGCTGCCACTGGCAAGCCCTTTGCCAATTTCTGGCTCCATGGTGAATTCCTGGTACTAGAGAAGGAGAAGATGGCAAAATCAGGGGGCAATTTTATTATTCTGAAGACCCTTGAAGAACGCGGCATTGGTCCGTTTGTGTACCGGTTTTTCTGCCTTTCAGCGCATTACCGTGCGCCGCTCGCGTTCAGTTGGGAGGCGATCCAGAATGCCCAGCAAGGCTACAACAGTCTGGTGTCAAAAATCAGTGAATTGCGCAACAACCCAGGCCTGGGTTTTCCGACAGATGTCCAGCCGTACGAAGTTGAATTCCAGAGAGAAATCAACGATGATTTGAATATGCCCAGGGCCATTGCCGTACTGTGGAAAGTATTACGGAGCGATGCGCTCCAAAACAGCCAAAAACTGGCGCTGGCCGAGAGCTTTGACCGGGTGTTTGGCCTGGGGTTGGGCCAGGTTTCCGGCACCTTTGTCAGCGACATTCCCGCGGAACTTCTCCAGCTTCTCAATGAAAGAAATCAGGCGCGCAAGGCAAAAGACTGGCCGCTTTCCGATTGTTTGCGGGACACTATTCTGGAAAAAGGATACAAGATCATTGATACGGCAACAGGCGCGAAACTGGAAAAAATAACATAACAAGGAGTACTTAATATGTGTGCAGAAGACAATGGCAAAAAACAGACTGTCGAGAACATGCTTGAGGAGCGTTTGCTCGAAAAACGGGAGGTCTTTCTTTGGGGCGCTATTGACGACCAGAGCGCGGAAAAGATCGTCAAACGCATACTCTATCTCAATTCGCAGGGTTCTGACGACATTACCATGTATCTTAACAGTCCCGGCGGGATCATCTCGTCTGGTCTGGCGATTTATGATGCCATGCAGGCCTCAAAAGCCGCTGTTTCCACTGTGTGCATGGGTCAGGCAGCCAGCATGGGCGCGGTCATTTTGTGTGCTGGGGCAAAAGGCAAACGTCTCATATGGCCCAATGCGCGTGTCATGATCCATCAGCCACTCATTTCCGGATCCATGTTTGGACCAGCCACAGACCTCCAGATCCAGGCCGAAGAAATGCTGCGTATTCGCAGCCGGCTCAACGAGATTCTGGGAAAACACTGCGGCAGAAAAATCGACGATGTGGAAAAGGACACAGACCGTGATAATTACCTCTCCGCTCAGCAGGCTATTGATTACGGACTGGTGGATAAAATAGTTTAAACCTGAAAATATAGGCGCAAGGAAGGCCTGCGGACCGAGGAACGAAGCTTCATCCTGGAAGGAGCCTCAAGCCTCGTTTTTTTACCCTTGCGCCTGACATTAGATACTTGTATCGGTGACCCAATTGACGATCTCAAGCCCCCTGATGCCTTTAAAATCCGCGGTATTGTTTGTAACCAGTATAGCGCCTGCGGATATGGCATGCGCTGCAATGAGGGCGTCGAATCGATGCCGCCCGATGTGGCCTGAATGGGAACGGAGTTTTCCGTAGGCCTTGGCTGCTTTTGCGTTAAAGTCCAAGACAGGAATGTATTCGAGCATGCCATCCAGCGCCTTTCTGCGGGAAGGGGCAAGGGAGGGATCGCGTTCTACGCCTTGTTCGAGTTCGGCAAGAGTTACGGAAGAGATGACAATATCGCCTATGGCCAAGTCGCTAACTTTTTGGGCTACAGAGGCTGGCTGGTTTTTGAACAGGTAAATACAAATGTTGGTATCGAGAAGATACTTCACCATGATCTTTTCGGACCCATGCCTTTTTCCCGGCCTTCTTTCATGAAGCCAGGGTCAAATGCGGCGAATTTCTGAAGGATGCCTTTAAGGCTCCTTACCGCGGGCCGTATCCGCAGGCCTCCTCGCTGACGGATAATTTCGACAGCAGTACCTTCGCGGCCAGGACAGAGGGAAGCAGGGATGCGTACTGCGAGGGAATTGCCACTTTTAAACAGTTTTGTGACCATGTTTGTTTCCAATCTATGTATATACATTAAATATATACATTTATACCTGAGAATGCAAGTTTTCAATGGGCCTTTCGCCTCGCAAATGATATGACCTATAAATTTAAGAAGCCCCTGGGACCGGAGAGGACCCAAGGGCTTTTTAGGTTTGAGAAGCTAAAAAGAAAATGGGTGTAAACTTTTTAGCTTTGGGTCTGAGATTACAAAAAACCGGCTTCTCGCAGCCGACTTTTGGCCGTTTATTATTTAGTTGCCGTATTTCGGAAAAAAGTTCAAAGTATTTTTTTACTGGCCTATTCCCGCCAGGCGTTCACGAGCCGCTGGAGACCATCTGCCCTCTGGAAAGAGCTGGATATAGCGTTGGTATTCCTTGCGCGCTTCGTTGAACTGTCCCAGCCTGTTGAGACAGTCTGCCTGCCAGAAAATTGAGTTTTCCAGGAACCTGCTTTCAGGGAAGCTTTGCTGGAGCTGTTCGTAGCATTTAATGGCGGCCTTGCAGTCGTATAGTTCAGATCCCATGAGGTAGGCCATATTATAGATGGCTTTGTCGATGATCGGATTGCCTGGAAAGCGGTCGATATATTCAGAATAGGTCTCCACCGCTGCCTGCGGGTTTTTCATTAAATATTGGATTTCAGCGAGTTTTATATACGCCTCGTGGATCCATAGGCCGTTTTTGTATTGGGAGATGTACTGTTTGAGGTCTTTTTCCGCATGAGTGTAGTTTTTTAAATTGGAGGCTTCGATAAGCGCTGTTTCCCAGAGAACATTGTCCTTTTTCACCATGTTTGCCGTGTTTTTTTCAACATATCTCAGGACAGTGACTACACTGGCAAAATCGCCCATGCCCCTGTAGCAGAGTGAAATTTTTTCAAGGATTTCATCGCCTGCGGCACGGGTGATGTCCGTACGGTCATCGAGGGCCTGGAGTGTTTTCAGGGCGTTTGAGTAGTTCCCGTTCTTGATATCGTTGCAGGCCATGAGGTATTCAGGGTTTTCCAGAAGCGCTTCGCGTGAAATGAATACAGGCAGGATTGGCTGTGCGCTAGATTCTGTTTGCAAAGGTACCGGAATTTGTATCTGGCCCTGGGCCAGGGGCTTTTGGGGCGCTGTTGGAACCGGCTGCATGGCCGGGGCTGTTTCAGAGGGAAGCGGGAACGGTCCGCTGGTTTGTGCGAGGCCCAGAGAGCCCTGGAGGTTCCAGACAATTTCAGAAAGCCGCGCCATGGCGCTTTGCGCGGGATATTTTTTTATGGTAGTGCCGCACACGAGGACAGCGCTGCCTCCTTCGACCTGTTCTGATGTTACGGGAGAGACAAGACTGCGGATTTCAACAATGCCTGAAAGAACAGTAAGCTCTGTAGACGGAAATGACGTACCGTTTTTTTTGTTTACCGCCACGGAGAATTTTGTGCCAACAATGACGCATTCCGCGTTTGGCGTAAGGACACAGAACTTCTGCTGTGCATTGAGTTTTGCTACGGTGAATACAGCTTCGCCCGAGTCGATGCGGACAATGGTGTTACCGGCCTCGCTGGCTTGGATCCGGGCAAGGGAGTTTTTGTACAGGTAGAAGCCAGTGTTAGGTGTAAGGCCTGCAAAGAGACCGTCTGACGCATTAGTGGCAAAAACATCGCCTTTTTTAACATTGAGAAGGGCTTTTTCAGAGGCAGTCACAACTGTTTCGTTGGGTCTTTTCATCATTATAATAAAGGTGGCTGTGCCCAGGGCGAGGAGCAGGGAAAGGACCGCAATGGGGAGGGGTTTGCGTAAGAACCAGAAAAACGAGGCAATCCCCGGTATAATGAAAGCATCGCGGACGCGCTTCCGCTGAAGATCGTCCAGTTCAGCGAAAAGCCTGTTTTCGAAGACAATCCATTCCTGCGCTGATTTTTCAGGCGGCTGGACCGTGTTCAGCAGGGCGACAAGCTGCCTGGTCCTGGGTTCGTTTTCCTGTACGGTTGTGTTTTTCATTGGTTTAGGTATTTTGAGAGCAATTTTTTCATTTCCTCGCGTCCGTGGAAGAGCCGTGACTTCACTGTTCCCACCGGTTTTTCAGTTATCTCAGCTATTTCCTCTAGCGATTTTCCTTCCATGTCGTGCAGGATAATGACCATTTTCTTTTTAAGGTTTATTTTGTCAAGGGCGCTATAAATAATATTTGTAATCTCCTCTTCCTCAAGTCTTGCATGAGGCCCCTTGTGCATTTCTTCGGGCCTGTTTTCGATCCCTTTGAATTCGGGAACAAGGACCGGCTGCCGTTTTTTCAGCTTTGACCTGATTTGGGCAGTACAGACATTCAACGCGATCCGGTATGCCCAGGTGTTAAATGAGGAATTGCCCTTGAAGCCCGGCAGGGACCTGAAAATCTGGATAAAGACCTGCTGGACCACGTCCTCAATTTCAAAACACGGCCCAAGAGTTTTGTATGCAAGACTGAGAAAAACCCTTTTATATTTGTTAAAGAGCAGGCTCTGCGCCCTTCGATCGCCCTTGATGCTGTTCCGTATAAGCTCTTGATCTTCAGTGTCTTGCGCTATATACATGGAGCGATCTTTATAAATTAGTTGTTGGAAGTGCTTGTCTGGTTCAAAGAATTTTCATGAAAAAGGGCGTATTTGTGCATACGGTTGGAGAAATAGCAGAAACCAGTCCCAATCCATCCAAGGATTGCCAAGTTCATTATGGTAATGCGGACATATGAGGCATTCTCGTACCTGTTGTAGTCGGGTCCTTCTAAGGCGTTTCCGGCGTCTTTGCGCAGCCGTTGTTCGAGCACCAGCGCCACTGCGCACTGCCATGTGGCCACAAGCGATCCAAGCAGCCAGTATTCGGTATGGTAGCCGTTGAATTCCATCTCTGTATTTACTTCAACTGAACGGCCGGGCAGCACGACGATTTTCCTGTTGAAAGGCGCCAGGTATTTCCTCTGCAATAAAAGATCGTAATTTCCGGTTCTGAGGATGGTTTCCTTGGGCGTTTTTCCGATCCAGACGCTATCGACAAGGATATCGCATTCCAGAGGCGTTGAGGTAATGTTTATTTTCCCCAAAACGTTGCTTTCCAGGTAGTTTTTGAGCTTGAGCACCACGATATCGGCGATGTCACCGGCATTGACGTTGTCGAAAAGGACCTCCTTGGTCTCTTCTATGTGCTGCACGGTTTCTATAATTGTAAATCGGACGGTCTTTCCCGAGCCGTCCGGGCCCGGGCCAATGGACCCGCCAACGGCAATAGAGGGGACGGCGCCCGCGCGCTTTTCGAGTACGCGCAGAGAGACCAGGGATTCGTCAGTGCAGAGCACCTTGAAGTTCTGGAATTGGTTGTCCAATTCCATCTTTTTCCTGATGGTCTGGTGAATTCCCTGGAATGCGGTATCAGCCTGGCCTATTTGCTCAAACCGGAAGATGAGCACGGCTTCGTCCCCGGAAAAAGGGATGGCGTGCGCCTGCGCGGAGAGGCATGCAAGGAGAAGGAGCGGCAGCAGCATGCCTTAAATATAGCATTTGCCTAATTGGCAACAAAATTGTATTTGAGACCGGGCAGGAACAATAACTATTTTTTAAGTCTTTTCAAAAAACGCGAACAAGGGAAGGCAGTGTGATTGAAAAAATTGAACGTCTCAGGAACATAGGGATCAGCGCGCACATCGATTCGGGCAAAACGACCCTCACTGAACGGATTTTGTATTATACCCGGCGAATACACGCCATGCACGAGGTAAAAGGCAAGGACGGGGTTGGCGCCCTCATGGACTCAATGGACCTGGAACGGGAACGTGGCATTACCATCTCCTCGGCTGCTACAAGCTGCACCTGGAAGGGGATTGATATCAATATCATCGATACACCTGGACATGTGGACTTTACCATTGAGGTGGAACGCGCGTTGCGGGTGCTCGACGGGGCCATTCTGGTCCTCTGCGCTGTCGGCGGCGTGCAATCACAATCCCTTACCGTAAACCGGCAGATGGAGCGTTACCGGGTGCCCCGGCTGGCGTTTGTGAATAAATGCGACCGTACGGGCGCGGACCCTGTGCGTGTGGCGGCCCAGATACGGGAAAAACTGGGCCAGAAATCGGTGCTGGTGCACCTGCCTATAGGGCTTGAGACGAATTTTGAGGGTATTATTGACCTTGTAATAATGAAGGCGGTGTATTTTGAAGGGAAAAACGGCGACCAGATTGTAGAAAAGGAAATACCCGCGGAACACGCAGAAAGGGCGGTCCAGGGCAGACAGACCCTTCTGGAGGCACTGGCCGACCACTCCGATGAAATCGCCCATCTCTATCTCGAAGGACGCGACGTACCGCTTGCGCTGGCGGAAAAGGTCCTGCGCGACTGCGTCATTTCCCGTGTTCTGTTGCCGGTGTTCATCGGATCAGCCTACAAGAACAAAGGGGTGCAGCTTCTCCTTGACGGTATCATGAAGTATCTCCCTTCCCCGGTCGATGTTGACACAATAGCATACGACCAGAACCATGAAAACGCAGAGATCGCGCTGAAAGCCGATTGCACGCTGCCCTTCGCGTCCATTGTTTTCAAGCTCGAGGACGGCCCCTTTGGCCAGCTCTCATACCTGCGCGTCTATCAGGGGGCGCTGCGCAAAGGCGATACTGTTGCCATAGGCCGCACGGGAAAAAAGGTCAAAATCGGCAGGCTGGTGAAAATGCATGCTGACACCATGGAGGAGATAGACAGCGCAGGCGCGGGTGATATTGCCGCAGTGTTCGGCGTCGACTGCGCCTCCGGAGACTCAATAACCGATCCTTCGGTCAATATTGCCATGACCAAGATGCATGTGGCCGAGCCTGTGGTCCATATGGCGATTACCCCGGCTGACCACAAGGCGAACATGAACATGGCAAAAGCGCTCAACCGTTTTACCAAAGAGGACCCCACCTTCAGGTCGTGGGTCGATCCCGAAAGTAATGAGCAGATCATCGCGGGCATGGGAGAACTGCATCTTGATATCTACGTGGAGCGTATGAAACGTGAATACGATGCCATAGTGACCGTGGGCGCGCCCCAGGTCGCCTACCGTGAAACCATCACAAAGCGTGTTGAATTCAGTTATACGCACAAAAAACAAACTGGCGGGGCGGGACAATTCGGCAAGGTCGAAGGCTTTATGGAAGTCCTCGAAGGCGGTGACTATGAATTTGTCGATAAAATAACCGGCGGCGCAATTCCCCGCGAGTTTATTCCTTCGGTCGACGATGGATTTCGCAAATGCCTTCCCAAAGGCGACCTTATCGGTTTTCCCATTGTTGGTGTGCGCATGACTGTCAACGACGGCGCTTCCCATCCGGTCGATTCCTCGGACATGGCCTTTCAGATGGCCGCAATTGGCGCGTTCCGCGACGCCTACCGCAGGGCCGCGCCGGTCATTCTCGAACCGGTCATGAAGGTTTCGGTCGACACGCCCACTGAATTCCAGGGGACCGTGCTTCAGGGGCTCAGCCAGCGGCGAGGCATCATTATCAGCGCGCTCGACGACCTGGGTATGAGCAGGATAGACGCGGAGGTCCCGCTTTCTGAAATGTTCGGATATACCACTAGCCTCCGGTCAGGAACACAAGGCAAGGCGGAATTCACCATGGAATTCTCGCGTTACCAGCGGGTTTCTGAATCCATAAAGGAGAAGGTGGTCAAAGCCATCGAGGAACAGCGGAAAAAACGGGGCGAATCGGCGGGAGGAGGCAGAAAATGAAGAAGCATGAACTTACCGACAAGGGTCCGTTTAAAAGCTTTGAGGAGTGCACCCATGGCGGCTTAGAGATGGGAGAGCTCGGGTTTTTCGCATCGCGCCATGGCGTGGGAAAGACAGCCCTTTTGGTCCAGATCGGGCTTTATCATATATTCAGGGGCAATGGCGTCATCCACCTTTCATTCACTGATACGCCCGAAAAGGTGTTTGCCTGGTACGAGGACATTTTCAGTAAAATCAAGGAAAAGCGCGGGCTCGAAGACGCCGCTGTTGTTCATGAGGAGATGCTCCGTGAACGTGTCATTGTGTCGGCGCCGCACAAATCCGGCCATCCTGCGTCCGAACTCACCTCGCTTGCAAATATTATTACCAATGGCGGATTCAAGGCAAGCGTGTTGCTTATTGACGGACTGGCCCTTGAAAGCATTTCTATCGAAGATTACGCGAAATACAAGGCTTTTGCCAGGAAACACGGGCTTGCCATATGGTTTTCGCTAACGGTAAATAAATTAGACGACAGCAGGCATCTTCTGGACGACATGAAGGGCGCGCTCGAACCCTACAAGGATGTTTTTGATGCGGGAATTTTCCTGCTGCCCCAGGGCGGTATTATCAGGCTTGTACACTTAAAAGACCATGGGGACAATACGGTCCGTGAAACGCACCTTGTCATTGACCCGGTTTCACTGCTCATGGCTGAATAGTTTTTCCATACTGCTGATTTTACCTCAAATGTGATATATATCATTGCTTTCTCTAATTAAATAATATAAATTTAGAGGTATAACACTTACAATAATATATAAATATATATAAACTTAGTATATTTTTATTACACATCTTGATGTAGATAGAAACGATCTAATATGTTATGATAAAACAAAATATAGAAATCGCCTCTGTCGTAATTTCAATAATTTGTGACAATAAAACACTTGGTGAAAAACTGTTCAGCCAGTATAAAGACTTTTTTTCCAGAAAAAAAGCAGTATTAGATTTTTGTATTAATTCGAAAAGCCGTTGTCAATTTTTAAATCGACCTTCAGGGATATGCCTTAGACGCCATGGAAAGAATGTTTTCCTAAGCAGCCGCGGTTTTGACCTGAAGATCTGTTTTGCTCCTTTGAAAGCGTTGATTAATTTTAACGGAGACCTGAAGATTTTTGATCAGGCGCTCCGTTTGCTATATTCACAGGTACTTCCGATTTTTAATGGTCTGCTGGTGCATGGAGCTGCAATTGCTGATGATAAAGGCGCCTATCTTTTTTATGGCCCTTCTGAGGCAGGCAAGACAACTGTGTCAAAAATGGCTGAAAGGGTCGACAAAACTGTCCTTACGGACGAATTGGCAGCTATCAGGAAAATCAAAGGCCAATACTATTTATTTGGTACGCCTTTCTGGGGGCACTGCAATGGTCCCAGGCGAAATATGGGAAAAAAGCTTATTTCAGTGCTCCGTTTAGTAAAAAGCAATCGTTTCGGAGTTGTTGAGGCAAAGCCCATTGCCTTGGCCTCAAGTTTGCTTCAATCAATAATGAACTTTGAAAATAACAGCGGGACCAACCAGCGACTGTTGAATGCCGCCTCTGATCTGGTGGCTATGGTCCCGACAAAAGAGATTGAATTCAGGAAGACCGACAACATCTGGAGGAAAATCGCGTGAAAGAGCTGATAAAGCAGAATCCAAGAAGCGCTTCACGGAAATACAAGGACGAAGCTCTGGTGATTACGCCTGATGACAGACGGATCCACAAGCTTAACCAGACTGCCACCTTCATTTGGGAGGCTGCGGGAAACAGGGGAATCGGCAAAGACGAGTTGGTGAATAAAATGCACCAAGCCTTCGAAGCTCCGGTGAAGACAATCCAGACTGACCTTATGGTTTTCTTAAAAGAGATGGTCAAAAAGAAGATACTGGTTAAAATAGCGGCCTAAAACATATGATTGCCTATTTTCTGGAAAAGCGCACGCCGGTCATCGCCTATCTGGAAGTCACCATGGCCTGCAATGTGCGGTGCATTCATTGTTACCGGGAAAAGACATTGCCAAAGCCCCGTGATGAACTGACGCGGAAAGAGATCAATGTCCTGCTCGATGAACTTGCGCGGTTGGGAACGCTCATTCTTGTGGTTACCGGCGGAGAACCTTTTATGCGGCCTGATATCATGGAAATTCTTTCTGACGCACGGAAAAAGGGATTTGCCGTGGTGGTCTTCACGAATGCTACCTTGATATCAGGAGAACATGCGCGCGCTTTATACGATATTGCGCCGTTAGGCGTTGAAGTGAGTATCCATGGATCAAACGCGCAGGTACACGATTCCATTACGGGTGTCAAAGGGTCTTTTGCCAAGGCCATGGCCGCAATCGCGTTGCTTAAGGAACACTGTATCAGGGTAAAAATGAAGGGCAATCTCATGCGCGCCAACAAATGCGACTACGATAGTCTCATCAAGGTCGCTGAGGACCTTGACCTGGAATGGACATTTGATCCATTTATTTTTCCCTGTAGGGACGGAAATGCCGCTCCAATAGGCCAACGGCCTGGACATAATTCCCTGGCCAAGGTTTTTTCCGAACCTCGTTTTGCGCGTCCGGGCGTACACCAGCCCGAAAGGTCGTATCTTGAGATGCCGGGGAACAGGCTCTGCGGCGCTGGAGTGAATATTGTCGCCATTGGAAGCACGGGAAGGGTATTTCCCTGTGTTCCTTTGAAGCTTGAAGCAGGAAATATTCGCATAGCCCCAATCGGGCACATCTGGAGAAAAAGTCCTGTTTTCGAGAAGCTGCGTTCCTATCGTGTCCGTGATCTTGTGTTTTGCGGCGATTGCGACCTTAAAAAGTACTGTCCGCGCTGTTCAGCCATGTCGTTTAACGAGACTGGCGATCTTTTAGGTTGCGCGGCCATTTCCCGGTCCATTGCCCAGGCGCGCAAGCGTACCGGCGGCCGTGTTTCACAGCGGCTTCAGTCTCCTGTGGATACAGAGGCAACCTATGCGTGAATACCAGAAAGAACTTTTAACAGAGCAAATGAAAATACACCAAGCCTGCTCAGTCCGGGTAGGCGGATATTGCATGTCCCCGGTCATCAGGGACAATGCCGAGGTAACGCTTGAACCTGTGGCCGACCCGGCCGCTCTCAGACCTGGTGAAATCGTGGCTTATTTTATAGGCACTCAGCTTTTAGTGCACCGTCTGCTTGGGAATAACGGGACGTTGTTGCGCTTGAACGGAGACAATATAGATGCACTTCCACACGAAATTGCGCCAGAGGCTGTTTTTGGCCGCGTGCGCAAGATAAAAAATCCGGGTTTTTTCAAACGGCTACTTAAAAAAACAGGGGAAATGTATGCGAGGCTCATCAAAAAATAGAAATAAATACCTGAACGTGCCCAAAATGAAATACCTGAAACCGGCCGTTGAGTCAGATCTTATTTACGAGACGCAAGCATTAGGTTGCGCCCAGTGCTTAAACCGTGATCCGGAAACCGCTGTGGGGTGGGACGGAGGTTGCGGTGGCGAAAGTATCAACAATTACTGATCGCTGGTTGATTGCAGACTGCCGGAAGGAGGCTGTTATGGCCAATTATCGTCACATTGTCGTAGGAATTATGATCTTTGCCGTGGTTCCCTTGTTTGCAACCACCAAGCGATGGAGCGGCGGCGGGAGTGACAACTTTTACAACAATACAAGCAACTGGGTTGGCGGGGTCGCGCCTGTTGCGGGCGATACCATACGCTTCGATTCTTCGGCCAAAGAATGCAGTCTGAACGTGGCGCCAGCGTCAGTCGGCAAGCTGACCTTTACATCAGATTATACTGGCGCTTTTAAATTCGCAGCCCGTACGCTTTCTGTCACCGGTGATGTTGACCTAAGGACTGGCGGGACAATTGCCGGCAATACAGGTACGCTCCGGTTTACCGGTACTGCGGCGCAAACATTTATTCCAAACGCGGGCGAGGGGCTTTACCGGGTCACACAGTATGGCGCTGGCGGTACGACTATTTCAGATAATCCTATGTACCTCAGCAACGCCCTGACTGTCACCACTGGTACGTTTGACTTGGGGAGCGGGTTGACGCACAAAGTGCAATCCGTCACTGGTTCGGTGACTGGGAATCTTTCGTTCAATATCTCAACGCTTATTGTGACTGCTGGAAATGCCACATTTACCAATCTGCCCGTTACGGCCGGCTCTGGCGCGCTTTGCTTCCAGGACACAGCGGGCAACCAGACTTTTTATCCCCGGGCTTCAGTGACGTTTCCCGATATTGTGCTTGAAATGGGTGCTACGCGTTCATTGACAATTTCTACCTACGACCTGATAGCAACTGATGTTACTATTTCATCCGGTACATTGAATCTGAGCACGGGCCGTACACACACTGTTCAGAATATCTCCGGCTCAGGCAACCTGAATTTCAATTCCAGTACACTGCGGACATCGGGTACTTCGGTCAACCTCGGGTCAATCACCACGCTTACGCAAGGTACTGGCACGCTGGAATTCATTGGCGGTTCTGGGACGCAGGTTTTTACTCCTAAGAACGGTGCCACGCATCCTTCCATTGTTGTCTCGGGTGCTGATACGGTACGGCTTTCAACATTTGCCCTTATCACCAACGGGTATACCCAGACAAACGGCATCTTGGACCTAAATGGAAAAAATATCACTACCGTAAACAGCGGCGATTTTTCAATCACAAACGGGACCAGCGGCACTCTTGCCAATGTTGGCGGCCGTAAGATAACCGTTGCAGGCGACGCGAATTTTTTGGGCCAGGACATAAGCTATTTGAATTTTGATCCCGCAACCCGGTGCACGCTTGCGGTCACTGGCGCGCTCAACGCTAAATATACAACACTCAAAAATAATGTCGCCTCGGTGCAAACCGGTCTTGCACGCACTTGTGCGGATAGCGGCGGGAATATCAACTGGTCTTTTATCATTACAAAAGAGTGGGATGGAGATGCTGGCGATAATTATTGGGGTACTGCCGCGAATTGGACGGACGATGAACTGCCCGGACCAGACGACACGATAAGTTTTGGGGGAAATTATACAGGCAACTGTTCCTTGAATGTTGATGCAACCGTGAAAGAGGTGCTTTTTACCTCGGCGTATGGCGGCCCCTATACAGGCATTTTTGTTTTTAAAACAGGAAACACACTTACCGTTACAGGCAATGGCGACTTCAGATCGGGCGGTACGTTTGAGAGCCAGGGTGGAACGTTGGCTTTTACCGGATCCTCTGCGCAGACGTTTTATCCAGGCACTGGTACATTCCCTGCCATTGTCCAGAATGGCACAGGCGGTACAACCATATCTTCGTCAAACCTGACAGCCGGGACGCTTACGATCACTTCCGGAACTTTTGCTCTTGGTATTGGACTCACACATACGGTCTCCACAGTATCCGGCGCAGGCAACCTTGATTTTGGCTCGTCCATTCTCCAGGTCACAGGCGCCACTGCTGATTTTAGTTCCATGGGGACCCTTACAGAGGGTACAGGCATACTAACTTTTACAGGAACATCAGCGCAAACATTTACTCCGAAAAACAGCGCGACCCTCTATCGTATCGTCCAGAATGGATCGGGTGGAACAGCTGTTTTGACCAATGAATTTACGCTCAGCAATGCGCTTACCATCACTTCCGGGTCCTTTGATCTGGGAACAGGTCTTGCCCATTCGGTCGCGAGCATTGCGGGTGCAGTGACAGGCACACTTGTGTTTAATACTTCGGCGCTCGAGGTGTCGAATGGCAACGCTGATTTCCGGAACCTTCCGGTCACACCTGGAACAGGAAAACTCGTATTTACCCGGACAGGGGCAAACCAGACTTTTTATCCGCGATCGGGCGCTACATTCCCTGAAATTGAAGTTAAAATGGGGTCGATCCGGATCGTGACTCTTTCAACCAATGCCCTGGCATCGGCCGGAAATTTGACCGTCACCTCGGGAACCATTAATCTTGGAACGGGCCTTGCACATTCGGTTGTCAGCGTTTCAGGCGCAGGTAACCTTAATTTTAACACCAGCACCCTGCAGGTTTCAGGTACGACGATAAACTTCGGGTCAATTGGCACGCTGACAGCCGGAACAGGCACGCTCCAATTTACCGGTGCCTCAGGCGACCAGACATTTACTCCAAGACCAACTGGCATTATCCATCCAGCCATCTCGCACACCGGTGCTAGCACGCTCAAACTCTATACCAATCCGCTTGTCGCTAATTCATTTTCTCAGAGCGCAGGATCATTCGACCTAAATGGTCTTAATGTGACAACAGTGAATGGCGGAAATTTCACTATTACCAATGGTGACACAGCCAGCATCAGGGATGTGGGCGGTCGCACAATCACGGTCGCGGGCGCAACCTCCATCGACGGGCAATCGGGCAATTTAGTCAATCTTAAAGGCAGTTCCGCCTGGGCAATCGCCAGTACTGGCAGTATTGTCGCGAATTATGTGACGCTGAAAAATTGCACAGCTTCGGTGGCTGCGGGCACAGCGCGCAACAGCAACGACAGCACGGGCAATGTGAACTGGAATTTCATGGCAGGCAAGGTCTGGGACGGGGAGGGCGGCGATAACGTGTGGAGCAATGCCCTTAATTGGCGCAATGACATTCTTCCGGGAATAAACGATACGGTCACTTTTGACGATAGTTATACCGGCAATTGCACACTCAATACATCGGCCACGGTCAAATCCATGTTGTTCACCTCAGGCTATACGGGAATATTTGTTTTTACAGCAGGGGAGACGTTGACAGTCACTGAAGACGCGGACTTCAGATTAGGCGGCGCAATTGTGACGGCTGGAGGCGCGCTAAAGTTTACCGGCGCGTCCGCGCAAACCTTTACCCCCAAATCAGGGTCAACTTTTCCCGCGATTATCCAGGATGGCGCCGGAGGCACAACCATTTCCGGATACAGTCTTTTGTCTGGAGAGTTGACCATCACTTCCGGAACCTTGAATATGGGCAGTGGTTTTACTCATACGGTAACCAATATTTCGGGCGCGGGTGATATAAATTTGGGCGCATCCACGCTCCAGGCAAGCGGGGCAACAGTGAATTTCGGGTCAATGGGGACATTGACGCCAGGAACAGCAACGCTGATATTAAACGGAACGTCGCCGCAGACACTCACGCCCAAAAGCGGCGGCAGTTTTTACCGCATTACGCAAAACGGCAGCGGCGGAACCACGGTTTCGACCAATGCCCTTACGGTGACCAATGCGTTTACGGTTTCAAGCGGCGTTTTTAACCTTGGCGCCGGGCTTACCCATTCTGCCTATAGTGTTGTGGGCGCGGTTGCGGGCACGCTTTCGTTCAACACTTCGACACTGCAGGTGACCGATGGAAACGGCGACTTCAGGAACCTGCCGGTTTCCGCCGGGACAGGCCTGTTGAAATTTACCCGTACCGCGGGTAACCAGACATTTTATCCACGCTTGGGCGCTACCTTTCCCGCGATAGATATCGCCATGGCAGTGACCAGGACCACAACCATTGCGACCAACGCGCTTGTTGCCCCAACAATCACCTTGACGTCTGGAACGCTCAACCTGGGCGCTGGCTTGACCCATGCAATTGGCGGGATTTCAGGCGCGGGCAATATTGATTTTAATACTGGTACGCTTCAAATTTCAGGGACCTTAGCGAATTTTGGTTCTGTCACTACTCTCACTCCGGGAACAGGAACGTTGAAATTCATCGGCGGCTCCGGTGCACAGGTCTTTGTCCCTAAAGCAGGGGGAACGCATCCTGCAATTGTTCTTTCTGGCAGCGATACGCTCAGGCTTTCCACAAATAATTGTTCAGCCAGTTCTTTTTCTCAAACCGCTGGTACCTTTGACCCAAACGGCCTTGATTTTGCAACCGTGAACAGCGGCAATTATACAATTACCAACGGCACTGCTACGAGTTTCGCGGATCTTGCCGGCTGTTCATTGACCGTTGCGGGCGCGGCTTCGCTCAATGGCCAAGAGGGTAACCTGCTCAATCTGAAAGGGAGTTCCCTTTGGTGGATCTCGGTGACCGGCGCGCTTATCGCAAACTATGCGCAGATAAAGAACAGTAATGCCTCGGGCGGATCGCAGGGCGTTGCCTATAATAGCGCTGACAGCATGGGCAATACCAATTGGGGCTTTTCCATTCCCAAGGAATGGGATGGCGGCGGTGGGGATGGGAAATGGAACACGGCTGCTAATTGGACCAATGATGAACTGCCAGCAACCGACGACACGGTCATTTTCAATGGCACTAGTGTCAGCAATTGCACACTAAACACAACGGCTTCTGTTGCTGGGATATTGTTTAATACATCGTATACTGGCGTTTTTGTTTTTTATGGAACCGATACTCTAAAGGTCGCGGGCAATGCTGATTTTACTACAGGTGGTACAATACAAATGCTTGGCGGTGCCCTTGAATTCACCGGTTCTTCTCCACAGATATTTACGACAAAGTCAGGTGCCACGTATCCCGATGTCATCCAGAATGGCTCTGGCGGTACAACAATAAACGGCTATAGCTTGTCGGCCCAGCAGTTGAATATTAAATCAGGCTCTTTTGCCTTGGGAACAGGGTTTACCCATACGATCATCGAGTTTTATGGGTCTGGCGACATTAATTTCGGATCTTCGATACTCCAGGCCACGGGCGCGACAATTAATTTTGGTTCCATGGGGACCATTACTTCCGGAACAGGTACTTTGATTTTTACCGGCACATCGTCCCAAACATTTACGCCAAAGAGTGGCGGTTCGTTCTATAAAGTCACCCAGAATGGGTCTGGTGGAACCACGGTATCCACAAACGGACTGACTCTTACCAACGCGCTTACGGTAACAAGCGGCGCGTTTAACCTGGGAACCGGGCTTACCCATACCATTGGCGCGGGCATATCAGGCGCGGTTGCCGGAAACCTCTCCTTTGGTTCATCGACGCTCGATATTTCTGCGGGTAATGGGGATTTTCGTAATCTTCCAGTCACGGCAGGTACTGGAAGACTTGCCTTCAGCAATGGCGAGGCAAACCAGGTATGTTATCCGCGGTTAGGGGCGGCATTCCCTGAAATTGAAATAAAAATGGGCGCCACGCGCACAACAACCATAACAACAAACGCCTTGAATACCTCCAACATTATCCTTACCTCGGGAACATTAAACCTTGGCACTGGATTTACCCATACAGCAACAAACGTGTCCGCTACTTCTGGCAACCTGAATTTCAATACCAGTACGCTCCAGGTTACAGGCGCTTCGATAAATTTCAGCTCAATCGGGACCCTGACTCCAAGCACTGGTACGCTGCAGTTTGACGGCGGGTCTGGGGCGCAGGTGTTTACTCCCAAAAGCGGCGGCACTCATCCTGCCATCCTGCTTTCAGGAAGTGATACGTTGCGACTTGCTACAAACGCGCTTTCCGCAAATGGCTATTCGCAGACAGCGGGTACCCTTGATCTGAATGGTGTCAATATTGCCATTGTGAACAGCGGTAATTTCGCGGTTTCAGACGGCACCAGCGCCAGTTTTGCCAATTTTGCGGGCCGCAAGATCACAGTCGCTGGTGACGCCAATTTCCTGGGACAGAGCCTCAATTACATTGATCTTAAAACAGCCACCAATTGCACGCTTGCGGTTACGGGTGCGCTCAATGCCAAATACACGGCATTGAAAAATAATGTGGCAGTGGGGCCAACCGGCATTGCGCGCAGCTGCGCAGACAGCACGGGCAATATCAACTGGTCGTTTATTCAGACCAAGGAGTGGGACGGCGGCGGGGCGGACAACAAGTGGGGGACAGCGGCGAATTGGACAGACGATGCGCTTCCTAGTGCAACTGATACCATCAGTTTTGGCGGGAGCTATGTTGGCAATTGTACGCTGAATATTGACGCAACAGTAAAAGCAGTCATTTTCACCAGCGCGTATACCGGGACTTTTGTTTTTTCTAGCGGTAATACACTGACCATCACTGGTTTGGGTGATTTCCGTTCAGGAGGCGCCTTTACCGCTTCTGGCGGCACGCTTGCCTTTACCGGCACCACAGCTCAGACTTTTTATCCAGGTACTGGAACTTTTCCAGCGATTCAGCAGAACGGGAGCGGAGGCACAACCATTTCGACCAATAACCTGAGCGCTGGCATCCTCACAATAACATCCGGGAGCCTGGGTCTTGGCGCAGGTCTTATTCACACAGTTACCAATGTATTGGGAAGCGGTGACCTTGATTTTGGGTCCTCAACGCTCCAGGTCAGCGGTACAACCGTAAATTTAGGGTCTTTTAACAGTGTTACGGAAGGGACAGGGACACTTATTTTTACCGGCTCCTCACCGCAGACCTTTACGCCAAAGAGCAGCGCAACCATGTATCGGATAACCCAGAACGGGTCAGGCGGTACAACTGTTTCAACCAATGCCTTTATCCTGAGCAATGCCTTCACCATTACCAGCGGTACGTTTGACCTGGGCACAGGATTGACACACTCGGTGGTCAGCCTTTCAGGGGCTGTTGCAGGCAATCTTTCATTTAATACCTCGACGCTCCAGGTAACCGATGGTAATGCTGATTTTAGGAACCTGCCTGTAACCGCGGGCTCTGGTACGCTGAAATTCACCCGTATTGCGGGTAATCAGACCTTTTACCCGCGTTCGGGCGCTACCTTTCCAGCCATTGATATCAGCATGGATGCCGCGCGTACAACGACTATATCAACCAACGCGCTTATTGCCTCGACCCTGACTATTAATTCTGGAACATGTAACTTGGGTACTGGTTTTACACACACAGTAACAGGCGTGTCGGGTTCTGGAAATCTTAATTTCAGCAGCAGTATCCTTCAGGTGTCGGGTACGTCCATTGATCTGAATTCATTGGGAACATTGACACCTGCGACTGGGACACTCAGGTTTACCGGCACATCGGGCACACAGGTATTTGTTCCCCGGTCAGGCCAAACCCATCCGGCCATTAGTCATACGGGAAGCCAGACTCTGCAGCTTTCAACCAACTCATTGATCGCGAATAGTTTTTCACAAACAGCAGGAACATTGGACCTCAATGGCCGGAACATTGCAACGGTCAGCGGCGGAAATTTCTCCATAACTTCCGGTACAGGTTCATCGCTGGCAAATCTCGAAAACAGGAAAATTACCATTGCGGGCAATGGCGTTTTTAACGGACAGATTTCCAATTACCTGAACCTGCTGTCAACCCAGCCGTGTACGCTCAATGTGACTGGGACATTAAACGCCCAGTATGCCATGATCAAGAATTCCAAGGCAATTGGGACTGCGGGCAACGCGATTTATTCGGACGACAGCACGGGCAATACCGGGTGGAACTTCCAGACAGAGCTTGATTCGCTCATGGTTAAAACCGCGGATATTATGCCCATATACACACTTGCTGAGTACGCGACAGATGTGCCCGGCCTCCGGATTATTATCCGCCATCCAAACCCCAGTGGCCTGACAAAAAGCATTATCAAGCTGCTTGTGTCCACCACACCATTGTCCGATCCTTCAGCGGTTATTGATAGAAAGGCCCTGCGCAGAAAAGGGGAGGCCAGTGATTTGTATACAAGCGGGACCATTGAAACCGCCAATCCCATGGTCTTTGACCTGAGCGCCAGTCCTGTCTATCTTAGACCAGGCCTGTCGGACACACTCGACGTACGTTTTGACATTGTCGGGTCGCCTTCATCGTCAATCAAGCTGACCCTTTCCTCGGAGCAGAGTGTCATTGCGCGCGATTCAGCGGCAAACGATTCCGTTAGAATCGCGGGCGATGGCGTAGTTTTCCCGCTCGCCTCATCGACCGGCACGATTGACGCGACCACCAATACCCCGAGCGCAAAGACGTTGACCGCGAACCTGACTGAATGGAGCGCGACCGATGAACGGCTCGATACACGGGGCAGCGAAGAATTCTACGTTACCTGGGACAATGATAATTACTACTTTGTCTGGAACGGACGTGACCTGAGTACAGCCGGCGACTTGTTTATCTATATGAGCACTACAACATCGGGCACTGATACAACGTATAACTATGGGTCGTTTGGACGGCATGTGCTTTCTTCGGGTTTTAGCGGCGCTGATTACCTGTTCTACTATCATAGCGGCATTGATTATGGCCTCCTGGACGCTGCTGCGGATTACAGCCCTCTCACTTTCAATGGTACTATCACGCTTTCAGGCAATGTGACTGAAATCCGTGTTCCCTTCAGCGATTTGGGCGATTGCGACACTGTGCGCATTATCCCCTTTATTCAGCAGAAGACCTCGGCCGAAGTGCTCTCGTCTGTCCCCAGCGATTATTTCAGTATTTACCAGCGCAATCCCACGGGTCCAGCGCCACAGACCTTTATCTCATGGATGAAGGTGAACAGGACTGCGATTGGGGTGACGCCTGTTGCAAACGCGGTGTTTGACAGCACCAGCAAGACCAAACCCAAGTGGACCTACAACCTGGGAGAAGGAAACTATGCTTCCTCTATTTCAATTGGGGATAGTGTCATGTATGTTGCCGTGGGTGGTGTAAATCCAGGCATTGTCTGTCTCGATTACCAGGGTAATTACCGGTGGGACTACAGCACAGCATCGGTCCCCTCGGCCATTGCATACTATTTTGATTGGAACACCCCATCTCCCTGCTACGCGTTACTCGTTTATTGCGTTGGAAGTGATTTCTATGCAGGCCACGACTATCTTTCGACGTATACACCTTTTTATGCTGCGCAGCCATTGGGTGCTGTTGGCGGACAACCATCGCTTTCCTATCCTCCGGATGGAACTAATTATGATCGATATGCCTATGTTCCGCTGAGCAATGGAGACGTAAAAAAGATCGACACGCAGACCGGCGGCACCACATGGACACGTTCCATGAACGCCAGCTATAAATCGACCATTGCAACACAAAGTACACACATCTATATTGGCTGCTCAGATGGCGACGTGCACCGGTATGACATAAGTGGGGGCGCCCTTACCAGCGTGAACACTGGCAGCGATTCCGTTAACACTAAGGTGACCTGGGGAACAACGCTAAAACATTTGTATATTGCGCCAAAGAACATCACGCTCTTTGCGTATGATTCAGTGTTGACATCCACACCCGCATGGTCCAGGAACCTTGGCGCGGTGCAGGAAGCCTCACCCTATTGGTCCTCGGGTACGCGCAATCTCTACTGTCCTACAGGCAGTCAGGTCAAAAACGTGCGCGACGACACTACATCATCGTCGGTGCTCTGGACTTATACCACGGCGGGCGCTGTGACCACCAATCCGGTGACCGCAGGCTCAGCGGTGTATTTCAGTTCAGCGGACAAGAAGCATTACGCTGTCAATGCAACTACCGGAGCGAATGCGAATGGATTCCCCACCGCGGTGTTCAATGGATCAAATGCTTCGCGTGTGGCTGCCGATGCTTTTTGGAACAATGTTTACTTTAGCGGTGACAGTACTGTCTACTGTTACCCAGAGCAGTAAGGGAGGGACGCTATGAATAAAAGGACACTCGTTTTTATGGTTCTGGTTATGGTTATGGGGTCTTTCATGGCATCCAGTCTTTTTGGTTCCGCATTTCAGCAGTGTTGGAGATTTTCAGGATCGAGCGAGTCGTACCCGGTATTGGCTGGTGCAAATCTTCTCCTTGTGCGAAGCAATGCGTTTGAAACAAGGGACATGGCCACAGGTCAGCAGATTGCCCATGTAAAAACCCCGGTTGCACCCGAAGGTGCTGCCATATATGCCAATGATATGGTCGTTTTCACAGGAACAGCGGGAAGTCTTTTTGCCCTTAATGCGGCAACAGGTCAGATTGTCTGGGAACAGCGGAGCGTGTCAGGACGGCCTTCCGCGCCTGTTTTGTCCGGCAATGGGGTGTATTGCGCTACGGGTGAACCAAACCCCGGCATTTGGGGTTTTGATCTTGTGAATGGATCGCCTCTTCTTATGCTGCCCCTTTCAGATCCAGTGCTTGCCGCGCCTCTGGTATCGGGCCGTTTTCTCATTTATGGCACGCTCAGGGGGCAGGTTTGCCGGGTCAGTCTTGCATCAGGAAACATTGAAGATACGCTTGTACCGTCCGTAGGAGGGGCATTTTTAGGCAAATCCATTGCAGTTGCTGGCGCCAATGTTCTCCTAGCGCCTTCTGGATATGCTAACAGGGTTTCGTGCATTAGGGCGGAACCAGGTCTTTTTAAAGCGGTTTCCTCTGCCTGGTCCCGCACCTTTGCTAACCAGATAGATTATGATCTTGAGCAACTCCAAGAAACGGTAAATTTGCGGCCCAATGTGCGCAACCAGGCGTTCCGGAAAATTTTGGGAAAAAGCGCGCTTTTCAAGGGTGTCTCCAATTTCAATACAGCTTTCATTCCCCTGGGCGAAACCTATATGTCCGGTTGGACAATGGACCAGGGTAGCGCAGCCATCGTAGTTCGCGAAACAGGCCTTGACGCTCGTGCAAAATACCGGATTTTAGTCGTGCATGCGGCAACGGGAAAGACACTCTGCGAATATGTCCGTATCTGCGATGACACACCATATATGTTCAATGCGGACCCGGTTTTTACGGCATCGGGCGTTATTGCCTGTATTGGAAAAGGATTGCTGGTCAAGATTGACAGGGAAACTGGCGAGCTTGAAAACGAGACCATGCTTGGCGACTATGTGACCGTGCCCCTGGTTGCGGCAAAAGACCGGTTTGTTGTTCAGACAATCAAGGGAACGGTCATTGCCTTTTCGTATGGCGACAAGAGTGTGGATTCACCGCTAGAATACGCCATTGGCCAGAACGTACCAAACCCCTTTAACCCGTTCACGACCATACAGTACCAGGTACCTAAAGAGAGCCGGGTGATGCTCAAGGTTTTTGACGTGCGTGGCAGGGAAATTGTCACCCTGGTCAATGAGGCCAGGGAAGCCGGCAGGTATTCGGTACAATGGGACGGCACGGCCGCGGACAAAAAACAGGTTACTTCCGGACTATATTTTGCCGTGTTTGAAGCGGGCAAGTATAAGAAGATTGTGAAAATGACTATGCTGAAATAACTGATTCGTCAAACATTAAAGGAGAGAAATGCCATGAAAAAATATCAACGTGTCCTTATGCCTGTGTTTCTGTTCCTTGCAGTGGCGGCCGTAGAGGCACAGTGGAGTTCGGCAAATGGCCCATATGCTGGATTCATCAATTGCCTTGGCCTCAGCGGCACAGATCTTCTTGCGGGCACAGATGGCAACGGCCTTTTTATATCGTCTGACAATGGCACAGTGTGGACCGAGGCCAATACTGGTTTGGGAAGTTCCACGATACAAGCCGTTCTCTCGGATGGATCGCTCCTTTTTCTGGGAACCACAGACGGCATATACCGGTCTGATAATGGCGGTCTAAGCTGGATTTCCGCCTCAAATGGTCTCGCCAATACCACGATCAATGCGTTGGTAAAAAAAGGCACACAGCTGTTTGCCGGGACAAATAGCGGCATCTATGTGTCATCCAACAGCGGATCGAACTGGAGTCTGTCGAGTACCGGGCTTATCAGTCAGACTGTACGCGCTTTGGCCCTGTTCGATACTGTACTTTTTGCTGGCACTTCCGGTGGGATTTTCAAGTCCACAAACAACGGCGCTCTTTGGACAGCGTCCAGTTCGGGGCTTACGCACTCTGACGTTCGATGTTTTGCGGCAAATGGCACATATGTACTTGCCGGCACGTTTGGCGGCGGTGTCTATCGTTCCGACAATTATGGCGGCTCCTGGGCGCAGGCAAATACCGGCATGCCCAGCTCCATGGTCTATTGTTTCGCTGTGGAGGGGGGTGATCTTTTTATTGGGACCCCTTTTGGCGTGTATCAGACCTCGAATAGCGGCGCCAGTTGGACCTTTATCAGCGCTGATCTGGTGAACACCGATGTGCACGCTCTTGTTGTTAGCGATACTGTACTCTACGCTGGTTCGTGGGGCGGCGGCGTGTATGTGTATGATGCGGACGGCCTTGGCTGGACCCGATCCAGCGACGGCATTGCCAATGCCTCTGTCAGCACTATTGCCGCTCTTGGCAGCGCCTTTTTTGCCGGAACGTGGGGCAGCGGTGTGTTTGAATATACCGATGGGACTGGTGAATGGCTGGCCATCAACAATGGCATCACCGACTACACAGTTCTTTCCATTGTCGCCCTTGATTCAATCCTTTTTGCCGCGACCTCGTCCGGGGTGTTCACATCCACGGACAATGGCGCCTCGTGGGAGATACTCAGCGGCGATCTTGAAGGATATTGGATTAACTGTCTTGCAGTAAAGGGTACGGACCTTTATGCTGGCACCTCTGATGGCGTTTATTTTTCAACCGACAGCGGGACAAACTGGTCATTGGGAAGTGACGGTCTTTCGAGTACCGAGATAAGCGCACTTTCCTACGAGGGCACGCGGCTGCTTGCAGGCACGTCGGATGGCGCGGCCTACTCCCTGGACAATGGCGCCACCTGGACCACGGTAAACGACGGACCCTCCGCAACTGTCTCGTCATTTGCCGCAAATGCCACGCGCATATACGCTGGCTCGTGGGACGGTGTCTATGTTTCAACGAACAATGGCGAGGATTGGAATGTTTCGAACACCGGTCTTTCCAATACCTGGGTCACGGCTGTTGCCGCTGTCGATGAAATGGTTTTTGCGGCAACAGGGACCGGCGTATTTTATTCTGAAAATGAAGGAGCGCTCTGGGACGCCTGGAGCACGGGCCTTGCGGATTTGAATGTTCAGTGCATATTCGTCAACGGGATTGATGTCTTCGCTGGCACCAAGAACAATGGTATCTGGCGCAGGCCCCTGCCCGAGCCCTCGACCAGCAAGCAGGCGCTTGTTTCACAGAGACCAGGGTTTGCGCTTAACCAAAATTTCCCCAATCCTTTTAACCCGCGTACGACCCTTCAGTATTCCCTGCCAAAGCAACAGTTCACGACACTGAAGATATATAACGCGCTTGGCCAGGAAGTCAAGACGCTGGTACACGGCGCAATGGGAAAAGGCCCGCACCAGATTGAATGGAACGCCTCACAACTGCCAAGCGGGGTCTATTTCTGCGCGTTGCGGGCGGGAAATCTGGTCCAGTCCAGGAAGCTGATACTGCTGAAATAGGGAAACGGCGCTTCGTTAATTGAGCGCGCATGGCCGTGACGCTGATGTGCGGCCGTTATTTATATCCGTAATTTTTTTATTCAAAAGCCAAATGGTTTTATTGTATTTTGTTTTTCTATGAAAAGTATTGCGTCCCTCCTTGTTCTGACCCTTATTTTGAACCCTTTTACAGTCCCCGATCTTTTTGGCGCCAGGAAAAATGCGCCGAGAAAAAAAAGCGTATCCGCACCCAAAAAAAAGGACATTGTTTTAAGCGATAACACCATCTATTGGGTGGCCAAAGATGTTGTCGGTAGCGGCGTGTATACCAGGATCCACCAGATTGACCTGTTGACTGGGCTCTTTTACCGGTATCAAACAGATCCCCGACTGCTCGATCAGGGATTGAAAATAATCATCACAGGCCCCATGTTTTCCCAAGGATACAACAAGGCAAAAACCCTTTTCGGCGATGAGGAGAAACAGAAAATATTCGAGAGCGCCAAAAAGGCGCCAACCATCGAATACGCCAATTTCAACGTTATCAGGCTTTTTTATCTCAAGAGGTCACACCGTCTCGACCTGGCCTTAAAAAAAGCCTATACGCAGGAGATTCCTTACACCTTTGGCGCAAAAGTTACGCTACAGCAAACGATACGCGGCACGCTTCGTACAAACCAGGCGCATTCGGTCGCGGAAATCATTTTTGATTCGCATAAACAGGTCCTCTTTTCACCTCCGGACATCGCCTTTTTTATTCCCGATATCATGGTCAAAATAGTGAGTATCAGGAAAATCGGCAATGAACTCATAGGATACGTGATAGGATACGCAAAGAGCTCCCCTAAACGCATGGTGGCGGTAAGCTATAATCTTTCCTCGTGCGCCAAATCCAGTATTAGCACCAATAATCTTACACCTGCGGAATTCAAGAAAAAGGCCGCTGATGTGGATTATTTCGGGTTTGCAGACTAGTTTTTATACCATGACTCCAGTACAACATTTCAAGGATACGCTCAACCGGTTCAAATGGCTGCATGCCCTGTCTTTGCTTGTGAGATATCTATTTTCTTTTTTCTCAGGATTTACTGTTGTCCTGCTGGTTTCAGGAAATGTTATCCATGCTTCTGGCAAGGGGAGCGCTGGGTATGCGGCCCTTGTTCTCTGCCTTGGTTTTGTTAGCGCTGGTCTGATTTTCTGTTTCGTGGTATGTATAAAAGCGTTGTGGGCCGCCCTGCCTGAAATGTCTCGCACCATGGAAGCGGCATACACTGAATTAGGGAGTGCGATAACCGGAGCGCACGACCTTTCTTCTGGCAGTCTCCACGGCGCATCATCTGAATTTGCAGGCATGCACATTGGATTTGCGGAAGCAAAGGCTGAATTCGTTCTAAAGAACGAAGTAAAAGCATTAAACCAAGGGTTTCGCAGGTTTCTATTGATACTTCCGATGCTTGTTGTAATTACTGAAATGATAATGATATATCCAGGCCTGTTAGGCGATATTAGTTCTTTGCTGGTACAGGATAAGACCAAAGAGATCGTATTGGTCCAGAATGTTGAAGCGCCTCTGAATAAACCAATAATCGGCGACATCGTGATTCATTATCGCTTTCCCGCATATACAGGCCTCAAAGAGAAGATTGAGAAAAACAGGGCTGGCCGGATCCGATGCATCAAAGGTACGTCTGTGACTTTTATCGCTCAATGCAATACTAAAGCCAGTGCTGCCAGAGTGGAGATGAAGAGCGGAATGAAGGTCGCGGTAGCGGCTGATTCAACCGCTCTTTCGTTTTCCGCTGAGATCATGGCAAGCGACCAGTACGAGCTTTTTATGCGGGACACGATCGGAATCGAACACTCGCTGTTAAGCGACAGCATTGTCTGCCTGCCGGACGAATACCCGGCTGTCCAGTTGCAGCGGACCGCTGACCAGATTCTGGTCCGAAAAAGAGAATCGCTTCCTATCGCGTATCATGCGAGCGATGATTTCGGCATCAAGGCTGTTTCACTGCTCGCTATTAAAAACGGAAGCGATAGAAGGGTTGCATTGGAAGAGGGGAAAGGCCGCCGTGATGTGACAGGCCAGCTCGATTTCGACCTTTCCCAACTGAACCTTACAGAGGGGGACAATGTGGTCCTCTTTGTGGAAGCTGCTGACAACGACGGCGTATCAGGCTCAAAAAAAGCGCTGTCTTCGCCGCTTCATCTTACGGTCCTCGATGAAGGCAGAGCGCATTTTGACGTGGAACAGAAGCTTGCCCAACTTGTCCAGAAAATGGTGCTTCTCCTTGCCGACCACCTTGAAGAAGGATTCTCTTCACGAATGAGCGCTGATAATTTTGCTGTCAGAAGTGCGGGGTTTGATGCGAAATCCTATGATCTGCTCCAGGAAGTGCAGGAACTGCTGGGTCTCATGCAGGCGGATGATAAAACCTCTGACGAGATTTATTCCAGTATTGTTGATTTCAACGACAGGTTCCTGACCGCTGTTGAAGGCCGTAAAAAAGCCATGACCCGTGCGCAGGCTGATTTTAGCGCGCTTGCGACCGCGGAAGAGTCGGAAATCCGAGAGCTTGAAAACATCATCTTTTTTCTGGACCAGGCAAAGGAACGCGAGAAGGTGGGCAATGTATTGTCCGATGCCGAAGAGCTGATGCGGCAGATGCGCGAACTCGAAGACAAGCTTAAAAACAACGCTGGCGATAAAATGCGCGAAATGGAGGAGTATTACAACGCCCTTAAAAAAGAACTTGCCGGGATTTTCGAGAAACTCATGAAAAACCGCAAGCAGAGCGGACTTCCCGAGGAATTCTTGAACGCGGACGCTATGAAGAACATCCCGGCAAACCAGCTTGAGGAACAGCTCAAGCGCATCGAGCAGGCCATGAAGTCAGGAGACGCTGACGCGGCGCTTGCTGAAATGCTCAAACTGCGCGATCTTATCGACCAGCTCTATGCAGCGCTCAACCAGGCGGCTGGCCAGTTTGCGGACGAGAAATATGCGCGTGACATGCAGGCCATGCAGAAGGCCATGGAAGAACTGGATATGCTTATCAAACGCCAGTCGCATATCAATACCGCGGGAGATGAGGTGCTCGAAAAACTGGGGCAGGAACTCCAGCGCCTGCTGCAGGAAGCTGAGCAGCGGCTGCAGCAGAAGATCATGGCGCTCTTCAATGCCTTGCTCGAGCGGCTCAAAAGGCTGGTTCCGGCTTTTGTTCCCGAGAAACAGCAGGACACTTACAGGAAAAGCATGGCGGATATTCTCAAAAAGACCGTGTTTGCCAAAAACCAATATGCTGCCCGCGCAGGCGAACGAAGCCTTTTTGAACTGAAGAACGCGGGGAAACTCTACCCGGTTGTCCGGTCCTGCGCCGACACCCTGGCAATTGCCCAGGAGATCGATACTGCCGAAGCCATCAACCGGACACTCATTTCCCTTCTCGAAAACAGCGATGCGGCAATGGCAGGAATGCTGCCCCAGGAGAGCAAAGATGCGCTCAATGGCCTGGCCAACGAAGAGGGGTCTATTCTTGACAAGCTCAATGCCATGGCGCAGGCAATGAAATCCATGATAGAAGGCATGGGGCCTTCGGGAGCGCAGATGAGTGAAAATATGGGCAACGCATCGTCCGCGCTTGGCGCATCCTTCAACCGTTTCAGCGCTTATAACCTTCCCTCGGCAATGCCATCTGCCAAGAGCGGACTCTATTACCTCATGCAGCTGCGGCAGGGCATGCAATCCGCCATGGCGCAGATGAAGCAGGGCTCGGGCCTCATGCCATCACCCTACGGCATGGGAAAAGGCAGGAACAGAAGCGGCAGGAGCGGCATTGCCGATGGTTTCGTGCCAATGCAAGGTGTCAAGGGCAAGGAGAGCGAACTCAAGGAGAAGATCAAGGACGCGATCAAGGAAAAAGGGCCGGTTGAATACGAAAAAGAAAACAAGGATTACTATGAGAAACTCGGGAATTAGCCTGCGAAGGGTGTTTTTCGCGTGCGTTCTTCTTGGAACGGCGGTGTGCGCCTGGTCTTTGCCGGTGGATTCCATTGCCAATGCCGTCATGCAGGCGCTTGCAGCCTCACGCGTCAGCCAGGCCGATTCGTTTTCGCGGGAACTTGTCGTTGCATTGCCCGAAAATCCCTATGCCGCGCATATCCGTTCTATTGTGCTCTACGAGACGGGCGACTATGCGGCTGCTTTTGCGCAGGCCCAGAAATCGATCGATAATCTATCAGCAGTGGGCGCTGATATACGAATGAGGTTGGTAAACCAGTACGACTATTTGAAATCCGCCATGCCTGTGCTCGCTTCCTTCAGGGCGCGTGAGGGCAAACATTTCATTTTTTATTATGCTGATCCGAAAGACAGCATACTTGCAAACGATGTATTAAACGTGCTCGAACAGGCGCGTGAGGCAATGGGGAGCGACCTCGGGTATTCGCCTCCTGATAAGATACGCGTCGAAGCGTACCGGTCCCGCGCTGACTTCATCACCGTGTCCACACTTACCGAAGATGAAGTCACACGCACAGGTACAATAGCCCTGTGCAAATTTAATCGCATGCTTTTTGTCTCGCCCCGGGCGGTTGCGCGCGGGTATGAGTGGCAGAAAACCATTGCGCACGAGTATGTCCATTTTATCGTCAGCAGAATAGCCGGTAATGTTATACCAATCTGGCTGCATGAAGGAACAGCACGCTATCTGGAGTCGCGGTATCTCAAAGAAGAACCCGCACTTTCCACTGTTGAGCAGGACCTTCTTTTCAGGGCAATCAAAAACAACACGCTGGTCTCATTTTCGCGAATGCATCCGTCTATGGCAAAACTCAAGGACGCGGAAGAAGGCGCCACCGCTTTTGCCGAGGTTTTTTGCGCCATACGCTTTGTTGTCGCCAAAGCAGGATATCGGGGACTGCGCGATATTATTCGCGGCGCTTCGGCAGGCCTGGACCTCGATTCGCTGCTCACTCACACAGTCGGTGCGGGAACCAGACCTTTTGAAGAGGTTTTTTTCGAGCATCTGCGCAGTCTGGGTATAAAACCCGTTGAAGGCGCAAGCATCACCAGCAAGGAATTTACGGAAGACAATCGGCCCGATGAAGCAGTGCTTTTCAGAAAACACGTGCGCCTAGCGGAACTGCTATTGGGACAAAATAGGGCCCAGGCCGCGGTTAAGGAACTTGAACGGGCCGACAGTACGGGTAAAACACGCTCCCCCTGGATCATGAACCAGATAGGCCAGCTTTGGGAGCGGAATGGTGAGCCTGCTAACGCGCTCAAGGCCTACGAACGGTCGATTTTTCTTTTTCCAGAATATTGCAATGGTTATTTTAACAGTGCGCTCCTGAGGGAAAAACAGGGAGACGCTGCAACGGCCGCGGCTTTGCTGCGGAAAACGCTTGAGATCAATCCATACCATGTGCCTGCCCGCGAGGCCCTTGTTTCGCTTACCCGCGACAAGGCAGAGGCGGAACGGCAAAAGGCGATACTTCGCGTCATCCAAGGAGAATAGCGATCATGGCATATCAAACAGATGCTGAAGCTGCCGCGCAACTTTCAGAGGCATGCGCGCTGATCAAACAGGAGACAGGAAAAGTCATTGTAGGTCAGGACAGGGTCATTGAACTCATGCTCGCGGCCCTTTTTTCCCGCGGTCATGCGCTGCTGGTTGGAGTGCCCGGGCTTGCAAAGACCATGTTGGTAAAGACCCTGGCCTCGTGCCTTTCACTTAAGTTCAACAGAATCCAGTTTACCCCTGACCTCATGCCTTCTGATATCACAGGGACCGATGTGCTCGAAGAGGATGTCGCCTCGCGCAAACGGGTCTTTACCTTTATCAAGGGGCCGGTTTTCTGCAATATTTTACTGGCCGACGAGATCAATCGTACGCCCCCAAAAACACAGGCGGCTTTGCTCCAGGCCATGCAGGAGGGGTTTGTGACCGCATCCGGCGCGCATCACGAAATTGCGCCGCCATTTCTGGTTTTTGCGACCCAGAATCCCATTGAACAGGAGGGGACCTATCCTCTTCCCGAGGCGCAACTCGACCGGTTCATGTTTTTTATTGGCGTTGACTATCCATCTGAGCAAGAGGAACGGGACATAGTCATCCGTCAGACCTCTCCGGAAAAGCCGGTTGTTGCTCCGGTATTGTCTCCCGAAGCCATCATCGAACTCCAGTCTGTGGTCGATAAAGTTCCAGTACCCGAACATATCATCAACTATACCGTGGAACTGGTAAGGAAAACCAGGCCAAGTGGTTCAGGAGATGATTTTATCACCCGGATGGTCCGATGGGGCGCTGGTCCGCGCGCATCGCAGTATCTTGTGGCAGCCGCAAAGGCGTGGGCCATTCTGCATGGCCGCACTGTGGTCGATATAACGGACATCCGGGAACTTGCCGTGCCTGTCCTGCGGCACCGTATTATCCCTAATTTTCATGCTGAGGCGGAAGGCGTGGGTTCTTCCGCCATTATCGCCCATGTGCTTGAACGCACCCAGTATTGATGGAAACCAGTAACCGTTCCCTTTCACCGGACGCGCTGACAAAAATATCCCATCTTTCCATCTCCACCCGCCGTCCCATTGCCGGTGTTTTCACCGGTCAGCACAAATCACCGCACCATGGCGCGTCGATTGAATTCGCGGACCACAAGGAATATGTGGCTGGCGATGAAACGCGTCACATTGATTGGCGTGTCTATGGCAAGGCGGACCGCTATTATATCAAGCGTTTTGAAAAGGAAACCAATATTAAGGCGCTTATTTTTGTTGACGCGAGCGCTTCCATGGGATATGCCTCTCACGCTCTCACCAAACTTGACTGCGCCGCCCAACTGGCCGAGGGTCTGGCCTATATCTTTTTAAAACAGTCTGATGGTGTTGGTCTGGTGACCCGCCATTCAGGGAGCGTACGTCACATCCCCGCCTCAGCGCAAACCACCCATTTTTCTGTAATCATGGACGAGTTTGCGCGCCTTCCCGCTGAAGGTACGACCGACATGGGGGCTTGGCTCCAGTCCTTCAATGATATGGTGTCAGGCGCCGCGTTCTGCATTATTATTTCTGATTTCTTTTGCGACATGCCAGCCGCCTATGCGGCCCTCAAAGCCATCAGGTACAGGAAAAAAGAGACCGTGGTCTTTCATGTACTCGACCCGTATGAACTCACTTTTCCCTTTTCCCTGCGCACAAATTTCAAAGACATGGAACTGCCGCGCGAACTTCCGGTCGAACCGCTGACCATCAAACGGAATTATATGCGTCTTTTTGGAGAATATATCGAAAATTTCAGGCGCACCTGTCTCGAACACGGCATTGATTACCGCTTATACGATACGTCAGTGCCTGTTGAAAAACTCCTGCTCGATTTCACTGCCGGCCGGGGAGTGGCCAACGCATGAGGCTTTTTATCGCGGTTTGCCTGCTTTTCAGCGCACCGGTATTGTCTCTTGTGCCGTGCGACTCCAGTATCGAGCCATATGCCCGTGCCTGGTGCTTAGCGGAGCAGGGAAAAAAGGCTGACGCGCTTTTCATAATGCATTCGGTGGTGAAAACCGATTCGCTTTCACTCGGAAAGTGCCGTTTCTATCTTTCGCTTCTGGTCGCTTGCGACGACCGGATAGGATTGCGCTCCTATACACCCATTTTTTACCAAAGGTTCATTGATTCACTCGATGTGGTCGTTGAGTGCGCGCACGCTTTTGCCGCATATGGCAACTGGAAGCAGGCGGTTTCGTTGCTCGAGAAACAGTATGGCAAAAGAAAAAACTTCGGCTACCTGCCTGTGCTGGCAGGCATCTATTTTGACGGCAAACAATACGACCAGGCTTCAAGCGTTGCGGCGCGCATTCTACGGACCGATTCAACCTATGCGCCCGCTTATTTTCTACTGGGAAACATTGCGCTAAAAACCGGACTAATTGAAAGGCTCAAAACACGCAAAGCGCGGAGCGACCTTATTCAGGATGCCATTATCCAGTACCGGAAAGCGGTTTTCTACGATACGGCAAACATCGCATATCTAACGGAGATCGCGGTGCTCTACGACTCTCTGGACCAATGGGACAGTACTTGTTTTTTCTATACCCGGGCGCTTGAAAGGGACCCTGCAAATATGTCACTGCTTTTCAGCTTTGGCAAGCGACTCAAGGACAAGGGAATGGCCACAGTGGCGCTTGAACTCTTTGAAAGGGCTTTTCTGCTCGATTCCATGAATGTTTCCCTTCTTCAGGCCATTGAAGCGGCCCATAAGGCCCAAGGTACCAACGAAGAGTATTACCTTACCGGACAGGAACGCATGGCCAACGCACTGCCCGACTCTTTGTCTCTCAGGTACAATCTTGCGCTTGAATACATTGCACACGATATGCCTGAAAAAGCAATTATCTCTTTTAGAAAGCTCGAAGCGCGCAATTCGTCATTTGAATTCATGAATAGAGGCATGGCCGCTATTTTTCTCAAAAGGGGGGAATGCGATTCAGCAATACCTTATCTCCAGAAACAGGTGCGCGCCACACCCCTTGAATACAACGATGCTTACAATTTGGCCCTGTGCCTTCTTCAGCGAAACGACACCGTAGCGGCGCTCAAGGCGTACGAACAGGTGCTCAAAGCGAACCCACGGCATGCGCCGACGGCTTTTTTCATAGGTACGTATTATTATAACAAAAAGGACTATGAGCATTGTCTTAGGGTGTTGGTTCCCCTGGTGTCGTATGACGACCAGACAGCTGTCGCGCGCATGCGAGGGGGATCGTTGTTTTATCTGAACAGAGACGCACGTCAGGCAGTGGAAGAGCTGAGTCAATGCGTGGGAACGGCTGAAGATGATGAAATACTTCATTACATGCTCGCTGGTTTGTACGAACGGCTTGGGGAAAAGAAAAAGGCTGTTGCTGAATACGAAAAGTGCATGGCAATGAACAATGGAGCAAATGCGGAATTTTATAGGAACAAGATACGGGAATTGGAATAAACGCACGTTGAGCGCAGTCAAAACGAGCGTTTATACGGGCACTTCGACTTCGCTCTGTGCCAGACTATACCAGGCATTAAGCACAAAGGTACCCTATGGAAAACGAAACAACACTTCAGTCGCTGGGATACAAACAGGAGCTCAAAAGGGTCCTGAAGCTCAAGGACGCGGTGGTCTATGGGCTTGCCATGATCACGCCAACCGCGCCGTTGCCTATGCTGGGCATCATTGCCTCGCTTACCATGGGCCATATGGCAACCGCATATCTGATAGCGCTTCTTGGCATGTCCCTGACCGCGCTGAGTTATGGAAAAATGGCAGCGCATTTTCCCATTGCCGGGTCAACCTATTCCTATACCCAGCGCTGCGTTGGTAACAATGTGGGGTTTATGGCTGGCTGGGCCATGATCATCGATTATCTGCTCATCCCGCTTATGAGCGTTATTTTCGTTGCGGTCGCGTGCAGTGAACGCTTTCCCGTTGTACCCTATTCAGCATGGGTCGTTCTATTGGCACTGCTGCTTACGGGTATCAATCTTATAGGCATCTCCCTGACCAGTAAGGCCAATACGGTTTTTTCCATACTTATGGTGCTCATTGTAATACTATTTGTGGGGCTTGGCGCATCGTTTGTTTTAAATGGTGGAGGCGCAGGCACGCTTGTTTCTTTTAAACCGTTTTATACAAGCGAGCTATTCAAATTCTCAACAGTTATGGCAGGGGCTTCAATCGCTGTCTTTTCATACATCGGGTTCGACGCAATCTCAACTATTGCCGAAGAGGTTGAAGAGCCCTCTAAGAACATTCCACGGGCAATAGTGCTAACCTGCATTATCAGCGGTGTTATTTTTATAAGCATTACCTATTTGGCGCAGCTTATCTGGCCCGATGTTGCCACGTTTCCAGATAAAAAAGAGACTGTGGTTTTTGCAATGGCCGGGAAGATTGGGGGGCGGCTCTTTGACGGTTTTGTGTTCTTCATTATCCTGGTGGCAGGCGTATCGAGCGCGCTTGTGGGCCAGGCAAGCGGATCGAGACTTCTTTTTAGTATGGGCAGGGATAACGTGCTGCCAAAAAGATTTTTCGGATATATAAGTCCCAAATATGGCACGCCGGTCTTCAATGTGCTGCTCATGGGTATTATCTCCCTGTGCGGCGGCATGGCTTCAAGCTTTCAGCAGGTTGCCGAGGTGGTAAATTTCGGCGCATTCATCGGGTATATGTGCGTCAGTCTTTCGGTCATCTTTTTTTATTATAAGAACAGGGACAAGGTTTTGTCCCCTGTAGGCTATTTTATACTTCCTCTCTGCGCCATAGGCACCTGCTTTTTTATTTTTATTAATCTCTCCAGGAACGCACTGGTCCTGGGATCCCTATGGCTCGCCGTGGGTTTTATTCTGCTGATTATTGTTTCACGAGGTTTTACCAGAAAGATCGTGCTGCGCGAGATACAATAAAAAAGGGTCTAGCATTTGCCAGACCCTTTTGGTAGCCCGTACGAGAATCGAACTCGTGTTACAGGAATGAAAATCCTGCGTCCTAACCCCTGAACGAACGGGCCGAAAAGAGGAGTAAATATACTCTTTTTCGCTTTTTTCTTTCAAGGAGGAAAAACGCGATGGGTCAGATCGGATTTTTACAGGGACAGGATAAGGAATTGAAACGGATCAACAACTTTTAAGGAGGTGTGAATATATACAGAGTTACACATCGCGCTAGATAGGCGAATTGATCGCTGGTTTACTAAAAAAACCCTTGTGCATAAAGGATGTTTTGTTTATATTAATAGGCAAGTAGGCAGGCAGATATGGGAAAACGCGAAAAAATAAAAGAATACATTCAGGACGAAATCCGGTTGGCGCGGTTAAAATCCGGGGACCGGATCTATTCACGCGCTGTTTTCATGGATAAGTTCCAGTGCGCGCGCGCTACTGTGGACAAGGCCATCGGCGATCTGATAAGCGGAAAAGTGCTTTCGGCCGAGAAGGGTTCGGGCACTTTTGTCGCAACACCCAAGAAAAGAACACAGGCAAAAAACATCGCCGTAGTGTCGCCTGAACTTACGCCGAACACCATGCCCCAGGAAATTGTCCAGGGCTTTATGGAGGCCGTGGGACCCGAAACCAGCATCAGGTTTTTCACCTATAACGAGCTTCGCCATCCAAAATCGTGGGAAGCCTGCAAGGCCCAGCGGGGCATTGTATTTGTCATGCCCGACATGCAGCACGGCCCTTTTATCCTCGAAGCGCGTTCGCTGTGCATTCCCCATGTTATAGCATACCGGGATATACCTGAATCGTCTTTTGTCTCAATAGACAATACGGGCGCTGTTATGGCTCTTGTCGATCATCTGATTTCCGAGGGCCGCAGGAATATCGCCTATGTAGGCATACCCGAGAGCAGATACCATTTTCCCGAATTGCGTTACATAGGCTATCTTACATCCCTGTTGAAGCACAAGCTTGCATACAATAAAAATTGGTGCGCTTTTAAAGGGCGACAAGAACTTTCCGTTACTTTGAACGGTCTGTTCGGAAATGGTCAGTGCCCTGACGCAATCATAGCCGTCAGTATGCCTCTTGGCGAGATAATCAGGGTTGCGCAAAAAGCCGGGCGCAAGGTAGGCAGGAATTTTAGCATAGCCACATTCGACGAAGTTGCATCAGGCGCCTATCCTTTTCCAGTGCTTTCACTTCGCGGCATACAGCGCGAGGTAGGTAGGGAATCGGCCGCGGTACTTACAAGACTTTTTGAGACACAGGGAAAAATTGTGCATAAGTATATAACCCCCGAGATAAAAACCTAACTAAGGAGATCGCAATGAAATACGCATGGTTCACGGTTGGCCTTCCCGAAAGTACGCCGCGCGAAACAGTCGCGCTGTTGAAAAAGAACGGGTATCAGGGTGTTGAATGGCGCATAGTGAATGATGGCGGCGATACCCGCAAGCCCGGGTTCTGGAGCGGGAACCGGTGTACGCTCCAGGCCAATTGGTCCAATGAACAGTTCAAGGAGGTCGCGCGCATGACCGCTGATGCCGGATTGTCCGTTCCCAATTTGGGCACGTATATCAGGGCGCATGAAATGGACGCTGTTGAGAGAATGATGGAAGTAGCGAAGATATTCAAGGCACCGAGCATCAGGGTGGGCTCAGCCGCATACGATGGGACCAAGCATTACAATGAATTGCTGAAAAAAGACATTGAACGTTTTACCCGTGTGCAAGAATTGGCGAAACAATATCGTGTAAAGGCGCTCGTTGAAATCCACATGGGCCTTATCACACCGTCAGCCAGCGCCGCCTACAGACTTGTTTCGCATTTCTCGCCGGCTCATATTGGCCTTATACACGACGCGGGCAACATGGTATACGAAGGATACGAGAACTATAAAATGGGCGTGGAGATGCTGGGCAAATACTTGGCGCACGTTCATGTGAAAAATTCAATCGTGACATCAACGGACAAGAAAGGGCCCCAAACGAAGGAATGGAAAACCGGTTTTGGACCATTCAGGAAGGGCGCGGTCAACTTCTCCCTGCTCCTGAAGGCGCTACAAAGTGCCAGGTACGACACATGGCTCAGTTTCGAGGACTTCTCGACTGAAATGACCCAGGCGCAGAAGGTGAAAGACAATCTTCTGCTTATTAAAACGGTCCTTAAAGGTTTAAAACAGGAGGGCGTATGACCAAAGTACGGTTGGGTATCATCGGCATGGGAGGCATGGGGACCGACCATTTTAATCAGATAAAAAAGATTGAAAACATAGAGGTCACGGCCTTGTGCGACCTGGACGAGAAGAGAATCGCCTTCTTTGATGGGAAAAAGTTCAGCGACTATCATAAACTCATTATTTCCGGTGTAGTGGACGCAGTCTGTATCGCCACACCGCATTACGTCCATACGCCGGCCGCGATCGACGCTTTGCAGAACGGTTTGCATGTTCTGGTTGAGAAACCTATCGCGGTGCATGTCAACGATGCCAAGAAGATGATCGCGGCCCATACGGACAAAAAACTCAAATTCGCCGCTATGTTCAACCAGCGCACAAACCCCATTTTCCAAAAAATTAAGCAGCTTGTTTCAACTGGAGAATTGGGCGAAATGCGCCGCATCAACTGGATTGCCACCGACTGGTTCAGGTCGTACGCATATTATGCGTCGGGCGGATGGCGCGCAACCTGGAAGGGAGAAGGCGGCGGCGTTCTTTTAAACCAATGTCCGCACAACCTCGATCTGCTCCAATGGATAACTGGATTGCCCAAAAAGGTCACCGCGTTCATCGGATTGGGTAAATATCATGATATTGAGGTCGAAGATGAGGTAAACGCGTTTCTTGAATATGAAAATGGCGCTACCGGCGTTTTTATCACCACGGCCGGTGAGGCGCCTGGAACCAATCGTTTTGAGATAGCCGGCGAACGGGGGAAGCTGGTCCTCGAGAAGGGGAAACTCCATTTCACACGCAACGAAGTTGAAACAACCCAGTTTAGTAAAACCACAAGCCAGCGCTTTGGCGTTCCGCCGGTTTGGGAGATAGACATACCGGTTAGTGGTCCCGGAGAGCAGCATACAGGTATCCATAAGAATTTCAGGGACGCGATTTTGAACGATGCGCCGCTTGTCGCGCCCGCCGAAGAGGGTATTCGTTCCCTTGAGCTGGGCAATGCCATGCTTTTATCTGGACTGCAGAAAAAAACAATGGAACTGCCACTTGATGGGGAGGCTTTATATTGCCATCTGAAAAACCTGATTGAAACATCAAGATTCGTAAAACAAAAGACCGTGGAAGCGCAGGACGATCTTGGCGCTTCATTCAAACACTAAAAAAGGGGACAGTATGAATTTTGCCGGATTTGCCGATGAAGCTGGCGTTAACATCAATACCCAGATCGCGGCGCTTACGGAATTGCATTGGCATGGCATTGAAACACGCCAGGTGGGGCAGGGGCTCCATTTTGACGATGTGGACGATGCGACCTTTAAGAGCATAAAGGAAAAACTTGATGCCGCGGGCATAGGCATTGTCAGCTATGGCAGCCAGATCGCCAATTGGGCGCGTAAAATCACCGCTGACTTCAAACTTGACGTTGATGAATTGAAACGCATAATTCCCCGCATGCACGCGACCGGCACCAAGATCGCGCGTATCATGAGCTATCCCAACGACAATCTGCCTGAAAAAGAGTGGCGCGTGGAAACCATACGACGTCTCAAAGAACTTGTGCGCATTGCCGCTGACAATGGGGTTGTTCTTGCGCACGAAAACTGTTCTGGTTTCGGCAGTACGGTCGAACGCACCCTTGTGCTGTTGAGCGAACTGCAGAGCCCCGCTTTTAAACTAATATTCGACACGGGCAATCCGCTCCATCACGGCGACCAAGTCATGCCTTTCTACGAAGCTGTCAAACACGAGGTTATCCACATCCATATAAAAGATTACACCACCGATGCGTCACAGAAGGATGGCATACGCGCAACCTTTCCGGGCGAAGGAAATGGCTGTATTCACACAATCGTTTCCCAGCTTAAAAAAGCGGGATACAACGGGTGGTTTACCATGGAGCCGCACATCGCCTCAGTCATCCACGAAGGCAAGACGGATAATCGTGCAAAGGAGATGTACGATACTTTTGTGAAATACGGCCGCATATTCGAGGCATTGTACGAAAAAGCCTGAGGTTTTATAAGGGAGAGGGGCAATGTTTTTCGGTTTCCACTACCTCGATATTATCGTCATATGCGTTTATGTGATCGGCATGGTGTATATTGGGGTTTGGTATTCCCGCAAAGGCATGAAGAACCGCGAGGATTTCTACCTTGGCGGAAGGCGTATGGGAAAGGCCTACCAGTTCTTTCTCAACTTCGGAAATGCCACGAACGCGGACCAGGCTGTCACGCTTGCGCGCGAAGTTTACCGCCAGGGTGTGAGCGGCATGTGGATCCAGTTTGTGGTTATCTTTCTGACACCCTTTTATTGGTTTGTCTCCTTTTTTCATCGGCGCATGCGCGTCACAACACTGGGTGATTTCCTAACTGACCGTTTTTCGAGCAAGTCTTTGGGTGCGGTCTTTGCCACACAGGCCATCATCGGCACGCTTCTGACCACCACACTCTGCTATGTTATTACCGGGAAGACACTGGTGGCCATGACCCCAAAACCTGAGACCTCGTATACAGTGGAAGAAAAGGCCAGTATTGATGGATACAAACAATACCGCGAATTAAGCGCACAGCGTGACATCAACGGGCTTTCGGACGAGGAAAGCGCACTTTACTCGTCTTTGCACGAGAAATATAAGAAGGGTGAGTTGAATTCCTATGTTTCCTATTTCAAGGGAGAGGATTTTTGGTGGATATATGGGGCAATTGTTTTTGCCTACACCGTGCTGGGCGGTCTCATGGCTGCCACAATTACGGACATATTCCAGGGACTGCTCATTGTTCTTTTTTCGCTGCTGCTTATTCCCATTGGCCTGCTCAAGGTAGGCGGTTTTTCAGGGCTCCACGAGCGCGTCCAACCCGATATGTTCCACCTTTTCAGCGCAAACGTCACCAGTGAGTATACTTGGTTCATGGTCGCTTCCATGGTCTTTGCCAACCTTGTCGGCTGTATTGGCTCCACCAATAACATGGCGGTCAGTAGTGCCGCGCGGACCGACTTTGACGCGCGATTTGGCATGGTAACCGGCAATTTCATGAAACGTTTTATGATGATAGCTTGGGCGCTCTGCGGTATTATTGCCGTGGCTTATTTTGGCAACAGCATATCTGACCCTGATATTATTTGGGGTGTTATGATTCGCGAGTTCCTGCCAGTGGGTCTCATAGGGCTTATGTTCGTGGGTATTCTCGCGGCCAACATGTCTTCGCAGAGCGTCTGGTCGCTGACCTGCTCGGCCATGTTCGTCAACAATCTGTATCGGCCGGTCATACGGGATAAAAGCGAGGCGCACTATATCCTGGTTGGAAGGATCGTTGTTGCCGGTATTCTCTTTGGGTCCATTCTTTTAGCTTCGTCAGTGACCAATATAATCAATATTGTGAAGTTCTTCTTCTCTTTCGCTGCTCTTTTTGGCGCGTCCATCTGGCTTTCTCTGTTCTGGCGCGGCCTAACGCGTGCTGCCGTGTACTGGCAGATAGGGCTCTGCCTTTTGGTCATTGTTGTTCTGCCATATGGGCTGCCTTCATTTTCATTCGCCAATAGTAATCCAACGCTTCTTGTCGAGACCGCACAGCGCACCATCACGGTCAACGCAGTGGCGACTGCCGCTGATTTTGAAGCCGGGCTTGCAAGTCAGCAGGGACAAAAAATTACCAAGCAGAAAACCGTAGATCCTGTGGGTATTTATTTTGAGCGGGTGGTTCAGGTGAATCCAGACGATCCCGCATCTCCAAAGATGGGAGTGGGCCGTTTTAATGCAGAGCATTTTATTTTAAGCAGACTTGGAGTTGATTTTTCGAATTACTCAAAGGCGAGTATTGATACAGTGCGTTTTCTATTTGATTCGCTTTTTCCCTTTCTGCTGCTCTTTGTTTTCAGCCGTTTTACCCGCAAAGAGCCGGAATCGCTGCTCAATGGTTTTTTTGCGCGTATGCATACACCCGCGATAGCTGATAGGGAAAAGGAGACCGCTGATTTGGAGGCGAACAAAGCGGATCCTGCGCGTTATGCTCATCGCAAGCTGCTGCCAAACTCCAATTGGGAATTTCCCAAACCTACCAAGGTGGATGTATTTGGGTTCTTTGCCGTCTGGGTCGCAATAGGAGTTATTTTTCTCGTGCTCTATGGGGTCATGAACATCACGGTACCCTAGTGCCACGACCACTTAATTTTTACACTTTTTGTATTTAAATTTTTCTCGCGCTTTTTTTCGTGTAAAGCGCCAGTTGATCAATATTTTCTCGCCTCGTTTTTTCCATCTT